>Ga0302320_10024210_pt1 | contig 11865 bp, 7 predicted proteins | sample Bog_T0_3_FD_202130 | JGI IMG/M metagenome (GOLD analysis project Ga0302320, IMG submission 202130) | Peat permafrost microbial communities from Stordalen Mire near Abisko, Sweden - Bog_T0_3 | ecosystem: Environmental > Terrestrial > Soil > Wetlands > Peat | place: Sweden: Abisko, Stordalen Mire... | reverse complement strand
TCGAGAAGGGTCAGGCGGCCGACAAGATCGGTATGAGCCGGACGACCTACAGCTCCTACGAACAGGACGCGCAGCGTCCTTCCGTCGACGTCTTTCCCGCTCTCGCCCAGTTTTTGGATGTCTCGATGGAGGATCTCCTGACGCTCTACGGCGCAACCTGCGTGGCGGCGGTGCGCCCAATGTTAGAAAAGGTCCTCTCCGATCACGACGGCGATGTCAACGGGGAAACCAACGGGGGAGGACCGCCATCGATGATTGAAGACCTCGATCCGACAACGCCGAGGGAGTTGCTAGACGATGGATCTGACGGAGTCATCGATGAGACCGACGGGGATGTTCCCGAACCGTCCGAGGCGGGGAGAATACGTGGCTCTGATGCTCACGAGTCGTCCGACGTACCGGAATCGGGGACGTTAACAAAAACGGGTGAGACACTGGGATCGTCCGACCCTCATGATGAACTGATTCCAGAGCCAGAACGGTCTACATCGCAAAAAAAGTCACCCGCTGCCGAGCCGGTTGCTCGGACAGCGGCGTTTGAGCCGTCCACATCAATTTTTAAGCGAGAACTCTCTGATGGTACCGAAGGATACCCAGACCTCAAGAAGGAAAAAAAGAAGAACAAAAAGAAGAAAAAAAAGAAGTAGCAACGAGGAAATCCGGAAGTGTGACAATTTGATATTGGAAATATCGACTCGTCGCGTGATTCAAGTTTGAGGTGCTGCACATATCGAGCAGCCAGCGGGGCCAATTCGTGGATGCGATGTTCGAAGTTTCGCCGTTGCGCTTGGTAAGAAGTAGTGATTGGACGTGGCCCGACCCGCAAGGGCTTGTTGGGTGAACCACCTCAGCGAAGCGCCGAGAAACGACTCCGAGATTCCGGACGTACGTAAACATCATTCCCTAACGTCAAGCATTCGTGCATTCACTATCTGTGAATTGTTCAGTTATTAACACTGCTGTCTGCACCGTGAAACACCTGAGAAACGTCGGACGATTTGAAACACTCAAGGCGGCGTGGGGGGAGGAGAAAAACGATAAATTGTCTACTCTCGCGATGACAGTCTCGAGACAATATTTACCTGGATTGGGGGAATTTGAAACGCGAATTAGACGCCGGGCGAACTACGCGAACTACGCGAACTACGAGTTGGCGAGAGCGTTCTCGCGTCGATAAGGAATTGACGTGAAGCCCCCAAGGCCCCGAGTTCAACCACCGAGGAGTGGATCGAGTTGATACGTCGAGAACTGAGGACCTGCCAGCGAGTTCAACCTCATTTGGATGTAAACTCTTGGTCTCCGAGTCTCATTCGAGACTTACCAAAGGTCATTACTGCATGCGGAAATGGCGTCACGCTGACACGAGTTGTCACAACTCAGTTATAGGAACCATGTTCGAGTACAGGCGACGGCAGCAGAGCGACATATCTGTCTGGCTAGGGCGCTCCGTAATGGTTGTAATTACCACGGTGTCGATCATCCTGATGGCCGTGGTGATCGTTCCAGGTACCACGTTCGCCGGAGGAGCAACCGAGAGAACGACTGTAAAGACAACGAATACGTTGTCGGCGCCTCGCGACACGACGACCACATCATCGACCCCGACCCCGACCACGACCACCACAACACCAGATCCCACTACTCCCTCGAAACCCGGAGGACTCATCGCAATCGGTCCATCTCGAAGTGAGTGCCTCGGACCCAATTTTGATGACACGGGCCTCGGCGCTGTTAACGCCGTAGTCGCCAAGTTTGAGGCCGAGACTCATTCTTCAGTGTCGTGCCTCTCGGCGTACCTCAATGGCGAACCAACGTGGATCAAGTGGGAACATCCGTGGATTACCTCCCCGCAATACGGGTACACCGGATGGATTGCAGAGCAGCCAGAACGGCGACAACTCGTGCTCCAGGTGGACTTAATTCCATCCAGTCTCGAAAATGTGGGAGATCCAATCGGCTGGGAGCAGTCATGTGCCGCCGGAGACTTCAATTCCTTTGCCACCGCGCTTGGCACGAACCTAGTTGCCGCGGGTCTGCAAAATTCGGTGCTTCGACTCGGCGCGGAGATGAATGGTATATGGGAAGAGGACTTTGTTGGGACGACAATCGTCGAGCAGCATCTTTGGGCGACGTGTTTCGCTAACGAAGCAACCGCGCTTCGCCAAGCGACCGGAGAACATTTCCTAATCGATTGGAATCCCAACGCGTGTGTCGAGGATATACCGCTAGGAAATTACTACCCTGGTGACGCGTACGTTGATATTGTCGGGCTCGATCTCTTTGACGTATCGTGTCAATACCCAAGAACACGACGTACGTTCCAGCAATTGGCTGGCGAGGTCTTGGGCCTCGATACGTTTGAGGCGTTCGCGATCGCTCACAAAAAGCCGATGAGCCTTCCAGAGTGGGGGCTAAAGGCGTACCCGAATGGGGACGATCCTGAGTACATCGACGGTATCGGCGCAACCGTGGCGCGACGGGACTTTGCGTTTCAGTCGTACTTTAATGTGAACGTGAAAATCAGGCCCTACCTAGCACTTGGTCCTGACGCTCCGCTGGCGCTGAAGGCGTTTAAGAAGTGGTTTGGCGATCGTTCATAACGAGCGTCCACTTCGACCGATTTTCCGGTGACACGAGAACCTGCGAATGTGCAGCGACCCCTTTTCATAGCACGAAGCACGGCTAGCCGTGGTTGCCCTGTTGCTGAAGTCGACATTCTCAATTACGAGTCGATCACTTCAGTTGGATGAGTATCCGGCTGGACTAACGCGCTGGCGTAAGTGTCGATGACGTGTTGATCGAGAATCGCAACGACGCGACTCCTTCCGAGGGTGCTGAGAAAGGCGTGGTCCAAGCCGGGAACGATTTGCACTCGAAGGCGTTCCGACGACACCAGACGGCGTCGGAAGATTGCCCCTAGCACCGGTATCTGCCCGAAGGGGGATGCGTCCTCTGGGCTCAAGAGCAACAGAACGTCCGATTGATTCTTCGCAAGCGCAGATCGGACTTTCGCGGGATACGCCGACGAGAGCACCAAACGCGAAATCTGTCGAAGCACCTTGTCAACCCATTGATAACGCTTCAAGAGGGTCTCGACGTGACGGACAAGAGACTGAATCAACTCTTGATCAGACTTCTTCAGTCGGTCCACACTTTCGACGACACTTGCGCCGACGGTGGGGTTGATCACACACACGTCGCGAATCTTGAGCTCCAATGCAACCTCAAGAGCAAACTGTGCTCCGGAACAATATCCGATCAACACCGAGTTAGCAGGATCGGCCGGATTTAGCGCCCGTATGACGTCCGCTATGTCGTGCGGCCGCGTCTTGTCGAACACAGACCGATTGGCTTGGTCTGGTAGCCAAGGGCTTTCGCCTTCTTCACTCAGGTCGAATCTCACGCACCGCAGACCCATACCCGCCCAACGCCGATTCAACTCAACCCAGAGCCGTGCCGGACCGACGTGGTCTTCGTTGACGCCGTTGACCATCACAATCAGCGGACCCTGTGCTTCGTTCACCGGTTCACTCACTATTCCGAACATCTTGCGAAACCCGAGTTTCACGGCACGCTCTCTTACTGGGGTCGTGTTCAAACCTTTCATCACCACCACGTCGTGTGGATGCGACGGTCTCGAAATCGAAGACAAGCTCCTTGGCTCTGGTGTGGTGAGCCATGTGCGAATCTCTTCAATGGTTGTTGCAGGCTGCACCGAGGATGGAAGCTCCGACTCCAATAGGGGGCCCTGCCCCGAGGTCTGAATCCACTCCACCTGCTCAGAGTCCCATCGTGTACGAAACTTGCTCGATAGGGAACGATCATCGCGAACGACGATGAGGACGCGCTCGGCGGGGGGTCGAGGTGAATGATCGATCAGACTGAATTGATCTAGTCGGGTCGCCGCATCGTCACTCAAGGCGTACTCCAGCATTTTGGTCGGCTCTTGAATCTCCGTTGCCGTCACGTCTCGCCTCATTGCTCCGAGGAATCCCAACTCGCGTACGTAGGCGTGTCCGGTCTCACAGGGATCCCACATAACAAAGGAAGAAAGATTTAACTCTTGAGCCGACGCTGCCGCACCAACTATTGTCGCGCCCATTCGCATGCCGACCGCTGATACCGAAGGACTCCCGAAGGAGCGCAGGAGCGAAATGCCATGCCCGACTCCCTCGATCCACGCGTGAGCCAACTCTTCATCCTCGATTGATCCGCACGAGTCGCCCGTACCAAAGTGGTCAAAGCGGAGGGATATGTACCCGTCGATTGCCAAATAAATGGCGAGGCTCCGAAGCGCTCGCCGAGCGAGCCGTGACTCTCGACCGATGGGTGGCGATAAGAGTACGCCACCCATCGACGTGTCCCCCACTGGCATCGTCAGTCGGCCGAACAGTGGCTGATCATCGGGGCCGAACCAGACACTCTCCTCACTGAACTTTTCCGCGGTCACCAACTTCGTCAAATGAACTCCAGACGGCTGAGTCGCTCTCGTGAAGTTAGAGGCATTCGGGTACCTACCGTGGGCGTGACATCGTCGCGGAGCGCAGCCACAGGAACAGTGGCGGACTCACAGATGGATTGGCTTTGCCTCATCGATTGACAGCAGCGTCCCGCGATGCTGCGCCTTGGCGAAGTAGAGGAACCAGCCGCTCACCAAAGTCAACTGCATCGGCCAGCGGGTCAAAACCCTTGAGGAGGAGCGTGGTGACGCCGAGGTCGTAGTAGCGCATCATGGCCTCGGCCACCTGCGCGGGTGTGCCAACGAGGGCGGTTGAGTTGCCGGCTGCACCGGTGAGATTGGCCACCTTCATCCAGAGTCGTTCGTCATATACATCCCGATCAGCGGACATCTGAATGAGCCGTTTGCGGCCTACTGACGTCGTGGCATTTGTATCACGTTCGACTGCGTAGGTGGAGTGATGTCGCCCACCAAGTCCTTCGTAGGGGCCTGGACCATGATCCGTGCGTTCCTTCGCCAGTTGAATCCGTGCAGCCGTCTCCACCGCGATCCACTCCGCCTTTTCCCAAGCTTCTTCTTCCGTATCCGCAATTATTGGCCGAAGCGAAATGCTATAGCGAAGTGTGCGACCCATTTTCGCTGCTGTGGTGTCGATTGTCTCCATTCGAGCCGCTACCTGGTCTCTCGGTTCACCCCAAAATGCGTAGACGTCGGCTTGTGCAGCGCCGACGCTGATGGCGGGTGTCGACGCTCCGGCGAAGTACAGGGGGATGCCGCCGGGACTCACGGGTTTGACCGAACTAAACGCGCCTTCGTATTGATAGAACTCTCCTGCAAAGTCAAAGGGCGTATCCTCCTGCCACAAGCGGCGAGCGATTGCCATCATTTCGCCCGTGCGTCGATATCGAGTGTCGTGGGGTACGAAGTCGCCCTCTCGACGCTGATCGGCTTCGTCGCCGCCAGTAATGAAATGGATCGCAATCCGCCCTCCCCCGGAAAGGTGATCGAACGTTGCCGCCATTCGAGCGAGTACGACGGGCTGGATGAAACCGGGTCGCTGAGCCACCATCACCTTCAACTTCTCCGTACAGTTCAGCACTGTGCTGGCTACCGCCCAGCCCTCGGGACCGACGGCGCCATATCCCACAAGAACGCGGTCGAAACCTGAATCTTCGTGGGCCCGCGAGATAGCAACGAGGTAGTCAGTGTCGATCACGGGACCGTCCGTCCAATCGACGACTGGCCCGTCGACCAGGGGACCCTTGATCTCCGAGGCGTCCCGCGTGCCCACCATCCCGATGATCTCGACGGGCATTGTCTCTTCCTCCACCTCTATCACTGAAAAGCGAACTCATGGTGCGCCGCGACCAGTGTCTGTCCTCAAAGGAACGCCCGGTTCAACGCTAACATCCGGTTGATGGCGAGGGACACGGTCGAGGATTCGAGCAGCAAAGATCGGCCCCTAGTGGCAGTGGGCTATGGGCCCCGATGTGTGCCCGTCCTACAAATTACCGAGGCGGCCGCTGGTGTTTGCGAGTTGCTGTGGATGATTGACGGTTCGATTCCCGAAATGCGTCAGATGGTGGACCTCCTGCACCGTTTTGGTCCCGTCGTCGACATCGGTGGACTCCGAGTCGATCAGATTCTCACCGAACTTTCGTCACCCTTTAAACCTGACGGAATCGTGACGTACTTAGACGCCAACATGGCGACGTTCGCCCAGGTCGCCAAGGCGCTCGAACTTCCGTTTCACTCCCCGGGCACATGCACCGCGCTCACCGATAAAGCTGCCCAGCGGCAGGTGTTACGAAACGCAGGACTCGCGATGCCCGCCTGTTTCGTTATCTCTCCCGAACATTCCGCAACTGAGATCGCCGCGAGTTGGTCCGAAGTTGGTTGGCCCGCAGTCCTAAAGCCACGATCGGCTCAGGGAAGTCGCCATACATTCTTAGTAAAGGATGAGCATCGTTTGATGGAACTTCTGAGTGACCTCGGACCCGCGCGACCCGATATGGTTCTCGAGACGTATCTCGCTGGTGATCCCTCACGGGTGGGCGAACCCTATGCCGATTACGTGTCCGTCGAAAGCGTCGTCGCAAGAGGAATTGTCAGCCATCTGGCCGTCACCGGACGCTTTCCTTTGGCGGAGAACTTCCGAGAGACCGGTTTCTTCATACCGGCTGTGCTGAGCAAAGAGGATCAAGCGGCCGCGCTGGAACTTGCGTCCTCCGCCATCGCGGCGCTTGGCGTTACGACGGGCTGCCTCCACTCCGAAATCAAGTTCACTCCAGATGGGCCTCGGGTCATTGAGATAAACGGACGCGTGGGAGGCGGAATTCCCGAGATGCTCGATCGCGCCGCTGGACTCGCCCTGGTGGAAATTACCTTGCGTTTGGCGCTGGGCGAAATCGTTCACATTGAAGGCCCCGTCGCCACGGAACGCATTGGTTATCGATTCTTTTTACAACCACCTCCTGTGTCCGCCACGGTGGCGTCGATCAGCGGGATCGATGCCGTGAGCGACCATCCGGGCGTGGATACGATCACGGTGCACCAAGGCCCCGGGGCCGTTTTGGATTGGAAGGACGGATCACGCAACCACATCATGGCGGTCGTTGGATCCGCGCAAGACTACGACGAACTACAAGCGGTCAATCGGCTTCTTCATCACGAGGTCACGATTACGTACGCCAACTTGAGCAACGACGGGTGACCGTGCGTCTGGCGAAGTCCGTGACGCCACCCGATAGCCGTGTGCCGACTTCCAACGCTGGATCTACATCATTGACCTGTGCACTCGTCAACAACATGCCCGATGGGGCATTTGAGGCGACCGAACGACAGTACCTCGGTCTGCTGGAAGAAAGCTCAGGATCCGACATCGTCGAAGTGCGTCGGTTCACCATGGCGGGGGTGCCGAGGGCGGGGGAGACATCCAGACGGGTCGAGGAGGACTACACCCCCTTCTCTGAGATCTATCTCGACCCGCCGGATTGCCTGATTGTCACGGGATCGAACCCGATTGAGGCGCATATAGAAGACGAGCGTTACTGGGCCGATCTGGTCGAACTTCTGCTGTGGGCCCGTGTGCACGTCGCGACGACGATGCTGTCGTGCCTGTCGGCTCATGCGGCACTCGCCATCTACGACGGGATAGCGCGAGTGCGCCTTCCGGGAAAGTGTACGGGCGTTTTCTCGCAGCACGTTGAGACGAAACGACCCATCACAGAGGGTCTTGAATCGGAGATTGTTCTCCCTCACTCACGATGGAATACGGTGCCACGAGAGGCCATCGAGCAGGTTGGCTACGAAGTCGACATCCACTCTGCGGAAACTGGTTGGGGCGTGGCATCGCGAAATGAAGGTGGGCGTCAGCTAGTTCTAGTCCAAGGTCATCCCGAATACGATCCCTCAAGTTTGCTTCGCGAGTATCGTCGCGACGCCGGGAGATACGTGCGGCACGAACGCGATGACGTGCCGTACCTTCCTTATCATTGCGTATCACCGGATGACTGGGAGTCACTGGAACGACTGCATCGAGCGATAATCGAAGGGGCGCGCGATGTGGAGACCCTCGAGGCGTTCCCGTTTGACGAGGTGGGCGCGCGAGCACCGTGGACGTGGCATCCGACGGCCTCGCGTTTTTTCGCCAACTGGCTGGCTAGCGTCAATCACGGGGAGGAGTGAACATGCACGACGAGACCATCGCCATTCACGCCGGGTATCAGGCTGACGGCACGCGCGCGGTGGCCGTGCCCATCTACATGACCGTCGCGAATGACTTCGTCGACGCGGAACACGCCAACTCGATCATGGACTTGGCGATCCCGGGCTTTCACTACAACCGGATCAACAATCCCACGAACGACGTCTTAGAAAAGCGGATCGCGGCTCTCGAGGACGGTACGGCGGCGCTCGTCGTGGCGTCGGGCATGGCCGCCGTGAGCTACTCGATTTTGACGGTGGCCACCGCTGGATCGAATTTCGTCGTGGCTCCGCAGTTGTACGGCGCAACATATACGTACTTCGCCCACGTTCTTTCCACCTTGGGTATTGAAGCACGATTCGCCGCAGACGATCAGGCCGACTCGATCGGAGCGCTGATCGACGAGCGAACCTGCTGCGTGTTCGTCGAGTCGATCGGCAATCCGGCGGGCAACATCGTTGACTTGGAAGCGGTCGCCGATGTGGCGCACCTCGCGGGCGTGCCTCTCATCGTTGACAATACCGTTGCCACACCGATGTTGCTGAAGCCCTTACATCACGGTGCGGACGTGGTCGTCCACTCGTTGACAAAATTCATCGGTGGGCATGGGACGACTCTTGGCGGTGCGATCGTTGACGGCGGAAGTTTCCCGTGGGCGGAGCACGGTGCTCGGTTCCCAACCTTCAACCAACCCGAAATAGCGTTTCACGACGTGGTTTTCGCTCGTGATTTCCCCGAGAGGCCCTTTGTGGTTCGAGCCCGTTCCATCCAACTTCGTAACACGGGAGCGACGCTTTCGCCCTTCAACGCCTTCCAACTTTTGCAAGGGCTTGAAACACTGGCCATTCGCCTTGAACGCCATGAAAGCAACGCGCGTGCGGTTGCCGCCTATCTGGACAACGATTCACGCGTTGAGTGGGTGAGCTTTGCTGGTTTTCCGGACAGTCCGTACCGCGATCTCGTGCAGAAGTACCTGCAAGGACGAGTACCATCGATCATCACCTTTGGTGTCGCTGGCGGGTACGACGCGGGACTCAAGTTCTTCGATTCGTTACAGCTGTTCAAGCGTTTGCTTAACTTGGGCGACGCCAAGTCTCTTGTGATCCATCCGGCATCAACGACGCACCGTCAACTCAGTCCCGGTGAGTTGAGCGCGGCGGGAATTCGACCAGAGACTATTCGGCTCTCGATCGGCCTCGAGCACGTGGAGGATCTGATCGACGACATCGATCAAGCCCTGTCGCTCGCAACCAATTAGCTCGCACGTCCGCTGGACCATTCGGCGTCGAGCGGACGTGTCCCGTCTTCGCGGTTAAGAGCAGTTCCGATCCACGAGTACCGTCGACCGCAGGTGGACCAAGTTAGAAGCGTCCAACCGAAGTGGATGCGTGTCTCGTGCGATCGCTGAAAGGCGTCGTGATAGGTCATCCGACGATGGATTCCACCGTCTCCTGTGCGTCATAAACGGCGCGCAGTCGGCTACGCGGTGAGGGCAGGTAGTGCGTGAAATATCGAACTCCCTCGGTCAGTACTCCAAGCAACGACAGGCTCGTTTGAAGTCGACCTTCTGCGTCGTACGGGTGGAAGTTCTCGCTGATTGCCACGCTGCCGACTGTCGTTTCCCCATAACTGAACTGTGTCAATCGGCCCTTTATGAATAGACGAGTGAGGAGTGGTGAATTGGACCGCGCCAATGACGGGAGATCTAAGTGACCTCGCACAACGTGATTGACGGTGACTTCTATCGATTGTGCAAGCCTCGTCGAACGTATCGCAACCTTGCCATCGCTCGTTGCTGACACTGCCGGGTGCGGTCCGAAAGGTACGCTCACAATCCCCGCGTCGAGCAAGCCCAGGAGCTGTTGCGAACGAAGTGGCGGCGGACCCGCTTCGAGTCGATTGATTCGTCCTCGAACGTTCGTCTGGAAGTCTATGAACGAGTGCATCGAGAGCCCTCCGTACTCGATTACGGAGCGCATTTGGTCGCGTAGGATTCTCGTCACTTCTTGAGCCGCCTTCACGGGACTGCCCCCGACCATGAGCGCCTCGTTCAGGTCCGATTCAACCATTTGGTACACGTGGGACGCATAGTCGGTGCTCGACTCGAATCGGGCACCTTCATCGGCAAACACGACGCTGGCGGGATCGAAGGGACCGTACGTTGGTTCGAGGCGATCCACCGCTCGCGCGAAAGTCCCAGCGAGCCATGTCGACTGGAGCTGATCTCGAACGAGCTCAGCAGCGGATACGCCACCTCTCAGTAATGCCGCGTGGACGTAGTAGCGAACCTGCATCTCTGCGAAAAGCAAAGGAAGGAGATCGTTTCGAAAGTCCACACGCCGTCGAAGGGGCGATCCGGAGGGATTCGTCATCTCCCTGAACGCCGCCGGCGTGCACACGATGGGCTGGTACTCGCCGGTCGGATCAACGCCATGCGCTGACTTTGCACAGTAGGGAACGCCTGACTTCGAGTACAGAAATATGTTGGGCTCACGCCCGCTTGGCACATACTGCTTTCGATCGCCGACATCTATGTAATCACCACCGCGCCCGACAGTAAGTGCCGTGAGAAGGTCGTAGCCCACAAGACCCATGCCAGCGATCGCTACGGGCTCGCTCGGCGCCACCACAGTGTCGAAATACTCGACGGGATACGGCCGCAAGTAATGCACCTCGCTCGAATTGCCTACGCGCTCTTGGTTTGAAGTATGTCCTGAAGTGAGCACCACATGGTCGACAGAGATCCTTGAACCGCTGTCGAGCCAAACTGTTTCGCGGCCCCCGAATTCGGGCGTGATGTCCGTGGCCGTGGCGTAGTGGCGGACGATTTCGAGATTCGAAGGCGCGTCGGCCAGCAGCGCCTCGTAAAACCATGCGAGGTATTCTCCCATGAGTCGCCTCGGAAGGTAATCCGTAGGCAGGATTGTTTCGCCAGCCGCGCTGATCTTGTATTCGTAGCCACGGCGACGATATCCCTGACGGAGCGCCCACTCGTAAAGGCCGACGGCGTAACCCGGGTCGTCATCATGGTCCGGCGCGGCGTAAAGAGAGAGCTGCCCACAAGGGTTGTTCAAGATCAAGTAGTCCGGTTGCGCGGCCGAATAGACGCCGCCACCGAGTTGGCCAGGTTCTATGACGTGAACGCGGATCGACGCATCTAGGTGGCGTGCCCGATACACAGTGCGCTCGAGAACGCAGAGTCCCCACGAGCCCAGCCCGACGATGGCAAATTCGCTCATAAACTGGCGTTCCGGCCAACGTCAACGAGCGTCGAATTCGCTTTTCCAGTCCGTGCCCTTGCCTTTTGAGACCACGACATCATGGTTTGGGCGGTCCCCTCTTCGCTCACGCAATTAAAACTAGGTTACGCCACCGCGCTCGCGCTCAATCGGGCGTCAGTTGGTGGCAGCGCCGACGGTACGATGACGTGACTTGGTTCCTCGTCTCGCCTTCGAACGAGAGCCGTCATAAGGTGATTCCGAGTGGGAGAAGGCTAGTGGCAGGTGACAGGTCCTTTCAGTTAGGCGTCCTGAACGTACAGCGACTCGGTTTCGGGACGATGCAACTCACCGGCCCTGGGGTCTGGGGTCCACCTCGTGATCACCATGGGGCAATCAAGGTTTTGCGTCGCAGCGTTGAACTTGGTGTGAACTTGATCGATACCGCGGACTCCTACGGACCGAACGTGGCCGAGGAGCTC
>Ga0302320_10024209_pt1 | contig 11865 bp, 4 predicted proteins | sample Bog_T0_3_FD_202130 | JGI IMG/M metagenome (GOLD analysis project Ga0302320, IMG submission 202130) | Peat permafrost microbial communities from Stordalen Mire near Abisko, Sweden - Bog_T0_3 | ecosystem: Environmental > Terrestrial > Soil > Wetlands > Peat | place: Sweden: Abisko, Stordalen Mire... | reverse complement strand
GGTTTATTGCACGGGGCTGGGCCCGGTGCTGGGACCGAATGGAGAAGCGGCACCGGCGGACGGGGTGGCTGCGCCGGGGAATCTGTTGTATTCGACGGTGGCGGGAGTGACGGCGACGATTGGCGGAGTGAGCGCGCCGGTGTCGTTCTCAGGACTGACGCCGACGTTTGTGGGGTTGTACCAGGTGAATGTACAGATGCCCTCGGGAGTGACGCCGGGGAATTCGGTGAAGGTGGTGCTGACCGCGACGGATGCGAAGACCGGGGCTACGGGGACTTCGAATACGGTTACGATTGTGACGCAGTAGCGGGGGGATCGGGCGGCCGTTATCGAGACTCACGTCCGTTAACGGCTGATGCCGCAGAAGAGCTGCATGATTTCCGGAAGTTTTCCAATACTGTGATATAAAATCACAAACATAACCTTGGAGCACCGGATGACTCGACTTGCCATTGCGTGTCTATTTGCACCCCTCGCTTTCGCGCAGATTCCAACGACAACGACGCTCTCCAGTTCTGCCAATCCGGCGGTATTCGGGCAGGTTGTTACGCTCTCAGCGTCCGTGTCGCCATCGCAAGCGACCGGCAGCGTGACATTTTATGACGGTACAACCGTGCTTGGCACCCACAAAGTTTTATCGGGGAACGCTGCGATATCGGTGATTCTGCCGTCATCAGGCATGCGCTCGCTGAAGGGGCGGTTCATCGGGGTAACGGGCTATGCTGCGAGTGTTTCACCCGTCCTCGCGCAGACGGTGAACCCGGTGTCCGCGACCACGCTCCAGGCGGCCACGCAATATTCCACTGGCACGGCGATCGGTAATCAACATCTGGCGGCCGCCGATTTCAATGGCGATGGTCACCTGGATATTGTGACCACGAGCTACACTGTTTTGTTGGGCAATGGCGATGGCACGTTTCAAAAGCCTGTGGTGTACATGGGTGGAAGTACCGCTGAAGCCATCGTGACCGGCGATTTCAACGGAGACGGGAAGCCTGATTTTGCGACTGCCCGAGATGATGGCAATATCGGAGTATGGCTGAATAACGGTGACGGTACATTTCAGGCACCTCTGGTTTTCCCGTCCGGCGCGGACCCGATCGACATAGCCACCGGCGATTTCAACAATGACGGCATCCTCGATATTGCGGTGTCGTCGCCTCAGGGTGGGGCGACCGGCATTGGGGTTTTTCTCGGTGTGGGCGACGGCACATTCAAACCCGTAGTCACCTACTTGAGCGGAACGCCCCAGTCGTTTCTGGCGGTGGCCGATTTTAACGGTGACGGCAATGCCGACGTGGTGGCTGCGAACATGAATGCCGGCGACGTGACGATTCTGCTGGGTAACGGCGACGGAACATTTACCGTCGGAGCGACGTATGGTGGGAACTATCCCCAATTCGTGGCGGTGGGCGATTTCAACAGGGACGGGAAGCCTGACCTGGTCCTGACGGGTTACGTTCCCAGCAGACTCACGGTGTATCTCGGAAATGGCGACGGCACTTTCACCGAAACGAAGACTTCTCCTATCTACAACGGATTCCTATGGAGCGAGGTGGCCGTTGGCGATTTCGACGGCGATGGAATTCCCGATCTCGCCGTTTCGACGCCGAACGCTTCCCAACCAGTTCCGATCAGCATTCTGTCGGGAAATGGCGATGGAACTTTTCGTGGAGCCGTGAATTTCCCCGCAGGTTCCACCAGTGGCGTCGCCCTCATCGCAGGTGAGTTCAATGGCGACGGCCGAACGGATCTTGCGGTCACGACTGAGTCTGGTCAGGTGGCGGTTCTTCCTGGAGGTGCAGGGGCGTTTCCGACTGTCACGACTACCAGTCTTCCGGCCGGAATGGCAGGTGTGCCATACTCTGCGACTCTCGCCGCGACGGGCGGCACAATGCCCTACACATGGACGGTCAGCGCGGGATATAGTCCTTTCGAAAACATTTCGACCGGGACCATTGCGGAGACCCTGTCGGCAGGGACTGAGGGGGGCGACTACGCCTTTACGGTTATGGTGAGCGGACCGAATGGCCCCGGCTTCTTCTCCGCTCAGGATTTTTCGGTCAACATCACACCGTTGGTGTCTATCAACAATGTGTCTTTGAGTCCGACGGGGAGAGTGGGAATCCCGTATTCGGTTACTTTCAGTGCCAGCGGAGGCACGCCCCCTTACCGGAACTGGACGGTGATCTCGGGAACCACGCCGCCGGGTCTCACGCTGAATCCCTCGACTGGTGTCCTCAGCGGAACTCCGACCATGGCCGGTGGTTTTTCCTTTACGATGACGGTGAGCGACAGTGCCGGCCTGACTTCCGTTCCAGCCACGATGCCCGGTATGTACATCTTTCCGCTTCTTGCGGTCTCTACGATATCGGTGCCCAATGCCCTGACGGGGGTTCCGTATTACGCGGCACTAAATGCAACCGGAGGTCTGGGCGTATATGGTGCCTGGACCGTAGTCAGCGGATCGCTTCCGCCCGGACTGACGCTCAATTCGGCGTCGGGCGTTATCAGTGGCACGCCCACCACCGCCAGCGGCAGCCCCTTTGCTTTCAGCGTCAGCGTGAGGGATGGGGGCGGCAATGGCATTATCTCGGCGCCTCAGCCGTTCACTATCGCGGTGGCCAACCCAGCATCGGTAACGCTGACGCTCGGAACATCGGCGAATCCCGTCACGTTCGGCAAGCCGCTCACCTTGACCGCTACCCTGAGTACGTCAGGCGGTTCGGGAGAAGTCACTTTCTACGACGGAACCAGCATCATTGGCACAGCATCCGCTGTGTCGGGCAGGGCTGTCATCGGCACCAGCCTGCTGGTGCCGGGAATGCACAAACTCACGGCGCGGGTATTCGGCCCACTGTACGTTCCTACACTTTCCGGCCCGTTATCTCAAGTGGTAAACGCAATTCCCAGCGCCTCGTTCGAAGCTCCGGTCGGGTATGCTTCCGGTTATAGCCTTACGCCCGTCTTGGTTGCGGACTTTAACGGCGACGGCAAGGCCGACCTCGCCACGTTCGGCTCCGTTCTCCTTGGTAACGGCGACGGCACCTTTGGAACGCCACTCGTTCACGCGGTAGGCTCGGACCCGGTGTCGATGGTCATTGCCGATTTTAATGAGGATGGTGTGCCAGACATCGCGGTTTCCGATACCAACGGCGTGGAGGTCTTTGCCGGAAAGGGGGACGGGACGTTCGCAAGCGCGGAAATCTACGACGCTCTCGGTCCTCTTGGTGTCCTCGCCGTTGCGGATTTCAATGGCGACGGCCACGCGGACTTGCTTTTCAATGAAACCTCCGGTCAAACGAGCCTATATCTGGGAGTCGGCGACGGCACGTTTCGGGCCGCGCAGACTGTGGCGCCCGGATTAACCTACGCAGGGGCCATCGCGGTTGACGACTTCAACGGCGACGGCAAGCCGGACATAGCGATCGGCAACGCGGCCAGTGGCACGGTTAATATCCTGCTTGGGAACGGCGACGGCACGTTTCAGGCGCCGGTAGCTTACATCGTACCGATCGGTTACGGGGCGAACTCCCTTCTATCGGCCGATTTGAATCGCGACGGGATACGCGATCTGGTCGTGAATGCGAACGGAGACGTCTACCTGATGATCGGACACGGAGATGGAACGTTCGGAAAATCGGCGCTTTGTTGTAACGGGGACGCGACCCCGGCTATCATCACCGACTTTAATGGCGACGGCATTCCGGACCTTGCCGTTCCTTCAGGCAGTTATATCTCAGTCGCGAATCTCTTGCTGGGCAACGGCGATGGAACCTTTGGTGCGGCCGTTCCCTATGTGGTGGGCAATGGCGCAGCCGAATTCGCCGTGGGTGACTTCAACGGCGACGGCAGACCGGATATCGTTGCGGGCAACGGAGGGGGCACTGTCTATGCGCAGATGGGCGCAGCTACTTCCGCGGACAGTCAGTTGACGCTGTCGCCGGCAGCCTTCGCTGTTACCGCTTCTCTCACAAGCAGTTCAGCGTCGCAGACGATCACACTCAGCTATCAGACAGACACCCCCGGCGCTCCGACATTTCAAAGCGACCTTGCGGATTCGGGCGCGAATGGTTACATCACGGTTGTTCCCGCTTCGGGAACAATGACACTGGCGTCGCATTCGGGTTCTCTCTACACGTACGCAGCTACAGTCAACGTAAGCGTACCGTCGGGCGCCGCTTACCGAAACACGGTCGCGTTCGGCGTGGGTGGTCCCATAGTTTCGCTGCCGGTAACCGTCTCTTCCTTGACTCAGCAGACCATATCGTTCCCGTACCCGGCGCAGGTCAACCTGCCCGCTTTGCCTTTCACATTGAACGCAACGGCGAGTTCCGGTTTAACGGTGATTTACACCTCCTCAACTCCGGGCGTTTGTACAGTAAGCGGTTCGACGTTGACGCCGATTGCGGCGGGCGCTTGCGTCATCACAGCGTCGCAACCTGGTAACGGGACCTATGCAGCGGCTACGCCCGTAACAGATTCGTTCTCGATCATTGCGGCCACAATTATGGTTCAAACCATCACTTTCGCAGCCCCGGCGGCCGTGACGTTGCCGGCATCACCTTTCACGCTGACCGCCACGGCGAGTTCTGGCTTGCCGGTGACGTTCACCTCCTCAACGACGAGCGTCTGTACGGTCAGCGGCGCTACGCTGAGTCCGGCAGCGGTTGGGACATGCACCATCACCGCGTCGCAGCCTGGTAACTCCACCTATGCGCCAGCCACCCCGGTGACGCAGTCTTTCACTATCAGCAGCGGCAATCCACTCAGCGTATCTCCGTCCAGCGTTGCGATCATCGCGCAGGTGGGCGGCAGCCCGGGTACTCAGGCAGTGACAGTCAGTTACCAGACCTTCACGCCGGGCGCGCCCAACTGGAGCAGTACCTTAAGCACGAATCAGGGTAAGGGCTGGATCGGGGTCTCGCCTTCGTCGGGCACGATGACTCAGGCGTCTTATGCGGATTTCCTTTACACGTACACGGCGACGGTAACCATATCCTGCAACCAGAGCAGCTTTGTCGCCGGCAATACCTACACCGGCAGCGTCAGCTTTTCGGCGGGGGTGGGCGCCGCGTCGGCGGCCGTGTCCTGCGTGTCATCCAGTCCGCAGATCACGGGTATCGTCAACGCCGCGAGCGCGGGACAGGCGATCGCCTCGGTAGTATCGCCGGGCAGTTACATTGCAATTTATGGCAAGGCTCTGGCCGGCGGAGGGAACCCGTTGGCGGCCACGACGCCTCTTCCCACGACGCTGAACGGGACTTCGGTGACGCTGGGCGGGTTGCCACTGCCTCTGCTCTTCGCGTCGAGCGGTCAGGTGAACGCGATCGTACCGCAGGGTTTGGCGCCGAATAACGCCTATCGGCTGCTGATTAATGGGCAGCAGGATTTGGTATCCAATCCTGTCACGCTCCTCGTTCTGGAACTCCAGCCGGGGATTTACACGGTGGATACATCCGGCTCGGGCGCGGGGATTGTGGCGGATGCGCTGACGGGGCAGCTGATTAACGCATCGAATCCGGCGAAGGCTGGGCAGTATCTGGTGGTTTATTGCACGGGGCTGGGCCCGGTGCTGGGACCGAATGGAGAAGCGGCACCGGCGGACGGGGTGGCTGCGCCGGGGAATCTGTTGTATTCGACGGTGGCGGGAGTGACGGCGACGATTGGCGGTGTGGGCGCGCCGGTGTCGTTTTCAGGACTGACGCCGACGTTTGTGGGGTTGTACCAGGTGAATGTACAGATGCCCTCGGGAGTGACGCCGGGGAATTCGGTGAAGGTGGTGCTGACCGCGACGGATGCGAAGACCGGCGCTACGGGGACTTCGAATACGGTTACGATTGTGACGCAGTAGGGACAGCCCTATCGAACGTCGAAATGAAACAATTGTTGCAGGATCCATTTGCGTGACCCTGACTATCGATCGCCGGCCGAACATTACGTACGGCTTGTGGCAGAGCACGACCTTCGTGCCGGAACCCCGCGGCGGTCGATATCCCAATCCATCCGCGAGATCTGGGCCGATATACCCGAAGAAGTCCGTGCGCCGTTGCCCGCTGACGGGGCGAGCCAGGTAGCTCATTACGTCTATCGGATCAACAAAAAGAAAAAGTGAAAGCGGTTTTTGCGGATACGGTTTTCGCGCTCTGTTTCACCGAACTTTGAATTGGAAACCGGTGGCGCGAAAGCCGCGGCCGCTACCGGGTGTTGATCTCTATCCGTTCGCCTTCCGATTTACCGTCCAGTTGATCAATGACCAGAGGCGCTCGCGCCTTGACGAAGGTCTTGAGCCGTTCCCCAAACATCTGTGCCTGCGAAGGGCCGGGCGCGGGATCGGCAACCACCTGATCGAAAACATGCGCGGCTACCTTCGATTCCTCGGCAATCGCCGGACGAATGGCCGGGGCAAGGTCGTCCACCTGCGCGAAAATTCGCAAGGGCTGGAAGATCGTCTTGCTGAACTCATTCATCCTGGCAAGATAGAGATCGCGGAAGGCAGGCACCGCGAAGACACGTTCCAGAAAACGATTGCGGCTGGACCAGGGGTGTTTGATGGAAAAATTTTCGATCTGGGCATTCGATGCGCGACCCATCTGGCCGAAGCTGTGATCATGATCCCAGGCGATGAAGCTGAACTTGCCCGTTACCGGACTCATCCAGGCATAGTAGTTCTGTCCGACGTTGAGGATGCCATCGAGGTCGGTTAACCAGACGTCGACGGCCAGGAAGCGCGCGAAATTGTCAAGGTCGATGTATTCGGGCAGATTCCGGGCAAATTCGGAGTCCGTGCCGCTCGTCACGATTTTGCAGAACCCTGTTATGCGGGCTATCTGCTCCGGGGTGAGTTCGTCTTTTGGGTCGTAGATCTGTTTGTAATCCGCCCAGTTATCGCTCAGATAAGTAAACAGACTTATCGGCACGGGCTTGAGCAGCGCGCCGGTGTTCTTGCCCATGTCGGCGCCAAAGCGATCCTGAATAAAATGGTCGTCCACTTCCTCAATCAGGGAATAGAGGCCCATGTAGCGCCGGGCCATTTTGCCGGTAATTGTCACGTAGACCTTCGCGTAGGCCGAGCGCGGCGCGGGTACGCCGGCATCGCGGAAAAGCCGGTAAGAGAGCTCTTCGTTCATCCAGCCGGAGTCCGTAATATTGTTTGCCAGATTGAGCGTAGTCAGATTCGCAAGCTTCTGCCCCTTGACGTATTTGTTGAGGTGGAGCTTCATCGAGATCTTGTTCTGGGGTGCGCCGCCGGAGTATGTGCCATTGCCTTTGTATCTGACGCCGATGTCCCCGAAGCTCTTGCCGTCGATGGTGACATCGGCATGGGCCCAGTCGAATACCAGGCCGCGGCTCGCGAGGAAGCCGTTGTGGCCACCCTCGGGACCGAGCAGGTATTCGGCGCCGTGCGGACCGTCCATACGGGGGGTCATCGCCTGCCATTGTTCCGGCTGGAAAACCAAATCGACAGTCCAGACCTTCTTGAGCTGAAACAGATCGTCCGGAGTGAAATCCGGGGAATCGATGCCGGCGGCCGCAGCGGGCAGGGCAGTCGCAAGCGCGATCGCCATCGACAGAAAGGTAATGCGGGACCGGTTCGCCATGTTCATACTCACCTCTGGGAATTCATATTACCGGAAAAAAGCCGGGAGAAAGTAACAGGCGTTTTTCGCGAATCCGCATCGCAACAAATGGACAACAAAAATGTGTTTTGATAGATAGCGGAACTCCTTGTTACCGAGAGGTCGATTATGGCGCGCATACGAACCTGCATGGGGCTGGCTATCGCTTTGTTCAGCGGGCCGGGGAGCCAGACGCTCTTTAGCCAGTCGCTGACGAGTGGATCAGCGTCCGCGCCCCGCTTCCTGATGGCTGATGTTCATACCGGGAATCGAACTCCGAACTCGGTTATGAGCGGTGGGTTTTATCGCGGCGGGCGTTATGAACTGCACAACGCCACGATGATCGATCTGATCCGCACCGCTTACGGCGTCGACCCCGACAAGGTAATCGGAGGCCCCGCATGGGCGACGAAAGACGCATTCGAGATTGTCGCCACCGCGCCGGCAGATACGAAACCGGAGTCCCTGAAGGCGATGCTGAAGGCGCTGCTCGCCGAACGCTTCAGTCTTGTGGTTCACCCCGATACGCAACCGGTTCCCGCGTATGCGATCACCGCCGGGAGTTCGCCGAATCTTAAGCAGGCCGATGGCTCAGGCGAGACCGGGTGCAAGGTTGTCTCCAACGTTCCGGCGAACGCGCCGGGCGTGAACATTGTGCGGGCGAATCTGAATGGCAACAACGTGCAACTCAATCTGGCCGAGCCGATTCCTTTCGCCTGCAGCAACATGACCATGGCGGCGTTCGCCGACGGGTTGCGGACCATGATTGGCGCGCAGGCATATATTCTCAATACTCCGGTAGTGGACCAGACAGGATTGACAGGCAGGTGGAACTTCGACGTGAAGTGGACGTTACGTCAGGGTCCTGCGGCTACTGTAAATGCTGCCGGCACCGTGACGATGGCCGAGGCATTCGACAAACAACTCGGCCTGAAACTGGAACTGACCAAAGCGCCTTTCCCCGTGATTGTGGTGGACAGCGCGAACGAAACGCCCACGCCTAATCTGCCGGGGGTAACCGAGAAACTGGCGCCGCAATCGGCCGGGTTCGAAGTTGTGGACCTTAGGCCGAGTCTCCCCTTCCCGAACTCGGGGATAGGCGGCGGGGGTGGCCGCGGTGGATTGTTTATGCAGGGAACCGGCCGCATTGGGATGCAGGGTCAGTCCGTGAAGGGCCTGATTGCGACGGCCTGGAACCTCACGGGTCCGGATCACGTCACGGGCGGCCCGAAGTCGGCGGAAACCGTTCTTTACGATCTGACGGCGCTGGTGCCGACTCCGGAGTTGACGCCAGGTTTTGGTTCGGTTGGCGCGGGACCGATGAACATCGATTCCATGAGGCAGATGCTCCAGGCGTTGCTGAAGGAGCGCTTTCAGCTTTCGGTTCATGAGGATGCAGGTTCGGTTCCCGCTTACCAATTGGTGGCGGTCCAGCCCACGCTGAAGAAGGCCGATTCCGCGAATCGGTCGGGATGTGTTGAGGGTCCGGCGCCCGGTGAGAAGGATCCGCGATCGGAGAACCCCGCGGCCGGCAGGCTGGTGACCTGCCTGAATATGTCGGTTTCCGAGTTTGCGGCGGAACTCCGAAACCGTGCAAGCGGGTATCTGGCGCAGTATCCGCCACCCATGGACGCCACGGGAATACAGGGCAAGTTCGACATCACGCTGAATTTCAGCGCGGCCGGTTCGACTGGTCCCGGAACCATAACCCTGTTTGACGCTATCGAAAAACAGTTGGGACTCAGACTTCAGATGGGAAAGCGTCATGGGAAAGTGCTGGTGATCGATCACTGCGAAGACAGCCCGATAGAAAATTGAGCGGCGAAACGGGCGGCCGATTCGACCAGTGGTCTCATCACAAGGGCGCGCGGACGAGGTCCGTTTCCGGGCGGACAGTTGGCGCTCAACGTGCTGAACGGTTGCGGAACTCCCCGGGTATCGGGAGATCTTTACTCTTGTCGAAAAGAGCCTCGTGCCACAGATCTCAAACGCGGCGAAGCTGGAATCCGATTTCAGGCGAAAACTACGCTTGGGAATTGTGACGCTGTCGAGGTCCCATGGTTCCGCCTCCGCCAAATTATGCGAGGCCATGACGTTGGCATTCGGAGCGAAGGACAGGCGTACCGTCCGCGCGCAGAGGATCGACAGCCAGTTGCAATCGCTCGTGAATGATCTGGGACAACCCGATGGGACGGGGGCGAGCAGACTCCAATAGAAAGCGAACATAAATATGAACGTCGACGACATGCTGACAGAGCTTCGCGATGAAGCGATCCGCCTTGATGAGGCGATATTGGCGATGGACAGGCTGCTCAACTCCCGAGGCAAGCGGCGCGGACGACCGCCCAATCGGCCGTCCGCGAGTGACATGCAGCGACGTGGGCATGGGGAAGACTTGCAGCCGGAACCGAGCCAGAGAAGTCACGGCCGCGATTGACCTGTGCCGATGGCGGCGATCCACCGCGCGAATCGGTGGCCGCCTCGGCGGGTTTTTGCTGGTGACCATATATGGTCACTCAATGTCACTGCGTCCCTTGCTGCAGGCGTTTGCCTGGTAGTGTCGGCGACGTCTCGTGGCGCCATGGACCGGCATGACGCCGGAGTGCTTGTCACGAAACTCGCAGGCGAAGTAGTGGCGTCCTGCAGGCAATCCCGTTATCCCCATGATCTAATCGAAGTATGAGAGCGCAACGAATCCCGGAACGGACCAGTCGCGCTACACCCCGGTCCGTCCAGGCAGACCCCGCACCCACTTCCCTGTTTCTCTCTCCATTGAATACAAGTAAATCGACAGAATCCCGAGGTGCAGTCTGTGATACGCGACGAAGATGCTCTGGAGTACCATTCCGCCTTCCCAGCCGGAAAAATAGCCGTTAGTTCCACCAAGCCCTGCCTGACCCAACGTGATCTGAGCCTGGCCTATACGCCGGGGGTAGCCGCACCGTGTCTGGAAATACAGCGCGATCCGGACCTTGTCTATAAGTACACGGGAAAGGGCAATCTGGTGGCGGTAATTTCCAACGGAACGGCCGTTCTCGGATTAGGCAACCTGGGCGCCGCGGCCAGTAAGCCGGTCATGGAAGGCAAGGCCGTCCTGTTCAAGCGCTTTGCCGATATCGACGTATTCGATATCGAACTGGGCAGCTCAGATCCGAAAGAGATTATCCGCGCCTGCCAACTCCTGGAGCCGACCTTTGGCGGAATCAACCTGGAGGACATCAAAGCCCCCGAATGCTTCGAGATTGAGCAGGAATTGCGGCGGACGATGGGAATCCCCGTTTTTCACGACGATCAACACGGGACCGCCATTATTTCCGGCGCGGCGTTGTTGAACGCGGTGGAGATTGCCGGGAAGCGGATCGATCGGCTGCGGGTTGTGGTGAACGGGGCCGGAGCGAGCGCCATTGCGTGCGCGGAACATTACATCCGACTCGGAGTCCGTCGCGAAAACATCACGATGTGCGATACGAACGGCGTGATCTTCACGGGGCGCACGGCGGGGATGAATCGGTATAAGGAACGGTTTGCCGTGAAGACCGATGCGAGGACGCTGACCAAGGCCTTGCGCGGCGCCGACGCGTTCTTTGGCTTCTCCGTGGCGGATTGCGTGACTGCGGAAATGCTGGCCGGCATGAATCCGAATCCCATCGTGTTCGCGCTGGCGAATCCGAATCCGGAGATTGCGTGGGAGGCGGCTCACGAAGCGCGTCCCGACATCATCATGGGAACGGGGCGCTCGGATTTGCCGAATCAGATTAACAACGTGCTGGGTTTTCCCTCAATTTTTCGCGGCGCGCTGGATGTGAGAGCGACCACGATTAACGATGAGATGATGCTGGCCGCGACGCGTGCGCTGGCGGATCTGGCGAAAGAGGACGTTCCGGAATCGGTTTGCCGGATCTATGGCGTGGATCATCTGGAATTCGGGCGGCATTACATCATCCCCAAGCCGTTCGATACGCGGGTTGTGATTCGGGAAGCGACGGCAGTGGCCGAGGCCGCGATGGCGACAGGCGTGGCGCGCATTCAGGTGAATCTCGACGAGTACCGGGAAAGTCTGGAACGGCGGCTGGGAAGCTCGCCGGGCGTGATGCGCGCGGTGATCCGGAAGGCGCGTTCGGAACCTCAGAAAGTGGTTTTCCCGGAAGGCGAGGAGGACAAGATCCTCCGCGCGGCGCAGATTCTTATCGACGAGGATATGGCGAGTCCGATCCTGCTGGGCAATGCAGACCGAATTCGGGAACGG
>Ga0302320_10024208_pt1 | contig 11865 bp, 10 predicted proteins | sample Bog_T0_3_FD_202130 | JGI IMG/M metagenome (GOLD analysis project Ga0302320, IMG submission 202130) | Peat permafrost microbial communities from Stordalen Mire near Abisko, Sweden - Bog_T0_3 | ecosystem: Environmental > Terrestrial > Soil > Wetlands > Peat | place: Sweden: Abisko, Stordalen Mire... | reverse complement strand
TTGCCAAACGAACCCAAATCTCCATCCATCCCATGCCACCCCAAGGCCTTGCCCTGCAACATCTTCACTCTTGAAGTGGTCGCTGCTTCCAAAAGAATGAGCCCAAGAAACGAACCCAAATTCGTTTCCCAGCCAGGCGCTGCATGTTCCCGTCCATGTGGCCAAATCCGACCTAATCAAACCACTTTTTTTGCAGCACCCCAATCTATAGATACCGGGCAGCGCCGTTCCGCGGGCGCTGAGGCAACGCCGGGGCGTTTCAGATTGGTTCACCTGGTGCTATGTCTTTTTAGCAATTCTCGCGGGAAATGCGCCAGCCTATGCCCGCCATCGCCTGCCTCTTCCCAAAATCCATGCGTGACGGTAGCGGCGAATGCCGTCCCCCACACTTACGTCTTCATCCCTCCCCTTCCGCGTATTTCGAGTATTCCGCGGTTAAGAGTTTTGCCGGTTCAATTGCCCGTTTTTCCTGCCCCCTGCTGGAGTTCCCGCCCAAAGCTGGTCTTGGCGTCCCCGCCTGCTCTATCCGGTCAGCGCCGCTTACGCTTTGGTCGTTTTCAGCCCGTTTTCAATCCGCACTCCATCCGCATTCCGCCATCCCTCCCTGCCCACCGGGAAGCATCCGGAAGCATCCGGAAGCATCCGGAAGCTAAAAAATATTTTCGTTCAACCGCAAACCCCGGCCCTGTAGGCCACGTGCCCCCACGCGGCGTCGGGAGCGAAAAATCCCGGCTAACGATTCCACCCCTCCAGTACGGAGTTGAATTTCAGTGGATTTCCCCGCCGGCCGGGCGTATTTCTACCCTATGAACCGGACTTCCCAATTCGTCTCCCAAACCATCTTCATCGGATTGCTCGGCGGACTCCTGACCGCGCACGCGGCCGATCCCGCCTATTGGGTGTGGGCGCCCACGCCGCCCATGGGCTGGAATTCCTGGGACTGCTTCGGCGCCGGGGTCTGGCAAAGCAACGTTGTCGCCAACGCCGAATACATGGCCAAAAACCTCAAGTCCCACGGCTGGAACATCATCACCATTGACATCCAATGGTACGAACCCCTGGCCCATACCACCGCCTACCGCCGCGGCGCCGTCCTCGAAATGGACGCCAACGGACGCCTGCTGCCCGCGCCCAACCGCTTCGCCATGACCGCCGACTCCCGTTCCTTCAAGCCAATGGCGGACTACCTGCACGCCTTGGGTCTCAAATTCGGGCTTCATCTTCTGCGCGGAATTCCCAAGCAGGCCGTGGACCGCGACAATTCCCCCATCCTTGGCACTGAGTTTCACGCCGCCGACATCGCGGACAAAATCAATGTCTGCCGCTGGAACGGCGACATGTACGGCGTGGACATGTCCAAACCCGGCGCGCAAGAGTATTACAATTCCGTCTTCGCCCTGCTCGCCTCCTGGGACCTCGATTTCGTCAAGGTGGACGATCTTTCGTCGCCCTATCATCAAGCCGAGATCGAAGCCATCCGCAAGGCGATTGACCGCTCCGGCCGGCCGATCATCTTCTCGACCTCGCCCGGAGCCACGCCCGTGAACCGCGGCGAACACATCCAAACCAGCGCGAACATGTGGCGGATCAGCGATGATTTTTGGGACAATTGGCGCCTGCTCTACGACCAATTCGCCCGCCTCGACAGTTGGACGCCCTTCCGCGCCCCCGGCCATTGGCCCGACGCGGACATGATTCCCTTCGGCAACGTCCGCGCCTGGCAAACCGCCGACAACTGGACAAAATTCACCCGCGACGAGCAATCCACCCTGATGACCCTCTGGTCCATCGCCCGGTCTCCGCTGATCATGGGCGGCAACCTGCCCGCGAACGACGACTTCACCCTTTCCCTGCTGACAAACGATGAAGTCATCGCTGTCAATCAGAATTCCACCAACAACAAACAAGTTTACAACAATACCAACCACGTCGCGTGGGTCGCGGATGTTCCGGGTTCCAAGGACAAATATCTGGCCCTCTTCAACACCGCCCCGGCGCCCGTCGGCGGACGCCGCGGTCGCGGCGCCCCCGCCGCAACTAATGCCCCTCCGACGCCCGCCGATCCCGGTGCAACCCAGCCCGCCGAAGTATCCGTGGCCCTGGCGGAAATCGCCCTGTCCGGCCCCTTCAAAGTGCGCGACCTCTGGGCGCAGAAAGACCTGGGGGCGGTCACGGGAACAGTCTCGGCGCTAGTCAATTCACACGGAGCCGTCCTGTTGCGTCTTCATCCGGAAAACTGAAAAGAAGATGGTGGGCGATGAGGGATTCGAACCCCCGACCAACAGCGTGTAAAGCTGCTGCGCTACCGCTGCGCTAATCGCCCCGCCGCCAAACGTAGCATTTCACGCTCGCCATTGACGAGTTAATTTAGGTGGAAGTGGCGTCCCGCCTCTTTGTTTCGCCTCAACAGCGGCGGGACGCCGCTGCCACTTTAGCCCGCGATTTCGCCGCCGAAACCCTGTTGCCGCAACGCTTCGTAAAGCACCAACGCGACGCAGTTGGACAAATTGAGCGACCGCACCTGGTCGTTGAACATCGGAATGCGCAACCAGCCGCCGCGGTATTCCTCCAAAATAGTTTTAGGAAGCCCGGCGGTTTCGCGTCCGAAAACCAGGTAGTCGGAAGGTCCAAATTTGGCGTCCGAATAAAGGCGCGGACCTTTGGATTCGATCAGCCAGAGTTGCGCCTCCGCGGGAAGCCCTTTGGCAAAGACGTTCCAGTTTGGCCAGCGGCGCCAGGTCAGATGTTCCCAGTAATCGAGTCCGGCGCGCTTCAGTTGCTTGTCGTCCAGCTTGAATCCGAATGGTTCGATGAGCTGCAAAGTCGTTCCGGTGGCGGCGCACAACCGCGCAACGTTTCCCGTGTTCGGCGGAATTTCCGGCTCGACCAGAACTACGTTCATGGCGACGGCTCCTCCGCCGCGCGAGGCTTGCGCTTTTTACCATAGAAGACCTTCCAGAGAACCAAGCCGTGGGCAGGAGCAGTCATGCCGGCGGCGCGGCGGTCTTTGCATTTCAGTATTCCCGGGATATCCGCGGGGGCGATCTTCCCCTGCCCCACCTGCACCAGCGTGCCGACGATCCCGCGGCACATCTTGTAAAGAAAACCGTCACCCTCGATGATGAAGGTAAGCAACGGCCCGCTGCGCTTGATCTCGCATCGACGGAGCGTGCGGACGGATGATTTCATTTCGTAATTGCGTGTGCCGGCGAGGGATTTGAAATCCCGTTTGCCGGGAAGTATTTGCGCGGCGGCTTTCATCGCAGTCAAATCAAGCGGTTTGGCCACGTGCCAGGCTTGGGCGCGAAGCAGCGGGTTCATCGCGGGCGCGTTCCAAACCAAATAGCGGTATTGCTTTCCGGTGGCGTCAAAGCGGGCGTCAAATTCCGCGCGACAGCGGGACGCCGCCATGACGCGGACATCCGGCGGCAGGTGCGCGTTAATGGCCAGGGCCAATTTGGCGGACTCCATTTCGCAGCCGGGAATTTCCACTTGCGCCACCATCCCGCGCGCATGGACGCCGGCATCCGTGCGACTGGAACTGTGCAATCGGCTGATCTTCGTGCCGGGGAAGATCGCCATCAGCGCGTCCTCGACTTGCTGCTGCACGCCGACTCCGGTTTGTTGCGCCTGCCAGCCGGCGTAATTGGCGCCGTCGTACGCTATGGTCAACTTAAACTTCACGGCTCGCCGGCCTCGGAACGTTCGTGGAGGAGAGCCCGGGCGTCCAGGTAGCTTTGCAACAGAATGGCGGCGGCGCTTTGGTCCACTTTGGTCTTGCGCTGGTTGCGGCTCATGCCGGCCTCGATTAGAAAGCGATTGGCCTGCACGGAAGTCAGCCGCTCATCCCAAGTGTTGACAGGAAGGCCGACGGTTTCGCGCACGGCGGTGGCGAAGGCACGCGCCGATTCCGCAGCAGGACCGTAAGTGCCGTTCATGTTGCGCGGCAGGCCGACGACGATCTCCCCCACCCCACGGCCGTCGGCGATATCCTTGATCCGTTCCAGGCACTTGGCGACTGGTTGCGCCGGGACGAATTCCAGCGGCTGGGCGATGGTGGCCATTTCGTCGCTGAGGGCGACGCCGACTCGTTTGGTGCCGTGGTCAAGCGCGAGTATTCGCATCGGGGATAAGAGTTATTGTTGACTTTCGTTGCTCCCCGCTATTGCTTCCTGGTGCGCTTGCCGCGGCGTTGGCCGTTATTCCCAGCGGGAGCCGTGTGAAAGCCCGTGACCAGCATAAAATCCACAAAGTCACACGAGTCATCCTCTTGCCATATCGTCAACACGCGAAAGTTCGGCGAATGGGAGATGAAGTCGCGATGGGGCACCTCCAGTTCCCGTCCGTCGGCCAGATTGACCGAGAACGGTCGGAACGGAGTCGCCTCAATCAACCGTCGCAGTGTTTCAGCCCTCATACGTTTTTAGCATAATGTGTGATCGCCTTTCTTGAAACTCTATAATGTGCCGAGCGCCTTCTGCGCCGCCTGGATTGTTTTGTCAATGTCCTCCGGAGTGTGGGCCAGAGAGATGAAACCGGCTTCGAATTGGGACGGTGCTATGTATATCCCCTGCTCCAGCATGGCGTGGAAATACTTGGCGAAACGGGCGCGGTCGCTCCGCATGGCGTCGGCCAAATTATGCACCGGCTGATCGGTGAAGTAGGCGCAGAACATCGAGCCGAGGCGATTGAATTGCACGGGAATGCCGGCGTCTCGCGCGGCCTCCGTCAGGCCGGCTTGCAGTGTGGCGCCAGTTCGTTCGAGTTTCGCATAGACGTTTCCGTCGGAAAGCTCCTCCAGCAGGGTCAATCCGGCGGCCATCGCCAGCGGATTGCCACTGAGGGTGCCAGCCTGATAGACCGGGCCGAGCGGCGCCAGGCAATCCATGATTTCGGCGCGGCCGCCAAAGGCTCCGACCGGCAGGCCGCCGCCGATGATTTTGCCGAAACAGCTTAAATCCGGCTTGATTCCGAAGCGCTCTTGCGCGCCGCCGCGGGCCAGGCGAAATCCGGTCATTACTTCGTCAAATATAAGGAGTGCGCCGTGGCTGGCGGTGATTTCGCGCAAGAACTCCAGGTAGCCGGGTTTGGGCAGATACAATCCGGCGTTGCCGGGGACGGGCTCGACGATGATTCCGGCAATCTGATCGGGATTGGCGGCGAAGGCGGCGCGGACGGCTTCGGTGTCGTTGTACGGGAGGACAATGGTGTGTTGGGTGAAAGCGGCGGGAACGCCGGCGCTGTCGGGATTGCCGAAGGTCAGAGCGCCGGAGCCGGCTTTGACCAGCAAGGAATCGGCGTGGCCGTGATAGCAGCCATCAAACTTGATGATCTTGTCGCGTTTCGTGAAACCGCGCGCGAGGCGGATGGCGGACATGCAGGCTTCCGTTCCAGAATTGCACATGCGGACTTTTTCGACGCTGGGAATGGCGGAGCAGATATGTTTGGCCATCTGCACTTCCAACGGATTGGGAATGCCGAAGCTGGTCCCCTGCCCTGCCGCATGTTGGACGGCGGCAATCAGTTTCGGGTGGGCGTGGCCGAGGATGGCCGGGCCCCACGTGCCGACGTAATCAATGTAGTCATTGCCGTCCACATCGAAGACGTGCGCTCCTTTGGCCTTGTTGACAAAAAAGGGCTGGCCGCCAACGGCGCGGAAGGCGCGCACGGGGGAATTGACGCCGCCGGGAATGCAGCGCAGCGCTTCGGCGAAAAGTTGTTCGGATTTAGTTTTGGTTAACACGATGTGTTCCTGAATAGTGGCGGTTGATTCAACCCCTTCAGGGTTGATGAAATCATTTGGCCTGTACCCTGGGTAGCCTCGCCCTCCTTCGCCAAGGCTACGGAGGGCAGGCAACCCAGGGCTGAATGATTCAATCCCTTCGGGATTGAGCCAGACTGGGTCCACTTCGTTTGGCGTTGGCAATTCATCGACTCAAACCTCGCGGTAGCGTTGGGCGACCGGGATGCGGCGGCCGACGCCGAAGGCTTTGGTGGTGACCTTCAAGCCGGGGGCGGCCTGGCGGCGTTTGTATTCGTTGACTTCGATCAAGCGGACGACGCGCCGCACATCGGCCTCCTTGTAGCCCAAGGCGATGATCTCCGGCACGGATTTGCATTCCACCACCGAATGTTCAAGAATTCCGTCAAGTATATCGTAGGGCGGCAAGGAATCCTGGTCGGTCTGGTTGGGACGCAATTCCGCCGACGGCGGCTTGGTCAGGGACGAGGTGGGGATGAGTTCGCGGTCCCGGTTGATCCAGTGGGCCAGGCGATAGACCATGGTCTTGGGAACGTCGCTGATCACGGCCAGTCCGCCGCACATGTCGCCGTAAAGGGTGCAGTAGCCGACAGCCAGTTCGCTTTTGTTGCCGGTAGTCAATACGAGCGAGCCAAACTTGTTTGATAGCGCCATCAGGATGACGCCGCGCAGGCGGGCCTGGATGTTTTCCTCGGTGGTGTCTTCGGGCAGTCCGGCGAATACTTTTTCGCATTGGGCCCGCACGGAGGCAAACGGCGGTTGTATCGGAATCACGTCGTAACGGATGCCAAGGCGTTCCGCCAGAATTTGGGCGTCATCGAGGCTGCCTTGCGACGAATACTGCGATGGCAGCGAGACAGCCCGGACATTTTTGGCCCCGAGCGCGGCGACGGCCAGGCAGACCACCAGCGCGGAATCAATGCCGCCGCTCAACCCCAGCACCGCCGAGTTGAAGCCGCATTTGGACATATAATCTCTGAGCCCCAAGACCAGGGCGTGATAGACGCTTTCTTCGTCCGACGCGACCGGCGGTGAAATGGGCGGGCTGTTTTCGGTGTCCACCACCACAAAATCTTCCGCGAACGATTTGCCCCTCGCGATCAGATCGCCTTGGGCATTAAACGCCATGCTGCTTCCGTCAAAAACCAGCTCGTCGTTGCCGCCAACCATGTTGCAGAGGAGGACAGGACGGCCGCATTTGCGGGCGCGGCTGGCCAGCATGTTGTGGCGCAATTGTTCCTTCGCCACGTTCCACGGGGAAGCCGAGATGTTCAAAATGATTTCGGCCCCGGCATCAATCAGGCTGGCCACGGGGTCGGCGCGATAGAGTCGTTGCGGCCAGAAATTCTCATCATTCCAAATATCCTCGCAGATGCTCAAGCCGCAGGAGCGGCTCCCTACATTCAGCGGGGGGTTTTCTGTTCCGGCCTCGAAATAACGGTCTTCGTCAAAAACGTCGTAGGTCGGCAGCAGAGTCTTGCGGCGGGTGGCGATGATCTTCCCGTTCTGCAACAGGGCGGCCTCGTTGGTAACGGGGCGGCCCGGTCCGGATTTGTTCTGGCCGACATAGCCGACGACGATTCCCGTCTTGCCGCTGGCGGCAGCCAGGCGTTGCGAGACTGCCAAATTCTGACTGATAAAGTCCTTTTTTAGAACTAAATCGCGGGGCGGATAGCCGGGGATGGACAGTTCCGGAAACAGCACCAGATCGAGCCCCTCGGCTTCGGCGCGGCGGGCGGCTTGAAGTATTTTCGCTTCATTGCCAGCAAGGTCGCCGACGGTTGGGTTAATTTGCGCAAGGGCAATTCTCATAGATTAGGGCAGCAGGTCTTATCGGACCGGAGTCTTCCGGTAGAAGGTCTCGGGAAAGGATCCATGTTCGGTGCGCACCAGCATCCCCGGACTGATGTGATGCTGGTCGAACCAGCCGCGGGAGGTTTCGAGGGCGTATTGGACATTTTGGGATTTTGTCGCCACCGGATTGGTTTCCAGGTCATGGACCTCCAGAACAAACCCTGACGGATCAAGGAACGCGGCCGTAAGTTTGAGGGGACAATTCGTGGCCCAGAAACCACGGCTGTCTGGTGGCGGAGGAAGCACAAACAACATCCCGGCGTTGGGTTCGATATTGGTGCGAAACATCATTCCGGCAGCGATTTGTTTAGGGGTAGCCGCGATTTCGGCGGTCATTTCCTCCGCGCCGAGCCACAGTTTAATGGTGCGTAACTTCGGCTGCGCGTTGGTAGGGATAAGATCCCGCAACGTTGGGGCAGCCCGTTCGGCCGATGGTGGCATCGGTGGCGGAGCGGCCTGTTTGCGGCAACCCGCCAGGAAGAGAGCTCCAAGCAACGTTATAATGGCCCGAGAATTCATCGGTGATAGATTGCCTTGGCTAATGGCATGTTTCAATGACGCAGTTGTGGGAGAGTGCATCCAAGATTTGGTTTGAGAAACGAGCGGTCGGCGATCCTCCTCCGCCAAGGCTACGGAGGACAGGGGGCGCGTGTGCCCGGACGCGGAGGATTACGACGGGCGTTAATATGCCTTGGTTGATTTTCGATGACTCGTATGGATTTAGATGCGTTCGCCATGGATTTTTGCTTGCCGCAAAAAAAAGTGGTCGGATTAGGTCGGATTTGGTCACATGGGCAGGGAAATTCGGCGGTTGGCCTGGAAACAAAGAGTTGGACATGGTGCGGGTTGAGTTCGGGACCGCGAAATACAAGAAAGACGCGGAAGAGAACGGACAACGGCAAACTCATTGATGACAAAATCATAAATCAATTGTATCTATATAAGCATAGTCAGTAAGGTTTGTCAAATGGAGCAAAGACCGGCGGGAAGGTCAACGCCGGGGTAAAAGAGTTTCTAAGAAAAACCGGCTCCGTGCGTTATCATCTTTGAAGGCACTGGTTCCGTTGATGCAATGAAGCTTGATAACACCCGACCGGCCGAATGGGTCAGGGCGGCGGTGGACCGGTTTGCCGGACCGCTGATTCGCTACTCACAAGGCATCACCGGCGACCTGGAGCAGGCGCGCGATGTTGTGCAGGAGACCTTCATCCGGCTATGCGCGGAGAAACCGGAACGGGTGGAATCCCACCTGGCGCAGTGGCTGTTCACCGTCTGCCGCAACCTGGCCATCGACGGCCAAAGAAAACGGGGCCGGATGACTCATTTGGTTTCGTGGCTGGTGTCGGGAGAAGATCGGGTTGGCTTGATGGGGCGTTTGGGAACCGGGCTGGCGGTGGTCCTGGCAATGTTGTTCTGTGTGGATTTGGCTCCAACATGGGCGAAAATTGACGTTCAGACGCTCCTGCAAAAGGCAACGGCGGGTTCCGCTTACGAGATGATGAAATTGGCCGGAACTACTGTATTCAAAAATGGACCGGTGCCGAATTTTCCGGACGGGACACGACCGGGGGGCAAGAGCTTGATGGTGAATCTTTCGTGCGCTCCGTTGAATTGGGATTTGATGGCGGTGGCGGCGAGCGTTTTGGTTGGGAGCATCTATTTAAGGTCGCCGTGGAAACGTGTTTTTTTAACGCTCTCTTTGTTCCCGCTGCTGACTGTCGGGCATGGATTGAATGTCTTCGCGGTGGCGGAGCTTTGGATTCATGGGAGCGGCGATATAATCGGTTCGCCGTTCCATCGGTATGGGCGCGAGATCTTCTTTCTGCTTTCGCTTGTTCCATTTGTGTTGGTATTGCGGTGGTTGAGGAGGTTGGAAACCAGGACTTGAAACTGGGTAAAGTGGGTCGAACGATCCCCTGCCCTATTCCAAAACCTCCAGGAAACTGCTGAAGCAGTTTTCTTGGCTGGAAGGTCGCGGGTCACCCACATGAATGTGGGTGTTAATGCAAGCGAATGAAACGAGGTCGATCATCGGGCTCAAAGTAGCCGCCGACGGCGTCGGAAATCATGGCGTGGAGTTCGATCAGAGATTCTCCCTGGGTGGTGATTCCGCCGCCCTGTGGCGCGTCCCATCGCGCGACGAAGCCGCCGGTTTCACGGCAAGGCTCAACTCGGAAGGTGATCTCGTTCATGGCTCTAAATTGGCATAGCGGAGGTGACAAAACAACCGCTGTCTGGGTGCCGCCGAAAAGTGCGTTTCCAGGTTTCTTCGGTGCGGACTGGTGCGAGAGGCTTTTCCACGGTCTATTCCCGCTCCCAAATCCTCGCCTAAACCCAATTCTACGCCTGAATTGTTCAATAGAGATGGTATAGGTGCCGGGAAAAGCGGTCGGCGAGTCGCCTGTGCTACCCACCGATCCGGCTTAGGCGAGGATTTGGGCCGCTTTAAATGCCTTGGCAGAAGCGGGTAGAAATGGTATGGGTAAACGTTAGTCAGAGGATCAGGCAGTCCCGCCGGCCAAGGTCGGTGGAAACGGCGTTCCGTTTAGCGTCCATCATATATATGAAAAGCCCGAGCGATGCCACAGCCATGCCGGCAGAGATGCTGGAAAAACTTCACGCCGTCCAACGCCACGACCGCAGCGTCCGCCTCCAAACCGGCCTCGCCCGCACTGTCGCCGTCCTGCTCACCGCGATGCTGGTGATGATGGCGCTGGACTGGATCGCCTCGCCGCAGACGGGGCCGTGGCGGTGGATCATGACTCTCTCCGCATTGGCGTGTGGCGGCGTGGCGCTGATCCTCGGCTGCATGATTCCGGTGCTGCGTCGTCGGACGCTGGATTCGGTGGCCCGCGACGTGGATGCCAGCCATCCTGCTCTCCAAGAACGCGTCCAGACTGTCACCGAGTTTTCGCGTTCCAAGGACTCGCCGGAAATTCGCGGTTCGGAAGGAATGATCCGCAAAGTCGCGGCGGAGACCGCCGTTCTCAGCCGCAATATTGTGCCGCAGGCGGCCGTTTCCAAGAGGAGCCTCGTTGGCGCGGGCAGATTTCTCGCGGGCGCCGCGGCCGTGCTGGCGCTTTTTTTCTTGGTGGATTTCCAGAGGGCCAAGGTTCTCAGTGAACGTTTTTTTCAACCTTCCGCCGACATTACGCTGACCCGTCTTGAGGCGAAGTCCGGCGACATCGTGATCGGCAAAGGCGAGAACGTGACGCTCGATTTCACGACCTCCGGCAAGGCCACGGATCGGGCCAAACTCTCGCTTCATTCGATCAACGGGCGCGATGAAGTGGTGGATTTGGAGAAGGACCCGAAGGAGTCCACATCTTCGGCTTCCAAATTCAGCTACACGGCGTACTCGGTTTCGGATTCCTTTGATTACAGCGCCCGTTCGGGAGATGGCCGCACTACGGTCCATCACGTTACGGTTTTGGAACGTCCGAAGCTGGCCGGGGTGCAATTCCGATTGGAAGCGCCGGCCTACAGTCAATTGCCCCTGGTCAACCAACCCACCCTGCCCCGGCAGATTCGGGCACTGGAAGGGAGCAAGTTGCAAGTTACTTTTCAGGCAGACCAGGAACTGGCGACGATGGATTTGAAATTCGCCGACGGAACGTCCCAGCATTTGCAGAAGCGTTCGGACGGGCGCTACGAATTCAACACGACGTTGAGCAACAACCTGGCCTTCGAGCCGGTGCTGGTGAATTCCCGGCACCTCGAAAATCAGGTCCGGCCGGATTGCGACATTATCGTTTACAAGGATCAGCCGCCCACAGTCACCATCACGTCGCCGAGCGACCAGATTACGGCCCGGCCGGACGACAAGATCCAGATTGAATTCGAGGCGCGGGACGACTTCGGCCTGACCCACGCCGAGCTGGTGGTAACTGTCAATAATGATAACGGCTCCAATTCCGCGCCGGTGACGATACCGATTCCGCTTGATCCGAAGGAGGTCGGCTCGCGCCTGATCCAGAAGCAGGTGCAGTTGGACTTGTCGAAGTTCAACCTGCAACAGGATCAGGAATTAAGTTACAGCGTGCGGGTCACGGATACGAAAAATGACACCAGCTTTTCGACTCCGAGTCCCAACGGTGGTTCCACCAATGCCAATCAGGCGCTGGCGGCCAATCAATCTTCGCCGGCCAATACGCAGCAGAATCAGGGAGAGCAAAATGCGAACGCAAATCAGTCGTCGCAAAACAACGGGCAGAATCAAGCGGCGCAAGGCACGAACAGCCAGGCGCTCG
>Ga0302320_10024207_pt1 | contig 11865 bp, 10 predicted proteins | sample Bog_T0_3_FD_202130 | JGI IMG/M metagenome (GOLD analysis project Ga0302320, IMG submission 202130) | Peat permafrost microbial communities from Stordalen Mire near Abisko, Sweden - Bog_T0_3 | ecosystem: Environmental > Terrestrial > Soil > Wetlands > Peat | place: Sweden: Abisko, Stordalen Mire... | reverse complement strand
GATGTAACCAAACAAAGCGAACGCGCGGCGGAGTGGAACATTCAGCGGCGCGGCCTGGAAGTGGCGTCCACGGCCGAGATGCAGTTGCCCGGAACGCCCCCCGATCAGGTGCTGGCGCAGAGCCCGCCCGCTAACGCCAGCCAGGTGGCTGCGCCCAGAACGAATTTGCTGGTGACCGCGCCGGCCGACCCGCCCGCCTACGTCATGCCGAATTTCGTCGGGCAGCCCTTGGGCAGTGCCAGCCGCACGCTGCAAGACGCCGGCTTCAAACTAGGAACGGTAGCCATGGCTCCTCCCGCGCCAGGGTTGAACCCGGTGACGGCGAATAATTCCGCGCCGCCTCAGCCATCGCCGGCGAGCATCATCGTTACGCAGTGGCCGCCCGCAGGACAGAAAGTCCTGGCTGGGGCGGTCCTGAATTTTGAAGTGAAGTGAACGTCTCTAATGTTTTTCCAGAATCGCGGCGAAGAATCCATCGCAAGGCTGCACGCCGGGAAGTGTTCGCAGGTAGATCCCACTCGTGAGCGGACAAAAATCAGTCCAGATTAATTCTTTCTGTTGCTGGAGTTGCTCCAGCGGTGCGCCGCAATCCACGATACGGAACGATGCATCTTCCGCCAGCGCGCGTTCCACTACGTCTTCGTTCTCTTCGCGCTCCAGCGAGCAGGTGGAATAGATCAAACGTCCTCCGTCTGCGACTTGATGCATCACTGCCCGCAGAATCGCCAGTTGGCGCAATTGCAAATCCGCTAGATCTTCAAGAACGAGCCGCCATTTTATGTCCGGATTGCGCGCCAGAGTGCCGGTTCCGGAACATGGCACATCGGCGAGAACGCGGTCGAACTTCCCGGCGAAAGGCAGATGGCGCGCGTCGGCAGCAATGACAAGAACGTTGCCGGTTTCACCTGCAGCAGGTCTGAGCAGCTTTCGCAACAAGCGTGCGCGGTGAGGATACAGATCGACGGCAGAAATGTTCGAGTCAGGATTGCGATCGGCAATGATCAGTGTTTTTCCGCCGGGAGCTGCGCAACAGTCGAGAATGCGCGCACCTTGGCCAACCAGAGCGCCAACCAGTTGCGAGGCCTCGTCCTGAATAACGCACAAGCCCGCGCGGAATGCCGAGGTGTTCGTGACGTCTCCCCGTCGCACGATTCGCGCGGAATTGAGGAGTGCGCCGGAGGCGAGCTCGATGCCTTCGGCCCGCAGCCTCTCTTCTGCGTCACGAGATCGCAGACGAATCGCGGTCGGCGGAATCGACTGATTGTGCCGGCAGATGCGAAGCGCGTAGTCGAGTCCATAAGCCTGGACCCAGCGTTCGACGAGCCACAGTGGATGAGCACTGCTGGCGGCAAGACTCTCGGCCGAATCGGAATTAATGGCGAGTTGAGCCTGGTTGCTGGGCGACTTGCTGGAAGAGAACTTGCGCAGGATTGCGTTTACAAAAGATGCGGCGGAACGCTTGCGAGCGCGCTTGACCAGTTCAACGCTCTCGTTGATAGCAGCGCGGGCTGGAATACGGTCAAGCCAGCCCAGTTGGTATACACCGAGGCGAAGCGCAGTGAGAATCTCGAGATCAAGTTTGGCGAGCAGCTGCGAGGAATGCCTGGCGATTTGGGCATCAAGCAGTGAGCGCCAGCGCAGGACTCCCATGACCAACTCGGTTGCCAGCGAATGATCGACCGTGCTGAGCCGATCGAAGCTCTGCGAATGAAGCAGTTCGGAGGCATAGGAAGAATCGCGCTCGACGCGAAGAAGAATGTCGAAAGCGGCGGCACGCGCGGGCGAGACCTTGGGCCGCGAGCTTTGGGACTTTGTTTTCATTTTAATAGCCAGTATGACGGAAGCCAGCGATACGGAGAAATATTCGTGACAATTACTGGCCGAGCTTCTCGCCCGGTAGAGGATGATAGCCGCGAATGAAATCGGCAGCAGAGGTGCGCTTCTTGCCTTCCAGTTGCAGTTCGAGGAGTTCGATCGCGGAACTAGTTCCGCAACCTGCGAAAAGGCGATCGCCTTCGACCTTCAACTCGGACGATGGCAATGCTTGATAGAGCGCCGCCGCTTTCCACACTTGCAGGTTCTTGCCACGGAAGCTTGAATATGCGCCGGGCCAAGGTTGAAAGCCGCGCAGCCGGTTAACGGTCTCGAGCGAGGAGCGGGAGAAATCGATGAGGCCATCTTCCTTCTTGAGGATGGGAGCGAGCGTGGCCTGCGCATGATCCTGCTGGCGCGGACGAATTGTGCCGATTTGTTGGCCGCGGAGGGTTTTGACGGTTAAGTCTGCTCCGATTGATGAAAGCTTTGGTGCGAGAGTCTCCGAGGTATCGCCGGAGGCGATGGGGATTTCTTGCTGCAGAAGAATGTCGCCCGTGTCGAGGCCGGCGTCAATCTTCATGGTCGTGACTCCGGTGATAGTTTCACCCCGCGCAATCGCCCACTGAATCGGCGCAGCGCCGCGGTATTTCGGCAGAAGCGACGCGTGCAAATTGATGTTGCCAAGCGGAGGAAGATCGAGCATCCACTGAGGAACGATGCGGCCGTAACCCACCACGATGATGGCGTCCGGCTTCAAGCTGGTGAGTTGGGCGCGGAAGGCTTCGTTGTTCTTGATGCTTTCAGGCTGCGCAATCGCCAATCCCAACTGCACTGTCCGCTGCTTGACCGGGGAAGATACGAGTTCGAGGCCGCGGCCTTTGGGGCGGTCCGGCTGCGTGACCACGAGTTGAACGGCGAATCCAGCCGCGACCAAGCTGTCGAGCGTGGGCACGGCGAAGCCAGGCGTGCCGCAGAAAATCAGATTGAGCGAGGAGGGCATCGGAGAATTTAGTAATTTGGTAATTGAAGAGCGCGGGTGTACCGCGCAGTAAATTACTCGATTTACAAAACTACCAAATTACTGAATTCTCTCACCATTCTCCGGCTTTGACGAGCTTGCGAATTTTGCGCTTGATCAAGTCGCGTTTCAGGGCGCTGATGTGGCTGATGTATAGCTTGCCGTTGAGGTGATCGGTTTCGTGCTGAAAGGCGCGGGCCAGCAGGTCGTCGCCGGTCTTTTCGAAAAGCTTCCCGTTCAAATCCTGGGCGCGGATGGTTACGACCTGGGCGCGAGTCACATTCTCGCGGAAGTCGGGGATGCTGAGGCAGCCTTCGCTCTGGGCGTGGCGGCCTTCCTTGTGAATAATCTCAGGGTTGATGAGGACGAGTTTGGCCCCGGGGTCTTCCTGGAAAGTGACATCGACGACGGCAATGCGGCGCGCGATGCCGATCTGCGGCGCGGCCAGGCCCACGCCGCGGGCAGCATACATCGACTCGAACATGTCCTCGACTAGCTTCTTGAGTTCCTCGTCGAAAACCGTAACTCTTTCCGACGGCTTCTCGAGGACTGGGTTTCCGAATTTAACGATGGGATAGATCATTCAGGTTTCAATCATTAATAGTTCTTTAGTTGCTGACAGTAGCCGTCGAAATTACGCAAAGTTTCTCCCATGGAGTCGCCGCCGAATTTATCGAGAGCGCAGCGAGCCAGAGTGAGGGCGACCATGGCTTCGCCGGCCACGCCCGCAGCCGGAACCACGCAAACGTCCGAGCGCTCATAGGCGGCGCTTACCGGCTCACGGGTTGAGAAATCGACCGACTGCAAGGGGCGGCGCAGGGTTGAGATCGGTTTCAAGTAGCCCCGCACGCGGATTTCTTCTCCGTTAGAAACACCGCCTTCGATTCCGCCGGCATTGTTGCGGGTGCGGCTGAATTCATTCGAGGCTTTGCTATAGCCGATTTCATCGTGCACCGCCGAACCCGGAGACGCCGCCGCGGTAATGCCGGAGCCAATCTCAACCGCCTTCACCGCCTGCAACGACATGATGGCGCCAGCCAGCAGACCGTCGAGGCGTTCGTCCCACTGCGCGTAAGTGCCCAGACCGGGCGGGACGTTGTGAGCTACCACTTCGAAAACTCCTCCCAGTGAATCACCCGTCTTGTAAACCTTATCGACTTCGTCTTTCATGCGCTGTTCGACTTCCGTGTCGGCACAATTGAGCAGGATTTCTTCCTGATTGTAAAGGGTCTGAATCTTTTCCCAAGAGACTTCGTCTTGCAATGCCACAGCGCCTACGGCCACGACGTGGCTGCGAACGTCAATGCCGAGCTCGCGCAGGAAAGTTTTCGCCAGCGCGCCGATCGCCACACGCGCGGCCGACTCGCGAGCAGAGGCACGCTCCAGGACATAGCGAGCCTCGGGGAAATTGTATTTCAGAGCGCCAGCCAGGTCGGCGTGCCCAGGTCGCGGAGAGGCCACGCGCTTGTGGCGGGCGGGATCGCCTACGCCGACTGGGAGAGATTCCTGCCAGTTCTTCCAATCGCGATTTTCGAGTCGGATGGAAATGGGCGAGCCGATGGTGATGCCGTGACGCACGCCGGAGAGGATATGCGCGGTATCGCGCTCGATTTTCATGCGGCCACCGCGGCCATAGCCTTGCTGCCTGCGCCACAGTTCACGGTCGAGAAAGGCTTGGTCTACTTTCAGGCCGGCCGGCAGGCCGGAAAGGAAAGCGATCAGGGCTTCTCCATGAGATTCTCCGGCGGTGAAGTAGCGCAGCATAAGTGCTCGATTTTACCTGATGCCGAGACTTGGAGTCGCTGCGTGCGGAAAGTAAGGTGCACCACTGGCCAACCGCGAGAAAAACGCTTCCTGTAGAAGATTTCGGATGCGCAGGCCGCGGGAGATTGCTACAATCGGCCAAGTTTCATATTCTCCGCGGTTCGAGTCCCGCTCACCGTCCGCACCATCTTCGACACGATCTGGCCAAATGAAGGAGAACTGTGTGTTCCCACGCACGGATGCGAAATTGTTTTGCTGCGGCAGGAAAATTCGCTGCCTGCTGCTGCATGACCATCTTTGGTTGCGGCAAGGGCTGCGGCGATTATTGGAAGATGAGCCAGACTTTGAAGCGGTTGGCGAGGCGGAAAATGCGGCCGAGTGCCTGCGCAAGGTGCATGAGCTTCAGCCGGACGTGCTGATCGCGGATGCAACAACATTCGGTGTGGCCGCGCCCGAAGCAGAGAGGTTGGTTGGGGAGGAATCGTCCCACACCAAAATCGTGTTCCTGAACATGGAGGAACAGGCCAGTCAGCTCGGCGGATGGCGGGATGCAACGGCGGATTGCGCTGGGCGGCACACTTCCGCGGAAGATTTGGTGGAGATGGTCAGGAGTTCTGCCAGCACTGCGACGAATTTGGGGGGAAGAGTATTGCAGGATGAGCCGCAGCTGCCAATGGGAGCCGTGTTTGCGCCGAAACGCGCCCTGACCGCGCGCGAACGGGAAGTAATGAAGTTGTTAGCCGAGGGGAAAACGGTGCGGGCTGCGGCCGCCGTTCTGGGCCTGAGCAGCAAGACGGTGGATGCGCACAAGTTTAATCTGATGCGGAAGCTGGGCCTCCACAACAAGGCTGAGCTGGTGATGTGGGCGGTCCAGAGGAAAGTGGTGAAGATTCCGGCGAACTTCTAGGGGCGCAGTCGACCAAGACACCGTGTCATCCCGAGCGCAGCACGGGACCTTGGTTCTTGCCCGCACGATAACCGTTGCCACCACCGGCAGACACCAGGATCCCTCGCTCCGCTCGAGATGACAATTTGGGGAGTGGCGAAGACTAACGTGCGGCGCAGGCGGCGAGTTCCGCCAGGCTGGAGACCTGCAAGTCGGGATGGCCGTCTACGGCCTTGACTGCGCCCACGCCAGTTCGCGCGGACGGACGGTTCACCCACACAGTGGCGAGGCCGAGCGACTGGGCCGGGAGCACGTCATGGTAGAGGCTCTGGCCCACATGTAGAACGCGGTGGGCCGGAACCGCGATGCGGCGCAATGCGAGTTCAAAAATCTTGAGCGACGGCTTGTAGGCTTCTGCTTGTTGCGCCGTGATGATGTGGTCGAATTCCACGCCCAGCGCGGGCTTGGTAGCGCCGAACAGGTCGTCATCCACATTGGAAATGATGGCCAGGCGGAAGCGGCTCCGCAACTCGCGAAGGGCACTTACAGTATCAGGCCAGGGCTGCCATTCCTTCAGAGACTCTGGCAGCGAGTTGGCTTCTTCATCGCTAGGAGTGAAGGCGAATTGTTTTCCGAACTGGCGCACGACTGACTGAAGAACTTCGCGATAGCTGCGATAGTCTCCCAGTTCCGCGCGGGCTTCGAAATCGCCATAAAGCCGCAGGATCGTGGCATCATCCGTGTCTTTGCCGTGCGCCGCGAGGATGCGATGCAGGCAGCGGAGAAGGCCATCCTCCCAGTTGATGAGGGTGCCGTAACAATCAAAGGTGAGAATTTCGAAGCGGGTGAAGTCGAGCATGGTCGTGATTCTCTACCGCGAAAATCTAGGATTCGAAGCCGGGGAGCGTGGGGGCTGCTTCACGAGACTCGAGGGCGCTCTCCGCGGTTTCGGCTTCGGCAGCGCAAGATTCCTCGGGAGGCGCTGAGGCCTTGGGCGAAAGAAACTTGGCGCTGTTCAGCAGCGGGCGTCCGAGTGAGGCGTTGTAGCTGGTCCAGGGGCTCTCCAGGTCGGCTTCGCGCTCGAAGTGGGCGCGCATGGCTTCCATCTTCGAATCGAGGTCGTCCATGTAGTGCAGCAGGAGCGCCTCAGGAAACATAGGCAGCTTTGGCGAACCGAATTCATACTGGCCGTGGTGGCTGATGATGAGGTGCTCCAGCAGAATCTTGAGTTGGGGCGGAAAGTCCGGTACGAGCGCGAGTTTTGCCTGCAGCATCTCCAGTTCGATGATCATGTGGCCGAGAAGCTGGCCGCGCGTGGTGTAGGAGAACGAGCGGTTGTAGGCGAGTTCGTGAATTTTGCCGATGTCGTGCAGGAATACGCCAGTGAGCACCAGGTCGCGGTTCACCTGAGGATAGTTTCTGCAGACCAGATCGCAAGAGCGGCAAAGCGAGACGACATGATCGAGCAGCCCGCCAATGTAGGCGTGGTGCAGCGTCTTGGCGGCGGGGGCGTTACGGTAGGCGGCCGCGATCTCAGGGTCAGACATGAAGGCTTGCAGCAGCGACTTCAGATGATGATTCTGGAACGATGCGACGAAGTCTGCCAGAGTTTGCCAAAGTTCATCGATGTCGCGAGTGGTCTTGGGAAGATAGTCGGAGAATTCGATTTCGGATTCGCCCAGCTTGCGCAGCTTGTGGATGGTGAGCTGGAAGCGGTTCTTGTATTTGTTGACCAGGCCTTTGACTTTTAGGAAGTCATCCTGCTCGAAGAGGTTGAGGACCTCCTCCACGTTGTCCCACATCTTGGCTTCGAGCTGGCCGCTGCGGTCTCCGAGAGTGAGGGCGAGATAGGGTTCGCCGGATTTCTTGGGTTTGATTTGCTTGCTGACCACCACGAAGTTGGAGGTGACGATCTTGTTTTCGTGGCGGGTGCAATCGCTGATGTAGAACTCTTTCATGCGCCTGATCAGTGTAAATCAGAAACAGGGAGGGCGGCGGGACAGCCGAGGCGGCTGTCCCCACATGGTCATGCTGGGTGACTAGATCGGGACGCCCAGCAGCTTCTTTTTCTTTTTTAGTTTCTTAGTTTGCGCGGGCTTGGCGGTGGCGGTTTCGATGGGTTTGGTCTGGTTGGGGCTGGCGCCGGAATCGATGTAGCCGGGTTTGTAGTCGATGTAGGCGTCTTCGCGTAACTTCGTCAGGTAGATACGGAGCGCGGGTTGGAGCTTCTGCATGTAGAGCGCGTCCTGAATTCGGGGCTCGATTTCTTTCATGGGCGGAATGCCTGCCGCCTGGTGGCCCACAACTTTCAGGATGATGTAGCCCTGCTTGGTGCGGACCACGTCGCTGACTTCGCCGGCTTTCATGGCGAAGGTTTTGTCTTCCAGTTCCTTGGCGAGAGCGCCGCGCTTGAAGACGCCAAGATCGCCGCCCTGCGCTGCCGAAGGACCGTCGGAATACTTTTTCGCAATTTCTTCAAAGCTGGCCCCGGCGCGAATCTGCTTGAGCAGATCGTTGGCTTTGGCTTCAGCCGCGGATAGAGCCGCGGCGTCGGCGGCCTGCTTGGCGGCCTCGGGATCTTGAGGCGTGGGGTTGTCGCCGGGTGCCGCAGTGGCATCCGGGGGAGCGGGCTTGGCGGTGGCCGTCGGTTTTTGCGGAGCCACCAGGATCTCGCTCAGTTTGATCGATTCGGGTTGCTCCATGTCGCTCTTGTGCTCATCGTAAAACCTCTGCTCTTCCTCCTTGGCGATGCTGAGGTGAGAGCCGACTTCTTCGCCGATCACCTTTTGCGTGATGATCTGGTTGCGCATGTTCTGCTTGAAGTCTTCGTAAGAAATACCCTGGGCGGTGGCGGCCTTTTCCAGCTCTTCCATGCTGTCGAGCTTCATGTCTTTGCGCATCTTGTCGAGCTGCTTGACCAGGTCGGTGTCACCGCTGATGCCGAGGTCCTTGCCCTTTTCCAGCAGGAGTTGCTGGTCGATCAGATCGCGTAGAATGTCTTTCTCCCGTTCGGCATAGAGCTTGTCGGCATTGGCCGGGTCCTGCTGTTTGACGTCATCTCTGAGCTGGTCTTTGCTGCGGAGGAATTCCGAACGCGTAATGATCTGTCCGTTGACGCGCGTGATGATTTCCTCGACCACGCTGCCGGAATCGGGCGGAGCCGCAGCGGCAGCCGGAGTGGCTGGGGCCGCCTGAGCCGTGGCCAACATGGGGACAGATGCGACGACCGTAAGTATCAGGGCTAATTTTTTCATAGATTTTTGGGAGCCGTCCGCGCCAGCTTGCGGACCGTAAGCTTTGCGTATTTTACTACTTCTGCTCGGGCAAGGGCCTGCATCGGTACGATGCACGGGCGGCCTCGCCAGGATCCTGAATGCTTTACGCTACGCGGTGCGAACGAAGCACAGGGCCGTCATATCCTCCGGCGTGAGGGGTTCGCAGGTGAACTCCGAAACATTGTTCAACACGGATCCGCAAATTCCCTGGGCATCGGCCGAGGGGTTCGATTGCAGACGTTCCTTCACTCGTTCCAGGCCGTATTCCAGGTCTTCGGCTTTGTCGTTTTTGCACTTGCCTTCCACCACTCCGCGCGAAACCAGCAGAAGCACCGCGCCCTTCTCGAGAGCAACGGTGGGAGCCTCGCAAGTAGCGTGAGAGAAAAGGCCAAGAGGCAGGCCCGTCGAGGCAAGTTCGGTGATACTGGTACGGTCGCGGAGCAGCCCGGGCGTGTGACCCGCGTTGGTGTAACAAAGGGTGCCAAATTTCTCGTGGTAGCAAGCCATGAACGCCGGACACGAGTGTACGCCCGAGGCAGCCTCCATTAAGCCGCGGTTCAGTTGCAGGCAAAGCGTCACCATGGCCTCGGATTCATTGATGTCGGAGGCCGAGAACAGTTGGGCTCCGACAGTACGAAATATTTTCTGCGCGGCCGAGAGGATGGTTTGATTGTTGTCGCGCCGCCCGGCCACATCGAGCAGGCCGAATAAAATGCGTTCGGGGCTGACCCGCAGGGAGTCGTAAAAGTCCCCGGCGACCCTGGTTCCGTAAGTGTTGGCGGCAATCTCTGCGCCTTCGATTTTCGGAAACTCGCCGGGGACGGGCTCCGCGACAGGCACGACCTCAGGCTCACGAGACTTGAACAGGGCGCACATTCAGGAGGTAAACCCGAAACTAGCACAAGCGCCGCCCGTGGGCAAATCCGCTATTCGCCGTATTTGCCGGTGAGATACTTGCCGAGTTCGGCCTCGAGTTGGCCGTAGTCGGAATGGATAGTCGCGCGCAAGGCGGCTTCGGTGGAACTGCCTTCGCTGAGGCGTTGCAGAATGCGCTGGATGTCGCCCATGCCGTAAGCGTCGTTGATGTAGGAAACCGCAGCCAGCGATTCGGCATAGGCCAAATAGGCTTCGCTTCCGGAGAATCGCATGAAGCTGCCTTCCAGCACATTCAGCGGAATGTTGCGTTGCGATTTGAACAGTTGCGCCAGTTGATGGCCATCGCCGCCCAGCGACTTGGGTTCCAGAAGTTGTGCAATGCCTTCGTGCAGCCAAGGCGGGCAACGCCCGGCGGAAAGTTGATTGATGAACGAGTGCGCGAGTTCATGCTTCAAGACCCGTGCCAGCTCCGGCGTCATGGAACTAAGGCCGCTGATGGGAATGCGCAGTTTGCCGTCGTTGAGCGCCCCCGACCAGGACGGCGCACGCGTCACGTCAAAGAAAGCCTGCTCGGTGTAAAGCGTTACCAGAATGTTGTCGCGGGGCGGCGTGCCCAGGTCGCGGGCCAAATCGTCGTAATCCGATTCGAGGGCGGCCAGGATTTGTCCCCGAAACGTCTCCGTGGTCTGCTTGCCTTCGTAGTGCAGCACGAAGTGGCTGCTTTCGCGCTGGCTGAAATCCGTTTCCGCACTTTGTTCGCGCTGCGCCTTATCCAGATATTGCTGCACCGCAGGATCGGGGCGCAGGTCGAGGGAACGCTTCCACGAAGCGACTGCGTCTGCCATGCGGTCGCAAGCTTGTTGCGCGTAACCGAGCACGGTATAAGCATCGGCCGACTGCGGCGCAGCGCTCACGGCACGCTGGGCATAGGTCAGCGCCTGCGCGGCCTTGCCGGTGCGCACCAGCAGCGCTGCATAATAGATGAGGACGGTTGCGTTCTGCGGCTGGAAGCGCAACGCGCTGTCGAAATAACGGCCGGCCTGGTCGACGTTGCCGTGCTCGAATTCATACTTGCCGGCGATGAAATCGGCGGTGGCGCTTAGTTCGGCGTTGCCGTTGCCTTCCAGTTTCGCGAGGGCGTCAGTGTCGACCTTGCCGTCCTTAACGATTGTTTTGGGAAGATCGCCTTCATTCGCCAGACTATCGGCGGGCATAAACTCGGGAAGAGCGGCGCTCTTGCCGGAAACCGGCGATGCCATCACAGCCATCCCGCCAGTTTCGACACGCTCTACCGAGCTTTTGGGGATGGCGTAACTGTCGTCGCCAACCTCGTACTCGTAGCGGTTGCCATTTTCGCGGACGTGGTCCGCCAGGATGGTCCGGCCGTTCTTCAAGTGGATGGTGTCCGCCCATGCCGCCTCCGAGGCGAACATCAGCATCATAGCTAACAGAGGAGTGACACGAAGCCGCATTGAAGCGCATTCTAGCAACTGCGAGGACGCATACCACGTGACGAAAGTACCGCTAATCCTGCGCAGGCTAAGCACAGTGGTATGCCTCGCAGTTCTGCCCTGTCCGCGAGCTTTGCAGGCGCAAACTTCTCCGGCGCAGGCCTCACTAGCGTCTGGCATGCCGGCGCGCCAGCCGGGACCGGCGGAATCTCTCTATTTGCAGCTCAACAGTGTCGGGCTGGATCCTGGCCGGGTATTCAAAGTGCGGGGAGCGGCGCTCGACCGCTCCGCCATCCACATCACTCTGGAAGATGGCACCATCGCTTTCACCAAAGATGTCTCGGGAAGAATCACGGGAGCATTTTTCGAGGGCGAAGGAGAAGTGCTGTTGGCTCCGCCGAACGAGGTGGAGCGGAAGTCGATGAGTTTGTTCACGGGGATGGCAATTCTCGAAGAACGCTTCTCGACCGCCTACTTCCGCTTCAACGACGACACCGCCATTGAAATGCAGCCGGGCCTCAGAGCGCCGGACGATCCCGAGGAGTTCGCCGCCCGCTGGGAACAGACGGCCCGCAACCTGGCGCAACTGGATGCGATGCGGTTGCTGGCAAGTTTCAGCGAGATGCTGCCCGACGCAGACGGAACCGTATCTAAAAATCCGCAACCGGCGAGGCGCGAAGACCCCGGCGATCGTATGTTGCACGTCCGGCTGCAGGGTAACAAACTCGGCGTCTTCGATTTGTTCTACGATTCCACCGCTGGGGAACAGATCGAAGCCGG
>Ga0302320_10024206_pt1 | contig 11865 bp, 12 predicted proteins | sample Bog_T0_3_FD_202130 | JGI IMG/M metagenome (GOLD analysis project Ga0302320, IMG submission 202130) | Peat permafrost microbial communities from Stordalen Mire near Abisko, Sweden - Bog_T0_3 | ecosystem: Environmental > Terrestrial > Soil > Wetlands > Peat | place: Sweden: Abisko, Stordalen Mire... | reverse complement strand
AAGCCGAGTCGTTGACCAAGCGCTTTGGTGAGGTCTCAGCGGTCACGGATCTGTCATTTGCGTTGGAGGCTGGGACGATCACGGGCTTCCTCGGACCCAACGGCGCCGGCAAGACGACGACGCTGCGGATGATCTTGGGTCTGGTAGCGCCGACGAGTGGACGAGCGTTGGTGTTCGATCGTCTTTACGCGGCGTTGCCGCGTGCGGCGATGCGGATCGGTGCCGTGCTCGAGGCGACCGATTTCCATCCCGGCCGTTCGGGCCGCGATCACCTGCGGATGCTCGGCCAAGCCGTCGATGTTCCTAACTCACGTGCGGACGAGGTGTTGCGCCTGGTGGAGCTCGATGACTCCGCCCACCGGCGTGTGAAGGGGTACTCGCTGGGGATGCGCCAGCGGCTCGGGCTCGCGGTGGCGCTGCTTGGTGACCCGGAGCTGCTGATCCTCGACGAGCCGGCGAACGGGCTTGACCCGGAGGGCGTTCGCTGGCTGCGGGACTTCCTGCACAGGCTGGCCTCAGAGGGCCGCACGGTCCTCATCTCAAGCCATGTGCTCGCCGAGGTCGCCCAGACGGCTGACCGGGTGCTCATCATTAGTCGCGGGCAGCTCGTGCTCTCCTCCTCACTGACAGAGCTGACGGCGCGTGCCGGCGGCGCAGTTCGCGTCCGCAGCGGCGACCCGCAGCGGCTCACAAAGGCGCTGCGTGACGAGGCGCTGCAGGTGACGACGGGTACCGACCACGCGCTGCTCGTCCAGGGAGCATCGAGCGAGCGGATCGGTGAGATCGCCTTCGCCGCCGGCGTCCCGGTTCACGAGCTGGTCAACGATGCAGGCTTGCTGGAGGACATCTTCCTTGAACTGACCTCGGAGGCACCGGCATGATCGCGCAGATCAGGGCAGAGCTTTTGAAGATTCGCACGACCCGGACCACGATCGGGCTGATCCTCGGGATGATCGCTCTGATCCTGATCTTCACGCTGCTCACCGGGCTGCTCACCCACCCAAGCGGGCTTGCGAGCAGACAGGACCAGCTTCAGCTGCTGAGCCTGAGCAGTTTCACCGCTGTGTTCGCCGCACTTGCTGGGGTGTTGCTGGTGACCAGCGAGTACCGCTACGGCACGATCCGTCCGACGTTCTTATTCAACCCCGTACGCTCACACGTCCTGACCGCCAAGGCCGTCGCGGGCGCGCTGGCCGGACTCGCATTCGGGATCCTCGGCGAGGCGATCGGCTGGGCGCTCGGCTACGCGATCCTCGACGGGCGTGGTATCACCGTCGTGCTCGGCAGCGGCGACATTCTGCTGCTCACGCTCGGCGGGCTCGCCGGCGCGGCCCTGTGGGGCGCGATCGGCGTCGGTCTCGGAGCGATCATCCACAGCCAAGTCGGCGCCGTCATCACGCTTTTCGCCTGGGGCCTCGTCGTCGACGACCTCCTGTTCGGCCTCGTCCCTTCGGTAGGGCGGTTCACGCCAACCCGTGCTTCGGACGCACTCATGGGCCTCCGAGTCGATCACCTGGTCTCGCCAGGCGTCGGCGCGATCACGTTGATCGCCTGGGCCGGCGCACTAGCGGTCGTCGGTATCGCCCGGTCCGTTCGGCAGGACATCAACTGACTCCCCGGATGACCGGCATGGAGTCACGGCCACTGCGTACCAGTGACCAGGCCGTTCGCACCGGTGACGTCACCGTGGCCCTGCCGGAACTGGTCGGCTGGACCGACCAACATCACCTCGACCTGACCGGGGTTCGAGGCCATATAGACGGCGAAGTTGCGCACAACGAGGGCACATGCGCGGAACAAGGCGATCGGCAAGATCTTCCGGCCCGGCTCCGACGGCCCGGCCGTCCCCGGCGCCCCCATGCGCACCGAGACCCTCGACAAACTCGCCGCAATTCTTTCGGCAACACCGGACGGGGTCTTCAAACCGGTCACTGCAACGTCGCTTGGAGGCTCAAGAAAGACCAGCAACTGGGGACTGTTACAGCCAAAATGTGAAGATAAGTCCTAGTCAAACGTGAAAACCACTTGGCGCCCCCGGGGGGAGCCGGGGCAGTCCTCCGCAGGATAATGCGGCTCAGCCGGCGCGTTCACCTGGTCTGACGTCGGGCTTCGGCCGTTCGTCGGGGGATTTGTCACCGGGTTAGCTACTTCTGGGTTCGCGAAGGACCGGTAGAACTCGGCCCAGCGACTCACGCATCGCGCCTCGGCCCACCGGCTCGACACCAAAGTCACCCTTGTAGTGCGACGACGACCTGCCGGTACAGATCGTTGACCGCTGGCGGGCATGCACCGGCGCTCCCGTCGCTACGACCGGGCCACCCATGGCCTTCGCCGCCTCGTCGTCCTGAACGCGGCCGGCATGGTGAGCCTCGACGCTATCCACGGGTGCGCGAGCCTCAGCGTTGGGGTGCTCGTGCTCGGGCCGGACGGGATGGCCCAGCTCGCCTCGACGCCCCGGATGACCGACGATGCACGGCTTCGCCGAACCCAGGCACTCGCGCTCTTCGAGCCATACGGCCTCGATGTCGCCCGGTGGCTCATCTCCCGCAAGATCATGGGCCAAGGAAAGCTCGTGCTTCGCCGCTTTGGCGACTCAGTTACCGCCGAAACGATAGGTGACCTTGCTCTCGCCCCGGAGGGGTCGAGACAACTGACGAGCTGCGCCAGCTGGAAGCGAGCGCCGCCGCCCTCTATCTCGGTGTCTGGTCGGGCCGGGCCGAGTGTGCCCCGACCTTCGCTGCCAAGGACCGCCGGCGCATCCCGCCACACTGGTCACGCTACGAAGGGCGCCGCTCGGTGCTCGCGTCGGCTGCTTCGAACCGAAAGGCTGAGCGACTCGTGAACACCCTTCTCAGCTACGTCTACTCGCTCGTCGAGGCGGAGGCGATCCTCTTCTGCCAGGTCATTGGGCTCGACCCCGGGCTCGGGATCGTTCACGCGGACGCGAAGGGACGGCAGTCCCTCGCGCTCGACCTCATGGAGCCGGTGCGCCCCGAGGTCGACGCCTTCGTGCTCGACATGGTCGAGCACCGCACGTTCCGCAAGGCGGAGTTCACCGAGAGCACCGATGGGCACGTGCGACTGCTCGCGCCGCTCATCCACGAGCTGGCCGAGACGATGCCGCAGTGGGCCAAGTCACTGAGTCCGATCGCCGAGCACGTCGCCCACGTCTTCGGCAAGGTGATGGACGGCACGTACTCGGCGGCCACTCCGCTCACGTCCCGTCGCCTTTGCGATGCGCAGGCGGTCGTGAAGGCGCGCAAAGTCGAGGCGTCTCGTCGTGCCGCTGCCGGCAGGGTCCTCCAGCGCCCACCCGCTCAGCTGGCCGCCCTTGCGTTGTGGACCTGTCCCGCCCGCAGAGGAGCTGTCACGAACCCTCTCCACGTCCGCTGCGATGCCTGCATTGCAGCGGACCCAGCGCAGGCTCCCGAGATCCGGGGCACGCGAGGAGCCGCCATCGCGGCCCGCAGGCGGGCGCTGCCGTAGTGGGACAAGGCCAATCCCGGCGCGGTTCACGACCCGGAGCTGTTCCAGCGGGATATCCTGCCGAGGCTCGGGATGGTGAAGCTCTCCGAGATCGTCGAGGCGGCCGGACTCTCGAAGTCGTACGCTTCCGACATTCGAAGGGGTAAGTGGACGCCCACGTGTCAACATGGCACGAATTGGGGCAGCTGGTCGGCGCATCCATCAAGTCGGCTCTGTAGCCGGCGATAGATACTCTGGGCAGGTCGGAGCTTCCTCATCTAGGAATCGACCCTTCGGGTGATCGAGACGCAATGAGCACTGAGACCTGTTACGAGATTCTGGGAGTCCAGCCAAACGCCACTCCGGATGAGATTCGGACTGCATATCGACGCCTGGTGCGCCAGGTACATCCGGATCAGGGTGGGTCGAATGCTCTGTTCCGGGTCGTCAGGGGCGCATACGACGTACTCTCCGACGAGGACAGGCGTCGAGACTATGACGCTCGGCTCGCTCGAGGTGAGTCCGCGGCGGATACCTATGACTTCGGCGACGACGACGACGAGGACTTCGACGACGAGGACTTCGACGACGAGGACTTCGACGACGAGGACTTCGACGACGAGGACTTCGACGACGAGGACTTTAAGAAGCGAAGCGAGAAAACGAAACATGAGTCTGCCAAGGCGGGTCAGGATCGGACCGGGACCAGCCAGAGTCGGAACTACGCAAGCACTGGCGGCGACCGCACGACGACATGCGCCGACCCGGCGTGGACTCCGGATCGTGGGCCTGTTGTGGCATTTGCCGCAGCCCATCCCTCGCTTCTCGTACTGATCGGCGGATGGCTTATCTTCATAGTTGGTGGCGCCGCCCACTCGATCGGATTCGATCTGATCGCGATGGCGATTCTCGCGATCGGCGTCTGCGGACTCGTCGGCCACCGTCGCGCAATGAGAGTCGTGGTCTCGATTCGTGCCGGTATGGCCAACGTTGATCGCATGAGTGGCACTGAATTCGTGCGGTACCTCGAAATCGTTTTTCGTGGCGACGGCGCGTCGGTTCAACACACGGGGCGCTCGGGTGACTATGGAGCGGATCTCGTGCTAACGAAGGGGGGAGTCAAGACGGTGGTTCAGACGAAGCGCTCCAGTTCTCCTGTAGGGCCCGCCGCCATCCGAGAGGCCGCAGCGGCTAGGCCCTTCTACGGGGCACAAGCTGCGTTGGTAGTGACGAACTCGTTCTTTACGACCAACGCCATCAACTTGGCGAGTTCGAATCAGGTCTCGCTCTGGGATCGCCAAACGCTCGCATCCTTCCTGGCCAAGCGCAGCTCGGCACCGATGCCAACCGGGTGGGCGCTCCTCCGGCTGGAGATCCGCGAGGGCGCGCCAGCCGGGTTGCGCAGAGTTAGTCCGTCTCGATGAGGCTCCTCGAATTGCAGTCGCGGCCCTACGGACCACTGGATAGCGCCACCATTCCCCTCGACGGGCTAATCATGATCCTGGGTCCCAATTCGGTGGGAAAGACGTCCGCGCTAGAGCTGATTGGTGAGTTTCTCGTCGATGAGCCTCCGCGCGTGGATCCCGACAGCAGGCCCGAATTCGCTGCAGAGGGAGTCCTTGTCTTCGAGCTCGATGAGGCGGATGTTCCCGACCATCCAGAATCGTCGCTCTACCGCGAGCTGATCACCGAGATCAACCTTTTGCGACTGTCGGAGGAAATGATAGGAGCGCTCCTGGAGGTTGATTGGAAAGCAATTGAGGGTCTCCCGGCGGACGAAGCCAGACCACGCCTGGTCGACGCGCTTGTATTCGCGGCGGAGGCCGGGGGCTTTGATGCACGGTTGATCTTCGCTCAGTACTGCCTGAGTAGCCACCTTGTCCGCTTTGATGGATCCGAGATCTGCCTTGCCGTTCGTCGCCCACTTGATGCTGAAGTTCGCCGAGCCGTGGAAGAGATCGCCGCTGCCAGCGATGGATCGGACCCGCTAGGTGACGTAGCCATATCCCTCGCGCAGGCTGATTTTGCACCTCTGAGGCTGTTGGGCTGGGGGCTGACAGACCGCGGGCAGTTCTTCTCAGCACTAATCGACGTAGTGCATCTGGACCTCGAAATCGAAAACTTGAACGCCGAGATCAGCAAACGACTCGTCGAGATTCACAATCGGCTCTGGGCGCTCACCCGTCTGGAATGGATGTCAACCGATCCGGATCAAGGAATGCCGCTCCGATTGTCTGACCTGTTCGTTCCGAGACGGTGGGGAAGGTTCGGACTCCAGTCGGTGGTCTTGGGCACAGACATCGACGAAGATTTCGAATCTCCAGCCGAAGTCTGTGACGAATTCAAAATCGATCCGGTGACCTCCCAGGACAACTTCAGCTCTGACACCTGGCTTGAGCGTGGCGCGAGTGGCGTGGACGACCTTACGGGCGGTTCACCTGACTGGTTCCGTGTGAAACCGAGTCTGCTCGGTGCTGCTCGTCTGATCAGTGAGTGGGCGACCGAGATAGCACCGTTGTTCATCGGCATGGAGATCCGAGTGGAGATTCTTGAGCCGTCCCGGTGGCACGAAGAACCAAGCCGCGTCCGGGTGGTTTTGGTCGACCAGAACGAGCACATAGACCTTCGCATGATCGGCTCGGGTGTAGCCCGCTGGGCTTCAGCGGCTATCCGGCTTGCCTGCGCACGGCTTGCCTGCGCGGATCTTCAGGTGACGGATCCCCTCACGGGAGAGACGGTCGCTTCGACGGCTGTCGCCAAAGAGATCGCAGTTCGAGCTCGAGAGGATCCCTATCGCGCACCTGGCCTAACCCTGAAACGTGGGCGACGACCTCAACTACTCCTGATCGACGAGCCGGAGGCACATCTGCATCCGGCAGCGATCAGTTCGGTTGCTGGATGGTTGGAACGAGAGGCTGCTCACGGAGCGGTAGTGGTGGCCACCCACCACCCGCAGCTTGTCAATCTCGTGAGCCGACGAGCCCACACGATGCTGCTGTCCCGGACGGTCGGCGGGCCATCACGGCTGACCGAGATCACGGAAGGTATTCACAAGGCCTTTGAAAGTGTCGCCGATGAGATGGGACTGCGACCAGCTGACCTCCTTTTGCTGACGAGGTTGATCGTCTTTGTCGAGGGACCTCATGACGAAGCTGTGCTTACCGGGATGTTCGGAGAGGATCTGGAACGAGCGGGAATCCTTCTCATTCCGATTTTTGGAACTGATCACGCCCAAGCAATTGTCGACTCGATCGTCATTGGTCAGCTTGGCATCCCTCTAGCAATCTTCGTGGACAATCTCAGCCCGTCACACGTTCGTGCCGGGTCGCCCGCCTCGCGAGAGGAGATCGCGGTCACTGAGCTAATGGCGGAGTGTCGGCGGCGCGGGATTACCCTGGAGCCGATGGGTCATCCTAAGCGTGACATCCTTGAGTTCATCGACGACACCGTTTACGCGAGACATGCTTCTTCGTCTTTTCCAGGTTGGAGTGAAGGTGTCAAAGAGTGCAGGGGGGAGGGCAAGCTGGTGGGCACCGACATCAAGGTCTGGATGTCGAAGAAGTACGACTTGAAGCTGGACCGCAAGTCCGTTTATCAGCTGGCGAAAGAGTGCGCGGAACTAGGCCTGCGGCCCAGATCCCTGGAGCAGCGGATCAAGCAGATGATCGCGTATGCCGACCGGTCAGACCAAGATCCACGAATACCTTGAGATCTCACAAGTTGACATTCGACCCCCACCGCTCAGCTACCCTTCGCCCCGTGGCCACCAGCACACGACGCCGCCCCCTGTTTGCCCGTGTGCGCCCCGGCGACATGGCTAGGCCGTATTGTTCCTCCCCGCCGGCCGCTCCGGCACGACGTGGGCGAACGTGGGTGGGTTCTAGCCCTTCAGAACTGGTGACAGCGAGCCTATAATCTGTCTGTGAAATTGTCAGTTGGTCGCCTAGGCCCGCTGATCCGGCCAGGTGCCGTCATCCTCCTTGCCTGCGCCTGCTTGACCGCATGCGGCAGCTCATCCGTTCAAGGAAAGGGTGGTGCCGTTCCGCTGGCTGGCAAGGGAAGCCCGCTTCCAGCATCCTGGGTGTCCTTTCAGCCTGGGACTTTTGCTTCCTTACTTGTCTGGACCGTCACCGGTGACTCCGCCCAAGGCAATTACACGGCCAGCGTGCTCGACTCGTCTGGAACGACCATCGATACCAACACCCTGTCGTTCGCAGGAGTCATTTCCGGTTCCTCAGTGACGCTGAATCTGGACGGGGGCGCCGGCAGCGTGTCCGGCACCATCACGTCAGGTCAATTGCAGCTCGAGATTCCGGACAGTCAGGGCACAATTGAATCTGAGGATTTCGTTGCGGGTACCGCTGGGGCCTTCAACTCCGATGTTGCGACCATTCAAGCCATAGCGAATTCCAACGAAAAGGCTGCCCAACAACAGCAGGCCAAGCAACAACAGCAGGCCGCTCAACAGCAAGCGATAGCGAACGAGGAGGCTCCAATTGACCAGGCTGCACAGGCTGTCGGGAACGACATCTCCTCTGTTCAGTTGGATATCTCAGCCCTTCAAGGTGACGAGTCTGCTCTGACAGGCGACGTGCAGGCAGTGCAGTCCGATATCTCACCGGTTCAGCAAGACGCCGCAACGGTAACTCAAGACATCTCCTCAAAGGACGGAATGGCGTGCAATGATGCGGGAATGGCGCAAAACGATACGGGGCTAGCGAAAAACGACCTCGGACTCGTGCAAAATGGCGAGTCCGCTGCAAACCCGGACCAGTCCACGCTGGAAAACGACCTGGCAACTCTGAAGTCCGACTGGGCAAGCTACCAGTCTGCGCAGGCAGCCCTGCCGAGCTACAGCTCACCCAGCGCAGTCAGCTCGGCTCAGGAGCAGGCGGCCTTGACCCAAGGTTCCCAAGCTGAGGCGCAGCTCTCGGCGGCCGAGGCTCAGGCGACGTCGGACGGCAGGGCGTTGGTAGCGCAGGCCAATCGGATCGCCGCCTCTGCCATGGCAGCTGCGAACAGAGCGACATCGGGCGGTTGCTGACTTCGGTTGCATCGGTTGGAGGCGAAGCCGTCCCGGATCGCTCTTCGGCAAACACAGCCGCCCACCAGCGCCCTACGGGTCTGTGCGCATTGGCCCCGGAACCCACCACCTGGTACTTACCTGCCGCCAGCCAACGACGCCACGCCCTGTGCGCCCGTGTGCGCCCCGGCGTCATCATTAGGCCCGTTCCTTCCACCCGCCCACGTGGCGGCGAGAGGGCGGGGGCTACCCAACCCTGACATTGGGCTACGGGGTTCTTCGGCACCACTAGCCGGCCTGACGAACGGGACGGCGCGAGGGTGATCAGAGCGGGAGGTCAACGGCCATGGGTGACGGAGCGAGGAAGGCCTCACGTGATGACGGGCGGATCCGGTCGTAGCTGCCGCCGACCGTTGGTCTTCGACCAATGACACGGCCCACAAAGCGCCTGGAGATTCGATCGGTCACTCGTACCTCCGTTCGCAAGCGGGATGATGTGATCGACGTCTGTCGCCGGGGCACCGCAAGAGCGGCACGTGGGCTCTTCAGCAAGAACTCGTCGACGCATCGCCGCCCAGCCCGGACCCACTCTCAGAGAACGGCGAAACTCGTCTCTGCGCCGACGACTACGGTCGAAAACGTCAGCCCCCTTTTCAGTATCTGCTTCTCTGTGGAGGGTGATGAGCGTCCGCTCGGCGCAGCAGAGTGCTGCCTCTCGTGAGCGATGAGCGCCGGCGCGGCTCGAATCTTTGAGGCGGGAATGGCAGGGTATCCCTTTCTGGTGAGGTCCTCGCTTCGTCCGTACGGTGATATAGGCGCGTGCCTCCCATCGATCGTCGAGTAGGTGCCGCAACAGGACCCAATCGCCGTTTCGCCGCGTTCGGTTCTCTACCTCACGAGCCTGCCGGTCGTGCGGCGGCTTCTGTTTGATGGCGACCTGCCACTCCTGGCCGTTCTCAATCAGCTCTCGGCATTCAACGGCCGCCTGTCTCACGCAGCGGAGAGCCGCCTCGCGAGACAGGTGAGAACTCTGCCAGGCGTATCGCGTTACGCAGTCACGGATGGGAAAGATGAGGCGATCGCCGTGACACGAGAACCACAGGCGAATCTTCCGCCCTCCGACGCCAGTTGGAGCCAAGATCGCCACTGCCCCTGCCCACCGGCCGTCGTGTCGAGGCAAGAGTTCGATGCTGTCACCAGACGGCAGCTGGAGTGACTCCACCTCACGCCAGCGCGGGGTGCACGCGTCAAGTAACGGGGGCATGGTGAAAGCAAACTCCGGATCGTGGAGGCGCTCGATCACTGCGTTGCTGGGCACGTCGCGAGGGTCCATCTCCATCTCGAGAGCCAGCTGAGAGCGTGCTCTTTCGAGCGCTGGGCCAACTTCTTCCAGCAGCTTGTGCAATGCGGTTTGGTCGACCCTTCCGTCTTTGATCAAGGGCTGGTCAGTCAATGAGGTGGTCGGCGTTGAGTGGGCGGAACGTTCTTCTAGCTCGTCTCGACCCGGCCGACTCACGTCAACTTATCGAGCTGCGCAGAAAGGGTCGATGCGTCGTAGCAGATCGCGTGAACCCACGTACCGAGTCCGCCCCAAGTGTTCACTGCCTCGACCCATCGACGTGCGGCGGTGGCTTTGGCGTCGTCCTTTTCATCGGCGACGCCCTTACCTTCGAGCAGCACGACGATGAGCCCGCTCGTGAGGCGAACGATGAAGTCCGGTCGGTATCGATAGGTGGTCCCGAAGTAGAAGTACGGGATCATGCTCCCCAACGCTATCTAGGAGGTGTTGCACCGTCTCGATGTCTCTCTTGCCGTCGACCTCGGAGGTCAGCGGCAAAGGCCTACGGCTTGCCGGCCTCGGTCCGCTGCTGGACCCGTGCGTCACCGATGCGTCGGGCCTTGGGCATGTCGGCCCAGGTGCGGAAGGGCTGCTTCTCGTCCTCGGACAGCTGCGAAAACGGGTCTCGGTCGGCTCGGCCGGGTTGGCTGCGGCGCGGACCATCGTTCCGTGCTCCGGCCCTTTCGCGCAAGCGGCCCCTACTCCGTCGCTCACCCGAGCCGGTCCGGCCGCCCGGGCGGGAGCTTCGCCGGGCGGGTGTGGTAGCGGCGGTAGAGGGTTTCCCAGCAGATGCCGGTGAGGCTAGTGAGCTGGCGCCAGGTGAACCGCATCGACTTCGAGGCGTTTGCGAGATAGAGCTCCTGGTGGAAGGCCAATTCGGCTGCAGCGCGAGCCTTGGCTAGCGCGGTTATCCGGCGCTCGGAGTCACTCGCCTCATAGGCCGCGAGGCCCCAGCGCACCATCGCGGTGAGCGCATCACCGCGGGCTTCCGCTCTGGCCGCGATCCGGGCTTCCGCGTCGTGCTCGTCCACCGCAGAAACCCTAGATCCGTTTCGATTACGAAACACTTTCTGGAAAAACAGCCCATTTTCCCTTGTTCTAGAGGTGATGGACGCGAACGCGCCCGCCCGGTCCCGGTCGGTCGACGAAGCGAGGGGGTCGCTTGAGGGATGGAAGTGTCTCGCATCTGCAACACCCCCGTCGCAAAACGGCCCTCAGCTGCCGGTTCTATGCGAGGGGCGACGGGTACCGGGCCGCGTCCCTCTTCGACCCGATCACGAACAAGGAGCTACCGCCTATGACACTGCACACCTCGTCGCTCGCGATCCCCGTGCTCGCTGTCGCCGCGCCAACACCGACATCGGCGATGAACAGCCCGCTCGCACGCTTCTTGCGGGACCCGTCGGCGGCCATGCGACTCCTCGGCCACCTTCTTGCTCACCTCGCCTCCGCGGCTCTCCTTCACGTGGTCCCACCACTCGTCGGGGTCGTGCTCCTCGTCGTCGCCCTCACGGGCCTCACGCGGCGACTTCGTGCCGGTAGGTCGGCCGGCGATGCCGCCTACCTCGAGATCCTCCCGCCGCCCGCCGTCGATCGGGCCGGTGCCGCGGCGTTCTGGTCGAACGCCCACGGCCTGCTTTCCTCGGGCAGTCGGTTGCTCGCGGCCTCCCCGCAGGTCGCCTTCGAGACCCACATCGCGGAGGAGCGCGTCCGGTTCCGACTCGTCGTGCCGCGCGCCGAGCTGAGCCATCTTGCACGCGCCGTCGCTGCAGCGTGGCCGGGTGCGACGGCCGTCGCGGTCGAGGCGAAGGACGTGGTGATCGCGGGTAGCTCGTGTGCCGGCCGAGAGCTGCGCCTACGGCGTGCGCCGTGGCTCCCGATCGCGACCGAGCACGACCTCGACCCGCTCCGGGCGGTGCTTGGTGCTGCGGCCGAGCTCGGTGCCGGCGAGCACGCGATCGTCCAGGTGCTGTGCCGTCCCGCCTCCCGGCGGGTTACCGCCAAGGCCCAACGCGGTGTGCTCGCCATCGAGGGGATC
>Ga0302320_10024205_pt1 | contig 11866 bp, 12 predicted proteins | sample Bog_T0_3_FD_202130 | JGI IMG/M metagenome (GOLD analysis project Ga0302320, IMG submission 202130) | Peat permafrost microbial communities from Stordalen Mire near Abisko, Sweden - Bog_T0_3 | ecosystem: Environmental > Terrestrial > Soil > Wetlands > Peat | place: Sweden: Abisko, Stordalen Mire... | reverse complement strand
TAGATATTACATATATCTGAGGGTTACTCCTTGAGTTTTGAGGATATTGACAAAGATATCCTGCTTGGCTTGCATGTGAACCTGGTTCAAAAGCCACCTTTGACACTTCTGTTGAATTAACAAGTTGATTTACTATCTTACATGCATCATCCATATCCATTCCAATATACAAACCTTTTACTTTAAAATCATTTGCACTACTTGTTCCACTGCACCCCCAAAATAAAATTGGCATGACTAAAAATAAAATTACTAGTTGTCTCATTTGCAACCTCCTTAGTTTTTTGAAATTATATCACCATCTATAGATGGTTGTTAATATTTCTTTTATTAGGCAATATAAAAGCATGTCAAACAATGCTTGTGTACAATTAGGCAAACAAATCAGAGACCTAAGAATTAAACACAGCCTTACCCAGGAAGCATTAGCTGAAAAATCTGGTATCAGCTGTAAATACCTCCAAAACTTAGAAGGAAAGAAACCCAAAGTGGCCAGCATCTTAACCTTGGAGAAGTTAGCTAAAGGGTTTAACATTCCTCTCTGGAAATTATTAAAATTCAAATAATAAACCCTTTTAAATCTTTATTCTTTCCCCAATTCATCCTCTCATAATTATTCTATTGAGAATGAAGCATTAACTACCACCATCACCTTTTTCTCTAAAGAGCTTGTGTCATCTTCACCATAATCTGAGACCTGTGTGGATGTAACTGCTGTTATTTGAAATACCCCCATCTTGGCTGATTGCAATGAACCTATCTTATTGCCTACTGAACCTACAATGCTCTCAGCTCTTAATTTAGCATTCTCAGTAGCTTTGGCTAACATTTCAACTTTTAAGGCATCCATATTGTTATAAAAATATTTAGGAGTAGCTGATTCAAAGTTAATCCCTTGGTCAATTAACTCTGTTGACTGGTGGGCAATGGCATCTATCTTATCAATATCTTTAGACTGTATTTCAATGCTTTGGCTCAACTCATAGCTATCAACAATGTTTGTATCCTTATCATCCTTATCCTTTTGATAAATTCTGTTTGTTTCAATTTGGTTGATGTGCATATCATTCTTATCAACCTTCTTGTCAGCCATATAGGCTAATACATTGTCTAAATCAGCCTTAAGTTCTTTATATGCTGTTTGAAGATTTTCTCCTCTCCTAGTAAAGGTACAATCCCAAACAATATAATCACTCTTAATAGTCTCTACAGCAGAACCTTTGACTGTAATTGTGTGTTGCCAGAACTTCATAACTTTTAAAAACCCTCCTGATAAAATCAGACTAGCAACAATAGTTGCCACAGCAATGCACACCCCTAAAATGATAATCTGTGAATCTTTTAAACTCTTTGAGCCTTCCATAAACACCTCCATGTTTTTATGTCATTAATTACTTCCTGATTTTCTCCAATAAGCTAAGGGGGATATCTACAACTCTCCCTGTTCTATCCAACCTAACACTGGCAACTCTTTCATTAATGGCAACAATAATTCCAGTTGCCCTGTTGGAAATTACATCCTCAATATCTCTACTCAGAGTTTCTTGGTCCTCTCTGACAGGTTTTTCTACATTTCCATTTCTTCTAAGCATATTCTCCTCCAATGATAAAAAAAGTGGCTCTAAGACTGCCCCAGAACCTGTTGATTAATGCCAGAATTAGCTTCTACAACCCCCATTGTCCCTCTCTTGAGCGTCTTACTTACTGTTGAACGGTCACACCCAATTTCCTTGCCAATTTGAGAAAGAGATAGTCCCTTGGCTCTTAACTCTGAAAGGGTCTGATAACTTGCCTTAATCTTTGGTCTACCCAATTTCACACCTATACTCTTAAGATATGCCATTCTTAATTTAGTTCTAGTTGAGATAAGGTCTCTCTCAAATTGGGCAAAGGCAGTTACAATATGAAACATGAGCTGACCAGTAGGGCTTGTGGTATCAAATTCTTTTTCAACATAGCTTATAAAATTGACGCCATAACTTTTTAAATTTTCTAATGAGCTCACTACTTCTTGAACACTTCTACCCCACCTGTCCAATTTATAAACCAGAATTGCATCTACCTTTCTCAGTCTGGCTTGCTCCATTAGTTCAAGATATTTAGGTCTTCTCTTTTTAAAGGCACTAATCCCAAAATCTATGAATTCACCGACTATCACATAATTTGATTTCTGGCAGTATTCCCTTAGCAGTTGTAACTGTTGTTCAACTGACTGGTCTACTGTGCTGACCCTGGCATATAAAGCTACAGTGTTTTTCATAGTTCTCCTTTTTGTCATGAAAAATTTATAAAACCATCTTGTGGCAATAGTGTGGCAATAAGAATCAGAAGGGAACAAAAAGGTGCAAATAGGCACAAAGGCATACAAAGCAAGAAAAAAGGTGTAACCCCCTCTGGAATAAGGGAATTACACCTAAAAAGCACTGCTTAAATATGTTATGAAAAAGGTCTAAAAAAGAATGGTGCCGAGACCCAGATTTGCACTGGGGACGCCAGGATTTTCAGTCCTGCGCTCTACTACCTGAGCTATCTCGGCATAAAATCTTGGAAAGTTAAGACCCCTATTCTACTGAAAAGTTTCGAATTGTCAACCCGTACTTCATGCATCCCTTAAAAAACGGGCCGAGTCTTGCGGGAAGGTAGGAACGATATGTAATCCAGTCCCCCATTCAAAACCAACGCTGCGGGTTAGCTTCGGGATAATTTCAATATGCCAATGATAGCAAGCCGCATTTGCATAACCGATTGGTGCTGTATGCAAATAATAATTATAAGAAGGATTGCCTAAAACCTTCTTAAGTCGTTTAAGCACGTCTTGCAAAATCTGAGCCAAATGTACTTGCGATCCTTCATCGGTGGTCGCGAAATCCGCATTATGGCCCTTAGGGATAATCCAGGTTTCAAAAGCATAACGCGGGGCATAGGGACAAAAAGCTAAAAAGCTGCTATTCTCAGCAACAATGCGTTCTTTGTCCTGATACTCCTGAGAAATTATATCGCAAAAAACACAACGCCCACGGTATTGATGATAATGTTCTGCGCCCTTAAGCTCTTCCAACACGGTTTTGGGGACCATCGGTAAAGCAATGATTTGACTATGCGTATGATCAACCGTGGCTCCCGCAGAAGAACCAAAATTCTTAAAAATAACCACATATTTAAATCGGCTGTCCTGAGCGAGCTGACGAAAACGACCTTGGTACTGACCGATCACCGATTGCATTTCTTCCTTGGACAACTCGGTCAAACCTTTATCATGATCAGGGCTTTCAATCAAAACTTCATGAGCCCCTATACCCGTCATCTGGTCATATATGCCAATGCCCTCTTTTTCAAGATTCCCATCGGAGGTCAATACTGGAAATTTATTAGGGACAGTCCTAACTGACCAACCCGGAGTGTTTTCAGCACTCTTGAGGGGACGCACCGCATCCACTTCATCAGGCGTCTGGTATTCCCGACCAGGACAAAACGGACAAATGGCCTGGCGTGTTGGGGTATTGTCTTCTTTAGGAAAATCCGCAGGCCCTTTAAGATGATCACTATCAATGATCACCCAACGCCCCACTATAGGATCTCGTCGCATTTCAGGCATTAATATTAACCTCTCTCAAGAAAGCAGCTGTCATCTCGGGCGGTATTGGACAAATATAAAAACCTGTGCCACGTTCAAAACCCGCCACCCGTGTTAATCTTGGCATGACTTCAATATGCCAATGATAATTCTCTTTAAAAGTAGCAATATCCTTAACGGGTGAATTTTGAATCATATAATTATAAGCCGGGTCATTTAACCCAATCTTAAAACGCAATAAAATATCTTTCATAATAGATGCTAAAGAATCTTCATAACCCTCAATCCCGTCAGCGAAATCACAATGATGCTTTTTAGGTAAAACCCATGTCTCAAAAGGAAAGCGCGAGGCAAAAGGGGTGATGACGACAAAATGTTCGTTTTCAACAACCACCCGCTCCTTGCTCTTTAATTCCTGACTGATCATATCGCAAAAAAGGCAACGCTCATGGTGTTCAAAATGCTTTTGCGCACCGCTAATCTTATCTTTAACCCGCATGGGTAAAACTGGAACCGCCATGATTTGGGAACGGGCATGGCCGATATTACGGCTTCCCGCAGCAACGCCATAATTCTTATACGCTAAAACATATTCAATAAAAGGATTCTTGCGATGCGTTTTCATGCGCGAGGCATAGGTTTGAAAAACAGCCTTGATAGCTTCTAGGGGCAGCTCTGCCATATTAGCAATATGCAGAGGCGTTTCAACCACAATCTCATGATTGCCGTAACTATGGCACACATCATAAAGCCCATGCCCTTGACGGGCAAAAGGTTTACTATTATCCAGGATAGGGGTACTGCTATTAAAAACCTTCACTCCTTGAAAATCAAAAATACCAGGGGCATGAATATCCTGACAATACGAACAAGACTTTTGGTCAGTACTTGTTGATTGAGGATCAACAAAAGCTGCAGGACGGCGGGCACGCTCGGTAGCAATAATGGTCCAGCGGCCGACTATAGGATCTTTTCTTAATAGTGACATAAAAGTTATTGTATCACAAACCTATCGAGTTAAAACGAAGGAAATAAAAAATAAATCAAAGAGCTCCCAAAACCGCACCCTGAGCTATTTTATACCCGGCCACAAAACTAGATGCAGGCATAATCTTACCGGCTTCAGGCTGAACTTCTTTAATCAAGAGCACAGCGTCAAGGCAGGCTACATGAATGCCATACTTATCGGTTTTGACGACCTGTCCCGGAGTCAAAGCCCCCTTATTTTCTATTGAAATTTGAACCAGAGTTAGTTTAAGCGTCTTCCCATTGAAAAAAGTATAAACCCCCGGCCAGGGCTGAAGGCCTCGCACTTGATTAAATATAAACTGTGCGGTTTGATACCAATCAACCCGGCCCATCTCCTTTGAAAGCTTAGGGGCAAAAGAAACTTGAGATTCATCCTGAGGAATTAATTTAAACGGCCCTGACGGATGACTACACAGGACCTTAATTAATAATTGAGCTCCAATTTCTGCCATGCGCTTACGTAAATGGGATGCGTTCTCATCGTCATTAATGACCATCACTTCCTGAGCGATAATGTCACCCGCATCTAGAGCCAGGGCCATTTTCTGCACAGTGACACCAGTCGCCTTATCACCATTAAGAATAGCCCAATTCACCGGCGCTGCACCTCGATATTTAGGCAGAAGCGAGCCATGAACGTTCAGGCAAAATATTTTAGGAATATCCAGGATTTCCTGCGTCAACAAACGGCCATAGGCTACGACGATAAAAATGTCCGCCTCGTAAGTCTTTAAAGCATCAACAATCTCTATTGTCTTGAGAGTCACTGGCTGCAGATAGGGAATTTGCCGTTCCAAGGCAATCTGTTTGATAGGAGAGACCGTCATCTTCATCCCCCGCCCCTGAGGCTTATCCGGCCCCGTGACACAGGCAAGCACCTGATGCCCCGCATTTAACAGGGCTTCCAAATGCACCGCCGCAAAATCATCACTTCCAAAAAAAATGATATGCATCATTTGCCTAGTATACGCATTGGGAAGAATACCGTCAAGGATGGCGACGAAGTTTACTCATCTTGTCCGAATACCACATATGGCCCCGGAGCATCGGCAAGCCGTTTTTGAAGATAGGTTTCGTCAGCAGCCACATCATGCAGGAGAGGATCACTCTTCTGCATTAACAAAAATAGGCGAAGATATGCTTTTTCAGAACCATGAAGACCATCTGTAGTCTCCAGATCAGTAGCGCCAACCGAGTTAATATCAGAAAAATTAAAGAATGAAGCCCCATACTTTTTACAAATTGGCGCCACCTTGGGTTCAATTTCAGGTAAAAAACCAAATTTTTTGGGCATAGACATAAGCTTATTATAGATTAGGTGAGCATATGGCGGCATAAAGACAACTACATGAATATCCCTTTGCTGACAATACTTCAACAATTTTTCAAATATAACCACAGATTTAGGCGATATATGATTGCCATAAACAAAAACATCATTAGCTTTGGCTATTGCATCCAACGTATCTGTAAATAAAAAATCTCGGCTATTTTGTTTAATATTTTTTCCATAAGAATAAGATCCATCCTTTCGGTACCCCTTCTGAAACCTGATAGCATTTATTCCAATATAATCTGTTCCTGTTAAATCCTTTTTAAACAATGGAGCAAGAGTATATTTATGTTTTAGAAACCCTTGAAACACATACCAACCCTGATTAAGTAAAATCTCAAAAGATCCAGTATCGCCCTTCAACTCAAATTTTGCCAACCCTGGGCCATCCCAGTTTGGATTAAAAAAATGTTGATCTAAAGAAAGAATAATCATTCGCGGGGTTTTATCATTTGGAATTCCTTCCAAAAAAGCTTGAATATCTTCAATCCCAATAATGCCCCCACCGGCATTAAAAAAACTAGCAGGATCCTTAAAAAAAGCTGACCTAAATTGCATTACTCTAGATCTACCCATGGCAATAATCGATGGTTTACGTATAAGGACATAATTATACTTATATTGAACAGTACGTTCACTGTATCCAGAACCATAAATAACAGGACGAGCAGATGTAATTTGACGATCAATAATCTCACGGATAGAAAGAATTTCTCCACTCTTATAAAGGACAATGAACGCAAAAATATACACAGCTAAAACTGGTATTGATAATAAACTCAATTTAAGAATAACTTTTCTCAAAGCATTTCCTCAAGAATTACCTCATCAAGGATGAGTAATTTAAAACTTAAAATAAATAAACTGTGACTGCTCGCTAACGCCCAACATTATTATTAATATTATAGCCGCGTAGTATATTACCCATCTAAATAAAAGAGGTTGTCGTGGGAAGAAACTCTTTAGATCAAAATTTCTATCCCCATACTCAACAGCAAATAAAAAGAAGACCCAAAAAATAGCCATAACAATATCCCGCCCTTTAAACGCTACGGATAAAGAACTAATCCGGCCGTCATGCCCAGTAAAAAGGAATAGATGTTTAATAAAGGTAATTGCTTCAGAAAGATTTGCCGCATTAAAAAAAATGGAAGCAAAACTAAAAAGAAAGAAAGTAATCACTACACCCATGCCATTATTGACCGCTTCTGGCAAAACACTGCCGAGCGTCTTCCTCTGCTTTCTTGTCAAAAATTCAACAGATAATATCGTGCCCTCAAATAACCCAAAAACAACAAACTTCCAGTGCGGGCCATGCCAAAGCCCCAAGAGAACAAAAGTAACAATGGACGCATAAACAACCGCCCACTTATCCCAATCCCGTTTCGCAATGGCTATGGGATTATAAATATACTCAAAGCACCAGCTGGAAAGTGAAATGTGCCATCTACGCCAAAATTCCGTCGTTGATTTGGCGATAAAAGGAAAATCAAAATTCTTCATTAATTTAAAGCCCAGCACATTGGCAGAACCAATCGCGATATCCGTATAGCCTGAGAAATCGGCATACAGTTGGATACTAAAGAGCATCGCTCCAAAGATCAACGGAGCTCCAGCGTAATGATCTGGGTTTTGAAAGATCAATTCAGTCCGCTTGGCCAAGGTATCTGCAATGACAAGCTTTTTTACAAGCCCCCAAACAATTAACTTTAAGCCCTCTGAAGATAAGGCATAATCAAAAACTTTCTTTTCACGTAATTGAGGCAAAAAGTGATGCGCTCGCTCGATAGGGCCTGATAACAATTTCGGGAAAAACATTAAGTACGTGATGAAGAGACCAAAATGCTTCTCCGCCGGATGATTACCACGGTAAATTTCAATCGTATAGCCAACAGCTTGAAAGGTGATATAGGAAATCCCCAGGGGAACAAGCAATTTAAGCAGTATTGGATCCCCAGAAAAAGTATCCGTGTGCGTCGAGTAGCTTTGTATAAAATGAAATATCTTAAAAAATGACGTGGTGAGAAAATTAACATACTTAAAAAAGGCAAGAATACCAAGATTAGCCATCAAACTGATGATCAGAATCACTTTTTTCGACTGAAGCTCCCGAGCCTTCTCCATGAGAATACCAGCGCTAAAACTAACGATTCCGATAAAAATAGGAATAAAAATATACTGAGGAACACTGATCATGTAAAAAACAATGCTCGAGAAGAACAACAGTTTCCACTGATACCTTTGAGGTAGAGCATAAAACAAGAAGAAAACAATCAGAAGAAAAAAAGCGTACTCTAATGAAGTGAAATTCATGCGGTTTCCAATAATTCAATCAATCCATAATCTCTATGATAAAGCCAGGCAATCTGGCTATTAAAGGCAACAGCCATGACAGGACGGGCAATACAAACACAACCATGAGGCTCAGCATCAGCAATCGCTTTAGTAATATCGGGGACAGAATAACAGATATGCACTAATTTAATCTTTTTCTGAAGGCTTTGAAAGACCGGCGAATCAGGCCCTGTTGGTTCAAGCAATTCAATGCATACCCCGTTTAATTTCACAAAACTCAGGCGCACCCTTTGGACAGGATCGGTGATGATCTGTGCATCCGCAACAACATCCGTGATGCTTTTAACGACAAGTCCCAAGTGGTGAAAATTCGCCTCTGACCCAAAGAAGTCAATATCAGGAATCATACCGAAAGCTTTCTTTGTATTTCATCGCACAAATCCCCGACATTCTTAAACGATTGGATCTGGGCCGTGGTAAATTTGATCTTAAAATGCTTTTCCACAGCCACAATCAACTGAATATGCGTCAAGGAATCCCATTCCTCAACATCTTTAGCAATCGTCTCTCTTTTTAATACAATACTTTCATTGTCCAAGACATCAACAAATATCCCGCTAACCTGCTTCAAAATCTCCGTCTCGCTGATCATGTATAGCTCCTTTATCTTGCCATGCTATGCATGGACGGATGACACTGATATATTTTTCTGGCTAAAATCTTTCGTTCCCATTGGTACCGTGATTTCCTTTTTGAAAGGTCACGCGTTAAGTCCAGCCAAAAGTAACGTTTAAAGATTTTTATACGCCAGAATAATATATCAGCATCATCCTATGAATGATTGCTAATCTCATTTTTAGTTCAACTTTAAACATTTTGTGCAGGCTGATACCGATATGTTTTTTCTGCGTAAGAAATCTGACAACGCTGCATTCGGCTAATCTATTTGCCTAACCTCTCAGTTGGCCACCCACCTTACTAATGAGAACGTCAGATTTTAGCAGAAAAAACATATCGGTGTCAGGCGTCCACGCACTTTACAGAAATATGTGTTCTTATATCTTGATATTCACTAGCCTTAAGCTGCCATCGACTATCCACACTATCCACAGGTTTAAATCCTAAATTTTTATAATGCTCCTTCACCATGCCATTTTTGGCGGTAGGAATATACTCACCGATGATTTGATCAATGCCCTCTCGGCGGGCCGCATCCACAATGGCGTTAAGCACAAAGGTTTCCATGCCGCGTTTCAAGACCCTACAGCTCATGATCCATGTGTCAATAAACAAGGCCCCTGACTGCTTCTCTAATACGACAGCACTGATCAAACCATATTCCCCAAACCTATCTGCAAGGGTAAAAGAGATGTTTATAAATGAATTATCCTGGGCTAAGCGGCTAATATCCTCATCCGTGTACCTGACAGTCCGTAAATTAAACTGATTGGAACGCTGTGTCAATTGAGCAACTCGAGGCGTGTTGAATTTATCAAACCCTTTCACATCAGAGTACATATTTAATGCCGCCAAAAAATCATCCTCATTAGCACTTTGCATCTGCACGATTGTTCTATGGGCTTCTTCTTGATATAACTTAGTCCTTTGCCCATCCTCCGCCGTGAACGAAGCCGTCTCAAAAAGATTCAAGGATCTTAAATAAGGTAAATACTCAACTGGATCCTCTGGTAGTTCAGGCACTGTAATTTCAGGAAGGCTGGTCTTGACCATGCTACGCTCAAATGGCGTATCATCAAAGAAAACCATCGCATCAAAACCAATATTCAGAATGCTCTGAATGTATTTAATATTGTCTGCCTTGTTTTCCCAATTAGCGACAAAAACAGCAATATCCTTTAATTTCAAAACCATGTCAGGATGTTTGATAAAAGGCTCTTTGGCATTATTTTCATCATTCTTACTGCAAACAGCCAGGATAATCCCCCGTTGTTTAAGCTCCTTAAGCCAGCGCTGAAACTCCGTGAATGCTTTCCCCAAGCCTAAATCACCAATCTGAATATTTTCAATACCATCTTCTCCAATAATTCCACCCCACAAAGTATTATCCAGATCTAGGACAATGCATTTCTTAAATACCCCTAGAGTAGCACTGATCACATCAACGATATTCTTCGCAGCGTAGGGAAGAAAATCAATGCTAAAAATAATATCCGTACTAACATAAACCTTACGATCCGTCATAAAATCTGCGCTAAAGTGCCCTTGTTGCAAGGACAAGTCTACGATAAACAGATTATTCAATTTCTGGGACAAATCCATAATCCCAAGATTAATCCGTCGTAATTGATAAACAAAAGAAAGATTCGTCTTGTTGGCATAATTGCCAAAAACAGCATCATCAATCTCGGGGTAATTCATAACTAGCACCTTACTCTTGAGTGAGGAAACTATCGACTGATATAGACTTGTAATATGCTCTATATGTTTTTGCGCAAAAACTTCTTTGCCTGCGTTATCAAGTTTATAGAATTTCTGAAGTAATTTTGGGGAAGAATAAAAGATGAGTGTAAAATCAGGTTCAAATTGGTAAAGCTCGGAGCTAGCATCTAGAATCTGCCTGTCTATCTGATCATAATCAGCCTCGAAGACATCAAAATAATAACCCGTTTCGAATCCAAACCCTTGAATAGCCTGAACCAAAAGTTGAGTTGCTGTATCCCCAAGAATGGCCAATTTGACCGTCTTTAAATGAGAATGATCTCGCTTAAGATTCTTTTTTAATTCAAGGAATGATTTCATGGATCCACTTTAAATTTAAAATACTCTATCCGGAATTTAAAACCCAATTAACCTTATTAAATGAATAAAATAATTTACCATAAAATACAGAACCTGCTATCTCTTTTTATGGATCAATATTAATCGTCATAATCACCTTGCTTCGACGCTTAAGCTTGGCAAGAGTAGATTTGATAAAGCTTACCGTTTGAGGAACATTGTCCGTTTGAAACATGACATTGATACGAAATTGATCACGTTTGCGCATCACAGCATCAGCTAAGGGGGGCGTAATGGCAAGACTTTCTGTTGCCCGTTGTTTTAACTCTTTATAAACACTATCAGCCATTTCCCGGGTTAATTTTTCTTCCTTGCCCCGCCAGCTCATTTTAATCCAGTGCTTAAAGGGGCTAAAGCCCAACTCTTTTCTTAACCCTAATTCTTCCTGATAAAAACCTTTAATATCCCCCTTGGATAAATGCTTAAGGACATAATGATTATTATTGCGTGTCTGAATAAAGGCCGCTTCTTGCGCCATGCTCGTCACATGAAGCACCAGGCTAAACGCATTAAAAGCCGAACGCATATCCAAGCGATTAATCTCAGCGTCAAAATCAATCAATGCCGCGACTTGAACCTTTAAGCGTCCCTGAAAACGCAAGACAGCATTAGTCGTGACAAGGATATCAAAATTCGCCAGTGATTCCGAAGCCCTCTCAAAGGCGGCAATCGTGGCATTAGGAAATTGTTTCTTTAATTCGGTGCGCACTTGTTCAACGCCGATGCCGATAGATTTCCAGCTGGGCTTGTGGCATTTAGGGCAAACTGTATCACCCGGCACACTCGCAGTGCAATGACGGCAAAGGAATTTACCCTCAGCGCGCGAGTAAATTAAT
>Ga0302320_10024204_pt1 | contig 11866 bp, 11 predicted proteins | sample Bog_T0_3_FD_202130 | JGI IMG/M metagenome (GOLD analysis project Ga0302320, IMG submission 202130) | Peat permafrost microbial communities from Stordalen Mire near Abisko, Sweden - Bog_T0_3 | ecosystem: Environmental > Terrestrial > Soil > Wetlands > Peat | place: Sweden: Abisko, Stordalen Mire... | reverse complement strand
CTTCAAGAATGCGCTCGAAATCGGGGTTGGAGCGGAGATTGTTCCAGGCGGGATTTTTCTGGAACCAGGGATAATTTTCGTTGCCGAGATAGATGGCGCGGCGGAGCCAGTGAAGGGCTTCGCTGGAATCGCCGTCAACGGAGAAATAGGTAGCGAGGCGATAGGCCATTTCGCTGTCGGCTTCGGCGGCGGCCAGGGTATCGTCTTTGAGCAGTGCGGCGGCGCGGACGCGGTCGCCGGCCTGCACATAGCAAAGCGCGAGGGTAGGCACGGCGATGCGCAAAAGGCCGTCGTCGTGGATGACGCCTTCTAGGATTTCGATGGCCGCGCTGATGTTGCCGAGGCGCATCTGCTGATAGCCGGCCGAGGTGCGCAGAAGCGGATGACGCGGCTCAAGGGCGAGACCTTTTTCGAGTTCGTCACCGGCCAGTTCAATTTGATTTTGATAGTGGTAGACGCGGGCGCGATGGTTATAGAGAATGGGCGCGTTGGCGGGGTTGAGCTTGAGGGCACGATTGAATTCATCGAGGGCTTCATCGTACATTCCATCGCCGCGCAGAGCCATGCCGGCGACCATGTGAACGTTCCAGTCGTTGCCGGCTTCGACGAGCAAGTTGGCGATGCCGTGGCGGGCAGATTCTTTTTCACCGCGCGAAAGCAGCATATAAATGCGATAGAGGTTGGCTTCGGTCGAACCGGGATCGAGGCGCAGGGCTTCGTCGAAGGCGCGGCGGGCGTGCATGACATGAATCTGTCCGCCGAAACCGTGACGGACATATTGCAACTCGGCGATGCCCATGCCGCACCAACCGGCGGCAAACTGCGCGTCTTTTGTGGTGACATCGGCGAAGAGCGCGTGAGCGCGATCGAGATCGGCGCGCGAGCCGGTGCGAAACATGAAGGCGCTGAGTAGAGCGCGGGCTTGCAAATACTCTTCGCTGATGGGGCCGGGCAAAGCCGCTTCGCGCGGGGCGGGGCGTGGGGCGTCGATCTGATCGCCCGCCGAAAGGCCATGGAGCGCGGCGAAAACTTCGTTGGAAATTTCGGTTTGGACAGCGATCAAATCGAGCGAGGCGACGCGAATCGCGCCGCCGGAACGGACACTCTGGGAGGCGATGTCGAGCAACTGCCAGTTGAGATCGAAGCCTTCATCGGAGCGCAAAAAGTTACCGGCGAGGACAAAAGAGACGAGCAGCTTTTGGCCGACAGCGAGCGGGTCCATCTGAGCCATAGGCAGACGCATCAGCGTGCTCGATGGACGAATGACGAGGCCGGGAATGCGGGCCAGGCGCGCAGCGATGGCGTCGGCCAGCGCGAAGCCGTAGAGTGGCGCGACTTCAGTGGCGCCGAGATTGGCAAAGGGCAGCACGACGAGAGAATTTTGCGGCGCGTGCTCGGTAGCCGATTCGCGAAAACGCTCCGCCAGCATCGAAAGAAAGCCGGTGGCGCGTTTCTCAGCCTCCGGACCGGTCGTCGGCAGGTTGGCCGCGGCCTCGCCGGGAATGACGCCGGTCTCGATTTGCAGCGCTTTCATAATGGTCTTGAGAGCCTCGCGCACCTCGGCGGCGGAAGCCGTGCGCGAGCCGGGAATTTTATCGAGACAGGCGGCGATGACGCTCTTCAATTCCGGCGAAATGCCGGGCACGATCTCACTCAAATCGGGCGGATCGCTGAACTGAATGGCGCGAATGGCCTGGAAATCCTCGGCTTCTGCGGTGGCGAAGGGATGGCGGCCACTGGCGAGTTCATACAAGATCACGCCCAGCGCCCAAACATCGGACTGCACGCTCGATTGGCCGGTGACGAACTGCTCGGGAGCCATGTAGCGGATGGTTCCGCCGCGCGCGGTGTAGCTGGCAGCCATGGGGGTGTCTTTGGCGAGCGCGGGCTTGGAGGGATCGAAGTTGGCGTCGTCGGGCTGCAAGCGCCGGGCTAGGCCGAAGTCGAGAATCTTCACCAAACCGCCGTCGGTCAGCATGACATTTTGGGGCTTCAGATCGCGGTGAAAGATGCCGAGGGTGTGCGCGGCCTGAAGTCCGTCGGCGATCTGGATGCCGACCGAAAGCACAAGTTGCAGACTGGCCGGACCGCGTTTGATCAACTCGTCGAGCGACTGGCCGGGCACGTATTGCATGACGATGTAGCCTTCATCGCCGCTTTCGCCGACCTCATAGATGCCGCAGACGTTGGGGTGCTCGATGGCCGAAGCCAGCCGCGCCTCGCGCAGCACCGTCGAGCGCAACTGTTCAGCCGAAAGCAGGCCGGTGCGCAGCACCTTGAGCACGACGGGCCGCTGGAGCAATGTGTCGTTGGCCAGGTAGACGATGCCGCTGCCGCCGGCACCAAGCTTTCGCACGATTTCGTATTGTTCGATTGTCTTTCGAGCCATCCTCTTAAGTTTACTGGCTCGGGGTCAAAGTCAATGTGAATCCTCGAAAAGGATCGCGCCCGGCCTTCCGGTTTAAACTAAAAACTTATGATTCCCACACTTGCCTGGACGCCCGAAGGCGTTCGTTTTATCGATCAGACCAAGCTCCCGCTCGAGGAGAGCTATGTTCTCGCCACAACCTATGAACAAGTTGCCGACGTGATCGTCACGATGGTCGTTCGCGGCGCGCCGGCGATTGGCGTTTCGGCGGCTTATGGGGTTGCGCTGGGCGCCCTGCGGACCCAGGCCACGACGACGGCGGAATTTGCATCGGAGTTTGAGCGGATCTGCGCGCGGCTAGCCGGAACGCGGCCGACGGCTGTCAATCTTTTCTGGGCCATCGACCGAATGAAGCGGATTTTCGCCGGATTGGTTGGCTCGGGCGCGACACTCGACGAGGTCAAGGAAAAGATATTGGCTGAAGCGCACGCGATGTACGACGAAGACATCAAGGCGTGCAAGACGATGGGCGCATTTGGCGGCGCCTTATTGCCTTCTGTAGGCGGCGTGCTGACGCACTGCAACGCCGGTGCTTTGGCGACTTGCGGCTATGGCACGGCGCTGGGCATGATTCGTTCGGCGATTGAGCAGGGCAAGCGGATTCACGTCTTTGCCGACGAGACGCGGCCGTTTTTGCAAGGTGCGCGGTTGACGGCCTGGGAACTGATGGCCGACAAGATTGACACCACTGTTATCTGCGATAACATGGCGGCGAGTTTGATGCGCGCGGGCGAGATCCAGGCCGTCGTCGTGGGCGCGGACCGCATCGCGGCGAATGGCGACGTGGCGAACAAAATCGGCACCTATAACGTAGCGATCATCGCAAAAGAACACGGCATTCCGTTTTATGTAACGGCGCCGTGGTCGACGATCGATCTGGCGACTCCGACCGGAGAAAAGATTCCCATCGAAGAGCGGCCTACGGTTGAAGTGACACATCACGGCGGCAAACAGTTGACGCCAAATGGTGTTGGCATTCGCAACCCTGCGTTTGACGTGACGCCGTCGAAATATGTCACGGCCATCGTGACAGAGCGCGGGGTTTTGCGTGCGCCGTACGCTGCTTCGCTGAAGGCGATGGAGCCGGCGAAAAACTAAAGTTTTCCGGCGGCGATCAGAGCAGCTTGGATTGTGGCAAGCGGCAGCATGAGAGTCAGCGGCGCATCTGCAAGCGGCAGTGCGCCATAGCTCGAATACCAGTTGGCCGCGCGCTCACTTTTAGCGTCGATGACCAGAACAACTCCGCCGACCTCAACCGCCGCCAGCAAACAACGGCGTCCGGCCGCCAGCAACAATTGGCCACCCAGTCCTTGCCCCTGAAACTTGCGGTCAACCGCCAGTCGCGCCAGCCGAAAACCTGGCACTTCATAGCGAGCCAAACCGTGCCGGACAACCTCTGGCGCGCGCGCGAAGGCTACCGATGCCGGAGCGAGGCTGTAAAAGCCGAGGATGGTCTTGCCGTCGCTGTCATCGATGGCGAGAAAAGTCTTCGCGCCGCCCAATTCATGGCTCTTTCGGGCATGGCGGTGTAGGAACTTGTTGAGCGGTTCTTCGCCACAATCGAAGACTTCGCGGTCGTGCCGTTTGGCGATCGGCTCCTCATGCCATGTCGTCATGGCCGCTGCGGCAGAGCCTTGGCAGCCGCCCGCAAACGCTCATTCGGTGCGGGTGGATTTTCTAGCAAATCCAGGACACGCAAACTATCTCGTGTGGAAAGCTGTACACGGTCGGCATCGTGAATGACGGCCCGGGCAGCGCTCAACGCGTGGCGCAGAACGAAGCCAGTCAAATCGGTCTGTTTGAGGGCCACTGCGCGGAGAAGGAGAGCCTTTTCTTCGGCGCGAATTCGCAGTGACATCCGGCTGTTATCTTCGATCGCAATTCGGGGCATTGGAATTTCCTTGTACTCATTGAAAGTGTACGCATAACCTTCTTGAAAGACAAGCCGTCGCACGGACTTATTGCTTTTTTTGCATTTGTCGGCCAATTTAGGCTGCGGCTTGCGATAATGCAGAAGTCTGAAAATGGAGGCTTCCCCAGCCATGTCGGCAATCGCTTACCCGCAAAACCTACTCAACCTTCCCATTCACGCAATCGACCTGATTCGCAAGAAACGCGACGGCGGATGCCTGGACGCGCGCGAACTCGGCTTCCTTGCCGCTGGCGCTACCAACGGGACGATTCCGCCGGAGCAACTTTCGGCCTGGCTGATGGCCTGTTATTTGCGTGGGCTTTCGTTCGAAGAGACGCGCGCGCTGACCTTGGCCATGCGCGACTCAGGTGAGAAATTTTCTCCGGCGCGGTTAGGCCGTCCGGCAGTCGACAAACATTCGACGGGCGGCGTCGGCGACAAGACGAGCTTCCTGGTAGCGCCGATTGCTGCGGCCTGTGGCTTGGCCGTGCCGATGATCAGCGGGCGCGCGCTGGGGCACACGGGCGGGACGCTGGATAAATTGGAGTCGATTCCCGGCTACCGGACGGCGTTGACACTCGCTGAATTTGAAAAGGTACTGGCGCATTGTGGCGCGTCGATTGTCAGCCAGACGCCGGCGCTGGTTCCTGCCGACCGCGTGCTCTATGCGTTGCGCGATCGGACGGGAACGGTTGAGAGCCCGGGGCTGATTTGCGCTTCGATTCTCAGTAAAAAATTGGCGGCGGGACTCGATGCGCTGGTGCTCGATGTGAAGACCGGCTCGGGCGCATTCCTTCGCGATCAAAATGCGGCGGAGTATCTGGCGGCATTGATGGTGGCGACGGCCGAAGCCGCTGGAACGCGCACGGTGGCCCTGCTGACCGACATGGGCCAGCCGCTGGGCCGGATGGCGGGAAACTGGATCGAGGTGGCCGAGTGCATGGAATTGCTGCGCGGCAAGAGGCCGCCGGAGAGCCAGGATTTGCGCGAGCTTTCGCTGATTTTAGCGGGGTGGATGCTGCACCTGGGCGGGCTGGCCGAGACGCCGGAAGCGGGTGTCGTGCGTGCCGGTGCGGCGTTGGTTGATGGCTCGGCGTTGCGCGTATTTTTGGCCATGGTCGAGGCGCAGGGTGGCGATGTTGCGGTCTTCGACGACCCGGGATTTCACAGGCCGGGAGCGACCGGGGTGCTCGAGGCCGCTGAGAGCGGCTACATTTCAGAGATGGATACGACGGCGATTGGTTGGGCCGTGCAAAGGCTGGGCGCGGGCCGCGAGGTTGCGGGCGAAGCGGTCGATCCTCATGCCGGAATCGAGTTTCTTGCGCGGCGCGGAGTTCGGGTAAAGAAGCATCAGCCGATTGCCACGCTCTATGCGACGAATGAAGCGCGGCTGTCGGAACCGTTGGCGCTGCTGAAACAGGCGATTGCTTTTTCGGAGGAACCACCGGAGGATGTTGCACTGGTTGGACGCATTTTTACGCGCGAAACGGCGGAGACTTATCTGCGGGAACGCACGGCTCCGAATTCCTAGCTGTTAGCCTTATTGCAAGAGCGGAGAAAGCTGGCATCAGGCTGTTTCCGGGGAGTTCGCGTTGGATCGATTTACCGGAGTGCTGGGAATTTTGGCCGTTCTCGTGGCGGCTTGGCTGGGATCGACAAATCGAAAACGCATACGCTGGCGCACGGTTGCGTGGGGGCTGGGATTGCAACTGGTCTTCGCGTTTTTTGTGCTGCGGTTTACTTATGGCCAGCAGGCGCTCGCATGGGCCGGTGACGTCGTGAAATCGATGCTGGCGTCGACCTATGCGGGGACTAAGATTTTGTTCGGTCCGCTTGGCGTTCCAACCGGCTCGATGGGATCGATCTTCGCATTTCAAGTCTTGCCGACGATCATTTTTATCTCGGCATTTTTTGCGGTGCTCTATCACATCGGCGTCATGCAGATTGTCATTCGTGGGCTGGCCTGGATCATGCTCAAGACGATGCGGATTTCGGGCGCGGAAAGCATGAACGTAGCGGCCTCGATTTTTATGGGGCAGACCGAAGCGCCGTTGACGATCCGGCCGTTTTTAAAAGGCGCGACACGCAGCGAATTGATGACGATCATGACCAGCGGCATGGCGCATGTATCGGGCGGCATCATGGCAATGTACATTGCGCAAGGCGTGGCGCCGCAACACTTATTGGCTGCCGTGATTATGACTTCGCCGGGAACGATTTTGATTGCGAAGATGCTCGTGCCCGAGACGGAAACGCCGGCGACCGAGGGCCGCGTCGTCATGCCCAAGGACGAACTGCACAAGGATGAAAATCTGATCGGCGCGATTGCGCGCGGCACGATTGACGGCGGCAAGCTTGCGTTTAATGTGGCCATTATGCTGGTAAGTTTTTTAGCGTTGGTTGCGTTGCTGGATAGCTTATTAGGCTGGGTTCACGGTGGAGTGGCATGGGTTCCAGGGTCACTCGGACAGATTCTTGGCTTCGTGTTTGCGCCGGTGGCGTGGCTGATCGGCGTGCCGTGGCGAGACTGCGGAGCGATTGGCAATTTGCTCGGCACGCGCATGGCGCTGAACGAGGTGATCGCCTATATTTCGCTGGGCGCGGAGCGGGCTGTGCTGCTGCCGCGCTCGTTTACGATTGCGACCTTTGCGCTGTGCGGGTTTGCGAATCTTGGATCGATTGGAATGCAAATCGGCGGTATCGGCGCGCTAGTTCCGGAGCGACGCAATGAGCTGGCGAAGCTAGGCGTGCGCGCGATGCTGGCTGGCACGATGGCGAACTTGATTTCCGCTTCGATTGCGGGGATGTTTTTGGGGTAGTCGGCAATGCTGCCGGAAACAAAATACTCACAGACAATTTCTAGCGGCCTCTCTCGGCGTCGGCTATATACTCCGCAACGGCGTCGATCTCGGCCTTGACTTTGCTGAATCTTCATGAAGTGTCGCGAGTGTTCGGCTTGCGCTAAAGCGAATGCATTTCTGCTTTTGCGACCTCCATCTCCATGGCGTATCCGACCACTGGCCTACGTTGGGCCAGCACCTTGCCGAAGCGAATTGAGGGTTGCTCAATCCAGTAGTAACTGGCTGCACTAAACAAGGGGATGCACAAAAGTCCAATCGGCCTCGCCCATGTACCGTAGAAGAGAATGAAGATTTCCTGCCACAGGTAGATGCTGTAGGCCATGCGCCCCACCGTCGCAAGCGGTTTCCATTCCAGCCAGCGTGCCCACCATGCGCGGGAAAAACAGGTCGTGGTCATCAGCAGGATCGCGATGCTCAGTGGTTCGAGCGTGGAACGTTTGAAGGTGAACGACGTCACCGCGACCAGCCAGACCAAGGTCAGCAGGGCTGGCAAGGCCAACCAGCGTGCCAGTGAAGCGAAACGGAGCAGGATTGCTTCTTTTTGCGTCAACAAGGCTAAGAAGCAGCCAATCAGCAAGGCGTCTCCATCGAGAAAGATATTGGCATTTGCTCCATTGGGCACGCCGCTCAGTTTCCAAGTCATCGAGGCCAGAATGCCCGCACCGCACAGCCACTTCGTCCAACGCCTCGGGAGCGTCAACAGGATCGGCGGCCATAAAAGGTAGAACTGTTCCTCGATTGAAAGCGACCAAAAATGCCCTGTAGCCAAGCCTTCCGGGTTCTGAATAGACAAAAGGTTCCGATAGAAGAAAACCGAGGCAACGATTGCCCTAACTGAAACGATGGGTGCATGGGTCAACAGGCGGAACAGAACAATGAAGGCGAGATAGGTCCAAGCCGCAGGCATCAGACGAAAGAAACGGCGTGTGTAGAACATACGCAGCGTGTCTTGATTTTGGATCAACAGCGAAGTAATCAGGAAGCCGCTCAGCACAAAAAACAAGGTAACGCCGGTCTCGCCGGTCTGCGGCCACCATGCTACCTGACGGTTAAAAAACGTGAATTGAAGATGAAACACCACCACCATCGAAATGGCGATTCCCCGCCAGCCGTCCAGCGTCGGGATACGACCATGTTCGCTCAAGGTCTGCCTCCCTAGATAACTTTAATTATAACTATCGGTATTCTCCCTCACGAATTATCGGTATCCTACCTCGCGGCGAAAAATTGTGTCGCCGCGAAGGAGGAAACTCACTAGCAGGAAATAGACTGCGCTACGCGGCTACTTTTTCGTCGCTAGTGGTGCTGGTGGTGGCGGGGGTGCTGGCGGCGCGGACGCGGTAGTGCTTGGTCTGGATCGAGAGCGCGCGCTCGATCTTGCGCAGGTCGTTGCGTTCGGCCGGAGCGGCAAAGGTCGAAGCGACGCCGTGAGCCGAGGCGCGACCGGTGCGGCCGACGCGATGAACGAAGTCCTCAGCCATCTTGGGCATGTCGAAGTTGACGACGTGGGCCACGTTGGCTACGTCGATTCCGCGAGCGGCAACGTCGGTTGCAACGAGCACGCGATGACGACCTTCGGAAAAGCTGCGTAGCGCCTGGTTGCGCTGAGCCTGCGAACGATCGCCATGAATCTGCGTGGCCGAGTGGCCGGAGCGGACGAGGCGGCGAGCAACGCGGTCGGCGCCGTGCTTGGTGCGCACGAAGACGAGAAAACTGCCTTCTTCGGAGCCGAGCAGGTGTTCGAGAAGCTCTTGCTTCTTGTCGGCTTCGACCTCAAAGGTGCGCAGTTCTACATTGTCCGAGGGCTTCAGAACGGAACCGATTTCGATGCGAACGGGATTGTTGAGATATTTGCGGGCAACGTCTTTTACCGCGCCTTCGAGTGTGGCCGAATAGCAGAGCGTCTGACGAATCTCTGGCAGCAGACCGGCAATGCGCGCGATAGCCGGCTGGAAGCCCATGTCGAGCATGCGGTCGACTTCGTCGAGGACGAGAGTTTTTACGCCGTCGAGACGAACGAGCTTGCGCTTGAGGAAATCTTCAAGACGGCCGGGCGTGGCGACGATCAGACGTGCGCCGCGGCGAATGGCTTCAAGCTGCGAACGTTCGGCGAGTCCGCCGACGACCAAAGCAACAGTCTGCGACGAGTTGGGACGGATGGAGATGAAAGCCTTTTCGACCTGCATGGCCAGTTCGCGGGTCGGCAGCAGGATGAGAGCGGCTGCGCCACGGGTGTCAGACTTGAGCAGGTTTTCGACGATCGGGATCAGGTAGCCGAGGGTCTTGCCGGTGCCGGTCTGGGCGGTCGCGAGCACGTCGCGGCCTTCGAGGGCGGGAGGAATGCAACCGGCCTGAACGGGCGTGGGGGTCTCGAATTTGTTGGCGTTGAGCCGCGTCATGAGGGCCGGCGAAAGAGAAAATTCTGAAAAGAGAGTCGTCAAAATGGAATCATTTCCTATAGGCTCCGGAGCCGCCAAGGTTGCTGGCTGCCTGCAAACGGAACCGGACACGGAGGCGCGCGAGCACTCAAACGTGAGCGCGGGACTCTTGATCAATTTGCGTAAGGGAGAACCGAAAGTCACCTAAAGACTGACCGAAGAGCATTCAAGGGGAGAACGCCAAAGGCCCGGAGCTGCCGCACGCTACGTCATCGCCAAACGGCACTGTGCCGACCGGCCCCACACTCCCACTTCAATCCCGGATAGCGCGCCTGATCTCAATCAAGGATGCAAAGGCTGCTGGTGCTTTCGGAGCCTGTCTCAAAAGACGGGTCGAAGGCGGAGTCACCGGGCGGGAGACTCATGGGTGTACGCTCCACCTCAATCAATAAAGAGCATTTCTTGAGGACCCCAGTAAAGAGGGGCTTGGAAAAACTGTGCCAGGCAGAGTTGCGTTGTTAGGGCAAACCGCCGCTCACGGCTAAATCTCTGAGCGCAAGTACAGTGTAGCACGGATGGGAAAAAGACTGGCGGCAGTGGGGCCGTTTGGAACTCGACGAATTTCCCCGCATCTCAGAATTGTGTGGCAATTTCCTGGTTCTCGATATTCTAATGTGTATTAGAATGCAAAAAAGGAGGGCGGGACAATGTTGAAGTTGAAACTGACAACGATTGGAAGCTCCGTAGGGGTCATTCTGCCGAAAGAGGCCTTGTCGCGTCTGAAGGTCGAAAAGGGCGACTCGATCTTTCTTTCCGAGGAAAAAGATGGTTTCAGGGTCACCCCGTTTGATCCCGAGTTTGAAAAGGCCATGGAGTCGGCCCGCAAGGTGATGAAGCGCCGTCGGAATGCGCTGCGGGTGTTAGCGAAGTGAAATCCCGCCAGTGGAAATGGATTCCGCTTGCTGCTGTGCTCGCCATTCATGACGAGCAGATTTCAGAACACGGTGGAATTGGTGGCGTCCGCGACCTGGCCGTGGTCGATTCTGCACTTGCCCGACCGCTGAACCTCTTGGCGTATGCGAAGCCCGATGCCGCTGCGCTAGCTGCTGCTTACGCATTCGGACTTTGCAGCAATCATGGTTTTCTCGACGGCAATAAACGTACGGCCTACGTCGTCGCGGAGTCATTCCTTGATCTGAATGGGTACGGGATGGACGCGTCGGACGAGGCGGTCGTAAGCACAATGCTGGCGGTTGCCTCCGGCGTCATGCCAGAAGAGCAATTGGCACAATGGTTCCGGTCTTTTGTCCGCTAGCTTCCACCTATAAGATACAAATCAGCAGCAGCGAGATGCGCGGCGCGGGAGTTCCTCCAAGATTCCATATCAGCCAAGCGGAGAGGATGAAGACTGCGGCGGTGAAGCTGATCCACAGCCAGCACGCCAGTCCCCACGGAAGCACGGCGAAGGGCGCCACAAAAAGAAATGTGGTGGGCACGTTGACGTAGCGCGTCACGGCCTGGCGGGCTTGCACGGTCTCTGTGGGCCGCTCGCCACCGTCGCGGCGATAGACGGCTTCCAACTCCATTTCGCTATATGGATTATGGTTTTCCAGCAGGCAGCGCGTGCCATAGTAAACTGCCCGAAAATCCACAAACCCATTCGTCGCCTGCCCCATCGAGCAGCCCCACCAGATGGAGACGCCGCTCGAGAGCAGAATCCAAAACAGGGCTGTGCGCCGCATGGTTGTCATCCTTAGACCCTGTCTCCATCCATAACGGCTTCGGGCGCGGTATCACCCCCCCGAAGATAGACCCAAAGATAAAAGAGGCTCATCAATAGCAGGATCAGAGGAGTGGGGCGCAGCAGCACACCCGTCTGTATCTTCCCCCATAGACCGGCTGCGGGGCTTTTCATGCTCTTGATATGAATTGAGAGAATGATCAACGGAATATCGGAGGTGAAGACAATTCCGGCGGTGGTCAACAGAAGTGCCAGCCAGCGCCTCAGCCCTCTCTCTGCCCACAGCAGGGCACAGGCTGGAACCGCGATTAGCAGCAGTTTGGCATCGTAGGGGCGATGATATGTGACGAGCAGGGTAAGCGGAGCGACGGCGGCGAGCGCCAGACAGGCTCTCTGCTTCGTGAAGCGCACCTTGAGAGTGTGCGCTGCCCACAGCAGCAGCAGCGAACCGCAGACTAGATAGTCGATCCTGAAAAAGCCGGTTTCAGTAAGCCGCAAACTGCATTCGAAATGGGCGTCGCTCTTGTAGGGCCGGAATCCAGCCCC
>Ga0302320_10024203_pt1 | contig 11867 bp, 9 predicted proteins | sample Bog_T0_3_FD_202130 | JGI IMG/M metagenome (GOLD analysis project Ga0302320, IMG submission 202130) | Peat permafrost microbial communities from Stordalen Mire near Abisko, Sweden - Bog_T0_3 | ecosystem: Environmental > Terrestrial > Soil > Wetlands > Peat | place: Sweden: Abisko, Stordalen Mire... | reverse complement strand
TGGGTACCGACCGCTACAGGCACCTATACCATGAAGATATGGGCAACTCAACTGAATGGCAGCCACTTGAACCAAGACCCAAATGATACCTTGACCATTACCAACCTCCATGTATTAGATACAGTGGTTCCAAAAATGGTGATGTTTGAGGAATTTATGCAGGCGTCTTGTGAGCCTTGTCTCTATTCATGCTCTAACTTCGATGCAACTATAAGGGCAACTAAAAATATATGCAATTATGTTCGCTACCATACCAATTGGCCCGGAACTGATTATATAAACAGCGAAACGCAATCCTCCGTAACCGGCCCGAAAGTCAATTTTTATGGTGTATTTGGCGTACCGATAGGACAATTGGATGGTGGGCCGGCTGAAACTGTTCCGAATACGGTTACTCCTAAACAAATTGCGGCTGAAGCTGCATTAGGCGGCCTGCTCTCAATCAAGATTACATCCTGTACATATATCACGGCTACACAAACGTTTAATGTGAAGGTAAAAATCCATTCTTACGTAAATCTTCCAACTACCATTTTACAAGCGGTATTAACCGTTGATACAATAAAGTACTCTTTTGACCAAAGCACGGAAGACCCTACCGGCGCTTTCCAGCCCCCGATAGCTAATGGCAGTGTTCCGGATACTTTATATCCATATCTGGTGAATTTCCCTAATGTGGCGGAAGCGGTGATGCCAGACAGCAGTGGTACTTCATTAAACCCTTTTACCGCAGGACAGACGCAAACAGTTAGTGTCAGCTGGGTAAAAGATCATCCTTGGGGATTAAGTCCTAAAACGTATAAATATGATTCGACAGGGTGTCATATAACGGTATTTGTTCAGACTGTTTGTCCGCCCCCATATTACACCAGCTCATACGTATACCAGTCAGCCTCGGCTCCGGTTCATGTCAACGAAACAGGCATTCCTGAAATAGCAAACGGGTTCTCCTTTTCTTTGTATCCTAATCCGGCAAACAGCAACATCAACATAGCTTACCAATTGGAGAGTGAACAAAATGTTACCGTTGAATTATTTAATATGCTCGGCGAAAAGGTGTATGACGATAATGAGGGCCTTAGTTCAGCCGGACAACATAGCATGGTATTGAATACACAGCAGTTTGAGCCGGGTATCTACTTTGTTCGCTTAACAACCGACAATGCAACAAGTTTAAAGAAACTGGTTATTCAGCGCTAACAATATAATTATTTCTGTCAGGCTCCAAAAGGTGACAAAGGAGCCGGACATCTGTGACGCAATTCTACACTGTAAGTCAGCTCCCGCCCTGATAGAGATTTTTTTTGCCACTGTTTCCAGATTTTTTTGGCTACTGATAAGCTATTTTAGAATAATTGAATATATTTAAGTTACTAATTGATAGAAATTTTATCATGGTTCTGTAAGCTTGGATAGATAATTAAAGTAAGAATGAATATTAAAATACTGTTATTTCTTAATGTCTTTATAACGATCATGCTGTTTCAGGCATGCGGCAACAAGAAAGATATGCATAAAGGCAATATTGTTATTGCCGGAAGATACATAAACAATACCGTCTTAAATAAAATTTCTGATACAATCATACTTGGGAATATCCCCCATTATTGTTACGAAATCAACTTTATCGGAGCAGATAGTGTTGATATAAATAATGGATTTGAAGAGTATAAACTTTTTTATAAAAAAGACAGTAATAACCATTATCTTTTACAAAAGGCAAGTTATAAAGGGGATATGTTTTTTACAATAAGCGGTGACAGCACATTCATACTTAAAGATAGTGCATGGAACAATATTCCTACTAACACTGAATTTAAAAGGGTTCCTGATAATAGAGCAGAAAAATGGGTTTTTGACTATTACCTTAATGCAAAGGCTATAGCCGGTAAATATCGTATTTATAAAAACAATAAGCCTACGCAGCAATATGTAATCTTTAAGGCAGATGGAAACGTAATAGGGCTTAAAGACTATAACACCTACAACTTATGTTATGCAGGCGATTGTTTGGGGGAAACAAGAATAGAGTCTAATGTGATTAGCTTAAGTGGTAATAATACCAAGTCTGAAACCACTTGTGATTATGCTTATAAAATGGATAGGAGAAATGGGATATTATGTATATATGCACTTGCCGCCCCTATTAAAGATATAGAGGGCGAAAGAGAAATAATTGGTAAGGTTTTTGATTTAAGGCAATAAATACATTACTTAAATAGATAAAATTTAAACAACGGTTAACAAGTTTAAAAATTTCCCATTGCATGCTGTTAGGTAAAATGACAAAAGGATAAGTTTCCATAGTGTTTAAAATTAACAATTTTGGAAACACTCACTTAGCAGTGAAGAAATTTAGTCCACTTTATGCAGACGATTTACAACTTTAATATTTGTGGATAATGTATAATTGTTGAAATCAGACCAAGCTCCCAATAAACAGAAATTATAACTATTCAGATTGAATTCATTTTGGTATAAAATTTTAACGTTACTTCTTAATTCAAAATATACTTGTGAAGAATTTGAATTCGATTTTACAGTTAAAATGATATCTTCCCCTTTGTAATTATCTTCAATTAGCCTTGGATTGTGCCTATGCAGAACGTTATAGCTCTGCAAGTAAACCCTATTTGCATTGTGCCATTTTCTGTTTGACCGCATATCACCAACACAAATATGAATATCTACTATGCTCTCATTGTTGTGCCGGGCTTCATTAATGGGAGGAAAAGTATCCGTTTTAGAATATCTAAATCCAAATCTCCAATAGGGAGTATTTATTGGTTTTATGGTAATCTCAAAATTATGTTTATTAATAGCAAATGTTTGAGGCCAGTAATCATCATTCCTTTCTGGATTATTTACAGGGGGAGGTTTATTTATAAAGGTAAATTGAAAAAGCCCATCTGCTGTATTTTTATGGGGTAAATTACTTAATTCATCGTTCCTTAAATTCTTTTCTCTAAGGTAATACCTGTTTTCTCCGGAATGAACTATAATCTTTTCTTGTACAAGCCCAAGTAATAACTTTTCCAGATAGCTGTTAAGAAAAGGTTTCATCTGCTCCTGAAGATTGTTTTTTATAGTGTTTTCTTCCTGCTGAATCAAATCGTTTGTAGAGAAATCTCCTTTTGCGTCTGAGATAATATAGCAACTAGCATTGAATAGTTGTGTAAGAAGATAATTGTGTTGTGCTTCTCCGTTTGTAAGCCCATAGCTATTAATTTCCACTTCAATTATGTCTATCAAATCTAATACTTGGGAAAGGTTTTCGAATGCATTCCCCGGGTTATTGATCTCGAGAAAGGATTCATTATTTTGGCGGATAAGATTTTGTTTGATAAGGTTAATAAATTTCTGAGGCTCTCTTTTCGATTCAAATATTAAAAAATCAATATAGTGGTTTACCGATTTCTTCCTTTCGGCAGAGATCACTTTTTCATCTAGTAAAAATTTATTAAATAAAATGCGAAACTCCTTCCTGGAAATAAATGGAAATTGAGAAAGTAGTGTATAGTCAATTTGAACTTTCATAAATTCAAAAGTAATATATTATAGAATATAAGGATAAAATTAGTAAAAAAGATGAAATCAAAGAGATATATAGTTAATTCAAAATATCTACCTTTGTTCAGAATTCAGAACAGATGCGAAAGAACCCTAAAGTAAACGGATATATTATTTCATCTCTACTATCTGTTACGGTACCTAAATTTAAGCATGTTTTTTTTGCTGTCCTGTCGGTTTCTTATTCGGTTGTACATGCTCAGCAATTGCCGCTATACCTTAATCAGGAATACGCTGCTTATTATGATCAGGCGCTAAATAGCCCTGATGAATCTATCCATACGGGGTTTAAGCCATTGATACAATCCCAGGCACACCTTGAGTATAATTGGAAGAATGGGATGTATAGTTCAAACGATTCAATAAATGGGTTAACCCAGTACCCGGTACCTGATCAGAAAAGATCATGGTTATATAGAAAACTTTATACTGAAAACCTTTTTATAATACATGATACCGCTGAAAAATTCTGGTGCACTATTGATCCGCTTTTCAATTTTCAAGGTTCTGAAGATAGGGGCGATTCAGCACGAAAAATGTATCAAAATACGAGAGGCTTTATGGTTCAGGGTGGCATTGGATCCAAGCTTTCTTTCACTTCTTCATTTTTTGAAAATCAGGCCACTTTTCCGTATTATGTCGATAATTTTATTCAGTCAACTAGCGTACTTCCTGGGCAGGGCAGGGCAAAGACATTGAATACTCAAACCGGAGGTTCGTTTTATTCTAACGGATATGACTTCGATATATCTGAGTCGGATTTATCCTATAGTCCGTCGCCGTATTTTAATTTTCAATTAGGGCAAGGGAAAAATTTTATTGGAGATGGATACCGTTCCTTATTGCTTTCCGATAATAGTTTCGACTATCCTTATTTCAAAATAACAACAACGTTTGGAAAGTTCCAATATACTGACATGTATTGTCTTTTTGTAAATCTTAGTAATGATAGTATTTCAAAGGCAGGCATAGAAGGCCTTTTTCAGCGGAAAGCCGCTAGTTTTCAATACCTGAGCTGGAATGTTACTAAAAGACTTGAATGGGGGCTTTTCCAGGGTCTTATTTGGCAAGCGGCAAATTACGTTACAAACCAGCAGTCGTATAATCTCAATTATATTGATCCCTTAATTGGAGTAAATGCATTAAGGTATGGTTTAGGGGCCGATAACAATAATGTACTTTTAGGATCAACCGTAAAATATAAAATAAACGGCAACTTATTAGCATACGGACAATTGGTAATTAATGACCTTGGCCCTACAGAATCTATTCAAAATAAGACAGGCTTTCAGGGAGGCCTTAAATTTTATAACCATCTTGGCGAACTTTTAGTAGAATACAATCAGGTAAGGCCCTATACCTATACAGGTATGAACGCTGATGAGAATTATACCAATTATAATCAGGCTCTTGGTGATCCGCTCGGTGCCAATTTTAAGGAGTTTATAGTTTCGGTAAATGTCCATTTAGCAAAGCATTTTGCTTTGCATTTACAAGTAAATTATGCCGTGATTGGTGAAGATGCTCCCAATACTAATAATGGCAGTAATCTTTTACTCTCCGATACCATATCTGTAAAGAACCAAACTGCAGTTGCACAGGGGCAGGGTTTAAAAGGAGTATTGAATTATGCCGACGGGCACATTAGTTACCTAATGAATCCACGTACTAATATGAATATTGTTATGGGGCTCAGCTACCGCGAATTAACCGAATCTTCAATTTCTTATAACAGCCCGGTTACTATGCTGTTTTATTTGGGTTTTCGAACTTCTATTGGCAATACATATTATGACTTTTAGTTGACATACTATAGCCTAGAAATCGCTATATAAGTTGCCTAAAGATGTTTTTATTCCAACATAAATATAGGGGGAATTAACTGTGGTTGTTCCTTCTTTTTCGTACCGATCATTAAAACCCAATTCAACTTTCATACCCATTTTAGGTGATACTATATAAGCGAATCGAATTCCGGCAATACCTAAGTTTGTAGAGATTCCCTGTCCTACATAGTTTCCGAATGTATTGCCCTGAAAATCTACTAAATCATATGACATAAAAATATTTTGCCCAAAATCGAAATATTTTCCGGTAGTAGGATCAAGCCCGACATGATAAACAAGTAAGTTGCCTTGTATAATCAAATTCTTGTAAAATAAGGTAAGAAAAGAGGCCGATTCAATAAAGTTAGCACCCATAGGATCGCCCAGAGGCTGGCCTGCATTGGAGTAATTATCGTCAGGCGTGCTTTCGGAATAGGTATATGGACGCACATAATCTATCTCCGTTTGGAATGATAGGTTTTTTGCTCCAAAAAGATTGAATTCCTTGAACCCAAATTGAAGGCCTTGCTTATTTCCCCAAAATCCATCATGCGATAAGGTATTTCGGAGGGTAAAATCATCAATTAATATCTGGCCATAGAACTGTCCGTTTGTTGCTACTTTTAATTTAGCAGTTGCCCCAACAAGTTCATTATCCGGTGAACCTAAAGAAAATTCAACAGGACGATAGAAAATTACCGGATTTAAATAAGAGGGATCGAAACTGCGGTATGATGTGTCTCCTTCGTTACCATGAAATATAACTGCTTCAAATAAACTGCAATTTAACCTCTTTGAAATATTCCAGCTTAAAAAGTGGAATGCGGCATATTTAACCCCGGTTATTCCCGAAGGCTCTATGTCTTGTAAAATGGTATACAGATTAATATACTGTATATGCCATATGGTAGTGGTGATTTTGAAATATGGATAACTATTGGAGGCATCAGATAATAGAAGAGAACGGTACCCATCTCCTAAAAACTGTTTGCCTTTTCCAACCTGAAAATTAAATATATTATTGAGGGAGTAAGAAACATATCCATCTAAATATTGGTATGAATAACCGGCAGCCGGTGAGCCATGCACGTATGCTGTACCTAAACCTGGTACAACTCGGTCATTCTTAATAATTGAATCTGAATAGGAAGGACCATTTAGATACCCACCAATATAGTTGACCGAATAAGAAAATTTATTATCGATATTTCCATCCGTATGTAAACCTCCAAAATAGTCCAAAGCTCCTTTTGATGCATACTTATCATATCCCACATCACCACTAAAAAGTGGATAAATATTGGCTTTATAGGAGTTAATATGTATCATATCTTCATTATTTTTGAAAATATAATCGTGGTATGCAAGGCTGTCAGATTTTTTAATACATTTATTGTAATCAGCCCCGTAATTTGTAGTAGTGAAAATAGAGTAATCTTTACTATTTAATTGCTGTTGATAGGGTAGTAAAAAGTCTCTGTCAAGGTTGCATTCCGGTTGTGGAAATTTCAAGCCATTAAAATAACTTGAGTCAGTATGTGCTTTTGATTGACTAAAAGACAAAACCGGATGAATGAAAAGCAGTAGAAGTAAGTAATATTTGTACATCATTAAATAAACCGATTAAACTGACAACAATTTTGCCGGGAAAACCTCTATGTTCGTTAACTGTATTGAAATCGTTTTGCGAAGGTACTGTTTTTAATTAGTATAGATGGATGGGTTCTGTAAGATATCTTAAATTACAAGACGCAAATAGGATAGGAAAGATTAAACTTAAATAATTTGGTTAATTGTTTGTAGAAGACAGTTAAGTTGAGTTAACTATTCTTTAGATAGGGTTAATGGCCATTAGCTGCATACGCTTGGTTTTTACCTTTTTCCTCTCTTTAACTTCCTTGGAATTATTTATATTTGCATTTAATTAAGTAGTAAAGTTTTCCCATGTGTATTCTATCAATGAAAAATGAATAGTATAATCATTACTTTAAGGAGGAAAGGAAGGAGATTATATGACTCCTTTTTCTGTAAATCAATAAAAACGAAAGCTAAATTCGGTAACAGGTTTATTGATAGTAAGGGTTTTGGAGAAAGCTCTGTAATATATTCCGGAGGAGTGGGTGGAGAAATTTCTTTCGAACTTGCTATGGTAGATAAGTTTAAATGCAATATATACTTATTCGACCCTTCGGAAACCGGATCAAATACGATGTTAAAACCTTCCAATCAAAATCCTTTGATTCATTATTTCAAAATCGGTTTAAATAAAACTGATACAATGGTTGAGTTTTCCACACCGGATAATCCAACTGAAGGATCATTTAGAGTAAAAAGAGATTCGGATAAGAATGCAAATATTAAGCAATTTGGGTGCAAAAGCATCAGTACTCTCATGCTTGAATATGGCCATAAACGCTTAGATTTGCTTAAAATTGATATTGAGGGATTTGAATATGGGGTGATTGAAGATATTATTGAAAATAAATTGGATGTTCGGCAAATTTGTGTTGAATTTCATCATTTTTATAAAGAAATCCCAAAATCCAAAACCAAAAACAGCATTAGGTTGTTAAAACAAAATGGATATGAAATGATTCATAAAGAAATGTTGGACTATACCTTTACGAAGAAACAGATAGAAAAGTGATAAAGTCCATAGGGAATAGTAGGATTTGGACAGAATAGCATGCTGAAAAATATAAAGTTAAAAATTAATTCATTTTTTACTCAAGGACATAGCAGGACTCTCCTTGCTAAAAAAAATATTGCCGCATCATTACTGATTAAAGGATGCAGTATCGCCGTTAGTCTTGCTTTAGTTCCATTAACAATTCATTATGTCAATCCTACTCGTTACGGTATTTGGCTTACACTAAGTTCTATTATTGCCTGGTTTGGTTTTTTTGATATTGGGTTCGGTAACGGGCTGCGCAATAAATTTGCAGAAGCTCTGGCCTCAGGACAAAAGGAATTGGCTAGAACATATGTAAGCACAACCTACGGAATACTTTCGATAGTAATTACAGGAGTTTTACTCTTATTTATATCAATTAACCCTTTTTTACATTGGGCCAAAATATTAAATACCTCACCCGAAATGTCCCAGGAATTAACAATTGTGGCATTAATAGTGTTTTCGTTTTTTTGTATTCAATTTGTTTTACAGTTAATTACAACAGTAATAATAGCCGATCAAAAACCTGCACTGGCCTCTTTTTTTGGGTTGTTGGGAAGTATTATCTCTTTGCTGATAATTTTTATATTAACTAAAACAACACAGGGCAGCCTCCTTTATTTGGCTATAGCTTTCGGCACATCTCCTGCCATAGTGCTTTTGGCTTCCAGCATATGGTTTTATAGCAAGCAGTATAAGGCGTATGCACCAACTTTTAGGTTGGTAAAATTTAAATTTGCCAAGCCATTAATGGGCCTTGGATTAAAATTTTTTATAATACAAGGGTCCGCAGTTTTTATCTTTGAAACCACTAATATTGTAATTACTCAAATATTGGGACCTGAAAATGTTACCGTATATAATATTGCCTTTAAATATTTTTCAATAGCAACAATGCTTTGTAATATTGTTGCTTCTCCGCTTTGGTCAGCATATACAGAGGCATATGTAAAGGGGGATTTTGCCTGGATGAAAAGTATCATTAACAGGGTAAATCAATTTTGGTTGGTTATTATTGGTTTTGTAATAGTCTTGCTGGCTTCCTCAAAATATGTGTATATATTGTGGATTGGCCATTCAGTTGATGTATCATGGAAAATATCTATAATAATGGCTCTTAATGTTATTGCTGTTGCCAGGTTCAACCTGTTTATTATTATAATAAATGGAATAGGTAAAATAAAACTGCAATTGATTATTAATGTAATTCTTAGTTTTATCTTTATACCCATGTCGGTTTTTTTATGCAGGTTATATGGAGTAGCAGGTGTAATAGGGGCAAACTTTATTATAAATTCAATATATGCCGTTATTGCTCCGGTGCAAACCCAAAAGCTTTTAAATAAAACTGCAAACGGGCTATGGAATCAATAAGTCAATAATAAGTTATGATAAAAAATAAAATAAAGGGAATCATATTGTTTTTATATACCAGATTTAAGTATAGAAATTCAAGTATCCGGTTTCTCGGGATGTCATTTATTGATTCAAAATCCAAACTCGAAGGTCATAATTCCATTGACAATAATACAACCCTAAATAATAGTTCTATTGGCCTGGGAACATATACCGGTTCAAACGTGCACTTTACGTTTGTAAAGGTTGGCCGATTTTGTTCAATAGCATCAAATGTTCATAACATATTTGGTAATCATCCTAAAGATACCTTTGTTTCAACACACCCGGTTTTTTATTCCATAGGATTTCCATACACCTTTGTTAAAGTCCAAAAATTCAAAGATATTGTATATATTGCTCCAGAGACGATTGTTGAAATTGGCAATGATGTTTGGATAGGCGATAATGTAACTATTTTGGGCAATGTAAAAATTGGCGATGGTGCCGTTATTGGTGCAAATTCTTTGATAACAAAAGATATTGAGCCTTATTCGATTAATGTTGGTTCACCCACAAAGATTATTGGGTTCAGGTTTAACCAGGAGACTATCGAATTCTTGCTTAAATTTAAATGGTGGGATAAGGGATATGACTGGATAAAGAAAAATGCGGATTTTTTTGAAAACATAGAGAAATTCAAGGCGAAAATTGAAGAGCTATTATAAAATATGACATCTATTCGAACAATCATATCAACAGGTCCAGGTCGTCTGCACCTTTTCGAAGCTGCTATTTCATTAAAGAAAATTGGAATGGAATTAAGTATAATTACCGGCTGGATTCCCGGCAGGCTATTCTCTGATAAAATGCTTAATTTTATGGGTAAATTTGTTGGGAGAGCAGGTAATTTGGCTCATGGTTTGAGAAAAAGAACGCCTGGTGAGTTAAGCAAATATGAAATTAAAAGCTGCGGAGCCTCTGAATTTTTTACCAGGGGCATGATGAAGTTGTCTTCATACCATTTCATTCCTTATGCAAATAGCGCTGTTCTGGGGTGGAAATTTTTCGGGCTGCAGTCAAAGAAATTTATCAGAAATGCTGATATTTTTCATGTGAGGAGCGGTGCAGGATGTGCCGGTGCAATTGAAAAAGCTCGTAAGCAAGGAATGAAGATCATTGTTGACCATAGTATTGCTCATCCAAAGGAAATGGAGCGGCAAATGAATAAAATATTTAAAAGGACTCAGTTTGAGAATAATAAATACACAGAAACAAACCCATCTGATATATTTTGGGAATTGGTTTTAGAAGACTGTATGAAGGCAGACATATTGATGGTAAATTCGGATTATGTAAAATGGTCCTTTATTCAGGAAGGATATTTAGCTGATAGAATAAAGGTAGTACAGTTAGGTGTGAATTCTGAATTTAAAAATAGCAAGCAGGAATATAATGCTTCAGATAAAATAAAACTAATTTTTACCGGTGGTTTTATAGAGCGGAAAGGCGCTTTAATATTACTGGATGCCATAAAGATATTGGAAGATCAGAAAATTAATTTTTCTTTAGACGTAGCCGGTAGTTTAGGAAGTATAAAAATACCTGATTGGGTAAAAGAATCGAAAAATATAGTATTTCACGGACATGTGAGCCAGTTAAAATTAAGTGAATTATTGATTGCAAGTGATATTTATATATTTCCAACCTATACAGAAGGTGCTGCGCAGTCTGTAAAAGAAGCCATGTCCGTTGGCTTGCCGGTAATTACTACCAGGCAGAGCGGCTCTCCAATTGTACATGGAGAAAATGGCTGGCTAGTTGAAAACGATAATGCTGAAGCATTAGCCGGGGCAATACTTATTTTAAGTAAAGACAGAAAATTACAGGAAAAGCTGGGTCTGGAAGCAGCAATAACAATAAAAGAAGGCCATACTTGGGAGAATTTTGCAAAAGACGTATTAAAGTTATATAATGAAATATTGTTAAAATAGTACTGCTTTATCGCAGTATAAGCTAATTTATAAAGTAAAGGCATTTTTCTATATTATGTCAATTCGCTTGGTTTTTACCTTTTTCCTCACTTCAACTTCCTCAGAATTACATATATTTGCATTTATATAAGAATTAAACCTTTCGCATGGGTAGCTCAATAATAAAAATGAATAACAGAGTCATTATACTTTTTGTTTCACTGCTTTTTACGTCATGTTTTACCCGGAAACAAATTGCCTATTTTCAACCCGCCAAAAGTAATTCTGATACAGCAACGGTAAACATAAAGGAAAAATTTACGTCTAGAATACAACAAGGTGATATACTTAATATTAGGGTGTTTAGTTTAAGTCAGGAGGCAAATGCCATGTTTAATGTTTTCCCTCAAGAAGAATCGGGTAACACATCAAATGAGTTATCGGCCCCAGTGGGGTTTTTAGTTTCCGCAGATGGTACTGTTACCCTTC
>Ga0302320_10024202_pt1 | contig 11867 bp, 8 predicted proteins | sample Bog_T0_3_FD_202130 | JGI IMG/M metagenome (GOLD analysis project Ga0302320, IMG submission 202130) | Peat permafrost microbial communities from Stordalen Mire near Abisko, Sweden - Bog_T0_3 | ecosystem: Environmental > Terrestrial > Soil > Wetlands > Peat | place: Sweden: Abisko, Stordalen Mire... | reverse complement strand
CGGTGAAATAGTGGATCTCCGTTCCTGTGGTGGCCGCGCCGGTCATGCCCTTCCGGACGGAACTGTAAGTGACGGTCAGGTCGGTGGCGCCCAGGGACCCGAACAGAAGCATCGCCGCCAAGGCATGGACGAGCCGACATTTCATGGAGGTCTCCATAGCGAATGGTGTGGAAAGATCAAGTGTCGTTACGAAATTACCTGTGCTTTTCAGGTAATTTTGTTACGACACTTTATGCCGGACCGGCACCGAAACGTCGAGATTTATTTTTACCCAACGGCTTGGGTTCCTTGGCCGCCCATTCGCCAGAAGAAATTTCAGGTCCTGAACCTCCCCACCAGCTCGGTGAGGCCCGCGGCGGTGCGGGAGAGTTGGCCGGAGGTCTGGGCGTTGCCCTCGGTGGTGGCGGAGAGCTCGACGCTGGCGCTGGCGTTGGCGGCGGCCTTCTGGGCGCCCAGTTCCACCTGCTGGGCCACTTCCTGGCTGGCCTTGGCCTGCTCTTCGGCCGCGGCCCCGATCTCCATGGACATGGCGGTCACCTGGCCGATGTGCTCCCGGATCTCGGCCAGGGCCTGCACGGCCTCCTGGACCGTGGCCCGGCCCTGGGCCACCGCGCGGTCGCTGCCCTCGATCAGGGTGGCGATCTCCCGGGCGGCCTGGGCGCTGCGCTCGGCCAGCTTGCGCACTTCGTCCGCCACCACCGCGAAGCCCTTGCCCAGGGCCCCGGCCTTGGCCGCCTCGATGGCGGCGTTGAGGGAGAGCAGGTTGGTCTGGCGGGCGATCTCCTGGATCACCTTCACCGCCTGCACCACTCGGGCGGTGCTCTGGGCCACTTCTTCCATGGCGGCCATGGCGGCCTGGCCTTGGCGGTCCCCTTCGGCGGTGGCCGCCACCGCCTGGCTGGCCTGCTGGCGGCTGGCCTGCACATGGGTGGAGACTTCCTGGATGGAGGCGGACAGCTCGGTCATGGCCGAAGCCATGCGCTCCACCGAACTGCGCTGGTCCTCGGCGTTCCGGGCCAGCTCCTGGCTGGTGACGGAGATTTCGCGGGTGGAGTCGGAGAACTGGCCGGCATCCTCCGCGACCCGCTGGGCGTCGAAGCGGATCCGGTTGATCATGCCCTTGAGCCGGGACTGCAGGTCGCGGACCATGGCCAGGACGCTGTGGCTGTCCCCCGGCCGGGTGTCCACCTCCACCCGCATGTCGCCGGCCGCCACCTGCTTCAGCAGCTCGATGGTCCGGGCCGGATCGGTCCCCATCTGCAGGTACAGGGTCCGGACCATCATGGCCGCCAGGAAGGCCCCGCCGGCGAGCCCCAGCGCGCCGCCCAGGACCAGGACGGCCGTGTTCCCGCCCAGGAAGTACACGGTCAGCAGCAGCAGGAGGAAATAGCCGAGGACCAGTCCGAACGCCAACCCCATGCGCACGGCGAAGGACATGGCCGGGAAGGGGATCCAGGGCTGGGGGGGGACGGCTTCCGCCAGGGACATGCCCTTGTTCATGCGGGCATAGATCAGCTCGGCCTCGTGGATCTGGCACCGGCTCGGCTTGCTGCGGATGGAGACGTACCCGACAATGGCGCCTTCTTCCTTGACCGGGCTCACGTTGGCGTCGACCCAGTAGAAGTCGCCGTTCTTGCAGCGGTTCTTAACCAGCCCGTGCCAGGGCTCGCCGGCCTTGACCGTGGCCCACAGGTCGGCGAAGGCTCCCGGCGGCATGTCCGGGTGGCGCACCAAGTTGTGCGGCTGGTCCAGCAGTTCGTCCCGCTGGAAGCCGCTGATGCGCACGAACTCCTCGTTCACGAAGGTGATGTTGCCCTTGGCGTCGGTGGTGGAAACGATGAAAGCCCCATCCTGGAGCTGGTGTTCGACGAGTGTAACGGGCTGATTGTTCCTCATGGGGTCTCCGTAAGACAATCTACCCGAAAAAACCAAACAGAATGAGGGGTCCTTAATGTAAGATTTCGCATTACGCGTACAAGAAGCCGGCCTTGCCGGTGGCTGCGCCGCGGATGGTTGGAAAGGACACTTGGGAAGGGAAGCTGCAGGTTGATCAAGTCGAGCAGAGGTTCAAACATTCAATCCCCGGGGATCCATTAATGGCGAATCCGTCCCCCCTGTTCCCCAAAGGCGGAAAGAAGGGCCTGCTGACCGGCCCCGATGGGGAAAAGGACATGCGCTCCATCGAATCCAGACTGCGCATCCTGGTGAAGGCGGTGGAACAGAGCCCGGTGTCCATCATCGTCACCGACCATGAGGGCATCATTGAATATGTGAATCCCAAGTTCTGCAAGGTGACCGGGTACACCCTGGAGGAAGTCCTGGGCCAGACGCCCCGGATCCTGAAGGGAGGGTTCCTCACCGCCGACTTCTACCGGGAGCTTTGGCTCACCATCCTTGCCGGGGAAGAATGGCACGGCATCTTCCACAACCGCACCAAGAGCGGCGAAATGGTGTGGGAACTGGCTTCCATCTCCCCTATCCGGGACGAGGCCGGGGTCGTCACCCATTTCGTCAGCGTCAAGGAGGACTTCACCGAGATCAAGCGCCTGCAGGACCACATGGACAACCTGGCCCACCATGACCAGTTGACCGGGTTGCCCAACCGGACGCTGTTCTACGACCGGCTCAAGCAGGCCCAGGCCCTGGCCAAGCGCAGGGAAGAGGGCCTCGCCCTGTTCTATCTGGACCTGGACGGTTTCAAGGCCGTCAACGACACCCACGGCCACGAACTGGGCGACCGCCTGCTCAAGGCGGTGGGCCAGCGGCTCATGGAATGCGTCCGGGAATCGGACACCGTGGCGCGCATTGGCGGGGACGAGTTCACCGTGCTGCTGCCGGGCCTCCATACCCAGGACACCGCCGCGGACATCGCCCGGCTGATCATCGAGGCCCTGTCCCGGCCGTTCCAGCTCGACCACCTGACCTGCACCATCGGCGTCTCCATCGGCATCAGTTTCTACCCCCGGGACAGCGAAGAAGGCGAACGGCTCATCTCCTACGCCGACGCCGCCATGTACAAGGTGAAGAACACCGGCAAGAACAACTTCGCCTTCTGGGCGTGACCGGCGCCGCCAGGGGCGGTGATGGAGAAGCTCAAATTCATCTATAATCCGCTCCGGAGACAACACCATGGCCGCAACCTCGGTTCCTGAGCCCACCCTGCGCCGCCTGCCGAAGTACTACCACTACCTGCGGCGGGTTCAGGGCACCGGCCAGGAGATCATTTCCGCCACCCAGATGGCCGAGGACTTGGGCATCCACCACACCCAGGTGCGCAAGGACCTCGCCGCCACCGGCAGCCAGGGCAAGCCCAAGGTGGGGCACCGGGTGGAGGACCTGCTGGTCTCCATCGAAGCCTTCCTCAACTGGAACAACTTCTCCGAGGCTTTCCTGGTGGGGGCGGGAAACCTGGGCTCGGCCCTGCTGGGCTACACCGATTTCGAGAAGGCGGGCATCCGCATCGTCGCGGCGTTTGACAGCAACCCCCTGAAAGTGGGCGGCAGGGTCCACGGGGTGGAGGTGTTTCCCATGGCCCAGTTCGAGCACCGGGCCCTGGAAAGGCACATCGCCATCGGCATCATCACCGTCCCCGCGGACCGCGCCCAGCAGATCGCCGAGACCATGGTGCGCGGCGGGCTCCAGGCCATCTGGAACTTCGCGCCCATCACCCTGGACCTGCCCGAGGAGATCATTGTGGAGAACGTGGAACTCTACGCGAGCCTGGCGATCTTTTCCCGGAAGCTGGAAGAGCGGCGAAAGGCCAAGGCCGCGGGGCCGCAATTCTAGCAGCCGTTGCGGAGCTTGCTCCGCTACGGCTGTCGTCCATTCGGAAAAGCGCGACCAGGAACACTTCGTTCCTTAAGTTCGGCCCCCCATCTCCACCTCCCTTTGGGTGAACCAACAGGGCGGAATATTCCAGAGACGGCCCGGGCCATGACATGCTTGATCCACAGGGCGGAATTCATGAAAAAGGTCGTGGTGCTGAGCATCGGGAAGCTGGCCGGGGATGTCCTCGTGGCCCATGTGCGGCGCTTCTTCCACGACACGGTCGCGGTGGAGCGCTACTGCCTGGAGGACCGGCTGGATTTCGCGCCCGGGGAGGTGGTGGCGGTGCTCTCCGGGGAGCAGGTAAAGACCCGGCCCGAGGTGGCCGCCATGATCCGGGCGGGCATGGACTGCATCCTGGCCCGGCGGGCCATCGACTACACCCGCATCCAGGACCTGCTGGCCCTGCCCGACGGCACGGAGGTGCTGCTGGTCAACGACTACGAAGCCAGCACCCGCTCGGCCATGGAACACCTGATGCGGGTCGGCCTGGACCACCTGGTCTACCACCCCTCCTATCCGGGGATTCCGTCCTACCCGCCGCTCGGGATCGCCATCACCCCCGGCGAGCCGACCCTGGTGCCGGATTGCGTGGAACGGGTGATCGACATCGGCTCGCGCCTGGCGGACATCACCACCATCGTCGAGCTGGTCCAGCGGCTGGGCCTGATGGAGCAGCTGGGGGATTCCATCTCGTCCCAGCACCTGCGGGAGATCACCCGGCTGCTGCGGGAGATCGACCGGGCCGGGAAACGGGTCGCGAACATGCGCGACATCCTGCAGGTGATGGCGGACTACGCCCCCAACGGCATCCTCTACACGGACCTGGCCGGCAGGATCATCCTCGGCAACCAGACCATTGCGACGGTGCTGCGCAGGCCGGCGGAAGCCATGACCAACCGGCTCCTGGGGGAGCTGGTGCCGGAGCTGCCGCCGGAGCCCCCGGAATCCAGTGTGGTGCTCACCCTGGGCGGCCAGGAGATGGTGGTGTGGGCCCGGCCGGTACAGCAGGGCGAGACGGTCACCGGCCACCTCTACGTGTTCGAGACCAGCCACACCATCCAGACCCTGGAGCACGAGCTGCGCCGCAAGGCCCGCAAGTCCGAGCACGAGGCCCGCTACACCTTCCACGACATCCTGTCGAAGAGCCCGCAGATGGACCGGGTGCTAGGCTATGCCCAGCGGGTGGCCCAGAGCGATTCCACCATCCTGATCCAGGGCGAGACCGGCACCGGGAAGGAGCTGTTCGCCCAGGCCATCCACAACGCCTCCAAGCGCCGGCAGGGGCCATTCGTGCCGGTGAACTTCGCGGCCTTTCCCATGGGACTGCTGGAGAGCGAGCTGTTCGGCTACGAGGAGGGGGCCTTCACCGGGGCGCGCAAGGGCGGGCGCCGGGGCCTGGTGGAGGAGGCCCATGGCGGCACCCTGTTCCTGGACGAGATCGGCGACGCCCCGCTGGAGTTCCAGGTGCGCCTGCTGCGGGTGCTGCAGGAGCGCCAGGTGCGGCCGGTGGGCGGGCGCAAGCTGGTCCCGGTGGACGTGCGGGTGATCGCCGCCACCAACAAGGATCTGAACCTTGAGGTGAAGCAGGGGCGCTTCCGGGAGGACCTGTTCTACCGGCTAAGTGTGGTGCCGCTGCGCATGCCCAGCCTGCGCGAGCGCCGGGAGGACATCCCGCTGCTCATCGAGCGCTTCATCCGCCGCTTCAGCCACGGCCGGCAAACCAGGCCCCTGGCCATCATGACCCCGGAGACCTTCGACCACCTCTGCGGCTACGCCTGGCCTGGCAACATCCGCCAGCTGATGAACGTGGTGGAGTTCCTCATCAGCACCTGGGAGGAGGGCAGGCGGGTGGAGATGGAGCACCTGCCGGAGTACCTGCTGCAGCCGGCGGCCGCCGGGGACGGGGGGCTGATCCAGGAGGTGCTGGGCGCGGACCTGGTCTGGATGCTGGGCCGGTTCCGGGAGTTCGGCAGCATCGGCCGGCGCCACCTGGCCGAGCTGGCCGCCGCCGACCGGCCCCAGCTCACCGAGGGGGTGATCCGGGGCCTCCTGGCCACCTCCGAGGCCCTGGGGCTCACCCGGTCCGGAACCGGGCGGAAGGGCTCGACCCTCACCGGGAAGGGACACCTGGTCACCGATCAGTGGGACGAGGCAATGGGATATCGGGATAGTAAACGGGTTGTTTTATAACCCCTTATCCCCATGGGCCGTGATCCAACCTCTCCGGACCTTCCGGCGGTGGGCCTGATTCAATAACTCAATCATCATGGCCCCGTTCTTGCTAAACCCAGGGATCCACGGAGTCCCCATGAGCGGTCCAGCCATCCTGAAGCTGATCCAAGGCGCGGAAGTCTATGCGCCCGAACCCCTGGGGCCCATGGACGTGCTCATCGCCGGCGGCTTGGTCGCCTGCCTGGACCCGGGCGCCCTGGACCTGGGCCGGGCCGAGCTGGAACTCATCGACGGGCGGGGCAAGCTGCTGGTGCCGGGCTTCATCGACGGCCACGTGCACCTGCTGGGCGGCGGCGGGGAAGGGGGCTACGCCTCCCGGACCCCGGAGCTCATGCTCAGCGACCTCACCACCGCCGGGGTGACCACGGTGATCGGCTGCCTGGGCACCGACAGCACCACCCGGACCATGGCCAGCCTGCTGGCCAAGGCCCGGGGGCTGGAAGCGGAGGGGGTCACCGCCTACATCTACACCGGCTCCTATCGGGTGCCGGTGCGCACCCTCACGGGTTCGGTGCAGGACGACCTGATCCTCATCGACAAGGTGATCGGGGTCGGGGAGATCGCCCTGAGCGACCACCGCTCGTCCCAGCCCACCTTCGACGAAGTGGCCCGCATCGCCGCCGATGCCCGGGTCGGGGGCATGCTCTCGGGCAAGGCCGGCGTCGTCAATGTCCACCTGGGCGACGGCGAGCGCATGCTGACCCTGATCGAACGGATCCTCCGGGAGACCGAGATCCCGGCCAAGCACTTCGTCCCCACCCACATCAACCGCAACCAGAGGCTGCTGGAGGCGGGCAGCGCCTACGCCCGCCAGGACGGCGGCCGGGGCCGCTTCATCGACCTGACCACCAGCACGGAGCCGGTGGAGGGCCGCTCCTGCGGCGCCCTGCTGGCCCAGCTGCTCCAGGCCGGCGTGGCCGCGGGCAGCATCAGCTTCAGCTCCGACGGCCAGGGCAGCCTGCCCCGGTTCAACGCGGCCCGGGAATACGCGGGCCTGGGGGTGGGCAAGGTGGACACCCTGTTCGCCGAGGTACGGCGCGGGGTGCAAGAGTACGGGGTGCCCCTGGAGGTGGCCCTCCAGGTAATCACCTCCACCCCCGCGGCCTACCTCAGGCTACCGGCCAAGGGCCGGGTCCGGGCCGGGGCGGACGCGGACCTGGTGCTGCTGGACCGGAACCTGGAGATCGACGCGGTCCTGGCCCGGGGCGAGATCCTGGTGCGCGACCATGAGCTGAAACGGCTGGGCAGCTTCGAGCAGGACGTCATGGACACCCTGCAACGGAAACAACGCTTCATGTCTAATTAATGCCTTTTGGGCCAGGACCGCTCCCGGAGGAGATCCGCTGGCTTCTGGCGCGCTTGGCATTACTATTGCTCTGATCCAACTCATCCCTATCCATCCTTCGGTGGAACTCTCAAGGAGGCTCCCATGTTGAGCATTCGCAAGGCCCTGGCGCGCGCCGCGCTGGTCCTGTGCTGCGCCGCCCCCGGCGGTCTGGCCCAGGCCGCGGCACCGTACCACGTCGGCATCGTCACGGGCACGGTGAGCCAGAGCGAGGACGAGGTCCGCGCCGCGGAAGCCATGATCAAGGAATACGGGGACGTGAAGAACGGGGGCATGATCCAGCACCTGACCTTCCCCAACAACTTCAACGCGGAGCAGGAGACCACCATCTCCCAGCTGGTGTCCCTGGCCAACGATCCGCTCATGAAGGCCATCATCATGAACCAGGCGGTGCCGGGCACCACCGAGGGGTTCCGGCGGATCCGCGAAATGCGGCCCGACATCAAGCTGCTGTGCGCGGTGCCCTACGAGGATCCCCTGGTCATCAGCAAGGTCGCCGACCTGATCATGCGCAACGATTTCGTCTCGGCTGGCTACCGGATCATCTGGGCCTCCAAGCAGCTGGGCTGCAAGACCTTCGTGCACATCTCGTTCCCCCGGCACATGAGCGTCGAGCCGCTCACCCGCCGGCGGATGATCATGGAACAGGCCTGCAAGGACCTGGGCGTCAAGTTCGTGTTCGAGACCGCCCCGGACCCGCTCAGTGACGTGGGCGTGGTGGGCGCCCAGCAGTACCTGCTGGAGAACGTGCCCAAGTGGGTGAAGAAGTACGGCAAGGACACCTCCTTCTACGCCACCAACGACGCCCACACCGAGCCCCTCATCCGCCAGATCGTGCAGTACGGCGGCGTCATGGTGGAAGCCAGCCTGCCCTCGCCGCTGCTGGGGTTCCCCGGCGCGCTGGGCATCGACCTCAAGGCCGAGCAGGGCAACTTTCCCGCGATCATGAAGAAGATCGAGCAGGTGGTGATCGCCAAGGGCGCCGCCGGGCGTCTGGGCACCTGGTCCTATTCCTTCCAGTACAGTGACACCGTGGGCCTGGTCCAGCACGCCATGAACGTCATCGAGGGCAAGTCCAAGATGACCAACATGCAGGACATCTTCAAGGCCTTCGCCAAGTACACCCCCAACGTGAAGTGGGGCGGGTCCGTCTACATCGACGGCACCACCGGCGTCCGGGTGCCCAACTTCGTCATGCTGCTCCAGGACACCTACATCTTCGGCAGGGGCTACATCCACTCCGCCGACGTGGTGGTGCCCGAGAAGTACCTGCGGATCAGCTCCGGGCTGAAGAAGAAGGCGTAGACCGACCTACCGGCGGCGGCCCCCGGGGCCGCCGCCTCTTTCCAGCGAAAGGCCAATCCAGTGGAACCCATTCTGAGCTTGCGCGGCATCGGCAAGACGTTCTTCGCCAACCGCGTGCTGGCCGACGTCTCTTTCGATGTGGCGCCGGGGGAGATCGTAGGGCTGGTGGGGGAGAACGGGGCGGGCAAGTCCACCCTGATGAAGATCCTCTTCGCCATGCCGGAAATCGCCGAGACCGGCGGCTTCGAAGGCACCATCCGGTTCGCCGGCCAGGACGTGGCGTTCCGCAATTCCTTCGACGCCCTGGATGCCGGCATCGGCATGGTGCACCAGGAGTTCTCCCTCATCCCCGGGTTCACCACCACCGAGAACATCCTGCTCAACCGGGAGTCGGTGCAGGGCTCGTTCCTGGTGGACATCTTCGGGCCGCGCATCAACACCCTGGACCGGGCGGCCATGGACGCCCGCTCGCGCAAGGCTATCGCCAAGCTGGGGGTGGCGCTGGATCCGGACATGCTCATCAGGGAGATGCCGGTGGGGCACAAGCAGTTCACCGAGATCGCCCGGGAGCTGTGCCGGGAGCATGTCAAGCTGATCGTCCTGGACGAGCCCACCGCCGTGCTCACCGAAAGCGAGGCCGAGGTGCTGCTGGGCACCCTGCGCCTGCTGGCCCGGGAAGGCATCGCCATCATCTTCATCTCCCACCGGCTGCGCGAGGTGGTGGAGCTGTGCGACCGGGTGGTGGTGCTGCGGGACGGGCACAAGATCAACGACTTTCCGGCGGCGGGCACCAGCATCAAGGCGATCGCGGCGCTCATGGTGGGGCGCTCCGCCGAGGCCCAGGCCCGGGTGGACGCGGAATCCGCGGCCCGCGGCCAGGTCCATGGCGGCGCCGACGACACCATCCTGGCGGTGGACGGGCTCTGGGTGGACATGCCCGGGGAGACGGTGCGCCAGGTGAACCTGGCGGTCCAGCGCGGCGAGATCCTGGGCATCGGCGGCCTGGCCGGCCAGGGCAAGCTGGGCATCGCCAACGGCATCATGGGCCTGGCTCCGGCCGGCGGCACGGTGCTGCTGAACGGCGTGCCGCTGCCCCTGAACACGCCCCGGGCGGCCCTGGACCGGAGCATGGCCTTCGTGTCCGAGGACCGGCGCGGGGTGGGCCTGCTGCTGGACGAGGGCATCGACTGGAACATCGCCTTCACCGCCATGCAGGTGCAGGACAAGTACGTGAAGCCGCTGCTGGGCGGCCTGCTCAAGTGGCGCTCGGACGCGGCCATGGTCCAGCTGGCGGAGGAGTACATCCGGCTGCTGGAGATCAAGTGCACCGGGCCCAAGCAGCGGGCCGGGGCGCTGTCCGGCGGCAACCAGCAGAAGGTCTGCCTGGCCAAGGCGTTCGCCCTGCGGCCGGAGCTGCTGTTCGTGTCCGAGCCGACCCGGGGCATCGACATCGGGGCCAAGCACGTGGTGCTGGAGACCCTGAAGCGGTACAACCAGGAGTACGGCACCACCATCGTCATGGTCTCCAGTGAACTGGAGGAACTTCGCTCCATCTGCGACCGCATCGCCATCGTCTACGAGGGCCGCATCGAGGGGATCCTGCCGCACACGGCGCCGCTTGAGCAGTTCGGCATCCTCATGGCCGGCGCCGGCCGGGACGAAGCGACAGCCGCGGCCGGGAGGGAGAGCTAGCCATGGAAGCCGTGAAACGTTTCACCGCCGACTTCGGGCTGCCCAGGCTGCTCATCACCGTGTTCCTGCTGCTGCTGTTCAGCGCCGCGCCGATGGTGGGGGTCAACCTGCCGTCCTCCCTGTCCGACGTGCTGATCCGGGTGGGCATGAACGGCATCATGGTGCTGGCCATGGTGCCCATGATCCAGTCCGGCTGCGGCCTCAACTTCGGCCTGTCGCTGGGGGTGCTGGCCGGGCTGCTGGGCGCCACCATCAGCATCGAATCCGGGCGGGTGGGCCTGGCCGGGTTCCTCATCGCCATCGTGGTGGGGCAGGTCTTCGGCGCGCTGTTCGGGTTCGGCTACGGCAAGCTGCTGAACCGGGTCAAGGGCGGCGAGATGATGATCGCCACCTACGTGGGCTTCTCCTCGGTCATGGCCATGTGCATCGCCTGGGTGGTGCTGCCCTTCAAGAGCCCGACCATGATCTGGGGCTACGGCGGCTCAGGCCTGCGCACCACCATCTCGGTGGAGGGCTTCTGGCGGCACATCCTGGACGACTTCCTGGCCTTCCATCTGGGCGAGAACTTCAAGTTCCCCACCGGGGCGGTGCTGGTGTTCCTGCTGGTGGCGGTGCTGGTGTGGGTGTTCTTCCACCTCAAGCTGGGCACGGCGGTGACGGCGGTGGGGCTGAACGCCACCTACGCCAAGGCCTCCGGCATCAGCATCAACCGCATGCGCATCATCAGCGTGATGATGTCCACCATGCTCGGCGCCCTGGGCATCGTGGTGTTCCAGCAGAGCTTCGGCTTCATCCAGCTCTATGACGGGCCACTCTACATGGCCTTCCCGGCGGTGGCGGCGATCCTCATCGGCGGCGCCACGGTGAACAAGGCGACCCTGGCCAACGTGTTCATCGGCACCCTGCTCTACCAGGGCATCCTGACCATGACCCCGGAGGTGTTCAACGCGGTCCTCAAGATCGACATGTCCGACGTGATCCGGGTGATCGTCTCCAACGGCATGATCCTGTATGCCCTGACCCGCACCATGAAGGTGGCCAAATGAGCTCCAGACTGCGCGTGTTCTTCATCGACAATGCGGTGGCCATCCTGATCCTGCTGCTCATCGCCTTCGCCATCCCGGTGGCCAAGCTGCCGGCGAGCTTCCTGGCCCAGGAGATCCTGATGCGGCTGGGGCGCGACACCTTCCTGGTGCTGGCGCTGTTGCTGCCGATCATGGCCGGCATGGGCCTCAACTTCGGCATGGTGCTGGGGGCCATGGCCGGGCAGCTGGGGTTGATCTTCATCTCCGACTGGGGCATCGTCGGCATCCCGGGCCTGCTGCTGGCCATGATCATCTCGCTGCCCATCTCGGTCTGCCTGGGCTGGGTGTGCGGCTCGATCATGAACCGGGCCAAGGGCCGGGAGATGGTCACCGGCTTCATCCTGGCGTTCTTCATGAACGGCATCTACATGATGATCGTG
>Ga0302320_10024201_pt1 | contig 11867 bp, 14 predicted proteins | sample Bog_T0_3_FD_202130 | JGI IMG/M metagenome (GOLD analysis project Ga0302320, IMG submission 202130) | Peat permafrost microbial communities from Stordalen Mire near Abisko, Sweden - Bog_T0_3 | ecosystem: Environmental > Terrestrial > Soil > Wetlands > Peat | place: Sweden: Abisko, Stordalen Mire... | reverse complement strand
CATTTCATCCCATATTATGAGAATGAAAAAATATTGAACCATTTTTTTGAAAAAACCTTAAATAAAATAAAAGTTGTTGAAATTCCTTTGTTTTTAATTAATTATAGAATTTGTCTAAATTCATTTCTTTTGAAATCTCATCAAATAATTCCTTCAATAATACCTTAATGTCTTGTTCTTTGCAAATAATGCATTTTGTAAAAAGGGGGAACAAATAAATTAGATGACCCTTTTTCCCATTCAAATACGGGTTTTTATGTTCATTCTCATTTGTTTTTTCAAACTCCACTAAGCTATTGAAAGGAATTTCCAATTTTTTCAACTTCTCAAGAATGTAAATCAGGTTATTAATTTTTAGCCTCCAAAATCTTTTAACATCTTCAGAAAAATTAAAATATTACCTTGGAAATGAGATCCCCACATAGATTTTTTCTTCATTCAAATAACTTTGAATGATTTCTTGGCATTTGGAAATTAACAAAGGTAGAATTTTCCTTGAAATTTGGCTTTTCTTTTCATTATTTTCATTAGCCTGACACAATTTGAATAATTGATCAATATTCATTTCATCAAATCCTTCAAGATCTGGGGTTTTTCCATTGTTTTGCTTGTCAATTCCGCAATATTTATCAATTAAATTTAGGAAAATCTCTGTTTGTCCTTCTTCCAATTTGGAATTCTCCCCTAGCAAATTGTCTACTATGAAATTCAGAATATTCACATTCATCTCCACGATCATTTTCTGATAATCTGCGAGCAGATCTCCATTTAAAATATCTAAAATTCTCAAAATTAATTAAAAATTCAGATGATAGATAATAGGACTTTTTTTATCTTTTTTCGATGTCAAGATCGTCTTGAAAATATCGGCGAGCATTTGATTCATGTTGAAGTTTTCAATCAAAATCGGAGTTATTTTCATTAGTTCTTCGGAAGCAAACAGCCAAATTGGAGTCATGGTCTTCCAAATGTTGAAGCAAAGATTTTGATAGTCGTTATCGCACTTCAGGAGAATTATGTTCTTCAACTTTTCCAAGAATTGTTCCAAAATTTCTGATGAAATCACCTGCTCGAACTCCTTTTCCTTGATGATGTTTTCTGACAAAAGCACAAACTTTTTGACCAGACACTCGTTATATTTATCACTTATATCTTTGTTCAAAATTTCGAAAATGAAGTTGAAGAAAAAGTTTTGGAAGGCCTTTGATGTGTTGTTGATTTTGATGAAATTTGGGATTTTTTCGAGGAAATCTATAATTGGTTTATCATCAACAAAGATTTTATATTGTGAAAAAGAATTGAATGATTCGGCTTTTTTCGGATAAAATAGACACTATTGTTTTTCATAATGAATTAAAATTACAAATTCAAATTATAAAGAAAAATAAAAATACATTTTGCAAAATGTCGAAAGTGATTTCACAATAATCCAGAATCATATCAGAATTATTATTCTTGCAAAAAAGCTCTTCGATAATCTCTAAAATCAAAGGAATAATCTTCCCAATCAAAGTCTTCAGCTCCTTTTGTTCGGTCATTATTTTTGCCAACCAATCCTGTATTCCGTTGAAAATTTTATCTACTTCATGTTTTTGTCCAAGAACTAATTCTCTATTAGAACACAAAAGCTCGTTGAAAAATTTCAAGGTCTCATATAAAATGTCGATTTTGTTAACGCCAATGAGCATTTTTATTTTATCCAGCGATTTTTTCATTATATCCACGCTTTTGATTTTATCTTTGTTGCTATTAGAAAATTTTATAAAAAAATCAAAAAAAAATCAAATTAACTTGTCACACGCAACCGAAAAAAATTTCTTGAGGATTTTGGAGAACGAAGGGATCAAAATTTTGATGGTTTCTTCCCATTGTTTTTCATTTGTTGGATTAATTTTTATGCCACTAACTTTCTTTTCCTTGTCGTCTTTTGAGTTCTTATCTCCCGAACCAAACAATAGACCTTTTGTGAATTTGGGGGTATCAAATGTATTGAATTTTGGTGTTTGTATCATATTGCTTTGGTTTTGGAAGCTCAGGGTCATGAATAATTCTAGAATGCGATCAAATACAATGAAAAACATTGAGTTAAAGATTTTCATCCAAAATTCAAGTCTTTTCATAAAATTTTTAAATTGCAGAAAAAATTATAAGAAAAGAAACGTTAAAAGATTTCCATGATGTTGTAAAATCGAAGAAAACACATGGATTGCTGATAGTCGGACTTCAGAATGGTTGTCTAAGCATAAGGAAATCATTTTCCCTAAGATTCCAACCCATATTTCCTCAAATTCAGATTGGCTGAGGTCCTCGTTTTTGGATTTGCTTTGAGCAAGATAATCTCCAATGTTCCAAAAAAGTCCCACGGAAATATAATGAATATTATTTTCGACTTAAGATATAAAAATATAATTTAATTTTGTTTGTTTCTTTATTTTTTTACTTGAATTTCTTTTAAATCCCTCAATAATATCTAAGAGATCATTGAACTTTTGATATTGAACCACATGGAGATATTGATTGACTAACAGTTCAGCGCATTGAAAAGCTAAAAAATTTTAAAATTCGTTATGAAATTTTTCTCATTAATTAAATTTTACCTGTATTTGTGTAATTGGAATTGCTTTCTTCTGAAACTTCCTTCAAAATACTCAGAACAATTGACCATCCTGAATTCGTGATTTCATGACCATTATCTTGCAAAAGTCTCAGTAAACTGTTGATGATGTTTTCCTTTATTTCATTGAATTTGCATCGAATGACATCAAGCCAAGGCTGCAAAAGAGTCTTTTGCCATGTGTCAAGTGACCATTTTTCATTGGAAAATATCATGCTTTTTGTCTGTTGTTGATCTTTTTTCTTAATCGGATCCTTTGAATCTTTGTGTTCTTCTTCGACAGGAGCAGGATTTGTGGGATTGGTGCCAATTTTCTTGATTTCTGCGAAAAAGAACGCAAAGGAGGAAATAATGAAATTGTTCAATGTTTCAACAGCCATTTTCCGCAAATTCGAGTTTTTTGAATTTGCTATACAGAGGAAATGAGCGATCACTAAATCCCAAAACACATCAATTCGGAATAGATTAGCGTTAATGGCCTCTTGCATTTTTGTTAATCCGAAAATTTTCTGTTTGGTTGGGTCGAAAGAATTGATCATATTTTGACTGGCCTCATTTGATGAAACTTTCTCTAAACATTCAATAGTCAATTGATTTAAGGCATCAAGTAAAATAACAAGATGTTCATCCTAATCGAGATTTATTTTTATTTTTTATAAAAGCTCTAAGTACCGAATATTGATAACTATTCGTGAAAAGCGTATCCAAGGCTGAGGACAATATTTGCAAATCGGAATTAATGTTGTTTTCTTTCTCGAAAATCTCCTGATTCGTCTTGGGCAACCTAAATTTTGAGTATAAGGCTTCCGACTTTTGGAATGTATCCAAGATGATATGCCACGAGTTTGCATCCAAAATGCCTATCATTTTCATTAATTTCGATAATTTTTTTATTTAAATCTTACTTCCCAAACAATGAGCAATGTTAAACAAAGCCTTTGATATTTGAATGTGTTTTGCAGATAGTTCGTTTTCATTTTCTTTGGGAGTGCTGGAATTGCATAGAAGTCTTAAATAGGAATCTCTTGCCTTCAACAATTGCAGAGTGCCAGTTAAATTGATCCAATTTTGGATTATATTAAGAATTTGTTGCGTATAGGTTTCATCCACGTTTCGGTTGATAACAATTTTGATGGCTTTTAATAAAGGCTTCCAAGTGATTTCCAAATGCTGAACATAAATATTATGTTGGTTCTCGTCATGAGGATCCATTGTCTTTAATTTGTTTCCTTTTTTTAAATTTAACTTTTCACAGATCATTCCCATAGAGTCGGTCAAACATGTTATTATATCAACTTATATAATGATTTTTAATTTATTAAAATATAATTAATTCTTACTTATCAATCTAAAAATCAAATTTGGCGATAATGTGGGAGGTTCTAATTCCGTGATATTTGAATTGATGATTCGGTAAAGCTTCGGATTGAGAGGGTTGGTTTTTTTCAATTCATTTTCATTGAGTGAACAAATTTCCTTGGAAAGTTTCTGAATGACATTGATTAAGCTGATATAAAACTAAAAAAAAATAAAAATATTTCAAATTCATATTTTCAAATCTACATCTGGAGGTAAAATTCTATCTTGAACTCCCTTGTAAAAGGTAAACATTAAATCATAATCACTAAAGATCAAGATGAGTCCTTCTAAACTCAAATATTTCTGATAACTGTATAACTCTTTGCTATCTAAATAAGACAAAATAAACGAAATCAAATCAAATCCTTGTCTCAAGTTCACAATCGTTCGAATAATCGATCTGACTGTCCTTAAAACTTTTAAAATGTGAAAAATTATTCAAATATAAGGAAAATACTAAAAATGAATTCGTTATTTTGAACATTGAAATTCTTCTTGATCAATGGAATGAAATTGGTTTGCAAAATGAAGGAGAATTCTTTTATTCTCTGGAATGTTGTCCCGCATTGTTTCATAACGTTAAGAATGATGTCCATTGCTGAAATAGAGATTAATAATTCTTTTAAGTATAATACTAAAGAAAAAACCTATGTTTTTATAATTCATTTGTGTGTTGTTGCTAATTGGTAACCATTGAGGCTTCAAACCATTGGCTATTTGAATAAAATCTCGAATCAAGGTAATGGCATTTCTAATTATATATAAATAAATAGTTAAAATAATAAGAATTACTTGTAGATGTCGTAATTTTGCAAAATTTTCTCATTCCAAACATTTTTCTCTTCACTTTTAAACGATTCAATGTCCAAATTATTAAAAAGATTCGTAAGATTGTCAAAATATATATCAGTGAGTTGAAAGAGGGCTGCTGAACTCGTATTATGAATGATTATATTTTTTGAGTTATACATCATAAAGCAAATATGGTAAAGCTAAAAGAAATTTTCCACCCGAAAATATTTAATTCAACAGATTTATATTACTTTTTCGATGAATTCCAATGAATTATAGTCTATCAACTTAGGATTCAGCAATAAGTGCAAGGTTTGCAACATCTTTATATGCAAATTCTCGTCCAAAGTCTCCTTGATATTGTTCAAATATTCCAAAATATCCCCAAAATGACTCTAAAAACTGATTTTTTAAGGAAATTGGGAATATATTTACGCTGAAGATTATTTGATTGTTCAAAAGCTTTTGAAAAGTGCCCAGCCCAAGCAAAATCAGCTTGACATTTTTGGTTTCTGGCAAATACTTTAATGGACGAAGGACTTCTGTTATTGGCAAATGTTTGTTTGAGCTTTGATCTGATTTGTACTCATTCAATCTTAAATTTGCTTCATAAATTAGCTAATAAAATGTTATCTTCAATAAATAAGAAAGATATGGATAAGGTTCACCTCTTTGATGTTTGAATGTTTTTTTTTTGTTTCATTCAATAAAACCTTCAATTCATTTTCGATAATATCGACAGGATTTGAAATCATCAGATGGAGTTTTATATTGAAATCTATGAATTTTGTTTGTAAAATAGATAATTTATTCAAATTTGAAAATAAAAAAAGAGTTTAAATAAATTTTTTTTTTTTAAAAACCGAAATCCAAAATCAAAACAAAACAAAAAAAAGCAGCAAAAATTAATATTTACGAAATCTCTCGAAAATTCTCGCAATTTATACTATAAATGCACAGTAATTATTATATTTTCTATTCGTTTAAAAAACAACACGCCTCAAAAAATTCCTAGTTCCTCATGGAAAACTCCACTGTTCACTGGATAATCAAAGTTTTAGAAAAAAACACTTCTTCTTCTGTGTGCTTATATACTTCACCCTCCGGCAATAAATACATAGCCAAAAAAACAACTCATTCTCGTCTAAAATTTGAGTATGGGATTCTTTCTTCTTTGGATCATCCCAACATCATCAAAGTTTTTGGATGTTTTGACCCTATGGACAAACAGTTCATGATGATGAGTGAGTTTTGTGAACAAGGCGATATGATTCGGTTTTTAGAAAATTATACTGGCAAAATCCTTAACAAAGAGAACATTTTGAATGGAAGCTTAGAAAAATTCTGGAGGACGATCTTCATTTCCATTTTGGACATTCTCCTCTATTTGGAGGAGAGAAACCTTGCTCATCTTGACATCAAGCCCGAAAATGTGCTGATGACTTCAAATTTTACTATCAAAATGTGTGATTTTGAATATATTTTTCCTGCGAAATCAGAAGATGGAAAGGCTTTCTTATGCAATTTTCTTTGTGGAACAGAAGCATATTTCTCACCAGAGATCAAAGAGAAGAAGGTGCCTTATGATCCAATAAAATCTGAAATATTTTCCTTTGGGATTTCAATTTTGAATATGCTCACAGCAGGACAGGTTTTCATGAAGGATATGGTGACTTCTGATAAACGATATGAATTTTTAAAAAATGATGATTTCTTGAGATTTTGGAGCACAATTAAATTGTCAAAGTTCTTGTCAAATGACTTCAAGGATTTAATGGAAAAAATGATGAAATACGATGCTGAAAAAAGAATTGATTTCGAAGGGATCAAACAACACCCTTGGGTCAATAGACCAGTACTTTCTCGAGAAGAAATCATCAAGCTTTTACAATAATTAGCAAGGCTAAACTACATATATTTTAATATAATTAAAGATAACTTATAATTATTAATTTGTACTAATAATGCTGTCTTTAGAGTAGTTGAATATATGTTTGAACGTTTTTATAAATTATTTCCTCTAACCAAAACCATTTTTCTATTTTTTTTTTATTATCTACCAAAAAAATGCAATTAATGAAAATATTCTTAAATTTATTTTTATTGTTTAAAAAACTTCATTAATTAAAAAAAAATTTAGAAAAATAATTTTAAATGTTTTAAACAGTTCATTTTTGAGTATACTTTGTAAATGTGTGCTAACATTTTCCAATTAAAAATTCTTAAAATCGGATAGTATTCGATGTATTTTCTATAGCAAAAAATTTTTAAAAAATCGCAAAACTCTTATTTGCTTATTTGTGAGAATGAGCTGTACTAATTCTTTGAGTAGCTTCTCCTCAGATTTTTTGATGAAAACTAACAAATCTATCATATTCACTTTCTCTCATCCCTCTAACAACAAAACATTTGTGGCTAAAATGATTTCTAATGACAATTACTCCAACAATGAGGAAGAGTTTAATAATATAGTTCAATTCAATCATCCTAATATAATAAAAGCTTTAGAATACAGAAAAGAACGAACTCAGGATTTTATAATCACCGAATACATGGATCATGGTGACCTTCTTAGTTTTCTACTGAAATACAAGTTTAAACTTTTAAAGAAAAAATTTATTCGTAACCGAGCTGTTTTCGAAAAGTTTTGGAGAACCATCTTCATCCAAATAGTTGACGCATTGATATATATGAAATCACTAGGATGGGCTCATCTTGACATCAAACCAGAAAATGTTTTATTGAATAGTAATTTTGAAGTCAAATTAATCGATTTTGAATATGCTTGTTTTTGCAAAGAAAACTCTTGTGCATCGGAAAAAATATGCGGAACTATGAATTACTTTTCCCCAGAAATCAAAGAAAAGAAACTGCCATATGATCCATTTAAATCAGACATTTTTTCGTTGGGGATAACTTTTATGAATTTGCTCGGACTTTGTGATTTGTTTCCGATAGCAAAACATTGCTTTGCAAGAGAAGAAAATTATAGTAATATGAAAGAGAACAAATTCCAAAAAATTTGGAAAAAAATGGACGAAATTTCATTAACAAAATATTTTTCATGTGAGTTTAAAGAGTTAATTGAATTGATGATCAGGAATGATCCTGAAAAAAGAATTTCGATTGAAGAAGTGAGAGAAAATGAATGGTTTTGTCAGGATTTGTTTACAAACGAGCAGATGATAAATTTGTTTGCTAGCCTTTAAGTGGGAACTGTACATCTGACATATGACTCAAATGAAAATTAAATAATTCAGGCTTTATGTTTCCCATTCTCATCATTCAATAGCAAAAAGAGTTAAAAAAAAAATTTGTTTTTTAAGAAAATTTGAAAGAATATATATAAATTTTTAATATTTTTTTATAAGGATTAAAAATTAAAATTAAAACAAAAACTAATAATAAAAAATAAAATAACAAAAAACAATTGTTTTTTCCATTTCTTCTATAACTAATAAAACACTAATTAAAATAGAGTGTATCATCATTTAATTCATACTATTGTCATAATTCCTTATAGCATTTTCCCATTGGGAAAATTATTCTTTGAAAACCTTTTAGTTTTTCTGGTTGATTATAAAAGAATAATTCCTATAATAGAAATACTCCCGTATAAATAGTTTCCATGATGAACATTCTTTATAATGAATTATCAAATCAACAACAACACACAAAGAGGCATATTCCCGACTCTCGAAAAAAGCCTCCGGTCCACAGTAAAACTCTGGACCGATCCAAAAACCAAAAAGCAATATGCTATCAAATTTGTTTCTGCCGAAAATGGGTCCCTTCAGAAAGAATATGATTTGCTTGGGAAATTCTGTCATCCCAACATCATTCAGGCTTTAGAAAATGGCACAGAAGGCAAAAACAACTATTTGATCACCGAATTTATGAATGAAGGAGACCTTCTCAAATTCGCTATCAACAACAGCAAGCTTTATATGCCTCTATTTAGAAAGGGCAAGAGCTTTGAGAAATTCTGGAGAAGCATTTTCCTTCAATGTCTCAACGCTCTTCTTTATCTTCACAATTTGGGGTGGGCCCATTTAGACCTGAAGCCTGAAAACTTTTTGATCAATTCAGAATTCGATATAAAACTCATTGATTTTGAGTTTTGTTTTCAAATGGACACTTTGACTAGCAACAAATTGCAATGTTCAAAGAGTTGCGGCTCAGAATCTTATTACTCTCCCGAAATCAAAGAGTCATTAACTCCGTATGATCCAATGAAATCTGATGTTTTTTCATTGGCCGTGATGATGATGACTCTTATGAGAGGGATCAATCTCTTTACCGCAAATGTCGGAAACTCAAATTTTCAATATTGTCAGATTAAATGTGGAGAATTCAAGGGGTTTTGGAACAAATTGAGTTTTGCAGAGGTTTTTTCTGTAGAATTCAAAGATTTGATGGAAAAAATGTTGACTTATGATCCGACAAATAGGATTTCTCTAGAGGAAGTCAAAAATCACAAATGGTTCAGAGGAGAAACTTTTAATAAAGACGAATTAAAAGAATTTTTCAACAAGTTTGAAGTTTATTTGTTGAAAGAAAGTGGGTCTAAAAAAAACTCAAAATATGAGTCTTTTCCCAAAAAAGTGAAGAAAGATCAAAATTAAATAAATGAGAGGGTTGTTAATTGTGAATTTTATATATTATTATTTTATAAACAATAATTCAAAAATTAATTTATTAAAAAAAAAATTAAAAAAAAACGTCTTTTGATGTTTTCCTCAAAAAATTTGATTATTAAAAATTTGGAAATATGATTAGAAATTTTGGAAATCCATGTTACAAATCATTTTCTAAATTTGTGTTGTTGTTTATTTAAAGCTTAGGAGTTATATTCTTTTCTTCCAATTTGAAAACTCTAGCAGCGTTTTTCCAACAAAAGTTGTCCATAGCTTTTTCATCCAATCCTAACTCACTTATTTGAGAACAACATTTATCCAAAAGCAATTGCGGAAAATTTTGTTATTAGGAGGTAAATTCCAGAGCCTTCTTTTCCGCAAAAGATCTTAAATAATAAGAAAACAGATCAAAAGATTACCATGGTATAACTCGAATCCCTTTGAAGCCATATTTTTTGACACATTTGTCAATTTCTTGAACTGCACCATAAGGATCATCCAACATTACGGTTCCGATACCTATGAATCGAAATGGATTGAATTTCACAAACTCAGCCACTTCTTCATTTGTAACAAGCCATTTTCCAGGTCTTAAATACAAAACCAAGAAATTTCAAAAAGAAAGAAAAAAAGAAAAAACCTTGCCCATGCACAAAGACATAACTTATCAATACCAGAAGCATCCATCAAGGAAAGGAGATCTTTGGGCGAAATTATTTTTCTTGTGCTGGATGTTTCAAGATCAGGAAGAATTTCAGACCAAAAATCAAATGTCCCCGATTTTTGGAAGAGATGAATCGATTCAGGGAGGCTTTCCATGAAATAAATAGAAGGAGGCTGACACCACACATCGATTACTTTCCCGAAATTCGAAAACCTTTCTTTTTCTGAAGCTTTCTTTTTGTCTAAAACTTGAATGAAGTCATTGAGTTTTTTGGACATTGTTTTGGATTTTTTTTTTTTAAGGAAAAAAGCTTTTTTAATAATTAAATTGGATCTTGGAATTTTAAAAAATTAAAAAATCTCGGAAATTTACTAAAATTTTTTTTTGTAATTATTTTTATATAAAAATTTTCATTTTAAGCAAAAAAAGCCAATTTTAAATTTTCATTTGTAAAAAAAAATCTCAATTTTTTAATGGAACCTCCTAAACAATTAGTTCAAGTTGGTATGGAAAAGATTCTACCAGGTGGAAAATTTGTCGAGATAGGGCTCTCGTGGGATATGTATGATGAGAAGATTGATTTAGATCTCTCAGTCGTCATGTTAACAGAATCAGGCCAACTTATTGATGCTGTGTATTTTAATAAGATTGCCTCCGATGATGGTAGTGTACTTCATAGTGGAGATGAAAGGACAGGAATCAAGGAGGGTGATGACGAAAAAATCACAATTAATCTAGAAAAAGTCTCAAAGGGAACAAAAGTATTTGCTGTTTTAGTCACATCAGCTTCTGGTCAAAGTTTCCAAAAGATCGAAACAGCTGAACTTACTATATCTGTTGATAAAATGCCTATAATTTCAATGAATTGCGGGTGGCAAGGAGATTTTCATAGCATAATGTCGGCCTTTATTTATTTTAATGATGACAAATGGAAAATTAAGAATATTGGTGAAGTTGGCCATCAGAGAAATTTCGTTGATATGTTGCCTCAAATTACATCAAATATGCGATTTTTGGTCGAGGAAGGAACCTTAATTGATGCAGAAACCTGGAACTCCAAAACTGGAAAATCATTTAATTTAACAAAAGCTGATGAAGTCAAGTTACCGAGTTGCTTGAACGAGATTGCAATGGGATTAGGATGGGAAACACTATGTGACCTTGATTCTTCAGTGATCACCATGGATCAGGATTTCAAAATTAAAGAGTATGTCTATTATGGAAATAAAAAGGGGATCAATAATGCCATTATGCATCAAGGAGACAATCTCACTGGAGAGGGGAAAGGAGATGATGAAAACATTGTTATCAATTTGAGCAAAATAAATAGCGACATTGTATATATAGGTTGTATCCTTAATGTCTATACAGGAGGCAAGTCTTTCTCAAATGTAACAGATGCCTATTGTAGATTAATCGATTGGCAATCCAAAGCAGAGTTTTGCAAGTACAAATTAAATGAATCAGGCCCAAAAAAAGCCTGTCTTATGTGCTATTTAAAAAGAGATTCGCCATTTAATAAATGGAAAATCAAAGCCACAGGAGTTTTTTTCAATGAATTTAATATAGAAGAAATTGCCAAAGAGATTAAGCTCGACGTTGGAATTGTGGGAAAAATCAAAGGAGACAAAAATGAAAAATTGAATTCACCTGCTAATGATGATCATTGCCAATTAATTTAAATAAATATATATAAATTTATTTTGAATTTTATGGAATGAACTATGAAAAAAATTAATTTACAATTTTACAGTAATTGAAAATAAATTATTATGGTTTTTTTTAAAAACATTTATTTTCA
>Ga0302320_10024197_pt1 | contig 11868 bp, 7 predicted proteins | sample Bog_T0_3_FD_202130 | JGI IMG/M metagenome (GOLD analysis project Ga0302320, IMG submission 202130) | Peat permafrost microbial communities from Stordalen Mire near Abisko, Sweden - Bog_T0_3 | ecosystem: Environmental > Terrestrial > Soil > Wetlands > Peat | place: Sweden: Abisko, Stordalen Mire... | reverse complement strand
ATCCGCGAACAGACGAAATCGGAGTAGAAGGTGCCCCAGGTCCCCAAATGCGAGGGACCTGGGGCACCCATATTTTTACTCATGTACCTGCGCCACCCGCCAATCCAGAGAAAAGCCCTATCGCGTCCCGCGGTCGGAATGGCACAATGGATTATTGGTCAGTTTTTCACCCCCGATTTGTTCAGGAGGAGTTTATCGATGGCAAACAATTCTACAGTGGAGTCGCTCAAGGCGCTGGCCTCTGGGCCGCGTGTGCAAGCCAACCTGTCAGCAGCGCAACTGGTTGAAACCGCCCTGCTGCGCGGTGAAGGCCGTCTGGCCTCCAACGGCGCTCTGGTCTCCGTCACCGGCGCGCGCACCGGTCGCAGCCCCAAAGACAAGTTCACCGTGGACGACGCGGTGACGCACGAGCTGGTGGACTGGGGCAAGGTGAACAAGCCCTTTCCGCCGGAGCGTTTTCAGGCGCTGCTGGAGCGGGTTCTGGAGCACCTGGGAAGCCGCGACCTCTTCTCGCAGGACCTTTACAGCGGAGCCGATCCGGCCTACCGGCTGCCCATCCGCGTGATCAGCGAATACGCATGGCACGCGCTGTTTGTCCGCCAACTCTTTGTCCGCCCCGATGCCGCCGCGCTGGCCACGCATGAGCCGGAGTTCACCGTCATCGCCGCGCCGGAGTTTCAGGCCGTGCCGGAGCGCGACGGAACCGCCACCAGCGCCTTCATTCTGGCCGACTTCACGCGCAAGATTGTCCTCATCGGCGGCACCAAATACGCCGGCGAGATGAAGAAATCGATCTTTGGCGTGATGAACTTCATCGTGCCCAACAAGGACGTGCTGCCGATGCACTGTTCGGCCAACGTGGGCGCCGATGGGGTGACCGCGCTCTTCTTTGGACTCTCAGGAACCGGCAAGACGACGCTCTCGGCCGACCCGGCGCGGCGGCTGATCGGCGACGACGAGCACGGCTGGAGTCCGGCCGGCATCTTCAACTTCGAGGGCGGCTGCTACGCCAAGTGCGTGAATCTGACCGAGGAGTTCGAGCCGCAGATTTATCATGCCATCCGCTTTGGCTCGGTGCTGGAGAACGTCATTCTCGATCCGGCCACGCGCGAGCCTGACTACTTTGACATTCATCTGACTGAGAACACGCGCGCCGCTTATCCGGTAGATTTCATCAAGAACGCTGTGATTCCAGGCATTGGCGGACACCCCAAGAATGTGCTGTTCTTGGCCGCCGACGCCTTTGGCGTGCTGCCGCCCATCTCGCGGCTGACGCCGGAGCAGGCGATGTACCACTTTTTGTCGGGCTACACGGCCAAGCTGGCCGGCACCGAGGCCGGCATGGGATCGGACCCGGAGCCGGAGTTCTCGGCCTGCTTTGGCGCGCCCTTCCTGCCGCGTGCGCCGCACGTCTACGCCGAGATGCTGGGCAAGCGGCTGAAGCAGCATAACGCCTCATGCTGGCTGGTCAATACAGGCTGGAGTGGCGGCAAGTTTGGCGTGGGCAAGCGCATGAGCCTCAAGATTACCCGCGCTCTGGTCAACGCCGCTCTCGACGGCCGCCTCGACAAGGTGGAGTTTGTCACCGAGAATGCCTTCGGCCTGAGCATCCCGGTCAGTTGTCCAGAGGTTCCGGCGGAGATTTTGAACCCGCGCAACGGCTGGGCCGACAAGGAAGCATACGACCGCCAGGCCGCCGAGCTGGCCGCCCGCTTCGAGGCCAACTTCAAACAGTTCGACGCCTCGGAGGCCATCCGCAACGCCGGACCGAAGGCGCAGTAAGTTACTTCATTCAAAGGGACTTCGGCCGGGAGACAGCCTGGTCGAAGTCCTGTAAGAGAATTATTCTGTTTGTGTAGAGGGTTGCGTGGACCGGGAGGTCCACGCGACAGCCGGCCAGGAGGCCGGCGCTAAATGTTCATAATACAGGATAAATGCTTTGGAAGGAACAAGCGGCGCTGGTCACTTGCCAGCCGCAACCATTCGCTGTAGTATCAGAGTTGCCTATCAAGCGGCTGATGCGAGCCTCCCAATGGGAATGAGCAAGCTCGCCGCGGATCATGGAAACTTCGCTGGGAAATCTATTTCATTGCAGCCCGCAGGGGCGCGAATCTTTTCCTGGGCAGGGGAGAAAGGCACCGGCGAGCGCCGTTACGATCCAGACAACCGGAGAGAGCCGTATTTCGGGTTCTTGCGCGCGCGGTGGCAACAAGGCTTTTTCACAGACGAGATGCGAGAGATCAGAGGCTGCCGCGGAGGCTGAAGAAGCGCCGCAGGCCTGAAGAGACAGGCTCTTCCGGAGGCCGGAAGTGGCTGGAATCTGTGAATTGGCTCGACGTACCTGAGAATCATTGTGGATGGTGCGCGGAATCGATCAGCGAAGCGGAATCTATGAGCTTGTGCATTGATGCAAGTCACTCGCGGATGAATCTCTGCTCTTGAGCAGCGCGGCGGCAGGCAAGCAGAGCCAGGGGATTCAGAGCAACCGGAAAAAACCAACACCGCGGGAGTAACGCCCCGCGAACAACGCAACAGGAAGCGAAGGCATGACGACAGATTTGACGCAACCCCAAGCAGAATTGGGGCCGGAGCAGGCCAATGGCCAGGGACAGTCACAGGGGCATCGGCACCGCCGGCGCCGCCGCAAGAACAAGAGCAGCCAGGCAGGCGCGGCCCCCGCGCAGCAGCCTAAGGGCCAACAGCCTCTAGCCCAACAGCCTCAGGCGCAGGCTCAGCCCCAGCCGCCCGCGCAGACGAAGCAGCGGCACGCGAAGCAGAACCCGGCTTCTGCGCATCAGGGCGGACGCCAGAGCCAGGGACAGAGCCAGGGACGGAAGAGGAAGAAGTTCGTCCAGAAGAGTTCGGCCACCGACTTTCAGCCCGGTAACAGCATTTCAGCCCAGCCGCAGGGCAAGCGCAAGGGCAGGCAAAAGGGTCCCAGGGAGTTTGTCGGTCCGATGGACCACAGCTACCGCATGGTGAACGGCAATGTAGCCGACGGTCCGCCTTCGACGATCCAGATCACCAGCAATGGCTACAGCGGCGGCCAATATCAGGAGGCGTACCAGCCGCAGCCCGTGCTCCCAGTCAGCGCCGACATGGCCACCCGCATTTACTGCTTCATTGAGGATCTTTTCTTTGTGGCCAAGATTCAGGAGACGGCGCGCAAACTGGGCATCAAAGTCGAGTTTGTGAAGGGAAGTGACAAGGAGGCGGTGGCAAAGCTGCTGGAGCTGCCGGAAGGCGAGCGCCCCAAGCTGGTGGTCTTTGACATGAACAATCTGAACGCCAAGCCGATCTCGCTGATTCCCAAGTTCAAGAGCAAGTTCAAGAAGGCTACGTCGATTGTCGGCTTTCTCAACCACTTGCAGGGCGAACTGAAGGCCAAGGCCATCGAGGCCGGATGCGACGCGGTGATGCCGCGCTCGGCCTTCTCGCAGACGCTTCCCAACCTGCTGCGCCGCTATGGGCTGGTCGAGGAAGAAGAGTACAGCCAGCAACCGGCGTAAGCGATGCGGAAGCGGCGCTTGCTGGCAGAAGCGCCTGAGATTGGGACGCAGCCAGAAGAAATGCCCACCAACCTCTTCATCTCGGCAGGCGAGGCCAGCGGCGAGCACTACGGCGCGCTGCTCGTCGCCGCGCTCAAGCGGCAACTTGCCGCGACTGGACAAACAGCAAGTTTTTTCGGCATGGGCGGAGAGCGCATGAAGGCTGCGGGCCTGGAGTGCGTCGTCCGCTCCGAAGAGATGGCGGTGATGGGGCTGACCGAGGTCATCGTCCATCTGCCGCGCATCTGGCGCGAGTATCGCAAGCTGAAGCGAGCTGTGCGCGCTCGAAGGCCGAGCGTCGCCGTACTCATTGACTTCCCTGAGATTCACTTCCGCCTTGCCATGGAGTTGCAACGGTTGGGCGTGCCGGTGATCTTCTTTGTCAGCCCGCAGTTGTGGGCGTGGAAGAAGAAGCGCATCCGGCTGGTGCAAAAATACATTGACAAAATGCTGGTGATCTTTCCCTTCGAGGAGGCGTTTTATCGCGAGCGCGGCGTGGAGGCCGAGTTTGTGGGCCATCCGCTGGCGGAGCTGCCGCCGCCCGCCGTCAGCCGCGAGGAATTTGCCGCGCAAAATAGCCTCGATCCAGCGAAGATGTGGATTGGCCTGCTGCCCGGAAGTCGAGCCAAAGAGATTCGCGACCATCTGCCGACGATTTTGCGAGCGGCGCGGGAGCTGGAAAGTTCATCCAATTCGATTGGTGAACGAAACGCAGGTCCTTCGACTACGTTTGACGCCAAAAACGCGTCAAACTCCGCTCAGGATGACAAGCATTTTATTGAGTTCGTTGTGCCTTTGGCGCCGACGCTGAATGAAGCGCAGCGGACGGAGGTGCGCCGGATCGTCGCAGAGTACGGCTCCGGCCTGAAGCTGCGGCTGGTCGAGGATGCTCGTGCCGCCCTCTATCACGCTCGCGCCTCGGTGGTCGCCAGCGGAACGGCCACTGTGGAAGCGGCGCTGATCGGCAATCCCTTTGTTGTCGTCTACCGCGTCTCGGCATTGACTTTCGCCATCGCCAAACGTGTGGTCAAGGTGCCCTTTGTGGCGATGGCCAACCTGATCGCCGGCAAGCAGATTGTGCCGGAGCTGATTCAAGATGACTTTACCGCAGAAAAAATCGTCCAAGAGATTGAGCCGCTGCTACCGGATGGGCCGCCGCGAGAGTCCATGATGAAAGAGCTTGCTTGGGTGCACAGCCTGCTGGCCAAGCAATCGGAGGGCGGGGCGATTGACCGGGTGGCGGAGGTTACGCTGGAGATGATGCGGCGGGTAGGTTGAGATTCGTGGTTTCCCACCCTTCGCAAACCGGGGTCCCCGACGCGCGTACTTTGTGCATTGGGGTGGAAAGTGCGCGAAGAATGGGGTACGGTGCATCTGTGAAATGAGACGAAAATCATGGCTGCGATAAGGACTGCGATACGCATGAAGAAGAATATATTGCTGTTGGCCTGCGCTCTGATGGCTGCCGCGCCGCTTGCCGCGCAGCGCGTGGAGCCGACGACGCTGGCTGTCTCCGGCTACGTGATTGACGCCGAGATCGACACGGCGACGCACCACCTGACGGCCACGGCGACGGTGAGCTTTACCGCGCCGGAAAATGCCGAGTCGGTCAGCTTTGGCTTTCATCCGGCGCTCAAGGTGACCAAAATCTCCGACGAAGCGGGTACGCTGCTCAATGGCGAACGCTCACCCGACGGCTCGGTGCGCGTCACCCCGGCCACGCCCTTCGCGCAGGGGCAAGTCGCTCACTGGAGCTTCGAGTACGAGGGCGTGATCACCGGCAACGACGACGGCCCGATTGAAGGGTTGAAATTGGCGGCGATTCAGGAGCCGATTACAACGCTGCTCTATCCGGCGCGCTGGTTCCCGACGACCGGGTACCTGACCAACCGCTTCACAATGGAGCTGCACATTCGCGTGCCGCAGGGGATGCGGGTCTTCTCGAGCGGCAGCACGGGAAATTTCAAGCCGGTGACGCTGGCCAGCGGCAAGCCGGGCGACCAGTACGACTTCAATTGGACGAAGCCCGGCTTTCCCGGCACGGTAATTGCCGGCCGCTATGTGGAGCCGGTTTCGGCCGGCGCCGGCAATGTGAAGGTCTATCTGACGGTGAGCCATCAGCAATCGGGCAACGAACTGGCGCAGACGGCGGCCAAGGAGTACGAGTTCTTTACCGACAGCTTCGGCGCGCCGGAGACGAGCCATTTGAATGTGGTCGAGCTGCCGGACGATACGCTGCCCGCTGTCTGGGCGCCAGAACTGGCGGCGATTCTCGGCTCGCGCGTGGGCGACAAGAGCGGCATTCGCCTGCTGTCCAACACCATCGCCCACCAGTGGTTTGGCTCGGAGGTAAGCCCGCGGACGCTGAACGACGCCTGGATCACCAACGGCATGGCCCGCTACGGCGAGCTGATGTTTGTGGAGGAGGAGAGCGGCAGCAACGCGCTGAAGACGGCGCTGCAGGACGTGGCGGCCGGCGCGCTGGCTTACGACACGATTCCGCTGTCGAGCGTGGGCCGGCTCAGCCCCTTCTCACCGGAGTTCCAGTCGATGACGCTGGAAAAGGGCGCGATGATCTTCCATATGCTGCGCTGGGAGGTGGGCGACAAGGCCTTTTTGGCCACACTCAAGGGCGCGCTCAGCCAGTACACCGACAGCGGAATCCGCGCGACGGACTTCGAGAAGGTGGCCGAGGCACAGAGCGACCAGCAGTTGACGGCCTTTTTTGCGCAATGGGTGGACGGCACCGGCGCGCCGCAGTTCAACAACAAGTACGCCGTCTACCGGCTGGGCAACAACAAGGGCTTCAGGACAATCGGCGAGATTGAGCAGGACCTTGATCTCTTCCGCATGCCGGTGGAGCTGCGCATTGAGACCGAGGGCAAGACGGTGACGCGGCGGATCGAGATCGTGGGCACGAACACGCAGTTTGTGGTGGATACTTTCGGCCGTCCGCGGCGCGTCAGCATCGACCCCCAGGGCTGGGTACTCAAGTCCACGCCCGACTTGCAGGTGCGCATCAGCATTCTCAAAGGGCAGCAACTGGTGGCGCAGGGCGACCTTACCGGCGCGCTGGTGGAGTTCCAGGAGGCGCTCAAGGCCAACCCGCAGAGTTCGCTGGCCAACTACCGCATTGGCGAGCTGCTCTTCACACAGCACAACTACCAGGCCAGCGTGAACTCTTATCGCGAGGCGCTCAGGGGCGACGACGAGCCGCGCTGGACCGAGGTCTGGAGCCACATCGCGATAGGAAAGATCTTCGACGTCACCGGCCAGCGCGACCGCGCGATCAACGAGTACCGGCTGGCCGTGCAGACCAATGACAACACCCAGGGCGCGGTCAACGAGGCGCGGATGTACCTGCAAAAGCCCTTCAAGCTGCCCGATAGCGAATAAGATCCAATCCGTAAATGATGAAAGGAGTGCAGCGCCGGTCTCCTGGCCGGGGTCCCCAACGAGTGGCCTTTGGTCGTTGGGGTGGCTGGTCGGCGCTACCAATTTACGGATAAGCTCTGAGTGAAACGGCTTCCCACACTTTCGCCAGTCGCTTACCGTTTTGCCTGCGCCTGCTTGGGCGCGGCGAAGACGATTCTGGGCGGGTCGGCGAGCGGCACGGCGGCCTGAACGGGCTGAACGGATGCGCCGCGCTTGACCTGATTCTCTTTGAGGGTAACTGCGCCGTTGGCAATCTCGCTGTCGGCGGTCCAGCGGTCAAAGCGGGCCAGCGAGGGGGGAACGGAGCCGGAGGTTGCGGCGACGCTTCCGCGCTGCCACTCGAAGTGCAACGCGCCCGTGGCCGAGGCGGCCAGGTCGCCTGAGGTAAAGCCAGTCAGCTCGATTTTGGCATGGCCGTCGAAGGCGCTGCCTGTAGCGCGCACGCCGAGCAACTGTCCAACAGCCTGCGGGCTGAGCTTGTCGAACTGGGCTTCAAATTGGTAGGAGGGCTTCTCCTTGGCGGTTGCGGCGGCGTGGAAGACGCCGCTGCCGTGGACGCGTCCGCCCAGCAGGCCGGCGTCGAAGGCGGAGATATCAGCTCCATTGGCGAGCGTGGTGATAGTGGCTGAAGGCTGGTGGAGCGTGACCGGGCCGAGGAGGAGGGATTCGGCCTTGACCGTGCCCTCCAGCCGCGGCCACGCCGGAGCTGCCGTGGGACGAAGGCGCTCAATGAGCGTGGAGAGCATGGTGCCCCGCGCCTGCGCGCCGAGAAAGGCGGCCTGGAGCAGGCCGGCATCGAGCGCGCCAAACTGGAGTTGAAAGCTGGGCGGGCAAGCCAGAGGCGCCTCGCAAGCGGCGGGCACGGTGATGCTGGCCGTTCCCTTGATCGGGCCGTAGGAGAAGACGACCGGCTCCCAGCGCAGTTGGCCCGCGGAAATGTGCAGCGTAGCCTGCGAGATCAAGACGGCGTTGACCAGATAAGCGGCCTTCCAGTTGGCGTTGCGCAGCGTGACGGTTCCGGCAAGGCTGTCGGCGGAGGCGGCGGGCGGAAGGACGCGCGACGGAAGCGTATGGGCCAGTGTCTGGTCGAGCAGCGGGAGCGGCCGTGCAGTAAGCATCCACGGGCCTTCGGCGGTGAGGTCCACTGAGACAGGCCCCCCGGCCAGCTCGTTCAAGGCAGCGGCATCGGCGAAGCCGGCAACGCGCGCCAGCTCCCTGGCGCGTCGGATGGAAGCTTGTCCGCTCACTGTCAATAAATAGCCGGAGAGCGACAAACTCGCATGGATGGTGAGCGGAGTTGTCCCCCCGGCGGGAAACGCCACCGTCATTCCAAGCATCTGCGGCTGAAGGTCATTCGCTTGCTGACCCGGCGACACCGACATCGGCTGCAACAGGATTTTGGGTATCTGAATAGGCTCACTCAGGCCGCCGCCACTCAATTGAAAACCCTCTACGGCGAGGCTGCCGGTGAGCGGTCCAAGCTCTGGCTTGAGGGATGGCCTGTGGCCAGCGGACGCCGGCACTTCCGGCGAGGCGGGGGCGTACGAAAGAGTTCCGCTGGCAGAGCCGGAGGCTTCGATGCCGGAAGCCAGGCCGCTGCGCACGGTGCGCAGAGCGTCCAGCGCGGCGGCCACCGGAATTTTCTCCAGCGCGACGGAGAAGTTGGGCTCGCGGCCGATTCCGCCGGGAAGATTGCCGGTCACGCGCAGGTGCCCCGCTCCCAGCGGAGAATCACAAACCAGGTTGTCGATGGCGCGGGCGGAGAAGTGGGCGACGAGCGAGCAGTTGGCGTCGAAGTCCATCGGCGCGGCCGGGGCAAACTCGGCGCGGTGAACGCCGGTGGCGCGCAGGCGGGTTTTGATCTGGGCTGCGTCGGCGCTGCCTTCGATGTGCAACTGGCCGGTCAGGTCGCCGCGCCAGCCGGCATCGGCGCCCAGCAGCAGGCGGGTGAGCTGGCCGAGTTGCGCCTCGCGCCAGTCCAGGTCGAGCCGCAGCGGCATCTGGCGCAGTTCAGAGGCCGAGCGCAGCTCCGCCTCCAGGCGCACCAGGCCCGTGTCGGCCTGCTCCAGGCTGAGGTCGGTGCGGGCAGGCTGGCCGCGCAGCCGGATGCGCCATTCGCCGGGACTCTGCTGCTCCAAAGAGATTTTGGCGTCAACCAGGGAAAACGGCAGCTTTTCCACGCCATTTTTGATGTTAATGCGGGAGTGGGTCGCCTCAAAGTAGGGCAGATGCACAGGCTTCTCTGCCGCCGCTGGGCCGATGCTGCCCGCAGATTGCGTCTGTGCGGCGGCCGTGCGCAAAATCGAATCGAGATTCCATAGGCCGGGTGCGGAGCGCACCAGGTTGAGGCTGGCCTCGTCCATGCTGATCGAGTCGATCTCCAGCCGCCCGCGCCACAGCGAGAGCAGACGAATCGAAGCCGTGACCGTGTTGGCCTGCAGCACCGGCTCTGCGCCGTAGGCCGGGTCTTCCGCCACGGTGAGATCGTTCAGCACAAAACCGGGCCGGGGCAGCAGCCGCACTTCCACCGACGACAGGCGCACCGGCCGGCCCAGCGTGGCCGAGATCAGGTGGGTAACGCGCGCCTTGTAACGGCTGACGCTCACCAGCGGCGGCACAATCAGCACAGCCAGAATCGCCACGAGCGCCGCCAGAGCCAGCCAAAGCCGCTTGCGCTTGCGTTGTTTGGGTTGTTTCACTTCGCTCATGACAGTGGTCAGTGTACAGTGAACAGTGGTTAGTGTACAGTTTCCTGGAGAGATTCCAACATGGCGTAAAGCATCTTTCCGACTTCATGAGATAAACTCTCGGCTTCATCGATCAACTTGGAATCCCCGATTCCAAGAGCTCGCGCAATCTCCAACTGTGTTTGCAACTACGAGTTTGACCCGCGAGCAATGCCCAGAAATTGCCTGAATTCTCCCGTACTGAGCCTTCCCTGTCCCTCTGCAATATTGCTTGGAACAGAGACGGCTGATCGTCGCATTTGGCTGCTCAACCCGTACATTTCTTCGCGAGGGAAGTTCTGTGTGAGGCGATAGATTGCTACTGTCAATTGCACTGATCGTTGCCAGACAATCAAGTCGCGAAACGATTGCACCATCGAACTCATCTCCAAAAACTGTTCACTGGTCACCGTTCACTGCACCCGATGCAGCGTCCGGCTCCAGCGGGTTTCGGTAAAGAAGTGCAGTGCGATGTGGCTCATCCAGGCCAGACTGTTGCCGACTCCGGGCTGCTCATACTGGTCTTCCGGCGTTTCAAACGACCAGTAGTTGAAGAGCGGACGGCCGATGATGTTCTCCCTGGGCACAAAGCCCCAGTAGCGCGAGTCGAGGCTGTTGTGGCGATGATCGCCCATCATGAAGTACTTGCCGGGAGGAACCACCAGCTCGCCGTTCACAACGTCGTTGGGAAAGTCGACTTTGGACCAGGAGTCGGGAACCTGCCCAATGTCGGGAGGCGGCTCGGAGGGAAACTCGTCGAGAAACTCCGTATGGTTATCCTCGGTCGTTGCCTCGGCGTGGGGCTGCGCCTGGGCCACGCCGTTGATGCTCACAATGCCGTTGTGCAGGCGAATGTGGTCTCCGGGAACGCCGATCAGCCGCTTGACCAGCGTCAGATATTGCGGGTTCCCCTCCGCATCCGGGTCCGGCACGGGCTTGATGAAGACCACAATGTCGCCGCGCTTCGGCTCGCGATAGTGAACCAGAGGCATCCACTTGGTGGAGGGCGAAAAGGTGATGCGATCCACCACCAGGTGGTCGCCCACCAGCAGCGTCTTCTCCATCGAGCCGGATGGAATCACGTAGTTCTGCCCCAGAAAGGTGAGGATAAACAACCCCATCACAAAGATGGAGCAGATGCTGGCCACGGCCTCAAAGGGCGTCTCTTCCACGCGCTGCCCGGCAGGCTCCGGAGCCGGTTGAAGAGCGGCAGGCGGGTTGGGAGTCTTCTTCTTCGTCATTTTATCGCTCGTTTGCAGTGAACAGCGGCCAGTGGACAGTAAAAAGTCCTAACCCCTAATCCCTGACCCCTAATGTACAACGTGAAAGATTCGCTTCCAGCGGGCAAAGTCGGCCAGCCGGACTGTGAGTTCCCTATCGTGTCCGAGTCTATCATTTGAGGCTTGCAGCGCGGCCGGTTGCAGATCGGTAGTGGAGGGTCGCGAGAGTGAAAAGTAGATCACCAGTGGCCGGGCCACAATCTGCTCGCGCGAGACAAAGCCCCAGAAGCGCGAGTCCTTGCTGTAGTTGCGATTGTCGCCCAGCACAAAGTACTCGCCCTGGGGCACCACCAATGCGCCGTCGCGGGTGAGGCTCTGCATCTGCTTCCACCAGTCTGGCTCCACGTTGGGGTCGGTATAGACCTGCGCGGGAAACTCATCGCGGAAGGGATTGCCGGCAGCTGGCTCAAAGGCCGCGTAAGGCTCGTCGAGGGCAGCGCCGTTCACCGTCACGCGCCCGTCATTGATGCTCAGACGGTCGCCGGGAAGGCCTACCACGCGCTTGACCAGAAACGGCGGCTGCGAGTGATAAAAGAAGACGATGTCGCCGCGCGCCACCTCGCGATAGGGCATCAGACAGCGGGTAAACCGGTCAGACGGGGCGTAGACCTGCTTGTTCACCAGCAGGAAGTCGCCCACCAGCAGGGTGTGCTCCATGCTTTCAGAGGGAATCAGGTAGGGTTGCAGCACAAAAGTGAGCAGAAACAGCGCCACCACCACCGTGCGCAGCAGCGAGGCCAAAGCATCAGGCACGGTTGGCAAGTAAAGTCGCAGCCGCTCGAATTGGAGGTGAAACGGGCTGGAGGATGGGGCGGAGTTGCTCATTGCTCGGCTGCATCCTCCTCAACAGGCTTCGAGTCGGCGGCTTTCTTCGCGGCG
>Ga0302320_10024192_pt1 | contig 11869 bp, 12 predicted proteins | sample Bog_T0_3_FD_202130 | JGI IMG/M metagenome (GOLD analysis project Ga0302320, IMG submission 202130) | Peat permafrost microbial communities from Stordalen Mire near Abisko, Sweden - Bog_T0_3 | ecosystem: Environmental > Terrestrial > Soil > Wetlands > Peat | place: Sweden: Abisko, Stordalen Mire... | reverse complement strand
GGCAGCGGTCGGAGGGAATCGCAAACGCCTTCTCCGGGACGATCCGCCAAGCGCTTCTTGGATTTTCGTCGCTGCTGAACGGCATGGAGGCGCTGCGAGAGGCCATGCAGATCGTGGTGATCGGCGAGGCGGACGCCGCCGATACGGCGGCGCTGAAGAGAGTGATTTACGGCGTTAGCCGGCCCGGCCGGGTTCTGAACGTCATTGCGCCGGGAACCGCGCTTCCTCGCGCGCATCCAGCTTTTGGCAAAACTTTGCTCGACCATCGAGCCACGGCTTACGTCTGCAGAGGCGCGATATGCTCGCTGCCAATCGTCAATCCCGAGGCGCTGGCGGCGGCCCTGCGCGAGGCGTGACACATTTTTGGCGTCCCGCGCGGGCGCCTAATCGCGGCGTCCTCCCGATCGTCGCCCGTCATGACGACGACGGCCTGGAGCTTGTCGACGCTCCCCAGCCGGTCGAGCAAGCGACCAAGCAGCGGCGCCCCCTGAATGGGCGACAGCGCGCCCACAATCGAAGCCTCAACCCGACACCCGGCCGATCAAGCAACAAATTGAATGAATGAAATGGTGAAAGATCGTCTTCGTCAGGCGCTCATGGAGCGCGCCAACTTCGGAAGCTCGACGACATATCGCTGACCGCGTTGGCATTGCGCCGCCGCAGACAATTCATCGCATTTGTGAGGCGCTCGAAATCCTCATGGAGGAGGATGTAGCCGCCGGGCGGCCGATGTTGACCGCGCTCTGCGTTAGCAAGACCGGGGCAAATATGCCCGCTCCGGGTTTCTTTTTGAAGGCTCGCCTACTCGGGGTCTTTTCTGGCGTCCCTGGTGGCGCGGATGCCGAGATCTTTCATCGGCAGGAACTCGGGCGCGCGCTATCATTTTATGGCGCGCCGACCCATTGAACCATAAGCGGCGGCGAGAGCTCGTTATCCGCCGTCCGACAATCCGTCCGCCGGTGCGGCTGATTGCGAATCTGACTGCAGCAAGTCAACTATGTCCGCACGATCATTCGGCCGCTCGACATAGCGCGCGAGCAGGCCTTGGATAAGGTCGGCGAACTCCGGGTCTATTTGCATTTCGGCGAGAACAGCGCCGCCGACGATGATTTTTCGGCGCGTGTCGCGTTTCCATTTTTTATTTGTGGCTTTTTGTTCGAGCGTGTTGAGCCGTCGTTCGATTTTTTCCCGCTGCTCTTTGAGCTTTTCGATCCGCTCCCCGTAACTCTTTGGCATTGGCTGTCCGATCAAAAGTGATGTTGGGTTACAATTCTACTTTAGCGCGCGCTCCCTTCGCGAAGCCACAAAACAGTCCGGCATCCCTGTTTCCATACCCGCCGGACCGAAGCGAACGCGGGGTTCACGAGAGGATTATTTCGCCGCGGGATAAAACGCGACCCGATCAATTACCGTCGCGGTCATCGCCTGTCGCGCCACCGGCGTAGCGAGCATTGAATTTGCTGGTCGCAAGGCGGGCTTCATACCGCACAGCTAAATCCGCCGCGCCGTCACCCGGCCGCCTTCCGTTCGCGCATCGCTTTCGCGGCTTTCCCCCGCAGCAGCGCCATCAGCACCGGCCCAAGCGAAAACTCCCCTGCCCTGGCTTTCGCCGTCAGCACCCGCAAATAACCTCCGGCGCTTTTGATCTCCCCGCCGCGTTGCAGGATCGCGGCGATGACGATCGACGTGTCGTGTTCGCCCATGACCTCCAGGGCCTGCGCCCAGGCGTCTGGCGACACTCCGATGGCCCGCCGCACCGTCGCCGCCGTTGTCGCGAGATCGCGCCAATTGTCGATCCCGCCCTTGGTGGCGTAATCGAGGATATCGGGACAGGCCTCTAGCACCATGCCCAGGGGATAGGTTTTGGGCGCCGAAGGTTTTGGATGATGGACGTTTGGCGACTTGGGCGCCGACGGAGAGGGCGCGCCTTGGTCGTTGGACGGCAACGTCTCGCCCCTGCCTTTCTGGAGGCTAGGTTCAAGATCGATAGAGTCTGTGATTTGATTCTGTATGTGGCGCTCAGAATGGGACTCATTGCCGCTCTTTTTTTGGAGATTTACGTGGTTTTCCAGCACTTTCTGGATTTCAGCGTTCAGCGCGGCAAGTTCGCTCGCCAACGCCTCCAGATCGGCATGCGATAAATTGCGCACGAAGCGGCTCGATAGCGCCGCATAGCGCAGATGCAGGCCCTGCCAGTCGCCGGGAACGCCCTCCTCCAGCCCGGTCGCGATCATCTTGACGATATCGCGGCGGAGCAGCGTGATGCGTTCGCGCAGCAGCCGTATCGCCTTGTTCTCGGCCCGCACTTCCTCGGCGAGATTTTCGATTTCTTCCGCGCGCGCAACGAGCGGCGTCAGATCGAAGCCGAAGGCGCTCTCGATCTGCCCACCCTGCCCTCTTCGGGCGAAACGTTTGCCGTTGGGGGAATCGCGGCGAATGATCAGTCCAACGTCGACGAGGCACGCCAGATGGCGACGCAGCGTTGCGGGGGCCATGCCATGGGCGCGGATCGACAGTTCCCGATTGGACGGGAACACGACGATGCCGCCGCTGCCCTCCCCGTCTTCGTCGCCGGCGCGCGGATCGGCGGTCGGCAGCGTCAACGCCGTCTCCTGATGGAACGACAGCAACGCATGCAAGACCGATAGCGCCCGGTCGGTGACGCCAAGCGGCGTCTTGGCTTCTGTCAGCGCCCGAAACAGTCGCCATTTATGGACGACGGTTTCTGAATTGCCCGGTTTTCCCGCGAAATCTCTCGCGTTCGCCTGGTTCGCCACCATGGCGAGCGACATCGATCGCCGCCCGAAGGGCGTCGTTGGTTGTGTCTGCATGGTCCTTTGCCTCGTTCAGGCAAAAGAAATCCGCTCGCCGAAACGACGCCGACTCTTGACAGTGATTCGTGGAAGTGGTTCTCTCTCAATCGCCAAATTGAACAAGAGAAGGCTTCCGGGGCGGGTCTGTTTCGGGGGCCTTTTTCTTTTGTGGGTTGACCTCATGATTTGTTTGCGAAGACTCCTAACACGTCACTCATACAAACCGGCCCGCGCACACATTGTGCGACGCAAGCGACTTGTATTCTAGAATCTTAGCCGCTTTCCCGATGGGCTCGATAAGCTTGGAGCAGAGCCGGCAGCTGGTCCAAGAGGAATGCTCCGAAATTGGCATCAACCGACTTGTCGACGTTGATCCGCAACCAGCCAGAATCGTCATCAACACGCGCTATCTTTCGTCCATCATCATCAATCCATGACGATGTTTTTTTCTTAGACTCAGCCTTTGCAGATAGAGCAGAATATATTGCGGTGAAACGAGCATCGGAATCGAGTTGCATAAACGCGGGCTCATCGTGAACACGCTTCCAAGTCCTCGCAGCTCCTCGCGCTTGCATGAACTCCGCCAGTTCCATCCAGCGACGGCGGCCCGCTTTTGGCGCCGCCCCGACCGCAACGACAAGTTCGTCGGACAGCCCGCGTCGGCATGAGATCAGACGCGAAAGTTCCGTTTTATCGACCGACAAAGAAGCCATGATGGTCTCACGGCCAAAGGCACGGTCTTCCAGTAATGTCGCGAAAGAAGCTCGCTCAATAAATGAAAGATCGCGTCTCGCGCTATTTTCTTGGCCCTGGGCAATAACTAGTTGATCGTCTGTGAGTTGCCGCACAACCGCCTTTACGGACCGCTCCATTTCTCGCAGTGCGCGCAGACGTCGGTGCCCGTAAGAAACCTGATACCGGCCTGAAATCTCGGGATGAGGCCGAACCAATATTGGGACTTGTTGCCCGTGTTCTCGTATGGAATCGGCAAGCGTTTTGCAGTCTGCGGCGCTTTCATTCAGGCGGTCGGTAACGAAGGACGAATCAATCAGCGTCGGATCGAGGTCAATAATATCGGCTCCAGCAAGGAGCCTCTGTTCGAGTGCCTTGGCTGCATCTATGTCGGCCGAAATCCGTTCTAGAGATCGACTCATAGCCCCAACTGCGCCACGTACACCGAGCGTCGGCCGCACACCCGCCTCTAGGTTTAGGCTCTTCTCGAAAGAGGGATTGGTGTTGACCGCGGTCAACTCATCGTCATCAAGGCCAAGAAGAAGGTTCTTACGGGTCACGCCTGTCTCCCCCAAGCACTTAGGATGAGAGCTTCCACCTCGCCATTGACCGCATTCAGCGCCTCAACTGCGCGATCATATGTTGCGCGGGTAAACTGCTCCCTTGGAACCTCATAAAGCGTTTGCTTGGTAATCCCCGCATCGGAGATCGCAGTGCTCTTGACCATTGGCGAGGTCAATACTCGCTCTCCAAACATAGAACGCATGAACGCGACCATTTGCGTTTGAGGTCCATCGGACGCTTCAAATCGTGTTACCAGATACCGCATCCAGTCATATTCCATATTGCCGCCGGCCTTCGCGACGACAGCTAACAAGTCAGAGGTCATAATTAAAAACTGGCACATCGACATAAGGTCCAACATCTGCGGGTGCACAGTGATGAGGAGCGCTGTAGCGGCACAAAGCGCGGACAATGTGAGAAAACCCAATTGTGGCGGGCAATCCATCACGACGATGTCATAGTCCTTCTCCACCGAACCGATTGCCCGCGCGACTCGCGCGAAGAACAGCGCATCGCCGGAATTTTTCTCAGCCAGCGCTTTGGGGCTTTCGTGCTCGAACTCCATCAGCTCAATGTTGCCAGGAACGATATCCAGGCCAGGAATATACGTGTGGCGGATGATATCCTTGAGCTCCCGGCGATCACCGTCATAGCGGATCGCCCCGTAAAGCGTTTCATTTTCCCCTATGTCGAATTCGGGTTGATAGCCATGTAACGCCGAGAGGCTCGCCTGAGGATCCAAATCGATGGCCAGCACGCGGTACCCGTGCAAGGCGAGATATTGTGCCAGATGCGCTGCGGTGGTCGTCTTTCCGGAGCCACCCTTGAAATTGGCGACAGATATGACCTGAAGACGCTCACCGGCTCTCCTGTGCGGCAAATACCGACGACCGGCCTTCCCACCTTCGTCCAGAAAAGCGCGAAGACCCTGAATGTCTTCGCAAGAATAAGAGCGTCTGCCCGTTGGACTGGTTTCTGGACGTGGCCCCTTGCCATCGAGCGAGAGTTGGCGAAGATAACCATCATTGATGCCGATTAGCTTTGCAGCCTCGCCAGACGAAAAGGACCGCAGGGTCTTTTGCGATGCGGGAGGGAAGAGCTTCCGGCGATGCGCCTGCAATTTCGCTGAAAGTTGATCCGCATCACCGGCGATCAACTCGTGAATTGCGGTCAATGATGGAAGCTGGGTAGCTGGCTCAGATGCCACGGCTTTCTCGCGTAGTTACGGTTCGGTGCCCATCCCACGGATGATTGTCGTGGCAACTAAGCCCGATTCTTCTGCTTTGCGCAAGAAATTTTGGGTTAATGAAAAGTTAACGACGCCCCTTCGCTGATCCGCGCCTGCCGATGCCCCTTCCCCGGCGAGTAACCACGCACACGGTTCTCGATCAAAAAGGGTCCAAGAACACTTATTCCTCCTTGCGCTTGGAGCAGGAATCAACCCCGATCACCGCAATGCAAAGCGTCCAGGATTACGCGTTAGATCAAATCAGAATGCGTTGCGTCCGAAGCCTAGTTGACCGCGGTCAACTCATTCTAGGGCTTGCCCATCTCCTAGCGGCCAACCGCTCCGTGAGACGGCAGGCCTCAATATGTTGAGGTAACCAATTCGGTGATAGCTTTTAGTCACCAATCTCAGCGAACGCTTGCAAAAGCCAAGATGGAAAAGACGGCGCTAATGCGCCCTCCATCCCAAACTTCCAGACCGGAATTCCCATCTCGCGGGTCTTGTTGCCGAGGTTCTCAAGAATGCCGGAGCTGGGGAAAACGACGCCCTCGATTGGCACGGTTTCGAGCATCAAGTCGCTGCGCTTGATCAAACGGGCATACGGATCAAAAATTCAATTCGCGCTCAACCACTCCCGGAGCTTCGTCCATCTCTTGCGTCCGCCGCCGCTGCGCACCGCGATCGCCATCGCCCGGCGCTGACCGACGATAACCACGAGACGTTTGCCCCGCGTGACGGCTGTGTAGACGAGATTGCGCGCCAGCATGGTGTAATGCTGGGTCGCGAGCGTGATGACGACGGCGGGATATTCCGAGCCCTGCGACTTGTGGATCGTCGTCGCATAGGCGGGAACCAGAGTGTCGAGTTCGCCAAACGGATATTCGACCTCGCGACCGTCGAAGCCGGCGACGAGGAGGCCTTCGACCTCGTCGATGCGCAACACGGTTCCAAGATCGCCATTGAAGACATCGCGATCGTAATCGTTCTCGGTCTGCATGATCTTGTCGCCGGGCGCGAAAATCGACCCGAATTTCTCGATCTTCGCGGGAGGATTGGGATTGAGGGCTTTTTGCAGATCGGCATTGAGCGCGCGGGCGCCGAGGGCACCGCGCTGCATTGGGCAAAGAACCTGGATGTCGCGGATCGGATCGAGGCCAAAGCGGCGTGGAATCCGGTCGCGGACAATTTCCACGACCTTCGCCGCTCCCTGCTCGGGATCGTCGGCTTCGACAAACCAGAAATCCGAATCCTCGCCGCGCTTTGGCCATTCCGGCATTTCACCGCGATTGATCCGGTGCGCGTTGACGACGATCCTGCTCTCGGCGGCCTGGCGGAACACCTCGGTCAACCTTGCGAGCGGTATCGCGCCGGAATTGATGATGTCGTCGAGCACCTGCCCAGGCCCGACCGAGGGAAGCTGATCCACGTCGCCGACCAGCAAAAGCGCCGCCCGGGCAGGGATCGCCTTGGTGAGCGAAAACATGAGCGAGACATCGACCATGCTGGTTTCGTCGATGACCAGAAGATCGCAATCGAGTGGATTGTCGGCGCCGCGGCGGAAGCCGCCGGTCTTGGGATCGATTTCCAGCAAGCGGTGGATGGTCTTCGCCTCGATGCCGGTCTGCTCGGTCATGCGTTTCGCGGCGCGGCCGGTCGGCGCGGCGAGCAGAATCTTCGTTCCCTTGGCGGCGAGAATACGCAGAATCGCGTCGAGCAGGGTCGTCTTGCCGACGCCCGGGCCGCCGGTGATTACCATCGCCTTGGAGCGCAGCGCCAGCTCAATCGCCGCGCGTTGCGACGCCGCCAGCATCTTGCCCGTCCTTTTCTCGACCCAGGGCAGGGCCTTCTCCACGTCGATCGCCGGCCAGGGCAGGGCGCCTCGGACCAGGGAGCGCAGCCGTTCGGCCACGCCGCGCTCGGCGATATGAAGCCCGCGCAGGAAAACGCATGCCTCCCCGCCGATCGTGTCACCGACGACCTCGGCGCCGGCGAGCTCGTGATCGAGCGCCGCCCTCACAAGCGCCTTGTCGACATCGAGCAGCTTGGTGGCGAGGGTGACGAGATTGTCGACCGGAAGCCCGCAATGACCATCGTCCGTCGCCTCTTGCAGGGCGAAGGATACACCGGCGCGCAGCCGCTGCGGGGCTTCGCGCGTCATGCCCATTTTCATGGCCATCGCGTCCGCCGTCCGAAAGCCGATGCCTCTGATGTCGCGGGCGAGGCGATACGGATCCTCGGTCATCACCTGAATGGCTTCATGCCCATAGGTTTTGAAGATGCGCACCGCGCGCGACGTTCCAACACCATGGGAATGCAAAAACACCATGATGTCGCGAACGGCCTTCTGCTCGGCCCAGCCGGCGGCGATTTTTCCCGCGCGGAGTTCTCCGATCCCCGACACATCCCTCAGCTTCTCGGGGGTCGCTTCGATGATTTCGAAGGTTCCTACCCCGAACGCATCGACGATTCGCTTCGCGAGCTTCGGACCGATGCCGCGAACCATTCCCGAGCCGAGATATTTCTCGATGCCCTCGGCGGTGGTCGGCGGGGTGGTCTTGAGAAGATCGGCTTTGAATTGCAGCCCGTGGGTGCGATCGGTAGTCCAAACGCCGACGGCGTGTATGAACTCTCCCGCCGATATCGAGGCGGCATGCCCCACGACCGTGACGAGGTCGCGCTTGCCTCGCGCCTTCACCTTCAGGACGGCGAAGCCATTTTCCTCATTGTGAAAAGTCACCCGTTCGACCGAGCCGACGAGCGTTTCACGCGAAGTGGTCGTGTCGGCTGCCGCCCGCAAGATGCTTCCTGGCTCCCAATGGAATCTCTGGGCTGACTATAGCAAGCCACGCGGACGACGCTCCGATGATCGCGTGACGGCCGGAAGCCAGCGCAACAGCGCGCAAATTGTATGTCGTCTCGATCACTCGCCCCCGGCTATTCTCCATCCCGCAGCGACGGCTTCTGCGTCCGAGCAAAACCAGCGCTCTCCGACCGCTTTGGAGATGTGGACACGATCGTAATCGTGTCCGCCCGGCAGATGATAAATGCGCTCCGCTGTGAGCGCGCGGCGATGGACGAGGGAGCCTGAAAGCGGGCGCCAGAACGAACCAGTTTAGGTTGCGGAGAGTTCGGTCAGATGTTGGCAGCAGAATTCGAATGTATTGCGCCGGTCCATAAGCGGGATCCCGCGCGAGGTCAGGTGCTCGAGTTCTCCGCGATCGGGCAGCCGCATCATCGGGCTGCGTTCGCGTCCTCGCCGCCGACCTGACCGGTCTCTCTCCAAGAGTCGGAAAGGGCATGCGCGTGGATGTCTATTTGAAATGGAGCCTGGTTCATTGAAAAAGGGTCGCCACGAAGGGCGACCCTATGTTCATAATAAACTGCTCGCGACGAAACACCGCAGTGACCACGTCGCGTCAGATTTCCTTGAGCTGATCGGCAGAGGACTTGCCGGTGCGGCGGTCCTGCTCGATCTCGTAGCTCACCTTCTGGCCTTCTTGCAGATCGCGCAAGCCGGCGCGCTCGACGGCGCTGATATGAACGAAAACATCCGCTCCGCCATTATCCGGCTGGATGAAGCCAAAGCCCTTTTGACCGTTGAACCATTTCACAGTTCCGTTAGCCATGTCACTCTCCAAGCAAAGTTAGAAGAAGGTCCCATTCGTGGGGCCAGATCGATCGATGTTTGGAAGAGGTCGTCAGCGGCTTCGTTTCCAAAGCAAGTCCAAGTCGTCAGGCCGAAAATCGATGCGCGACATATAGTGACCTGGGAAACTGATTGCAACGCAAGCCTGTCCGTTCCCGTCGCACAGCGTTCGACGCATAGCGGCCGCACGATTTACAACAGCTCTCGCCCGAGCGAGACGACCGTGGTCGCGACGGCGGCAGAGGTCTCGCCAACAGAACGGGTATAATACAGGCGGGCGTATCGAGAGCGCCTTCCTGGGGCAACCATTCCAGCAAGTGATGATCGGCATCCGAACCTCACGCCGCTTCGCACCTCACTGTTAGGAGAAACTCAAAGACGCCGTTAGGACTTCCCGCTGGAACAGAGTTTCCAAGCGAACCGGTGACCTCCCGATCACGATCTCCAGGAGTCAAACAGCCATGCAGGATCTTACGCCCGACGGGCTTCGCGTTTTGGAAGACGTCGCCCGGCGCCATGCGGTGAGCCTCGAAGCCGTGGTCACCATGCTCCGTGCGCTCATGGAGGGCAACGGATCCCAGGCGCAGTTCAACCATCCCGATCTTGGCGGCATGGGACAGTGGTCGCAAGGCGGAATGATCATGGTTGGCGACATGTTCAATCAAGGCCTGAAGCATCGCGTCGATACGCTCTGTAACGAACTCGCCGGCCTCCTACGCGATCAGCAATTACTGAAGGTCAATGCGGGGTCTTTTCAGTCGCAAAGCCAGAGTGGAGGCGGCGGGGTCAGTTTGTTCGTGCCGGGATCTCGTGCGTCTTCCAGCCAATGGTGGCCAGAGGAACTTGGCATAGCCGCGTCCACCGGCGCCCAGAACGACCTACGATACGCCTGTTTCCCCGGCTCACACCGTCTTGCGATCCAACAGGGCGGTCGGATCAGCGTCTATGACACCGGAGAGCACAGGATCATGGGCTTCTCCCAGCAGCAGAGCGGCGATCAATCGCTGACGTTCACCAGTCAATTCGGGCTAGTGCGCGTCGCCGATTTGCCTTTGGTCGCTCCACTGCCAGATCAGCCCGCAAGAAATCCGTCCCCATCCATGTCCGTGACGCCGCGGGAACCGCCAAAGCCCGCTCCGTCCGCCGTGGCTGTCGCCGCTCCGTCAGCGGCGCCTGCAAAGCAGGTTGCTATGGACGACATTTTCGCGATGATCGAGCGTCTCGCGGAGCTTCGCCAAAAGGATATCCTCACGGAAGAGGAATTCGCGGCGAAAAAGACGGAGCTTTTGAGCCGCCTTTGAGGGTTCGAAATTCGGTTTCCAGAGGCCGGAGTATGAGCGCATTCACTGGAAACCGCCCCGCCTATTGTCGAGGAACTTCGTGAGCGCATCCAACGCCTCGAGGGCGCCGTCACGCGCCGGCGGACCGTGTTGCCCTTCGGCGTCAAGGAGATCGACCGGCGCTTGCCCGAGGGCGGGTTGGCGCTCGGCGCCCTGCATGAGGTGGCCGGCGGCGGTAATGGCGCGGTAGACGGCGCGGCGGCGGCGCTGTTTACGGCGGGAATTGCCGCCCGGACGCGGGGCCAGGTGCTTTGGTGCGTCACCCGCAAGGATCTGTTCGCGCCGGCCATCGCCCAGGTCGGGCTCTTGCCCGACCGGGTGATCTACGTCGAAGCGACCGATGAGAAGTCGGTGCTGGCCTGCTTCGAGGAAGGATTGCGACATGGCGGGCTCGGCGCGGTCGTCGCCGAAGTCGCGCGGCTCTCCATGACGGCCTCGCGCCGGCTTCAGCTTGCGGCGGAAGGCTCTGGCTCGATCGGCATCGCCATAAGGCGCTGGCGGCGTCAGACAGAGGCCGCCGACTTCGGCCAGCCGACGGCCTCCCTCACACGTTGGCGCGTCAGCGTGCTCCCATCGACGCCGTTGCCTGTTTCCGGCGTGGGACGCGCCCGATGGCATGTCGAGTTGATCCGCTGTCGCGCCGGCGAAAGCGCGGATTTTGAGTTGGAGTCCTGCGATGCCAAGGGTCGTCTCGCCCTTCCTTCCGAGCTGGTCCACGGATCGGGTGAGAAGGAATCTCGGCGACGCCGCTCCGCCGGTTGAAACGCCGATTGTGTTGATTGGTCGCGAGGGGAGGCGACGGGTGGTGCTGGCGGCGGACGCCGCCGCGCTGCGGGCGCGGTTGCGCGTGGGGATGGCGGCGACCAAGGCGCAGGCGTTTGTCTCAGGCCTGATCGTCATGGACGCGGAGCCGGAAGCCGACGCGCAGGCGCTCGACCGGTTGGCGATCTGGGCGTTGCAACGCTATGCGCCGATCGTCGCCGCCGTTCCACCGGATGGACTGGTTATCGACACGACCGGCGCCGCTCATCTCCACGGCGGTGAAGGCACCATGGTTGCGGGGATGGTCGAGCGACTCGCCGCCTCCCACATCGTCGCGCGCGCCGCGCTCGCCGATAGCTGGGGCGGCGCCCATGCCATCGCCCGCTATCTGGCGCGACCGTCGATCGTCATCGCCCCGGGCGTAACCGCTGCGGCGATTCTCGACCTGCCGATCGCCGCCCTGCGCCTGCCCGGGGAGATGGTGGAAAGTCTTCACGTCCTCGGCTTCGAACGCATCGGCGAGCTGGCGGCAAAACCCCGCGCGCCTTTGACGCTGCGTTTTGGTCCGGAACTCGGACGGCGTCTCGATCAGGCCTTTGGGCGGATCGCCGAGCCGATCGAGCCGGTTCGCTCACCCGACCTCGTCGAGGTTCGCCGCGGCTTCGCCGATCAGGCCCAGCAGATAGTCGCGATGCGCCTCGATGCGGCGGGAGCGGCGATCGCCGCCAGAAGGCGCCGGCGAAATCTCGCCCGTGGTCTCGTAGCGCTTCACCCAGCGCACCGC
>Ga0302320_10024191_pt1 | contig 11869 bp, 4 predicted proteins | sample Bog_T0_3_FD_202130 | JGI IMG/M metagenome (GOLD analysis project Ga0302320, IMG submission 202130) | Peat permafrost microbial communities from Stordalen Mire near Abisko, Sweden - Bog_T0_3 | ecosystem: Environmental > Terrestrial > Soil > Wetlands > Peat | place: Sweden: Abisko, Stordalen Mire... | reverse complement strand
GCGAGAACTGTGGCGGGCGTGGGCAGAAGCGTCGCGGCGTTGCGCACGAACACCTGCGCGATCAGGCCCGGCGTCAGGGCCTGCTTGTAGCTTGCGCCGGGCAGCGCCAGCGATTCGAGGATGCCGAGAGGCAAAAGCGCTTGCGGGCTGCCCGCGGCTTGGCCCAGGTCGTCCGGGCGGTAGAGCGTGCGGGTTGTGCTCAGCAGGCGGCGATAAGGCTGGCCGGCGTTGAGGCCCGAGGGCGAGAAATCTTCGTAGGCAAGGTCGTGCGCGCCGTCGCTGGCTGCGGCAAGCTGCGCCTCGATCTCGGCGAACTGGAACAGGTTCGTGAAGTTGGGCAGGTTCGCCACGGGCTGGCACTGGTAGAGCTGGTAGACGCTGGACTGGGCCGCGAGCGGGGCGCGGTTGGCGTCGGCCGAGAGAATCGCATTCGTGTACGTGTTGACAGTTGCGGTCAGCAGCAAGGCCTGCTGCGCGGCCTGGTCCGCGGCGCTGAGCGCGGGATCGGCGAATCGGCGGCCGTAGCCGATCGAAACTGTTTCAAGCGGGTTGCCGAAGGCGTCGGCGGCCATCGTTATGCTGTGCGTCACGCGTGGATCGGCGGCAAAGATTGCGCCATCGGGCGGCGCCGCCTGGTTGGCGGACAGCGTTTCGCCCTCGACCGCGTAGAGCTTCCGCTCGTAATGCATGTCTAGCGTTTCCCGGGCGTGTGTAAGGAACACGGCGTAGGGATTGGGTCCCTGCGGCTGCAGCATCTCGAGCGTGTAGTTGCGCTCGGAAGTCCAGTAGGGGCGGTCGGCCGCGAGGGTCGAGTCCTCCGCGTACACCTCCTGGCGCAGGATTGATCCGCGCAGGGCCCTGCAGGACTCCCGCATCTCCTCGCCGGAAAGATCGTAGGCGATGCGAGTTCCGTCGCTCAGCAGAACTGTCGCGGGCAGCGCGGTATCGGGCAGAAAAAGAGATTGCGCTTCAGCCGCGTTCAGTCCGGCGTTGCCCGTGGCCGGATCGCCTTCGCTGTAGTACTCGTTCTGGAGCGCGGTGGTCATGGACTCGGCGTTGAAGAAGAAGCCGGTGTGGAACCAGGTTTTCGTCAGCGTCGGCGGGACATTCGATGCTGCGTCTTCGTTGGCCGCTGCAGGCAGCGCGCCGCTGGCGTTCAACGTGGCGAAGTCTTCGCTGTCGTACTGATCCACCCGCGCAAAGCCGCGGAACTCCCGCTCCACGCCGTCGAAGTAGCCGTGGTGATACGTGTAGCGCGAGACGAAGCGGTTGCGGCTGATCCGGTCCAGCGTTTCGACGCGCTCGACCACCTGCACGGGGAAAGGAAGGCGCGTGATCCACGGCGTGCCGGCGAGCTTGTCCTCAACGTAGAACTTTGTCGAGGGCGCGTAGCAGATGTGGGTCTCGGCGCCCAGGTTGTTCACCATGCCAACCAGCAGATGCGGCTTCACGCCCCCCATCAGGTCGATGTAGCGCATCTGGGTGCGCGCGTTTGCCACCAGCGGCGAGGACCACACCAGGCACGCCGTGCCGTTGCCCAGCAGGTCGAGCACGGCGGCGGTCGAAGCCGTATCGACAAGCGGGAAACGATCCAGCACGCGGCGCTGGGCAAAGCTGTTGCCAGACTGGCTGAAGTAGAGATGCACTTCGCCGGAGGCGAAATAAATCAGGTCGGAGGCGCCCGAGCCGTCGATGTCGGCCAGGCGCACGCGACGCGCGTCGAAGCCCTCCTGGCGGTCGAGGCGCAGCACTCCGTCCATCGTTACCTTGGCGCCGAAGCGGCCGTAACCGAGGTTGGGCCAGTAGCAGACTTCGCCGGCGCGAATGCGGACCAGGTCGGTGAGGCCGTCGCCGGACATGTCGGCGAGAAAGATCGACTCGGTGCCGTCGGCAAAGACCAACTGCGGGCCGCGCTCCTCGTCCAACGATTGCTGGACGCGCTGCGCGGGGCCGAAGCCAGCGGTGGAGAGCGACTCATGCCACCAGAAGACGTCGTCCTCGCCGATTAGCACGTCGGCAAATCCGTCGCCGGTCAGGTCGATAAACCTCAGGTTGGGGTTCTGCCAGTCGAGAACGGGCAGCGACGCGAAGGGCAGGAACGGCTGCCAGCCGTACTCCTCGGTGCGCTCGTAGTAGCCCGGCGTCGGCTTGTCTAAGTCGACCAGCGAAAGGAAGCCGTCCCCGGAGAGTGGCAGCAGTTGCTGGCGGCCGCCGCTGATGTTGGCAAGCGAGGGCAGCTTGGCGACCAGGCGCTCCGGCGCAAACTGCGCCACCGTGACCGCGGCGGGCCCGCTGCCCTGTACATTAGCCGGGCTGAGATTGGACTTGTAATACCATGCCCCGTGCTGCTCGGTGAGAACGCCGGAAAGCCCCTCGCTGTCGAGATCCACCCAGCGGTAATTCCTGCTGTCGATGCCCGCGGGCAGATTCATCCCGCTCGCCGAGTCCAGATCACGCACGGTTTCGTCGATCACGGCCTGCGTGTAAATGAAATTGACCGGCGGGATTGATTTCGAAAGATATCCTCCGGTGCCGTTTGGGACGTACCCGGTCTGCGACACCGATTCCAGATAGGAATAGAAAGGCTGCGTTGGGTCGGCGAGCGGCGCGGAAGCGTGCTGCAGATCGAAGGAGCGGACCAGGCTGTCGGCTCCGACGCTCTTGTCGTCGGGGAAGCTGTGGAACATCAGCACCCGCTTGCAGAGCCGATACGTGCGCACCTCGAACGTGGGCCTGTAGGTTGAGAATGCGTCGAGGCGGCAGCCCCACGGCTGGACTTCCGCGGGTGTAGGTGCATCCTCATCGTGCTCGCCGTAGTCGAAAACTACTTCGAAGCACCAGTCGGTGGGCAAGGGCGCTGGCTGCTCCGCCGCCATGCTGGGAAGGTAGGGGGTGCGGTTGCCGTAGCGAATGGTCTTGATGTATCTTTGCGCCGAACGCGAGTTTGCGGTCCGGTTGCGCTCGTTGGCTTGGGTAAGATCCACTCCCTCGGAGTCTTCGGCCTTCCACGTGTACGAGAGGAGGTTGCCTTCGTCGTCGTAACTCTCGCTGATGAGCCAGCTGAAAATGCGCGTGGGGTCCGATGGGTCGGCGATGCGGCTCGCGGCGGTCTGGCCGAACCAGGTGTTCACGTTGTTCCGGGAAATCGTCCTCCAGAACACATCGGTTGCATCCGAGACATTTGCCCAGCGCTCAATGCGGGCAAACGGCCCTTCGACGCGGGGGCGATACTGCTGCACGTTGTATTGAGAACCATAAAGCGAACGAACGACAGCGTTGATGCTCCATCCTGTCTTGCTCTCGATTAGCGCAGGCATCAGGTCTTCGGCGTCGGAGAGCAGAAAGACGTCGGAGTTTTCGGCGTCGTTGTATTGCGGCAGGCCCTTGTCGGTCTTGCGCGTCACCATGGGCAGCGCCACTGACCAGCCGAAGCCGAACGCGTTGTTGGCCGCGCCGGAGTTGTATGCGAGAGAAAGACTGGGACCGAATCCCGACCGTGCTGGGCTCGCGGCAATGGGAATCGTTACCGAGCCGGTGCCCGTTACCGAATTGGCCGTGAACTTTTCTCCGATCCCGCGGATCGCACCGCCGCCTTTCGGCAATGCCAGCTGCGGCGCATCGGCCAGCGTTCCCTTGCTTGAGGAGTCGTCTTGAGGAGATTTCTCGCTAGTTCGTGGGTCTACCATCGGTCACTTCCATGCTGAAGGAGTGGGTTCGATGAAACATGGAGCACAATCTTTGGCGAACACGGATTCAACCTCAAGACACTTGCCTCTTGAGGCTTCTGGTAAGCCCTCATGGAACGCGCGTCCGAACACGCGTCAGTTCGGACAAAATCAATTTGGATGCTGATGATCGAAAAATCCTAGCAACTCGGGAAGAAACACACACCAACGGCAATCCGCAGCATTGGATCCGGGAAAGCAACTAGCCAACATTGATCCGTGCGGGTAGGGGCCAGCGAAGGTCTTAAAGACGCAGACAGTCTTCACGAGTCTGCGCAACTAGTCAAGAAAAAATCTGGGCAGCTCCTGCACGGCCTCCTTGGACCGACATGCATAGAGTGTTTGTGCAGGGGGAGTACCGATCGTTACAGGATGCGAGAAATATTCTCAACTTATTTGATCGTGTTGCCATAATTCTGAAACTTCAGCCCGGAAGAATGCGGCTCGCCGTTCTTCTCTCGCCATTCATTTAGCCTGGACCCCACGAAAGAATTCCTACAGCAGTTTCGATTTTGCTGTTTACATAAACCGAGCGGCTGAGTGGCTTTTTCCCCAAGAAAAAGCCACCTTGCACGATCTCAAAATGGCAAGACTAGAATCGAAAATGCTCTAAGGCACGCTATTCAGCTGCGCAGCGAGTTTTTCCATTGCTGCGTTTTCCCGGGTCACTTCGCCGACCTCTTGACTGTGCAAGGCTATCTCCGCGGCGATTGAGCGGCCCAGAATTCGCTGATCAATACTGCCAAACGACCCCGGCACAAGCCTTCCCAACCAACCGACCCACGCCGGCGTATGAGCGTTGCCGACTAGGATGCCGGGGCGAAATATGGCCAGGCGGGCAAAACCGACGTTACGCACGGTGTCTTCCTTCATGCCCATAATTCGCGCATAGCGAAACCGGCTGCGAGCTGTGCTTCCCGCCGCGGAAAGCAGGCAAAACTGGGCGATTCCGCCGTCATGGCAGCCGCGCGCAAAGTCACCGACGACGCCAAGCTCAAGTCGTTGCAATTCTTCTTCGCTCCAGCGCATTGATCCAGAACCAACACCCACACAGCTCACGGCGCTGACGGGACCTTGGCTCAAGACTTCACGGGCAAGCGCTGCTGTGCGCTTTGCAAAGTCGGAAGCGCCGCTATCAAGAACGACGTTGCGCACCCGCGATCGCGCCGCGATGGGTTTCCTGGTGACCATCACTACTTCCCGGCACTCCGGAACTGCCAGCAGCCCCGCCACGGCTGCGCCTCCGACTTGTCCGGTACCTCCAAGGATAATTGCTGCGAAACTCTGCTTCACAAATAGGACCTCTGCTTAGCTAACGATGTGACAGCCCCGTTCACCCAACGACGGAAGCTTATGCTGCCCCTACAGCAGTTTCGATTTTGCTGTTTACCATAAACCGAGCGGCTAAGTGGCTTTTTCCCCAAGAAAAAGTCACCTTGCACGATCTCAAAATGGCAAGACTAGAATCGAAAAATCCTAAGCAGAACTTGCGCTGCGAACTTGTCTCGACTACACAAGGGATGAAAACTCGCTGCCATTGTCGCAGAACAGCATCTGCGGAAGACCGCGCTGCATTCAAAACTGAAGACGGCGAGGCTATAACGATTGCCGCACGCTGCAATTACTGTAGCCGGAACTTGCTTGAATTGGTGCGGGAGAAGGGACTCGAACCCCCACGGATTTCTCCGCTTGGACCTAAACCAAGTGCGTCTGCCATTTCGCCACTCCCGCTTTGCTGCCCTTTACGGAACTCGTCTGGATGAACGACTTGTGCTGCTTCCCTTATCCAGGCGAGACACCGCATCGTGCTTATGATCTGCCGCTATAGCGGTTTCGGAAATGGTGTAGACCGGAAGCACACGCTCAAGAGGCGTTTTCCTTTCGGGGTCCCCAGCGACAGGTCCTCGTCGCTGGGGTGAAAGTAAAGGCCACCGTTGATGCCCTCGAAAAGTCCTCGTGTTTCCCGAAACTGCTCTAGATGAGCATAGCGTATCGCTAAGCTGCGTTCCATGTCACGCAGATGCCCCTCTGAAATCAGTTTATAGCGGTTTCGGAAATGGTGTAGACCGGAAGCACGCACTCAAGAGGCGTTTTCCTTTCGGGGTCCCCAGCAACAGGTCCTCGTCGCTGGGGTGAAAGTAAAAGCCACCGTTGATGCCCTCGAAAAGTCTGCGTGTTTTCCGAAAACTGCTCTAGAAGTCCGTAACACGACTTGCAAGGCGCCTTCCTTTTTTAAAACACTGAACCCTTCAGCATCGTTTCATGACCCCGACATCAATGGTGGCCCCCGCCCCCGCTCGAACTGCCGGCACTAGAACTGCTCGCACTCGCGCCGGCCGTACCCGCGCCGCCACTGCTCGAACTCCCGCCACTACTCGCGCCGCCGCCCGCGGAATGCGATCCACCCCCACCACCCCCGCCACCGCTCGATCCACCGTGTGAGCCACCACCCGCGCCACCGCCGCCATGGTATCCGCCGCCCCCACCGCTGCTCCCGCGATAACCGCCCCCGCTATAGCTCGATGCATGTGCCTGCAGATTCCCGCTGGGATTGCTCACCGGCGCCATCACGGTCGATGACCTTTCCCCGTGCATCACTTCCCTGGCCATCATGAAGCTTTGCGACTTGTGATCGAAGCTCAGCGGAACCGCACCCGCTCTTACAGGTTCGCCCTTTGCTCCGGTTCCCGCCTTCAGCGTCCGTGCTGAAACCATCGGAGTATCCACGCGTGCCAGCGGCGGCAGCAACACCTTGCTGAATTCCTTCGGCGGAGATTTCAATTCCTCAATGGCATTCGGATTCTCAAATCTGAATCGCTCCAATCCCGGCTGCGCTCCCTTGTTCACCGCGAAAACATCCTTCGTCCGATTGATTGCCGGCCTCCCCTTCACGTCGTATGGATGCAGCGGGACGTAACCTACCTTGTGGCCGCTCTTCACCCACCGCACCGGCTCCAGGTGGTGCCGCTTGCAGCCTGCCACCCACACGTAATGCTTGTGGTGCCGAATCCAGCTCCCCGCGTGACACACGCTCCATGCATACGGCTCCATGCCCGCTTCAACCCCGGTTGAAACCACTCTCCTCCTGCCGGTTGTCGGATCGCGGCTGATCATGTAGCGAACCGCCGCCGGTGCGCATGGAAAGAACTCGTCGGCGATCGCCGTTCCCACTTGCGGACTGGGCCCCTGTCCGTTCCTGCCTCCCTGCGCAAGCTGCTGCACGCTCACACTTCCAGGCGCCTCCTGAATCTGCCCCGCGCCGCCCCCGCCTCCACCGGCAAACGCCGTCGGCTCCCAGCATCGTCCGTATGGCGGGCAATCAAAAAACTCTCCCCGCTTGTACATCTCCGCGATCCCGGGAATCGGCTGCGTCAGATTGCCGGCTTTCATCACCGCCTCCATAGCCTCCTTCCTCTGAGAAACACGCTCTGAAACCCATTTGTCCCAGTCCGCATACGACGTCGCATCCACCGCCGGCGTCGATTCCAGGATCTCGCCGCTCTTTACCGCCATTGTCTTTCCCACAGCCAGGTTTGCCTGGCTCAACTCCGGAAGCAGCAACCCTCCGGCATGCAGAGGAGTAATAGTCGTCGCATCCAGGTAGCTGTTCACCCGCGCAAACACCACCTGGTGCCCACGCACACTCAACTCGTCGGTCGGCGTCCTCAGCACAAACGATTCGCCCGCGATCTCCCCCCCCACATTCAGGGATGCTGTCCCCGACAGCAGCGCCATCTCCGTATAAGGAACTCCGCCCGTCGTATGCAGATCGTTCAGCGTCAAAACTGAGTTAGGACCCAGGTATACCGTCGATGCATCCTCAAGCTCAATCTCCGCTCGCCCTTCCCCGGTTGCCAGGTTGAATCCCGTCTCCAGCGGTGTATTGCTTACCGCCTTCTCCCACGTTGCTCCGGTTTCCTTCTCGTTCTCAGTGCCCCTGGCAATGCGCACATCGCCCTCTGCGTAGCTGATCCGCGCAATCTGCGCGTACGTCGCGTCGGAGTAGTGCTGGCCCAGGATGAACGCCGCTTCCTTCTTCAACTTCTCTGACGAGTTCCCATTCAAAATCTCCTGGATCTGCGCCAGTGCCCGCGGCTCGTCCGTCCGTATCAGCGCGTTCAACGCCAGCAGCTTCAAATCATCGTCCTGCTCGTCTTCCAGCTTGATGTGCTTCCCGTCCCGCTGGTAGATTTCAATCTCCAGCGCTCCGCACTCATGCAGCCAGCCGCTCGATGCGAATTGCTTCCCCAACGAAGCGCACGTCTCCAGCGCGGTTTTTGATTGCCCCAGCTTGTTCTCCGCGTACGCCTTCCAATACAGTGCACCGTCTGAATAGGCTCCATGCTCCGCGATGAGCTTCTCAAAAATCCGTTCCGCATCCGCCCAGTGCCCCTCGTTGATCGCCCGCGTTCCGTCGGCAAACTGGCTGCTCTCGGCCCCATCCGCATTCCCGACGCCAAGCAAACCCATCACGGGCTCTCCGCCCATCAAGGCCTGGCCTCCCAGCGCATGCGCTGAAATCCCCATAGGCATCCAGAACGCGCCCGCCAGCAGTGCAGCAAGCATCCTCGCTCCGCTTCTCATATAGCCCCTTTCTCTGAGCGACTTCTCCCCGCCGCCTCTTGATCCGGAATTCGCGAACGCAGCACCCTTACTTCAAACAGCAATCCGTCCGCATTCATCTGGTCCTGCAATCGCGCAATCGTCGCGGGGTTCAGCCCCCCCGGTTGATTGGCGAGTTCCGCCAGCAATCGATCCAGATGGTCAAGCGCCGTTTGCAATGCCGGATCTCCCGCCTCCTCCGCGTTCTTCTTGCAGATGCGATTCGCTGCCAGCAAGCTCCGCGCCTCGTCCCGCATCGGCAACACCATATCCGCGCTCCCGGCATCGGCATGTTTCAGTTCCACCAGCAACCGCTCTGAGCGATCCAGGTGATCGCTCAGTACCACCACAACCACGTGCTGCTTCACCTCTGGGGAAGGGGTCTTCATCACCGTCCGCTGCGGCTGTCGCTTCTGTTCCCAGATGCGGCCCGCATAAAATCCGCCAGCCAGCAACACCGCGCACGCCGCCGCATAACTCAATGCCTTCCAGAGTCCCGCGTTCAGCCAGCGCCGCTTCTCAACCTGGTACACCGCCAGCGAGGGAGCAATCGCCGCCCATACATTCTCGCCGTAGCTCTCATCGCGTGCCGGCGGTTCCACTGCCTTTATTTCGTCAAGATCGTACTGCAGCCCCGTATATGAAAACGCGCAGTCCTCACACGCCTCCAGATGCTGTGCCACCTGGACCTTGCCTTCGCCTTTACTGTAGTAGTGCTCCGTCAACTCTTCTTCGGTTAAATGCTTCATCGTGTCACCTGTAAGCTCGCCAGTCTCTTCCGTAATTTCTGTACCGCTCGATACACCGTATGTTTGGCCGCGCTCGGCGCAATGTGCAATATGGCGGCAATCTCTTCGGCGCTCCGGTCTTCCATGTGCCGCAGGATGAAGGCCGTCCGCTCGTTCGGCGTCAGGCTGTGCATCGCTGCCTGCTGCAACGCGCCAATCTCTCCGCTCAGCAGCACCCGGTCCGGTCCCGCCCCCGCGTCCGGTACCTGCACTTGGTCCAGTTCCGCGTCGTTCTCATCGCCTACCCGGCTCGTCTCATCCCGCCTACGCCCGCTTCGCTTGTCCAGCGCGCAATGCACCGCGATCCGATAAATCCACGTCCCGAAATTCGATCGCGATTCAAAGCCTTCCAGCTTCCGGTATCCACGCAGAAAGGCGTCCTGCACCACTTCTTCCGCATCAGCCTCATTCCCCGTAATGCGAAACGCCAGGCGGAACAAAGTATGACTATGACGCACCACCAGCGCCCCATAGGCGTCCCTGTCTCCTGCAAGCACTGCCTGGATCGTCTCGTGGTCGTTCCTGCCCATGCGCAACATTAGACAGCAAATCACGGAACGCGGTTAGGAGACATTTAAGGGGAGCCAATTCGGACTGCAGGCAGAGGGCGCCGGCCGCATCATCAACCCGGAGTCCAGGCGTACGATTTCTGTTAATTTTTATCTTTGAAATCCATCGCAAGACGCGCCGGGCACAATTTCAAAAACTCAGGGTGCCCCATCCATGCGACGTCTTTGTTCTTGTCGCATGGGTGGGAAAGCACGATCCTCCCCATAATCCTTAGTTTATTTCCCGTCTAATGCTGCTGATTACGCCACTGGATGATTAAGAATCTCCGCCAGCGCCTGCAGCCGCTTTGAGTCGGCGGCGCTCTTTGCGGTACCCGCGCTCGCCTGCAACGGTGCCGTCATCCCCTTCAACTTCGCCAGGTTCTTCTCGCTCATGTGCGATTTCTCCGCATTCCGGATCGCCTTCTGCAAATCTTTGATCTGCTTTACAGGTAATGCCTGCGACCGTGACAGCTGATCCAGATACGCCTTCGCAACAATCAACTGCGCCGGCCATTCCACCCTTTGCTGGTCCTGCACGTTCAGCTCGGATACCTGCACCACCCTGGCCGCGTCGATTTCATTCCGCGTCAGAAACTTCGTCGGCGTAAGTTGAAAAACATCCAGACCGCGCGCAATCTCCGATCCGTAAATCGACCCGTTGTACCAGTACGCCGACCATTCTCCGCCCAGCACCAGCATCTTTGGGTCGATCGGTCCGCGATCGAAATAAGCAATCTCAAACGGATGCGCCGCGTCCGTAAAATCCATTACGGACACCCCGCCCTGGTACCATGCCTGCACTTCAATGTCGCGCCCCGGCACCGGAATCAGCGACCCGTTATGCGCCACACAGTTTTCCGTGTCCCCTTGTGCCGCCGGCAGTTTGTAGTAGGCCGCAAGGCTCAGCTTATTGTCCTTGAGGTTGAACACTGCGTCCGCGCCCCACTTGTTCGGATCGTTGGCGCGGCACCGCGCTCCCAATCCGCCGCCCCACTCGTCCGTGAATACCACCTTCGACCCGTCGTTTGAAAACGATGCCGAATGCCAATACGAATAGTTCGGATCATTCACCGCATCCACGCGCTTCGGATTCGCCGGGTCCTTGATGTCCAGCAGAATCCCGTTCCCTGAACACGCCCCCGCCGCCAGCCCAATTGCCGAGTAGACCGTAATGTCGTGGCATTGGTTCGTATCCGCCGGCTTCTCTTCGCCCTTGTCGTGGCTGCCCCCATTGCTCAGGCCGTTCAGCGCGCCCGTCCGCGGATCGATAAACACCCGCGGGCTACTCACCACCTTCGCCTCCTGCGGTGCCGCCACCGGTACCTTGATTACTTCAATCCGAAACAACGCCGTATTCGGATCCTTGTCGGGCTTTTCTCCCGAGCATCCCGCCAATTCTTCCGGCTGGCGTACAAACGACGTCCCTGAAACGTAGATATAAACATTGTCCTTGTCGTTCGGATCCACCACCAGCGTATGCGTATGCGACCCGCGGCACGTCTGCACAGCTGCCACTTGCTTGGGATTCTTGATGTCTGAAATGTCAAAGATGCGAACGCCCCTGAAGCGATCTTTCTGCGCTACCGGAACGTGGCGCTCCTTTTCGTGTCCCGCTGCCGGCGGAGGCTCCGGCGGAAATCCCTGCGTGCCGCAATCCATGCGCCCATTCGGCATCTCAACCGACATGAACAGCAAATTCTTGTACACCGAAACATCCCCCTGTCCGCCCGGACACAGTAGCGATGTCAACAACGACGGCTTCGCCGGATTGGCAATGTCGTAAATATTGATGCCGTAGAAATTTCCCTGAAACAGGTGGTCGCCCTGAAATGCAAAGTCCGAGTTCGCAAAGGCAAGCTGCGCAATCACCAACTGCAGCTCCTTCGGCATCTTCGCCGGGTTGCCAATGCCTAGCTGACCAATCATCTTTTTCACCCTTGGATCGTCCGCGGATGTGGCGGAGAGTTGGAAGGCGTCCGGCTTCTTCAGAAACGCAACGTGCTTCATGCCTGATGCCGCTTCTCCCGCGTCATACATCCCCGGCTTCAAACTCGCGCGCCGATCGGTCGCGTCTGACCCTGTCATGCCTGGCGGCAGCGGAGGAGCGGGGTGCGGCGCAAACGGATTCTCTTCAGCTTCCGGTGCCTTCGCAGGCACCGCTGCAGCTTGCCCAGCCGGAGCTTGCCCAGTCGGGGCCTGCGCC
>Ga0302320_10024187_pt1 | contig 11871 bp, 13 predicted proteins | sample Bog_T0_3_FD_202130 | JGI IMG/M metagenome (GOLD analysis project Ga0302320, IMG submission 202130) | Peat permafrost microbial communities from Stordalen Mire near Abisko, Sweden - Bog_T0_3 | ecosystem: Environmental > Terrestrial > Soil > Wetlands > Peat | place: Sweden: Abisko, Stordalen Mire... | reverse complement strand
ATGAGCCTTCAATTAACGATATCATTGATGAGAGGGTTTATATGATTTTAGTGAAACAAAAGGAGGTTCATCATTTATGTCCTATGAATTGGTGTAATAAGCCTTATCATTTCACAGAGTAAAATGAAAAATTTTGGGGGTTTTAAAGATTTTTTTATATAAAAAGCAAGGCAAAAGGAAAATATTTCGTCTATAGATGCAAGAAATATATACTACAGTTTCTAATCGTGAAGCCTTTGGCCACTTTGATTATAATCATAACCAGTTTCTTCCCTGCAACAAGCGATACAGCAGTTTAATTTAGAAAAAAAATTAATAGATTTTATTAGAGGTTTTAATTAGTATTGGTTCCAAAGCATTGCGAGTTATGCAGCTATGGCTTCAGTCACCTATTCTTTATATTATCTCATCTTGTTTTATCATGCTTTGAGCAAACCCCTGAGTCCACATCGGCCGTTGTTAAAATTCTTAACTGTGAAAACCACGCTTTTCTTTACTTTCTGGTGATTTTTTTCTTTTTTTCCTCTTATTTAACATTTATTCTAGGCAAACCATCGCTTTAAGTGTCCTCAAGCCTAAAATCCTGAGCTATTTCGATGAAACAGCTCCAGGATTCAATGAAGAAAATTTAATTGCTCGAATTCAGGTGCTTTCTCTAATATAAAATCTAATATAAAATCTTAATAATTCTTTAATAAATAATTATAGAACACATTAGTTTGTCTAGAAATGCTTATTCTTTCAATCGCAGGAGGAATCGCATTTACTCATAAAGATTTCATCACGAATAATCCCATGCATAAAGGAACCTTCTGCCAAGCGATTCGTGGAAACATCAATTCTTTTGGCAGAGATTATCGATTAATCAAGCCAAAAGTCTTTGGGTTTAAAGGAAATGCTGAAATCAATGAAAGGGGAAGCGATGTTAAGAGGTTTTCTTCTAGAATATTGAGAGATTTCAATGTCACGATGAATACAAATGATCTAGAAAAAGCCCTTGTTTCAGCTTATACTTAAATTAGAGTTTTAAGGTAATAAGAGGATCGTGAATTTTTTTTAATTTCAAAGAAAAAACTAAAAAAATTTTTAATTTATGTTAAAGTATACAGTTTTGTTATTTTTCTCAGAAAATTCATTAAAAAAATACTCATTGGGGTCGCGCCCCATTTTAAAAAAAAAAAAAAAAAAATAAGAATAATATATTTTAAATTTTAAGAAAAAACCTGAAAATATTTAAATTTATGCAAAAGCATTAACGAGAAAATGACCGAAAGCACGATAAAATCTTTGAATTTCGAGACTATTAAACAAGGTGACATGGTGAATTTCCCTAAAAAAGGAGCGATTTTGCTCTGTCATTACACAGCCACTGTATTTCCCAAACAATTTTCCTCACATAACCTTTATAAAAAAGCTAATGAATGGAGATGTTTTGGATTCAAGTCGTGAGAAAAGCGAGCCTTTTGAGTTCCAATTGGGAATTGGTGAAGTTATTCCGGCTTGGGAAATCGTCTTACCGAAGATGAGTGTGGGACAAAAGATCGCAGTCATTGTGCCACCGGAATATGGATATGGAAAAGCTGGGATTCCTGGTGTAGTGCCTGGTAATTCGAATCTCAAATTCGAAATCGAGCTTTTGGCGATTAAATTTTGAATAAAAAAAGATCTTTTTTTTATCTAGAGAAAATATGTGTTTTTTGGGATCGAAAAAAAGGGCTCATTTTTGGAAATTATCGAAACTAATAAAACATTCAAAATCTATTATAAAAAAAAGGAGATTTTATACTTTTAATTTTCGAATTTCCAATAATAAAAATAAAAAATCAAGAAGAAAATTCTCGAAATGGATGAAGGAAAAAAACTCGAAGGCTATTCGCTTCGTAGCAACTCCGGATTATCGAATTTAAGCAATAATCAAGAGATTCTTTCAAGAAAAAGCTCGAAATCTTCAGATGTTTTGACCAAAAAAAGCGAAAAACATGAAAAAAACGAAATTCAGCCTAAAAAAAAGCAGGAAAAAACAAAAGAATTGGCTGAAAAGTTGGAATTTCCATTAGAAGAGCCGAAGAAACATAAGGAAAAGGAGAAGAAAACGGGTGGAAGGTCGAAATCTCCATTAGAAAAAGTTAATAAAAATAAGGAAAAGCCGAAAAAATCAATTAAAATAAAGAAATCGCCTTCTGAGTTTGAAAATGAGAAAAAAGAAGATAAAAGCTTAAAAACGAATAAAATTAAGGAGAAAAAAACTATAAATTTCTCAAATAACGAAGAAAATCCCTCAGAAAAGGAGGATAATAGCTCAAAAAGCGACGAAAATGAAGAGAAAAAGGAAGATCATATCTCAGTAAATGGTTCTATTGATCTCAATTCCAAAGACATTTCCTTATCAAGGACAGTTTCTATAAAAAGATCGAATTCTTTGAGAAATAAACCTCTTTTTCCTGATGATTTGAACAAACCCTCGATTTCCAAGTCTTTGAATCCCGAAACCCAGGTTTATAAGATAATTCTTGATCATGAGACTTACGAATTCGACTTGAAAATAGCAATAATTGGGACTTTTTTCGCAAAAAATAAGAATTTCATTGAAATCCTTTCCCATTTCAATGATTTCCAATCAATTTATACTGAGAAACAATCGCATAAAATTGCAGAAATCGCTAAAATAACAGATCATTCATATTATACCTGTTTGGATTGTTATTTTGAACATATAAATCTCTTGATTCGAGCGAAAATCAAAGCGAATGATCTAGAAAATAAGTTGGAATCGCCTCCAGAATCGGAATTGGATCGTTGTTGCATATGTCAATGCGATCTATACGAATCTATTTTGGATTATAAAGTGGAAGACATTAAAAAGGTGTTGATTAGCAAATCCAAAGATCAAGAAGAAGTGATAAAATTGGATAAATGCGACGGCCATTATTTCCATAAATCCTGTTTCCTGAGTTTTCTTCAGGATAAGAGTTTTATAAAATGTCCAGTTTGTTCACGGATTTATGGAATGATGATAGGGGATCAACCTGATGGTAAAATGACTTATTATGTGGATAAATATTCTAAATGTGAGGGTTTCAAACAATATGACACGATAATAATTGAATATAATATGCGAGGCATAGAAAAAGATAATATAAAATATCCATCTACACATAGATCAGCATATTTGCCAAATTCATCAGAAGGTAGAGAGGTTTTGGAGTTATTAAAGACCGCATTTGAAAGAAGACTGATATTTACTCTAGGAACCTCAGTAACCACTGGAAGAGCTAATCAAATAGTTTGGAATGGAATTCATCATAAAACGGGTTTATCTGGTGGATCATCTTATTTTGGTTATCCAGATCCCACATATCTCAATAGAGTGAAATTGGAATTGGCAGCTAAGGGGGTGTATTAAGTTTTAAAGAAGAGTTTTTTATTAAGAATGAAAAAAAAAGAAGGAATTTTTATGACTTTTTTTTAATTTTTTGGCTTTTTTGTTCTTTAATTTAACGAATTTTCGAAATTAAAATTATTAATTAACTACTTTTTATTTGTGTTAAGGGTTTTTTAATGCGGAAAACAAATTACACATCTGGTCTTTTTTTCTCTGAATCCAAAACCCCGAGAATCTCAACAAATCCTTTTGATGAAAATAAGGTGTCTCCAGTCCCTCAAATCATAATAAGTGACTTTTCCACAAATAAATCCTCATTAACTCACACCATGTCTTCAACCTTCAATAAAAACTATCTAATTCCCATTGAAATCAAAAGAAGTCGTTCTTTTAGTCCAAATCCTTGTGAAAACTCATTAAAAACAGTGATTTTACCGCCTTCTTCACCTTCCCTGAAAATCAATGTGAAAATACCTAATAAAAATCTCTATAATAAAAGAAGAATTTGGCTGATGGAAAAACAAGACTTTATTAAAAAGAAAAGCATTGAAATAAGCAGGAAAATCGAAGAATTGAAATTCCTTAGAGAAAGAAATCAATTCCTTAATTCTGAAATGAAGAATATACAATTAGAAAGGAATAAAGCCGCAATTTCAGAGAAATTTAAGGATGATTATAGACTTTTAAATGGGCTTTTCTACGATTTATTGAAGGTTGAAGAGAAATTAAAACGAGATTTAAAGGAAAAACAAAGTTATAATGGTTATTTCAAGGAGAAATTGGCTCATGTGAAACAGAAAAACGAGGTTTTATCCGAGATTTCAAATAATCTCAAAGCGAAATATCTGAAGTTTAAGTTTTATGAGGAATTGATGGTGATAAACCTCGCGATTTCTAAAGAAGATGCTAAAAAACGAGAGTTCTTTCTTAGTTTAAAGCGATAAAGCCCAGTTTCTTTTATTTATTGTCAACAATTTTGTACATTAATTATGCCTTTCTTTATTAAAACATTGATTTTCTGTGACAAAATCGGGTTTTTTTCCATTAATCTAATAAAAATATTCATATTTATCCCACAAAAACAAGTCTTTTTCTCTTACTTATTCAATTCCACCTTCTGATTTTGGCTCAGAAATTGTAAAAGATTCTGTATTTGAGGATCTTTGAGGATTTCTTTGACTTCTTCATCATTTTCCATCAATTTCTGGATTCTTTCAGCTTCAGGGTCTTTTTTAGGAGTTTCTTTCGAAATATCTGTGAAATGGGTTCCCATGATCTTACAGAACTCTTGGAAAATCTGCATGAATTCCGGGTTTTTCCCATATTTCTCCATCACGCCTTTTGGGTCTTTCTGCATAAGAGTTATAGCCTTTTTTTTTCAAAAATATCAGGACTTTTTCTAAAAAAGTTCTTTACGTTGAGATATTCGGGATTAGTGAAAAGCTTAATTAATATCGGATTTTCTGAGATTTTGTTTAAAAGATCAGGAGTTAGCCAAGTTTTCTGATCATTCATAAGGAAATTATTCATATTCATCGATTTCTGAACCTCAGGGATCTCCAGCTTATTCTCTTTGAGTAAATTAGTGATTTATCTTGAGAAAATAGTTTTTTTTACTGGATTTGGCTTGTGGATCAGGCTTGATTTCCTCAATTTCAGTTTGTGGCTTTGATTTGGCTTGAGGAATTTGATTAAAAAAGCCTTTTTTTAACCCGGGATAGGATTTGGGTTTGGGAGGATCAAGAGGCTTAGATAGATCTTGTTGGAGGGGCTCAGACTTGGGCTGAGAGTAATCTCCGATGTCCACGTCACTTTCCTTTTGTTTTTTGCCTTTGAGTTTATCGATTTGCTCAGTAAAATCGTCAAGATCCGGAAGGTCGGAAAGATCCTCGTTGGGATCCATTTTTTCTAATTTATTTTATTTGTTTTTTAAAAACTTTCTAAGTTTTTTTTTTAATTTTTTATATAATTTTATAAATAAACACTTTGTCAGCAAATCCATCCTCCATGTGATTTTACTTGATTTCTTTTAAATTTCGCACTTTTTACAAAATTGTGAATTTTTGTTTTGATGAATGAATTTTTTATTTTGAATTAATTTGGGTTTTTTGCGAAGTAAATTTAAAATTTTTTGAATCCATCCCTAAATCTTCCAAACTATAAAAATCTAATAAAAAAAAACCAAATTCAAAAAAGAAAAATCCAAAAACACAATGGCAGAAAGAGAGGTTAAGATTAGACCTGGTGGCATTCCTGCAAGACCAAAGGTCTTTTTGGACATACAGATCGGAACAGAAGCTCCTTTCCGTTTAGTTTTCGAGCTCTTCTATGATATTGTGCCAAAAACTGCCTTAAATTTCCTCTATTTGTGCACTTATGAGCAAAAGAATTTCTGTATTTCAGATAACAAGAAGCCTCTTTGTTTCAAAGGCTCGCGTTTCCATCGAGTCATCCCGAATTTCATGGCTCAAGGAGGGGATTTCACCAATTTCAACGGAACTGGAGGTGAAAGCATCTATGGAACTAAGTTCGCAGATGAGAAATTCACAGTCAAGCATGAACAAGGAGGACTTCTGTCAATGGCCAATGCAGGAAAAAACACCAACGGGTCCCAATTCTTCATTACGTTCGAAGCGACTCCCTGGTTAGATGGCAAACACGTTGTCTTTGGGAAAATTATTGAAGGTAAAGAAGAGAAACTAATATAATAAACACATTGTTTCTTTTTAGGAAAGGATTATCTGAAGGATTTGGAAAAACAAGGCCAGGAAAACGGAAAGCCCAAGAGCGTTATTACCTTGGTTGACTGCGGAGAGCTTTAAAGTTTAACTCCATCTTGATTTATTTAAAAGAAAACGAAAAAAAATTGGAATTTTTAAATAACAACAACAAATTTTCTTTTTTTGTCCCTCCTGTTAACTTAAAAATTCTTATTATCGTCTAATAAGTTTTTTCTTTCCTCCAGCTCATGGTTTCCCAGCAGATATTGCTTTTTCATCAATATATTTATTTCCTTTCAAAATATTGTTTTTATTACTTTAACTTTTATTTTTAAAAACACGAAGCCAAAAAATAAGGCAGTGAGAAAAACGAGAAATAATTGACCATCATCAAAAAGAAGCTTGGTTTCATGCTTTTGATTTTATAATATAATCAAAAGGCTTTTTCATCGCAAAAATACATAAAATTTATGTTGACTTCTGGCAAAAATTTGAATTAATGATTGATGAAAACGAAAAAAAGACAAAACGCCCATTCTTTTGCTTAAAAAGAACTCCGGTCTATTTATAAAAATAGAATTTTAAAAAAAATATAATTATTTAATTTTCTCAATTCTCTGTATTTAAAAATTATAGCCATATTTTTCAATACAGTGTAAAATTAATTTTTCATAAACAGAATTAATTTTTTATATAGATTTAAAAAAAAACATAAAAATTAAAGCCCTCTGAAATAAAACTTTCTTTTTCATTCAAAAAATCGCAATAAATTTCTTCATTTTTCAAAGATTGACAAAATATATAATAAAATGTTAGGATTCGGGTAGGCATTTTTCCCTCTTTTTCCTAATCATTTCTTGTCTTAGATTTTATTCCTTCGGTTTCACCAACCCCGAGACCATTGATAAGTTGATTTCGCGTGAGGATCTCACGATTGATGAATTATTAGACGAAGACAACATTGTGCAGGAAATCAAGGGTTCTTCTGAGAAATTTGGCAATTAGTACAATTTCTCATCTTTTTCTTTAATTCTTCTCTTTTAGCATGGGTCATCATCCCGAAATGATCAAGAATATGTTGAATTATATCATCATAGAGCCTGATGAAATCGAATTAGATTATAAGAAATGCTACAAGTTATTAAATTTCCTCATATAATTCTTTTTCAAACTCTTCTAGATATCCTTTTATCGCCAGTGAGATCTTTTATTCTGAGATCGATGGGATAATCAACGCTTTCTTTGATGAAAAGCCAGGGTCTGGACTTAATCAAGAAAACCCCTCAGAACATGAGCATAATGAGAATTCTTCTTCTGATAGGAACCCTAATGAAGAGAATTCTGACAATTCCGCTGAAAACAACAATAGTGGCGAAATCGTGGATTCCTCTGAAGGCATCACAAACCCTTATGAGAAAAACAAGGAGGAAGAAATACAATCGCCAATCAAACAAGAGGAAGAAGAGAAGAAAAATGGCGAAATGGAAGGCAAAAGCGAAGAAAACGGCAATAAATACGAATTGCTTGGATATTTGTTCGAATTCCTCAATGGAGATAAGAAGCTTAATGTGACCTCTTTGGGATATTTCGCCAAAGTGGTCAATGCGTTATTGAACAAGCGTTTTTTGGAGGTTTTGTTTACATTTTTCTATTTAAAATTTTTTTTTTTTTAAGATATTACATTATTTGACGAAAAATTATGAGATTCTCCAGAATATGATCCGGAGAATGGAATATAAATCAATAGGCGATATCTTAGGAAGGATAATCCTAATGGATATTCCTTATTTGGAGGATTATAATGCAAATAATAATATGTTATTTCCGGTAAAAATCATAGAAAAAAACAGAAAAAAACATTAAGGAAATTATAGGATCTCAGAAGGAAACTCATAGCTGAAGTTTTGGACAAATTCGCAGGATCTGAAAACCATGATGAATTGTATAATATCCAATTTATCTTAAGCGAATTGTTCAATAAATATGATCGGATCAATTATTCGAGAGATTTGGTGGAATTTTTCCTACAATTGGAAGTGGAATGTTTCTTTGTATGTCTCAAGGATGAGGTTTTTACTAAAAAAACTTTAAACAGGATTAAAATATTTTTATTTAGAAATCTAATAAACCCACTTATGCCTTGAGTTTCCTCACGACCTTATTACAATTCTTCATCACGAAAACTGAACAACAAACGCAGGTTTTTTTCTTTAAAAATTAACAGAAAATCAAGAGATTTTTTCCTAATAAAAAGCTGAAAAAACCACTACCGGAAAACAATGAGGAAACTGATAAGCCTCCTTGTAAAATATCTATATTATAAAGGCTTTTTTCTGTTTTTTACTATGAGTTTTTGTTTTTTTTCTCATTAAAGGTGTCGAAATTAACCTGCAATTCTTCAATTCAAGACTCAAAGGCCTTTTGGAAGCCTATGCTTCATATATCCTGGGCATTTTGAACCTAGACCCTGAAAACATCCAAACTATTGAAACCATGTTTGGTGAGAAAATCCGGCCTTTGAAGCCTTTGGTGATGAAAGAAGTCGAGATGTTGAATTTGATGTTGAAAATCGAGGGTTTGGACAATTTGCAGACTTTGATTTCAGAAACTGATGTTTTTTCGACTTTATGGGTTATTTCCTGATTTTTTTAAAGCCTTGAAAATATCAATTTTTATAAAGAATCTCATGATTAGTCATGAATGGAATAACCTGCTTCATGGGAGAATTGAAAAGACCTTTATCACAGTATTGAAATCAGGAAATGTGAAATATCTGGAACTTGTTAGAAAATTATATGAATTTTATTAAAAAGGATTTTTCTTTTTAGCTATTCGAAAAGGCCTCAATTCTAGATAAAATCATATTAGATATGGATTGTTTGGATTTCGTGATGCCAGGGTAAGCCTTTTTTTCCTTTTAAATAGAGATTTTATATGCTTTTTTTTCTATTTTTTCTATTTAAACTCATATTTTTTCTTGTTTTTTCCCTAAAGCGAACATGGGAGAAAACTCAAAAAAGGTTATATTGGCTTCATCACAAATATCTCTAATGAAATCGTGAGTCTTTCATTAGTGGACCCTTATATCAAGCATCAACTCAAGAAAAGTCTTTTAATTTAATTATCTAAAAGAAATTAAAATGAAATTTCTCGATTTTTAGATAAAAATTGGGAAAATTATCAGGAATCAATCTTAAAGAAGATCAACAGCAATAATGATCGTTATTTGGCAGGCCATGATCCTCGAAAAGCCAACATTTTAGATCTAAATATGGATCTGGTTTTTCTTTGATAATAAACCTTTTCTTTTAAAGTTCTTATATATAGAAATTACCCTTTTATTTCGAACAAAAGTCTCACAATAATCAAGAAACTGATGAAAACAATGATAATGAGGAGGATTTTAACTCTCGTGAGGATCAAGAACCTCAGAAAGAGGCCGAAAACATCGAAAATGATAAAGCCTTGCTTATGGAGGATAATTTCCGTTCGAATCTTGTAAAAAAACCCATTAAAAATCACTTTTTCTAATAAAACCTTTCATGAATCAGGTAGCTGAAGGCCCGAATATCGAGGAAATAGAGGAAAATATCCCTGATGATGATAAAGACCCTGAGGAAATCGAGGCTCATGAGCCATTTTGTCTTAAAGATCATTTAGAAATTGAGGAATTCAATGAAATCAATGAGGAAAAGTGTCATTTATTTGTTTTTTTTGAATTTTTTGATGATTTTTGGGATTTGGCTAATTTTTTTCTGAATGGAGTTTAGAAATAAACCTGAAGAAGAGGAAATTTCCGAGTTCCTTCCAAACCACTATTGGAAAATCGATTTCTCTCGTATGAAAATCGAGGATTTGATGAAAGATTTACAGCCTTGAAGCAGATTATAGAGACAACAAATGTTTTTAAGTGGAAACCACGCTTTTTTAACCTGATTTTTCGAGATTTTTATATTTTTTTCGCTTTAAAAACTAAGAAATTTTGAAGAAAATAAACCCAGGCTTTTTTCTCGATATTTCACAATAATAAAATAATTAAGGGTTATACATAATACAAAAAGGTGAGATTTAGAGGAAAAAGGTCTTTTTTCTAATAAAGTTCCTCATAAACCTTATTGAAATCTAAGGAAAGGAGTTTCTTGTTCTTGAATTCTTGTTCAATATTCATAATAATCAATAGTTTATTAATGATTTTCAAAGGAGATTCCTGACGATCTTTGATTTTCTTAAGGAAATCGGTCATTTTTATCAGAAACTCTTGCTTTTTCAACTTCGAAGTTTCCAGGAAACCATTGGTTTTCATTAAAACAATGAGAAATTCTGTTTCTTTATCTATGAATTGAATGAAAATCTCCTTTTCTTTGGCTTTCATGAAAATTTCGACTTCTTCTTTGATGAAATACTTTGGAATAGCTTTTAAATCCCTGATTTTAATGAAGCTATTCATGATAAACAAAGCCAAAAGGCTCACAAATTCAATTTTCTCCTTATAATTCATCAATATTTCCTCGAAAATCCATAGATAAAAAATCATTTTATTTCTTTTCTGCATTAATAATCTGAAGATCCTATTTCTAACGATTTTTTCATTATCTTCAAGGCTTTTCTTAATGAAAACTTCAACCACGTTCTTCTTTTCCATAGAATTATTGATATTATTAGTAGTGAACTCTTGACTTGTAACTATTTCCATCAATTTTAAATGAGGAACTGCTATTTCAGTCTTTTTCATCACATGTTCACAATCATAGATATTTTCTATTATTCTATATCTTCGGAAATATTCATATCCCCCTTCGATTTCCATAGCATTTTCTTCATCTTCTTCCTGAAGAAAAGCCTCCTGAAAGACTTCTTCCCATGAAAGTCTATCTTCCTCATCATACATCAACATTTCCTTTATAAGATTCTTCGATTTCTCTGAGATTTTTACTTCCTTAGGAAAAATCAAGCCGTTTTCTCTGATATTCTTGAGAAAACTCTTTACTGAAAGCTTGGAATTATCGATGTTTTGAATTATCCAGGGGTTTTTCCCAAAGAGCATTTGATAAAACATGATTCCTAATGACCAAACATCGGTTTTATTAGTATAATGCTCGGCTTCAAGGATTTGAGGAGACATATAAAGCATGGTTCCGACTCTGGAAATTAGAAAATCAGTCTTGAGATTCTCCATAAGCTTCGAATAACCCAAATCCGCGATTTTGACTTCTCCTTGATGTGTTAAAATATTTGCCAATTTCAAATCACGATGCACTATATTTAAACTATGTAGATATTTATACCCTTTGATGATTTTCCTTAGAATACGTAAAGTCTCCTTTTCTGAAAGTCGACCTCCTCGATCGTAGACATATTTCTCCAAATTGCCACCTTCGCAATATTCCATTATCAAATAAATGTTTGATCTCGACCTGCGCACGTCTAAAAGACGCACCACGTTGGGATGTTTGGCCAATTGCATGTTTTTTATTTCGCTTTTCAAATAATCAAGAGCCTTGGGATCGGTTAAATTGTCAAGAGAAATGATTTTAATCGCCAGAAACATGTCATGATTCAGATCGAAAGAAAGAACTATTGACCCGTAGGAACCTTTGCCGAGCACCCATTGCATGTTCATGACGTAGAAATCGATTTGTTTAGAGGCGGAAGAAGGAAAAATGGAACGTTGCATTTGCGATTGGAAATGTGATGTATTTTTTTTTAAGTAAAATAAAGGGAATTTGATTTAGAGCCTCAATTTTTTATTTTAGAGAAAATAAAGAAAAT
>Ga0302320_10024185_pt1 | contig 11871 bp, 11 predicted proteins | sample Bog_T0_3_FD_202130 | JGI IMG/M metagenome (GOLD analysis project Ga0302320, IMG submission 202130) | Peat permafrost microbial communities from Stordalen Mire near Abisko, Sweden - Bog_T0_3 | ecosystem: Environmental > Terrestrial > Soil > Wetlands > Peat | place: Sweden: Abisko, Stordalen Mire... | reverse complement strand
AGCGAAAGGCCAATCAGACAGGAGCGCTGCTGGATCGGCAACTCACTAGCGGATTAGCCGAAGTGTCGGCGGGCTCCTTGACGCGACTCAGCATCGCGTACGAACCGGTCTGGGCCATCGGCAATCTCGAACACCATGCAACTCCGCAGCAGGCGCAGGACGCGCACGCCGTCATTCGGCACCGCCTCGGACAGATGTTTGGAGAGAAATCGGCTCAGACCATTCCCGTACAGTACGGCGGCAGCGTCAAGCCGGACAACGCAGCGGCGTTGTTTTGCCGTGACGGTGTGGACGGCGCTCTCGTCGGGGGCGCCAGCCTGCACTCCGATCAGTTTCTGGCCATTGTCCGGGCCGCGATCAGTACCTCGCAAACTCAGGAGCATACAGCGGAAACCGCGGCATAGCGAAACCACGAAGAGTCCTCATGATGAAGCCCGCCGTAGATCAGTTGAGGACCGAAGGATAAATAGATCGCCGCGAATACAGTGGGCACGGCCGAAAGGAAGACGATGAGAATTCACTCCAAGGATTTCCGAGTGCGGTCCGGAAAAAAACTCGACCTCCGGAAGTTGCCGACGATCGTTAAACCTTTTTGCAAAACGAAGGAGCAGTATCAGACCCTCCTGGAAAAACACATCGCAGAGTTGAGCGCACTACAGCAGCTTCACTACGCATCCAACTGCTATGCCTTGCTGCTGATCTTTCAGGGAATGGACTCAGCTGGCAAAGACGGCGCCATTCGGCACGTCATGTCGGGAGTCAATCCCGAGGGCTGTGATGTTTTCAGTTTCAAGCAACCGAGTGCCGAAGAGTTGGAGCATGATTTTCTCTGGCGCACGACGTGTCGCCTTCCCGAACGCGGACGGATCGGCATCTTCAACCGTTCTTATTACGAAGAGGTGTTGATCGTTCGCGTGCACCCGGAGATTCTTCGCAACCAGCGCCTTCCCGAAGCATTACGCGACGAGAAAACCATTTGGAAGGACCGGTATCGCTCCATCGTCGATTTGGAGCGCCACCTTTATTACAACGGAACTCGAATCGTCAAAATATTCCTGAACCTTTCGTACGAAGAGCAGCGAAAGCGGTTTCTTGCGCGCATTGACGAGCCCGACAAGAACTGGAAAGTCAGCCCCTCGGACAATCACGAAAGGAAGTACTGGAAGTATTACATGAAAGCGTATGAGGACTGTCTGCAAGCGACCAGCACCCATCACGCGCCCTGGTACGCCGTTCCCGCCGACGATAAAGAGAACGCCCGGTTGATTGTTTCCCGCATTGTCCTCGATGCACTGAAGGACCTCAAAATGGCCTATCCCAAGACCACCGAGAAGCGTCGCCAGGAATTGCAAGTGATCGGCAAGCAGCTTAAGAGAGAGAAGTAACGCGCGGTTCCTCATCTGTGGGAATATTCACTCTCGGAAACAGTATTGTGGCGCTGAGATGTGGAGTCTTTGTACTTTTGCTCAGGACTTAGGCGTGGCGTGGGCGTCCCGTCAGCGCCTCGAAGCCGGAGATTACGTCGAACAGCTCTTCATCGATAGATTCCTGTCGAACACGGCGGAAGGTGCGGGTCAGATCTTCCAAAATGTCTTCTATGTTCTTTTCCGCGCGTTGCATCGCCGCCAGACGGCTGGCGTTTTCGCTGGCAAGGGATTCCGCACAGGCCTGAAAAAGCAGAACAAAGAGGTATCCTCGGACGAAAGCCGGAAGTGCCAGCTCTGATCCTTCGATGACCTCCGGCAAGTTCTTTGTTGGCCAGGCCATTGCGGCCAGCTTGTGTTGCCAGGTGTAATCCAGCGGCACCAACCGCTCGCCGACGGGTTCGTAAAGGGCCCCGAATTTCGGGTGGTTGTGGAAGACATACACCTCCTCCACATCGCCATGATCGAGAGCCGCCTGGCCTTTTATGAGGATCTGACCGATAAGGGGCGTGATGGCATTGACTGAAGTAGGGACCGACAGCAGATCGACGGGAGCGATGCCGGTATCTGCTAACAGCGCGTGAGCGCGATCGCCGACCGCCCAGATTTTCGTTATTTTGCCGGGCAACGTTTTGAGCTCGTGCACGGCGAATTCCACGATTACTTCATTAAACCTGCCGACAAGACCCTGATCCGAACCGAACACGACCGCGCCGATCTTTCCTTCATGCGGCCGCTTGTGCGGGAGTTTTGCCTCGGCGAGAGCAACCGGTCCCCCCTGATGGAGAGACGCGACTAATGCGAGTTCCACCGTGCGATAGTAGTCGTCGAGCGCTTGAACTGCCTTCTCGTATTGTCCAATGCTCGACGCCGCCAGCGCTTTCATCGACCGAACCACACCTTCGAGATCCCCCGCGCCGTCGATCTTTCGACGCAGACTCTCCAATGTGCCGCTCATTGCGAAGCCTTGGCAGCGGGTTTCGGCTTAGCAGTGGATTTGGATGCAGCATCGGGTTCGGGTTCGGCGGGTTTCGGTTTAGGAGCCGGCTGGAACGGAGCAAGCGCACGCGTGGCAACTTCCAGAATTGCCGTTCGGTCGGTGTCACTCAATTTGTCGGCTGACGTTAGCCGCCCCGCTATGTCCGCCGGGATGTCCGACGTCGCTTTCTCTATCGCCTGCTCCGCATCGCTCACCTTTTCGATAGGCACTGGGTCAAAGAGGTTTGCCGTCAAAGCCAGGAGCACGGTGATCTGCTCGATCATCGATACCGGCTGCGATTCCGGCTGTTTGAGGCAAGCTCGAATGCGCTGCCCGTGATCGATGATCTTGCGCGTGGATTCATCGAGACGAGTGCCGAACTTCGCGAACGTTTCCAATTCCTCGAACTGCGAGTAGGCGAGTTTGAGGTTGCCGGCGACAGCGCGATACGCAGCTCGTTGCGCCGCTCCGCCCACCCGCGAAACGGACTTGCCGACATCGACTGCGGGAAGGATCCCCAGTTCGAACAACGTGGGCGAGAGGTAGATTTGACCGTCCGTGATGGAGATGAGATTGGTTGGGATGTAGGCGGAGATATCCTGCGCCTCGGTCTCAATGATGGGAAGTGCGGTGAGAGAACCACCTCCGCGCTCCTTGCTGAGATGCGTCGCCCGTTCCAACATTCGCGAATGAATGTAGAAGATGTCGCCGGGAAACGCCTCGCGCCCGGGCGGACGACGGAGCAGCAGGGAAAGCTCGCGATAGGCGCGTGCGTGCTGCGTGAGATCGTCGTAAACGATGAGCACATCGCGGCCCTTTTCCATGAAATATTCAGCGATGCTGGTCGCGGCGTAGGGCGTGATATAGACAAGGCCTGGCGCATCGTTGCCTTCGGCGACAACGACTACTGTGTAATCCATTGCACCTTTTTCGCGGAGGTTGGCCACCACCTTGGCGACGGCCGAAGCGCGCTGACCGATCGCACAATAAACGCAGAGCACATTTTGCCCGCGTTGGTTCAAGATGGCGTCGATCGCAATAGCTGTCTTGCCCGTCTGTCGATCGCCGAGAATCAATTCTCTCTGCCCGCGCCCGATAGGAATGAGCGCATCGACGGCCTTCAGCCCGGTCTGCAAAGGTACGACTACAGGCGCGCGATCCATGATGGGAGGGGCCGGACGCTCCACCGGCAGGCGCTGGTCCCCGGCAACCGGCCCTTTGCCATCGAGCGGTTTCCCCAGCGGGTTGATCACCCGACCCAGCAAACTGTCCCCCACCGCTATGTCCATGACCCGCCCTGTGCGTTCGACTTCGTCGCCCGCGTGCAGATCCTGATATTCGCCGAGCAGAATCACGCCGATTTCGTCCTCATCCACGTTGAACGCGATGCCCAACAGATCGCCACGGAATCTCACCAACTCCTCATACCCCACGCCGGGAAGGCCTGAAAGGGTGGCGATTCCGGTGGAGACATTTGTGACAATGCCCACTTCGCGCAGCGTGAGTCGCGGCGTGAAGGCTTCGCGCACTTGCCTTATTCCAGCGAAGACGCTGTCGAACTCGTGCTGGAGGCTCCCAGGTTCCATGTTCATGCGCTCACGGTTTCGGGCTTAGGCGCTTCTGGCTTCGGCTCGGTTTTCGCTTCTGGCTTCGGTTCTGTTGTTGCCTCTACCTTAGGCTTGGGTTTCACTTCCGGCTTGGTTTCAGCTTTCGCTTCAGGTTTTGGCTCAGCTTTCGCATCGGGCTTCGGTTCTGTTTTTGGCTCTGCCTTAGGCTCGGCTTCCACTCTTGGCTTGGTCTTAGCTTTCGCTTCTGCCGCTGTAGCCTCGTCCCTCTTCTTCAGGAGTTCATCGACGCCTTTTCTCAACGAGGCCAGATAATCCGCGATGCTCCACGCCACTTTTTGTCCATTCGCGGTGAGTTCAATGCCGCTGATTAAATCTGGCGAGGTTTCGAACCGGATATGGATTTCCGCCGAGAAGGTCTCGTTGAGGGCATTCTGAACCGCGGCCCTCTGAGCGGAACCCAGATCAAAGGTGCTCCGCACGACTGCCGGTGCAGACGATGACTTGAGGGCTGCACCGAGCAGTGCCTTAGCCTTCCCGTCCATTTCGCGCAACCGGCGCGTGAACACCTCTCCCATACGTTCTTCGAGACTGACTGTGGCGAGGTCTGCGAGAGTCTTTCGCGCGATTCCAAAGACTTCTTGCTTTGCCAGGTTAGTGATCGCACTGCCCAGCCTCTTTTGGTCATTTCGCAATGCGGCCGCTTGCACAGCGCGTAAATTATCCGCATCTTTGTGCGCTTCGTCGAGAAGACGCTCGCGCTCGACTTTCGCCTCGTCCGCAGCCTTGCCCAGAAGAGCGCTGCGTTGTTCATCAAACACTTTGTTCTTGTTTTGAAAGTCGTCGCGCTCCTTTTGTGCCTCGGTCTTCTTCGCGTCGGCATCCGCAAGTTCAGCGGCGATGCGCTTTTCCCGCGCGTCGATGGCGTTGACGATGGGCTTATAGAGGAAGCGCTTCAACAACCACACCAGGATTAGGAAGTTTAGTACCTGTGCCCCGACGGTGAACCAGTCGATGAGCATGGCTCATTTCCCTCCGGTTTGAGCGATGACGTGACTCCAAAACGGGTTTGCAAAAATGAGAATCATCGAGACGACAAAACAGTAAATGGCCAACGATTCGATCATCGCCAGACCTACGAACAATGTCCGAGTGATCGTGGCCGAGGCGTCGGGTTGCTGTGCCAGCGAAGTCAGGGCGTTGGCGACGGCCCGGCCCTCGCCGAGAGCCGGACACATACAACCGATGCCGGTGGTAATACCGGCAGTGGCGATTGATACGACTGCGACGACGGTAACGCTATCCATAAGGAGTCCTTCTTATCGCTAATGTTGCGCTTACAAAGTTTTCGGTTCTGGCTTGGGTTGGACGTTACTCTGAACGACGGCCACCTTCAGTTTCGGTTTTCGGGTGGCGGCCGCAATGTAGACCGTGGCCAGAATGCTGAAGATATATGCTTGCACCATGCCCGTGAGCAGCCCGAGTACGGTCATGAAAATCGGAAAGATAAAGGGCGTGATCGTGAGCAAGATCCCAATAATCATCACTCCGCTCATCATGTTGCCGAACAAACGAACTGCCAAGGCCAGCGTGCGCGACAGTTCGCTGATGATATTGAATGGCAGCATGATGAAGGTCGGCTTCGTGTAGGTTTTGAGATAGTTAACGAACCCCTGCTCCCGGATGCCAAACAGAGGTACGGCGACAAACACACACAGGGCCAGCGCCGCGGTGGTCGAAAGTGAACCCGTCGGCGGCTTATAACCTGGGATCACCGTACCGAGGCTGGCCGTCGCAACGAACAGAAAGAGCGTGCCCAGAAAGGAGAGATACTTTGCTGGCTCGCTCAGGCCCACTTCCTTGATTTGTTCCTCCATTGCGGTGACGATGATTTCGAATGACCCTTGCCAGCGTGAGATATCGCCTTCAGTCTTAAGCTTGCGTGTGATCAACTTTGCGCCCAACGACATCACGATCATCGTCGCCCACGTCATGACGATTGTTCCGTTGAGTTTCACAAAGCCGTGCTGCCACAGAATCTGCTGATCGGATGTGAGATTTACCGGCATACTTCACCGACAGTCTGCGCTGTCGTTTCTTGTGCAATCGGTGCATTTACAATCGGCGCGCGGGTACGCCAAGTCACCAGGATGCGCGCCAGGATAAATCCAACCAGGCAAGCCAGCACTCTGCGCCAATCGCCACGCGCCACAAAATAGAAACCAGCCAGCGCAATAGCGGTCCGAAGTAAAAGGCTGAAGAAGAACAACGCCGCCGGCTGTTTGGACGAAACGCCTCTCCGAATTGTCCACCAAAGGCCGCCAAAGAAAAACATACCGAGCAAAACGCCAGCGATCAGCGGCAGTACAAGAGCGGAGACGAGAGCCAACGGTTCACTCATCTTTCTTATCCTCCGATTTGTGTTCCTCAGGTTCGTCGTGCATGGCCTTGTCCTGCTGTGCCACCCAATGCCAAGCATTGGCGCAGCCGATGCACAAACCAGCGACCAGCAACATGAGCGTCCAGGAACGAGCTCCCGGATGCCTTCGGTCTAGCCAGAGGCCGAGCATCGCGCCCAGAAGCGTCGGTACTGCGACGGACCAGCCGATGAGTCCGGACATGCCGAGACCAAACCAGACTCCCTGCTTACCCTCCCGTTGCACCCTGAGCTTGCGGGCAGCCTTCGCTGTCACCTGCCGCACGAATTCCGTCTCCTCGTTCGCGGATTGACCTTTCAGCTCATCGCTCATGTTGAAACTCTGCGAACCGACCGATAAGGCCACTTTCCATTTTGGCGATCGCAGCGCGAACGTCGCGCTCGCTTTGGTCGAGCGTCAGAAACTCATGTTTTACGGCTTCACGGAGCTGGCCGAGATCCGTGCCGCCGATGGCGTGGCGCACGGAGACCAGCACATCTGCGCCAGCCTTGACCAGCACACCCTCATCGACGGCGAGGTAAACTGCTCCGTCTTCTTTGGTTTCGTAAGTCAAGATCCCGGGCGCAAGTGCCGCAACGCAATCGAGGCGGTGAGGAAGGATTCCGAAGGACCCCTCGCGGGTTTCGGCAACGATGCGCGATACGTCCGTTTTTTCCGCGAAAATCTCGAACGGAAGCAGGATCTTAAGATTCATGGGTCTTCGCTGACTCTGTTGTCGGTTCTGATTTCGGTGGTGTGTTCGTCTCGGGTTTCGTTTCGATTCTCGGTTTCTTTTTCGATTCCGTCTTGGGTTCCGTGTTTGTTTCGGTTTTCGGCTCCGGTTTTTTCGCTTCGCCAATCGCTCCAATCATGTAGAGCGCGCTCTCCGGATAATCTTTGAACTCGTCTTGCAGAATGCGTTCGCAGCCATCGAGCGAGTCCTTAAGACTGACAAGCTTCCCCTTGATCCCACTAAACTGTTCGGTAGTGAAAAACGGCTGCGTAAGAAAACGTTCCAGACGCCGGGCGCGAGCTACAGCGTTACGGTCTTCCGGGGAAAGCTGTTCCAGGCCGAGCATGGCGACGATATCCTTGAGGGCCTCATACTGAGCCAGGGTCTTTCGGATTTCTTGTGCCAGTTTGTAGTGCCGATCGCCCACGATGCCGGGCGTCGCCATTTTCGAGCTGGATTGGAGCAGGTCGATGGCCGGATAAAGTCCTTCGCTCGCCCGCTTACGAGAGAGCACGATCGAAGCCGAGAGATGCGAGAACACATGCACCGCCGCCGGGTCGGTCAAATCGTCGGCCGGTACATACACCGCCTGGATGGAAGTAATGGCTCCTGCACGGGTGTTGGCGATGCGTTCCTCAAGCCCCGACAACTCCGTACTCATCGTTGGTTGATAGCCAAGGCGCGACGGCATCTGGCCCATCAAGCCGGATACTTCCATGCCAGCCTGAATAAAGCGGAAAATATTATCGATCAGCAAGAGAACGTCTCGATGCTCGTCATCGCGGAAATACTCCGCCATCGTTAACGCCACATCTCCCACCCGAAACCGGCTGCCCGGCGGTTCATTCATCTGGCCGTAGACCATTACCATGTTCTGAAGAACGCCCGCTGCTTTCATGGCGCTATAAAGCTCTTCACCTTCGCGGCAGCGCTCCCCAATCCCGCAAAAAATGCTCATCCCTTTCTGATGCCCGATCATGTTGTGGATCATTTCCGTGAGCAGCACCGTCTTGCCCACGCCGGCGCCGCCGAATAAGCCCGCCTTGCCGCCGCGCTCCAGAGGAACGAGCACATCGATGGCCTTGATGCCAGTCTCGAAAATCTCGGACTTGGTGGAGCGCTCGGACAGCGGCGGTGGTGCTCGATGGACGGTTCTCCATTGCACATCCGACGGCTGCGGCTGCCGGTCGATGGCCTGACCGAACACGTCGAACATTCGCGAAATGATCGTCTTGCCGACCGGCGCTTGCAGGGGTGCGCCCGTGTCTTCGACCGGCATTCCGCGGGCCAAACCCTGGGTGGGCGTCAAGGCAATTCCCCGAATCCGACACGCATCAAGCTGTGTCATGACTTCGACGACGATCTCTTGTCCCGCTCCGGCGCGCAGCACTGAGAAGATCGGTGGCAGGTGATTCTCAAACCGTACATCGACCACGCTGCCGCGCACGGAAACGACGGCGCCATGATTCGAAGAAGGTGATTCATTTCTCATCTGCAGGTCCATGCCGGCCGCGCTTGGGCGGACACATAGCCCATGATTTCTGGGGCCGAATCAATGATGCCCAACGAGTTCCTGACGTTCCGGGCCGGGTTTCTCACGATGCCAGTACCTTTCGCGAAGATAGTGACGATGCAACTCTTCTTCATAGTCGCGGGTGATGAGAGCTGCTTCCGTGTATTCCGGAGATGCTTTGACGGCTTCCCGAGTGAGGTCAATAAAGACTTTGGATTCTTCCCAGCTGATTCGTTCAATCCATTGGGTTGAAATCAGGACCTTTTTGCCCGGCCACCAGTTGCGTGTGTCCACAACCAAGTAGCGAATCGCCCAATCCTCGTCATCCACCACAAAATCCGAGACGTGACCGATCTCTCCGTCCCGGGCTTGAATCGTGCGGCTAGTTACATCCTTGGTGCTGCGCAGATGCGGGTCATCACTCTTTTTGTGACGAGTGGTAGCGGACCATTGTGCTTGCCGCTCAGGGTAAGCGGAATTGCCCCACATCAAAGGGCCGTCCCAGTAGGCCGGCCAACCATAAAACGAGTAATACTGAAACTCGTACTGTCGAGAGACCGGTTTGTCGGTGAGCAAGGATGGACTATTCTCAATTTGCTTCTTGGTCAGAGCGACGGGAATGACGTGGTCATTCGTGCGGGCAGGGTCGAGGGCGTAAGGCGAAATCAAGACCTGCCGACCGCCCAGCCAGCCACCTGTATCGGCAATGAGATATCGAACCGCCCAACTCCGGTCATCGAAGTAGAACTCTTCAGCCTTGCCGATGTCTCCGTCGCGGGTACTCAGTTTGTAGCCTTTAAGATCTTTAGCTAGTCGCAGCATATGCGTTTCTCCTTGGTGAAGACGGCGACAAGTGTTTTCGACGGGAACCAACATATCCCTATCGATGCAAGCCTATGGGAATGAGTGCTTGCAATCTGAGCAATAACGCTCACAGGACCCCATGGCAACCCTTACGGCATTACGCAATCTGAAATCGGCGGAAGACGGGTACTTTGATCAAATCCAATAGGAATGCAAAAAACAGAGATGCCACTAGCGTAGAAGCGACCACTGCAATTGGCAGAGGCCGCATCGCGATGCCGCGCATCGCCAGAGCGGAGATGATCACGATGTCGCCGATGGTCGAGACAATGAGCCATGTGCCTGGGCGAGAGCTCCACAAATGTTGGCGTTCGCGAATAGTGTAGAGGGTAGCCTCTCCGCCAAACACGAGCGTGACCGCGGCGAGGGTCTGGAGCGCGCCTATATCGAGCCCTAGCTGGTATTTGCCTACAAGTAGCGAACCAGTGCAGAACCCAAGAAAGCAGATCCCCAAAACCGAGCATGCCGACACCAGCTTGCCGATTTGCCACTGATTGGGCTTTGCCGACGGCCGGACGTTGTCTGCGGTGACAGACATTCCAAGAAAATCACCGGTGATCATGATGATCACCATGAGTAAGGGCGTGAGGATGGCGTGACCGGTGACGATCAGCCCAATGGCGAGGAATAGCACATTGACTATCTTCTTGGTAACAGAGTTCAGCGTATAGGTAAGGATGCGCTGGAATGCCGATCGGCCTTCTTTGACGGCGAAAACAATGCCGCCGAGTCCGGCTGTGGTCAAGACTATTCCTGCGGCCGACTTCGCCACGTCCGTTGCTGTAGATACTGCGATTCCCATCTGTGCCTGGCGCAGAGCGGGAGCGTCGTTCGCACCATCCCCGCACATCCCAACCGTGTGGCCGCTCTTCTCGAACGCCTTCACCAAGGCATACTTCCCCTCGGGAAAGACACCCGCGAATACGGCGAATTGCTCCGGGCGCACATCCTTCGGAAGCGGTCCAGGAGGACAGATCGGCCCGTCCAGTCCTACGGCATGAGCCACAATGCTTGCTGTAGCCGGTGCATCGCCAGTCACCATAACCATGCGCACGCCTAGGCCCTTTAACTCGGTGATGAGAGCATCGGCATCGGATCGAGGTGGATCACTGAGCGCGATCAGTCCGATGAGTTGCATGGCAGTCGGAGAGCCGGCCACAACTGCGAGAACTCTGTATCCTTGCTTCTCAAGTTCATCGGCCTCGGTCGCTCCTGCGGAGCTCTCGCCTTTCGCAGATGGCTGCGCAAGTGTGATCACCGTGCCGTACGCCCCCTTCACGATCCGCAAACTCTGACCGTTTCCAGCGCTGGCCATCGCCTCCGACATTTTCTTCGCCGGGTCGAACGGCATGAATGTGACGAGCTTCGGTGAATCTGGCTCGCTCTTCTGTTTCGCGGCACCTCGAATGGCTTCGTCTACAGGGTCCTGGCCCCCATCCGCACTTGCCAGCGACGCCAATGCCAGGACGTGAGCTTCACTGAAGCCGGGCATCGGACGGACGCTGTTCACGGACAATTGGTTCTGGGTCAACGTGCCTGTCTTATCGGAGCAGAGCACATCCATGGTCGCCGCTTCATCGACGGCGGAAAGTCGAGTCGAAAGTACTCCCAGCTTCGCAAGGGATCGAGCCCCGAGAGCAGTAGCGAGCGTGAACGTCGCTGGCAAAGCCACCGGGATGGCAGCGAGAACTGCGGTCAGCAGCAACGGAATCGTTTCGCTCCAAGGCAGGCCGCGTAAGGTCGCATAGGTGATCAACCCCACGATGATCACTCCGTTGAAAATCGCGAGGTTGAGCACAACATGCAGAACAGCCTTTTGTTGTGAGCTGACAACATGCGCCGTGCGGACCAACTCGGCAGTGTGCCCGAATTTGGTTCGCGGCCCGGTCTGGATTACTCTTGCAGTGGCCTCGCCTCGCCGCACGAGTGCGCCCGCATAAGTCTCTACACTCGCTCCAGACTCAACGGGCACAGATTCACCCGTAAGCATCGATTGGTCGAGGAGAACGGATCCGTCCACGATCTTCACGTCCGCGGCTACCACTGCGCCCAGAGATAGTTTGACCAGGTCACCCGGCACCAACTCCGCGGACGGTACTACCTTCCATGCGCCATCCCTCTGCACCGATGCATTCAAGGCAAGACGAGACTTCAGGGCCGCGAGTGTTGCTTGCGCTTTTCCTTCCTGCAAGAAGCCCAATGCAGCATTGAAGGCAAGCAGAAACGCTATGACCGCTGCCTCGGTAAACTTGTGCAGCACTAACTCCAGCACGATCGCGGCCTCAAGCATCCACGGAACGGGAGCCCATAATTTGTCGATCATTCTGCGCAATGGGTGGAGCGCAGCGCTGGGCATGGAATTTGGCCCAATCGTTT
>Ga0302320_10024184_pt1 | contig 11872 bp, 14 predicted proteins | sample Bog_T0_3_FD_202130 | JGI IMG/M metagenome (GOLD analysis project Ga0302320, IMG submission 202130) | Peat permafrost microbial communities from Stordalen Mire near Abisko, Sweden - Bog_T0_3 | ecosystem: Environmental > Terrestrial > Soil > Wetlands > Peat | place: Sweden: Abisko, Stordalen Mire... | reverse complement strand
GAGTTGGTAGATGAAGTCCATGTGCCACGAGGTTCGGCGGAACTCGCCGTCCGTTGCGCTCTGAAACCCAAGATCTTCTTGCATCCTCACGGCGTCACGAATCGCACGATCCTCCGCTTCGCGTAACTCGTCGGCATCGATCGATCCATCGGCGAACGCTCGACGTGCCTCCAAGAGATTCGGAGGTCGAAGGAGACTGCCGACGTGATCGGCGCGGAAGGGTGGACTGGTTCGCTTTGTCATGTCGAAGACTGTATCGGTTGACCGAACGTCATCGACGAGTGAGGTTCGTCGTTACGCCGTCTCCGTCAGCCAAGCGTGAGCGTCGTAGATATCGAGACGTGTGCAGTGCACGGTGTGCTCTCGCTTGAACGAAAAAAGTGCGGCCCACATGATGAGTGCGGGCCGCACGACAAGGATACTGCTTGGATCAGTCGCCCTTCTCGCGACGTACGTACTCGATATTCATTTCGCTGAGCACGTCCTCATCACCGATCATGTCGATCCTCTTCACCTTGCCGTCAATGACAGTGAAATCGAACGCGACCTTTGGCTTGCCACCTTGTGCCCACACGAGACCCGCCAGACCATCCAGGAGGGCCGTCCGCGCAGACTGCGCACCGCCCGAGAATCTCGTCGCCACGTCGAAGGGGCCGTCCTTGCGCTCGGGCGCACCGATGGCGACGGCGGCCGAGTCGGCGACGAGTTCGACGTCGGGACTGAGCAGTGTGAGCAGCGTCTGGAAGTCGCCTTTCCGTGACGCGTTGAGGAATGCGTCGACGACCGCTCGCTGGCGTTGCGGATCGACGGACGGATCGTCGGCGCTTCGAACGCGTCGGCGTGCTCGACTCGCGAGCTGTCGACTCGCATCGCTCGACTTGCCGAGAATCCCCCCGATCTCGTCAAAGGAGAAGGAGAACATGTCGTGGAGCACGAAGGCGATCCGTTCGGCCGGTGAGAGCTTTTCGAGCACCACAAGGAGCGCCACGCCGATGGAGTCCGCGACCTCGGCCTGTTCTTCCGGGGTCATGGCTGAGTGCGACGCGAATCGGTCAATGTTCGAAGTGGCGTCGTCGATCGAACCGACGGCACGTCGCTGCCGCGAACGAAGGGTATTGAGACATGTCCGTGCGACGACCGTCGTCAACCAGCCGGTGACATTCTCAACCTGTTCGAAGTCGGTAGACGAGAGTCGGAGCCATGCGTCTTGCAGGGCGTCGTCGACGTCGTGGGTACTCCCGAGGATGCGATAGGCCACGGCGCGTAGGTGAGGCCGGTTCGCCTCAAACTGTTGTTCGAGAAAATCTTCGCTTTCCACGTGTCACACTCTCCGGGGCTACGGTGTCATTTATATTGACCCACGAACGTGGCAAAACGTGACAAGAGGAGATTTTCGTGCCCATCGAACTCAACACCGTTCTCTATCCCGTGAAAGACGTCGACCAGGCGAAGGCCACGTTCACCGCGCTGTTTGGTGTCGAGCCACACGTCGATTCGAAGTACTACGTCGGCTACGAAGTCGACGGACATGAGATAGGACTCGTCCCGAACGGTCACGACCAGGGCATGGCCGGTCCCGAGGCGTACTTCGACGTCGAGGACATCAACGCATCGCTCGCGGCGCTCAAGGCAGCCGGCGCCGTGGTCGTCCAAGAACCCACGGACGTCGCGGCCGGATTGCTGGTCGCCAAAGTCCGTGACTCCGACGGCAATCTCATAGGTGTGAAGCAACTGCCCGCGAGCGCTTAGGAGCGACGTCCTTACGGCAGGGACGTCGGCCAGCGTTGGGCCGCCCACGACGCCCACGTCTCGTGACCACCTGGGGGAGCGTCGAGCGTGTTGTCGCACAGTTCGTCGCGGTCTGGTATCTGGAACTGCGTCCTGTACCGATCGAGCTCTTCGGGAGTGATTGCGAACGTTGATCCGGATTCGGTTCCCGTGCGGAGGCCCACGCGACGTCGTTGATCGACTTCATCGACGTCGATATATATCAACGCGCAATCGGCTCCGACTCCATGGGCCATCGAGCGCAGAGCCGAGCGCTCATCCTTGCCCCAGACGCCGAAGTCCGCGACCACGTTGACACCGAGAGCGAGTGCTCGCATTGCCAGCCATACGAGGCGGCCCTCGAGGACGTCGCGTTTCCCGTCCGGCTGTATTCCGTCGAAGAGCGGGATCATCCACTCATCGGGCGTGAGACGAAGCGCCCGCTCTTCCGATTCGATCGCGCGGGCCCGGGTCGTCTTGCCGGCACCCGGGAGTCCCACCATGACGTACAGCGTGGGCCGCGATTCCATGGGGTCGATGTTCGCACATGGGGCTGTGCGGGTCACCCCGGAACTGTGGCGCCGATTCCTCCACGCGAGGTGCCGAGTCAGCTCAGCTCTCAGGTCGCGTCACGCGCGACATCGCCCGAGAGGTCATCGAGGTCGATCTTGCTTGATTCGTACAAGGGATGATGCTTCCATAGACGGTGGCGGAGCCACACGTACGTCAAAGCGTTGACCACCAGCGCCACCGCGGCCAGGGTGGCCAACCACACGCCAACGCCGACGGCTTGGTCCCATGGTGACGGTCCGACCCGGCTCGAGAGCGCGTCCAACCAATTGCGCCGGCCGAGCCACAGTTGGACGATCTCGACGGTACAGACAGCGAGGGCGCCCAGGGAGAGTGCGAGTGACACCCAGCCGGCGCGGGCGTGCGGCTTGCGAAGGAGATGCGCCACGGCGAACAACGCGACGCCGAGCGTGAGCACTAGCAGGCCCGCCGGGAGTGTCGCCAGACCTATGGAGTGGCTCACCTCACTGACGTAGTAGACGGGCTGGGATCCACCGCGGTGTCTGACGCGGGGATGTCGCTCCCACGCCGCCAAGGTGGCGCCCGTCAGCAAGAGCGAGGCCATCACCTGGACGCGCGTGATGGTGCGGCGATCGTCGGCCTCTTCGCGCGCTTCGCGCTGGAGCATCTCTAGTTGTCGCCCGCTCGGTACGTCACTCACGGTTTGGCCCTGTCACGTGGCGAACACGCCTTGGCACGACTGACGGTCGCCACTTGCGCTTCGGAGTCCTCGAACTACGACGCGGCGCCCTTGCCATACGCGAGGTGGAGGATGGACGGCTTCATCGGCCAGGGACACCTCGAGCACTTTCAACCTCCACTTGACCGAACGAGAGTTAGATGAAGGGTATCCACCACCGACGCCGTTTGCCTCGATGACATGGCTAGGAAGGCCAAATTGCGCGCGGTCGGGGTCAAGGGGACCCGTCCGGGAGGGGCATTCGCCCCAAACGCCGCGATCCGGGTCGAACAGGCCTTGGTGCACACAGTGTTGGTCCAAAGGGTTTGTACCTACCCCTTCTACTGCGGACCACCTGGCGTGCCTTACTACTGAATCATTGAGTGGAGGTGCGGGGATTCGAACCCCGGTCCAACGGCTTCTTAGTGAACATTCTCCGAGCGCAGCTAACAGGAGATTGTCGGGATCGTCACTGCTGCCAGCACCTATGACGTTCCGTAGTTAGCTGAATTGTCCCGACGGAACCACTAACGAGTTCTGACGGTAAGCCCTACTTCATGACACCCGATATCTAAACCGCAGGGCTGGGTCTAGGCGGATGTTGCTACCTAAGCAGCAAGCGCAAGCGAAGGCTTGGCGTTTATTTATTGTTTCCGGCTCTTTAACGTGGTTCCGGAGACCACGGCTCGCTTCTTTCACCTCGACGACCATTGTCGAGACCATTCACCCCCTCGATACTTCTCAACCGATTTGGCTGAATAGCCACTCTACCGGTCATTGCCAAAAGCGCGTATTAGCCATACTTCTCCGTATTGCGCACGGCGCGCGCCATGTCGCGTGCGGCGTCACGTTTGGCGATGGCCTGTCGTCGATCCTGTGACTTCTTTCCCTTGGCGAGGGCGAGTTCGACCTTGGCCTTGCCGTCCTTGAAGTACAGCTTTAACGGCACCATGGTGAGCGGTTCTGTGCGCGTCTCGTGTTGCCACTGATCGAGTTCGTGTCGGTGGGCGAGGAGTTTGCGACGTCGATCGGGGTCGTGGCTGCCGAAGCCCGTCGCGTAGACCCACGGAGGTACGTGCATCTGGTACAGCCACAACTCGGTGTCATCGAAACGGGCGTAGCTCTCGGCGATCTGGGCCTTGCCTTCGCGAAGTGACTTGACCTCTGAGCCGCTCAGCATGATGCCGCATTCGAGGGTCTCGATGATCTCGTAGTCGTAGCGGGCGCGACGATTGGTGGCGACGACGCGGTCGCCGGCGTTCGCCTCGACCCTCTTTAGGGCACGCTTTTCTTGAATCTGCTTGGCTCGGGCCATCGCCCAAGCGTAGTGACCGGTGCTCGCAGGCCCCTGGGGACCTCGGTAGGGTTCTCCTGTGTTGACTCTTCGTTCCGACCATCGAGACACCATCGTGGCGACGTGCATCCGCGCGCTGCCTAACGAAGGCTGCGGCCTCTTGCTCGGCACGCCGGAGGGAATCGTCACCGATGTCCTACCCAGTCCCAACGTCGCGGACTCGGCGAAACTCTACGAGATCGACAGTCGCGTGCTGCTTCGGGCCTATCGACAAAGTGAGGAGGATGGCCGATCGGTCATCGGCGTCTTTCATTCGCACACGCACTCAGACGCCTATCCCAGCCCGACCGACGTCGCCCAGGCGCCCGATCCGACGTGGCACTACGTCTTGGTGTCACTGCGCGACGTCCCCACGGTGATCCGTAGTTTTCACGTCGTCGACGGCGTGATCGACGAAGAGGAAATCTCCCTCTAAAGCCTCATCAGGAGGTGCGTCGACGGCCGAAAGTGGCCTCTGAACGTCACGGGGTGACACCCGGCTAGTAATGTCGACTTGGTTAGTCAGGAATCAACCAAACCGGAAGAGATGCGAATGACGGCACTAGTTCGAATTCCCACAGTCCTACGACCGGCCATGGGCGGGGACACCTCGGTCACGGTGGAAGGCTCCACGGTGGGCGAAGTCCTCGACCACCTCACCGCGAATCACCCCGACGTGAAGGGCCAGCTGCTCAACAGCGACGGCACCCTGCACCGATTCTTGAACGTCTACGTCAATGACGACGACGTGCGCTATTTGGGTGGCGTTGACGCGCCCGTGACCAACGGTGACGAGATCACGTTGCTGCCCGCCGTCGCCGGAGGCACGCTGTAGTGACGCGCTTCGCGTCGGTGCTCGATCTCATCGGCCAAACGCCGGTCATCGACGTCAGCGCGCTGTCGCCCAAGGCGAACGTCACGATCCTGGCCAAACTCGAAGGCCGCAATCCCGCCGGTTCGGTGAAGGACCGCGTTGCGCTCTCCTTGGTGGACGCCGCCGAGCGTGACGGAATCTTGATCCCGGGCAAACCAGATCAGGTGCTGCTCGAGCCGTCCTCCGGCAACACCGGAATCGCGCTCGCCATGGTGTGTCGACTCCGCGGCTATCACCTGAAGGTCGTCCTGCCTTCGAATGTGTCACCGGAACGACGCCAGCTGCTCTACGCCTGGGGGGCCGAGATCATCGACTCGCCGGGGGCCGAGGGTTCCAACGGAGCGGTCCGCCTCGCCCAGTCGTTAAGCGCCGACAATCCCGAGTGGACGTTTCTCTACCAGTACGCCAACCCGGCCAATCCCGAGGCGCACTACCTCCATACCGGCCCAGAGATACTCACCGACGTTCCCGAGATCACACACTTCGTCGCCGGACTCGGCACGTCAGGCACCTTGATGGGCGTCGGACGTTACCTTCGCGAGCACCGACCCGACGTCCAGATCTGGGCCGTCGAGCCGCCGGCCGGCGAGATGGTCGACGGGCTGCGCAACCTCGACGACGGCTACGTCCCGCCGATATTCATCGACAACGACGGCGCACAGCTGCTCGATCGGAGGGTCATCGTGCGACCGAGGGAGTCGATCGAATGGACGCGTCGCTTCACCGAGGTCGGACTCTTCGTGGGACTCTCATCGGGTGCGATCATGGCCGGAGCAATCAAGTGCGCCAACACGATCGCCGACGATGACACCGCCACGATCGTCACGATCGTGGCCGACGATGGATGGAAGTACCTCTCGACCGGTGCCTGGAGCGACAACATCGACGACGTGGTCGAACGCGCCAAGTCGATCATCTACTTCTAGGTCCTCGCGACTGCGAACCTCCACTACCGTTGGGTCGCGCCAATAATCGTGAGGAGTTCCATGTCAATGACCCGTGCCGACGGACGCAGTCCCGAACAGGCCCGACCACTCAGCTTCGTACGTGACTACACCGAAATGGCGGCCGGTTCGGTCCTCGTGAGTTTCGGCCGGACCGTCGTCTTGTGCACCGCTTCGGTCGAAGAGGACGTCCCGCGTTGGTTGCGCGGTACCGGCAAGGGCTGGGTGACGGCCGAGTACTCGATGTTGCCCGGTTCGACGCCGGAGCGAGCGAGCCGCGAAGCGGCCCGGGGCAAGCAGTCCGGGCGCACCCAGGAGATCCAGCGACTGATCGGACGATCGCTCCGTACCGTCACGCGGTTGGAACTGCTGGCCGATATCCAGATCACCGTCGACTGCGACGTGTTGCAGGCCGACGGTGGCACGCGAACGGCCTCGATCTGCGGAGGATACGTGGCGCTGCACGACGCGATCACCCGTCTCGTGCAACGAGGAACCGTGAGAGAACACGCCTTGAGTGATCTGGTCGCGGCCATCTCCGTCGGCATCGTCAACGGCGTTCCGCTGCTGGACCTCCCGTACGAAGAGGACTCGCGCGCCGACACCGACATGAACGTCGTCATGACCGGCGCCGGACGTTTCGTCGAGGTGCAGGGGACCGCCGAACAAGAGGCCTTCACCCGCGAAGAGTTGGACGCACTCTTGGACCTCGCCGCGACGGGTATCGCCGCCATTCACGAGGCCCAGCGTCAGGTGCTCGAGAACCCGCCTTCGTCTCGTCCGTGACGACGTTCGTCCTCGCGACGGCGAATCCTCACAAGACCGAGGAGATGCGCGCGGTCTTAGGTCCGCTCGGCGTCGAGTTGCTGGACCGCCCACTCGACGTCCCCGACGTCGACGAGACCGGCGACACGCTCGAAGAGAACGCACTGTTGAAGGCCCGAGCGCTCGTAAGAGCGACCGGGCGTGCCGCCATCGCCGACGACACCGGTCTGTTCGTCGACGCCCTCGACGGTCGTCCCGGGGTTCGAAGCGCGCGCTTCGCCGGTGAAGCGGCGAGTTACGACGACAACGTGACCAAACTGCTGGCCGAATTGGAGAATGTACCCGAGCCGCGAACGGCGCGCTTCGTCACCGTCATCGCGGTGGCCTATCCCGATGCGACGGACTTCTGCGTGGAAGGCGAGTTGACGGGCGTGATCACGCGTGCGCGCGCCGGTGACCAGGGCTTTGGATACGACCCGGTCTTCAAGCCCGATGACGGCGACGGACGGACGTTGGCGCAACTGACGCCGCGAGAGAAGAACGACCTCTCGCACCGCGGTCGCGCCCTGCGAGCGTTGTTCGAAGAACTGGCCCGAACATAAGTCAGTTCACGAAGATTTCACCTTAGGGTGGAGTCGTGAAAGACCAGGTACTGCCCATGTTTCCTCTGGGTATGGTCATTTTCCCGCATCAAGTCGTCGGACTGTGCGTCTTTGAGGCGCGCTACCACCAGATGCTGGAAGATATTGAAACCGAGCAACGATTCGGCACGTGTCTGATCGCGCGAGGCTCGGAGGTCGGTGGGTTCGACGAGCGAACCTCTGTCGGCACGCTGATGCAGATACTGGGTGCGCAGGTCCTGCCCAATGGACAGACCGTCGTCATGGCCGAGGGCGTCGAGTGCTTCGAAGTGGCGAACTGGCTCGAGGACGATCCCTATCCCCGCGCCAGTGTCAAAGATCGTTGCTGCGACGAGGACAACGTGATGGCCGCACTGTTGAAGTCAACGGAGTCCGCCGTACGAGCGATCCGCGCGCTGCAGAGTGAACTCTTCGCCGACGAGTGTCTGCAGTCGAACTGTGAGATGGACGCCGATCCGTGGGTGCGCAGTTGGCAGTTGTGTTCGATGACGCCGATGTCGACCCTCGATCAGTTCAAGGTCCTGAGCCTGAGTGACCCGAACGATCGACTTCGATTGGTCGCCGAGATCTGTTGTGAGCGATACGGCGACTACCAGCGGATGGTGGCGATTGACTCGACACCCAGTCCCTTCGACTAACGAAGCTCGATCAGGTCGACCACGAAGATCAGTGTCTCGCCGGGTGCGATGACCCCGCCGGCGCCCTGATTGCCGTAGCCCAGGTGCGCCGGGATGACCAGCCGGCGTCGACCGCCAACTTTCATTCCCACGACACCCTGATCCCACCCTTTGATGACGTGACCGGCACCGAGCGGGAACTCGAACGTCTCGCCGCGGTTCCACGAGGCGTCGAACTCCTCGCCGCTGGAGACGCCGACGCCGACGTAGTGAACGACGGCGCGACGACCGGCAGTGGCCTCGTCGCCGGTCCCGACGATGAGATCCTCAATGAGGAGGTCATCGGGAGCCGCACCGAGGTGTGGATCTACGAGTGGCTTCTCGGGCATGCGAAGAGATCCTAGCGACGACGCTCGCGGCCGCCACCCACGACACGAACGTTGCGAGCCTCACGGCCCTTGGGGCCGCTGGCCTCTTCGAAGGTGATCTTCTGACCCTGGGCGAGTGACTTGAATCCGTCACCGACGATGTTCGAGAAGTGAATGAACAGATCGTCGCCCTTGTCGTCGCTCGCGAAACCGAAGCCCTTGGCATCGTTGAAGAAACTCACGACGGCCTCGTTGCCACGTGCCGGGTTGGCACCCTTCGTGAAGTGTGCGCTACCCACGCTCGCTCGATCGGTTCGCGGTGCGCGGTCGGTGAAGACTCGCTCGGTCCGGGGTGCTCGTTCGCTGCGTTCGGGACGCGGCGCGCGATCGGCGAACGTTCGCTCGACGCGAGGTGCGCGTTCCGGTCGATCAGTGAAGCCGCGCTCGGGACGTGCACGCGTGGTGCCGCGCTCGGGACGGGGTCCGCGATCGGCGAAACTTCGGTCGCTTCGCGCGCCGCGCTCGAATCCACGCGGACCGCGCTCGCTTCGAGTCGACGGCCGTTCGGAACGGCCCTTGCCGCCACGGTCATCCAATCGCTCAGCGGCGACGGCGTCGTCAACGGCGCCGAGTCGAATCGGTTGGGCGTCCTCACGACGTTCGATCGACGTCTCGAGTCCGAGCGCCTTCTGGAGCCGCTTGACCTGACCGATGACGTCCTCGCCGACCAGGGAGATGACGGCGCCGGTGGCGCCGGCTCGGCCGGTGCGACCGGAGCGGTGCAAGTAATCGGTCGCCTGCGCCGGTGGGTCGTAGTGGATGACGACGGGGAGTAGTTCGATGTGAATTCCTCGGGCGGCGACGTCGGTTGCCACCAGTACCTGAACCTGACCGTTCTTCACGCTGCGCAGCGCTCGTTCGCGTTGGGCCTGCGTGCGGTCGCCGTGCAGGGGCACGGCCGAGATGCCGCGCTCTCCGAGCTGGCGTGCCAGTCGGTCCGCGCCGTGCTTGGTGCGGGTGAACACGAGCGCACGCTCGTACTCTTCGACGATGTCGGCGGTGATCTGGGGACGCTGTTCGCGCGCGACACGCCAGAAGTAGTGGTCGACGTCGTTCGGGGCTTCGTCGCCCACGACGTCGTGAATGGCCGCGTCGTTGGTGAACTCCTTGACGAGCGACTTGACGTCGGGTCCCATCGTGGCCGAGAACAACATCACGTGGCGATCGCGAGGCGTCGCACCGACGATGCGGCGCACGCACGGCAAGAACCCCATGTCGGCCATACGGTCGGCTTCGTCGACGACGACGGTCTGCACGGACGAAAGGTCCAAGGCGCCCTGCTCGAGCATGTCCTCGAGGCGGCCGGGGCACGCGACGACGACATCAACGCCGAAGTTGAGTGCTTTGCGAGCGACGTTGTACGAGGTGCCGCCGTAGATGCAGATGACGCGACGACCGCGGTCGTCGGTGAGTTGGGCCAGTTCCTTTTGGACCTGGGCGGCCAGTTCGCGCGTCGGCACGAGCACGAGGGCCACGGGCTTACGCGGACGGGCCTTGGTGAGACGCGCCATGAGGGGGAGTCCGAAGGCCAGGGTCTTACCCGAGCCGGTGACGGCCTTGCCGACGACGTCGCGTCCGGCGAGGGCGTCGGGAAGCGCGGCCTCTTGGATGGGGAAGGCTTCGGTGATACCGCGTTGTTTCAGGTGTTCGACCAGATTGGACGGCACGCCGAGCGCGGCAAAGGACATAGACATATAACTCCTACAAGTTGAGATGAGCCCAACTCGAGGTTTTACAGTCGAATCGGTCTCCACCGCGATGTGCGGCGAAACAGTCATTCCACTCTAGCAGGCTTCGCTGTCGGTGAGCGCGCAGCGAGTTCGGCGTGCGTGCGGGCGGAGGGACTCGAACCCACACTCCGAAGAACTGGTACCTAAAACCAGCGCGTCTGCCAATTCCGCCACGCCCGCAAGAGCACTCAGTCTACGGCGCACATTGAGGTGAACGGAGTCTCGGCCAGTAGATTAGACGCATGAGTATCTCCAACAGAGCCGACGGATTCGGCGCCATCGACCTCAATCAACGACTTCTGCGCGAGCGGATCGTGTTCCTCGGATCTGAAGTGAACGACGACTCGGCCAACCGGATCTGCGCCGAACTGCTCTTGCTCGACGCCGAGGACAGCGAGCGCGACATCAGCCTCTACATCAACTCCCCGGGTGGCGTTATCACTGATGGGCTGGCAATTTACGACACCATGCAGTACGTGAACGCCGACGTGCGCACGATCTGCATCGGCATGGCCGCGTCCATGGGTCAGTTCCTACTGTGTGCCGGGGCCCCGGGGAAGCGCTTCTCGCTGCCGAGCAGCCGCATCTTGATGCACCAGCCCTTGATGGGCGGCATGCAGGGCCAGGCGTCGGACATCGCGATCCAGGCCGAGCAGATCGGCTTCATGAAGAAGCAGTTGGCCGAGCGCATCGCCTTTCACACCGGCAAGTCGCTCGCGCAGATCGAATTGGACTCCGATCGCAATCGCTGGTTCACCGCCCAAGAAGCATTGGAGTACGGCTTCATCGACGCCGTCATTGAACATTCGGCCGTTCGTCTAGGCGCCTAGTGAGCGATGGCTCGACGACGCGAGTCGCTCGACGTTCGTTAGCGAACGACGCCTTTCGCGTCGTCAGTGCCCGCGACAGCCTCCCCACGCGGCTCCGGAATCTCTGGAACCGTCGTGAGTTGCTCTTGAGCCTGATCAGGTCGGACATTCGGATCAAGTACAAGAACTCGGCGTTGGGCATCGTCTGGTCCATGCTGACCCCGTCGCTCTTCCTCGCCATCTACTGGCTGGTGTTCGCGAAGTTCTTGAAGAACGGCATCCCCAACTTCGTCGTCTATCTCTTTGCCGGCATGATCGTCTGGAACATGTTCAACACGTCGCTATCGACGGCGACGGGCGTCATCGTCGTGCGCTCCGGTCTCGTGAAGAAGGTCTCGTTCCCTCGCGAGATCCTCGCCTTGGCGAACGTGGGCGCCGCGACCTTCTACTTTTTCATCCAGTTGTGCGTGTTCGGTCTGTACCTGCTGGTCGTCCAACATTCCCCGGACTACGCCTACTTCTGGCTCCTGCCGATCGCGTTCCTCGCGTTGTACTTCTTCACCGCCGCGCTGGCCATTCTCATGTCGGCCATCACCGTCTACATGCGTGATATGGAGCATTTCATCCTCATCATCTTGCAGCTGTGGTTCTTCCTGTCGCCGATCGTCTACTCCTACGAGCACTCCATCGCGCCGCAACTGCACGCGCACGGCCT
>Ga0302320_10024178_pt1 | contig 11874 bp, 14 predicted proteins | sample Bog_T0_3_FD_202130 | JGI IMG/M metagenome (GOLD analysis project Ga0302320, IMG submission 202130) | Peat permafrost microbial communities from Stordalen Mire near Abisko, Sweden - Bog_T0_3 | ecosystem: Environmental > Terrestrial > Soil > Wetlands > Peat | place: Sweden: Abisko, Stordalen Mire... | reverse complement strand
TGAAGCTGGTCTCGACCTTTTGAACGGTGCTGATGACGGTGTACGCGAGGAATACCAGTCCGAGCGAACCGAGCACGTCGCCGCGCATGTTCGAGACGAATGAGAGCACGGTCTCGGTCAGCTGATCCGCCGCCCCTCCGAGCGGGCGAAAAAATTCCCGCAGGATGAAGTGCAGATCGGAGCGCGCCCCGATGCCCTTGAGGATCGCGAAACTGAAGACCATCAGCGGCACCAGCGACAGAAGTGTCGTGTAGGCGAGGCTCATCGCCTGAACGCTGATGTCGCCCGAGAAATAGTCGCGCGCGATGGCCGCGGGATAGCGCAGCGTGCGCAGGATCGGCCCCCACGGCGGCCCCATGCTGCGCGATTTTTCGAACAGTCCGTCCTTGAGGCGTTCCAGCGCGTTGGGCATGCGAAGCCTTGGAACCCCGGGGCTTTCGCTCAGGTGGTCAGCAATGTGAGCGCCTTGCGATAGTTATCGCTGGTGCGCGCGAGAACGTCGGACGGCAGATGCGGCGCGGGCGGCTTCTTGTTCCAGTGCAGAGATTCAAGATAGTCGCGCACGAACTGCTTGTCGAAGCTCGGCGGGCTGATGCCCGGCCTGTAGGAATCCACGGGCCAGAAACGCGACGAGTCGGGGGTCAGCACTTCATCGATCAGGACCAGATCGCCGGCCGCATCGATGCCGAATTCGAACTTGGTGTCGGCGATGATGATGTTGCGCGCGCGCGCATGCGCGGCGGCGAATGCGTAGACGGCGAGCGCGGCGCGGCGCACGCCCTCGGCATGCTCGCGCCCGACCAGCGCGACAATCGCGGCGAAATCGATGTTCTCGTCGTGCTGGCCTGCGGGCGCCTTGGATGCCGGGGTGAATATGGGCTCAGGCAGCGCGTCCGCCATCTTGAGGCCCGGCGGCAATGCGATGCCGCACACCGAACCGCTGCGCTGGTAGTCCTTGTAGCCCGAGCCGATCAGATAGCCGCGCACCACGGCTTCGATCGGCAGCGGCTTCAATTTACGGACCACCATCGACCGCCCGGCGAGCTGTGCGCGCTCCTGTGGATCCTCAACGACGTCCTCGACCTTCAGTGTCGTGACCTGGTTCGCGATGATATGGCGGGTTTTCTCGAACCAGAACGAGGAGATCCGGGTGAGCACTTCGCCCTTGAACGGGATGGGGTCGGGGAGCACGACGTCGAACGCCGACAATCGGTCGGTGGTCACGATCAGCATATGCGCATCGTCGATGTCGTAGATGTCGCGAACCTTTCCCTGGTGAATCTTCCGCAGGCTGCGGATGCGGGATTCAAATAACGGCGGCGACTGAGAAAAGGGTTCCATGGGCGCGAGCGTCCGACTGCTACCATTGTGAATTGGAAGGTCGGCGATTGTGGCGGGGCGGGGCGGATAGGTCAACGCGAATGGCTTGGACAGGTGCGATATTCGGAGCTTTGGTGGGGCTGGTCATCACCGACCGGCCGTTGGGCGCCTTGATCGGCGCCTTCATCGGATTCATGTTCACTCAGAGCCGGTTCTTCCGCGCGGTTTCCGGCACGTCCTCGAGCGGACGCGTTTCGGAGGTGTTTTTCCGGACGACTTTCGAGCTCATGGGCCATGTCGCCAAATCCGACGGACGCGTGTCCGAGGCCGAGATCGATGCGGCGCGGGGACTGATGCAGGATCTGCGTCTCGGACCCGTGGAGGTCGCCGCCGCCATCCAGTGTTTCCACGCCGGGAAGTCCGCGGCATACGATGCTGATTTCGGCGTCGAGCAGCTGCGCGAAGCGTGCGGCCTGCGCTACGACTTGCTGAGTGCTTTCATGGAATTGCAATTGCGCGCCGCGTTGGCCGGCAACGGCATTTCGCCGCCGGCCCGGCGCCTCCTGTCGCGTGCGGCCGAGCGGCTCGGCATGTCGGGGACGGAATTTGCGCGCATGGAATCCGCGATACGCGCACGACAGGCGGGCGCGAACCGCTCCGGACGGCAATCGACGGAGCGGCCCTTGACCGACTGCTATGCCGAGCTCGAGGTGAACGCCTCCGCGAGCGATGCGGAGGTGACCAAGGCTTATCGGCGGCAAATGAGCCGTCATCATCCCGATAAGCTGGTCGCGAACGGCCTTCCCGAGTCGATGGCCGAATGGGCCAAGCAGAAGACGCAGAGAATTCAGGAGGCCTACGAAGCAATACGTGCGGAGCGCGGGATGCGTTGATAAAGTGTCGCCATGGCCACCATCATTTCACCCTCGATCTTGTCAGCTGATTTCGCCCGTTTGGGGGAGGAAGTCAACGCCGTGCTCGCGGCGGGCGCCGATTGGATTCACTTCGACGTCATGGACAATCACTACGTGCCGAATCTCACCATCGGCCCGATGGTGTGCGAGGCCTTGCGCAAGGCCGGGATCAAGGCGCCCATAGACGTCCATCTGATGGTTTCGCCGGTGGACTCGCTTGTGGCGGATTTTGCCAAAGCCGGCGCCACCCGGATCAGCTTCCATCCCGAGGCCACGCAGCACGTGGACCGCAGCATTCAGCATATTCGCGACTGCGGCTGTTCGCCGGGGCTCGTTTTCAATCCGGCGACCTCGTTGAATTGGCTGGATTACGTGCTCGACAAAATCGATCTGGTCCTGCTGATGTCGGTCAACCCGGGATTCGGCGGACAGAAGTTCATTCCGAGCGCGCTCGGCAAGCTTGCGCAAGCGCGTGCCAGGATCGACGCGTCCGGGCGCAACATCCGGCTCGAAATCGACGGCGGGGTCAAGGTGGAGAATGCCGCCGAGGTTGCCCGTGCAGGAGCGGATACCTTCGTCGCAGGATCCGCCATCTTCGGCAGCTCCGACTACGGCGCGACCATTCGTGCGATGCGCGCCGAGATCGAGAAAGGAGCGAGGGAAACGCGCCGGGCGTCGTAACGCCGGGCGTCGTAACGCCGGGCGCCGCGGCCTCTAGGCGCTGCGCACGCCGTTATTCGTCGTCATCGTCATCATCCTCGTCTTCATCATCGATGTGCTCGGGGCGGGCGGTCTTGCTCACCTGCACTCCGGCGCCCGCTTTCACGGGTACGATCAACGGCCGCGTTTTGACTTTCGGCCGCGCATTGAACACCACGATGGTTTTGCCCGTGGCTCGCAACAGACCCTGCTCTTCCAGTACCTTCAAAACCCGTCCGGCCATTTCCCGTGAACAGCCGACCAGCCGCGACAACTCCTGGCGGCTGACTTTGATCTGCATCCCCTCCGGATGCGTCATCGCGTCCGGCTCGCCGCAAAGGTCCATGATGGCGTGTGCCACCCGGCCGGTGACGTCCACGAACGCCAAGTCGCCGAGTTTGCGGTTGGTCCGATCGAGACGGGTTGCAAGTTGGGTGGCGAGCTCGAAAATGAGCCCGGGACTCTCGGCCGCGATCTGCCGGAAACGAGGATAGGTCATCTCGGCGAGTTCGGATTGTTGACGGGTGCGCACCCAGGCGCTGCGGGTGGGTTGCTCGTAGAACAGGCCCATTTCGCCGAAAAACTGCCCTTTATTGAGGTAGGCGAGGACCATCTCGTTGCCGTCCTCATCTTCGATCATGACTTCGACCGAGCCCGAGATGATGTAATAGAGAATATCCGGCAGGTCACCCGCGTGGATGATGACCGTCTTGGAAGGGACAGTCCGGATACGGCAGTAGCTCAAGAAACGATTGATCGCAGGGATATCGCTTAAGGCCTTTGCCACTTCTTCCATGGTCTCTCCCGATTGCTTTAGGACGTGAATACGCCTGTTCTGGCGCACGTTTTATTACATAAGTCTCGGAATCGCAAGCGACTTAAGGACATCGGCTACAGCCAATACGATCCGCGAGTCATGAGTCTGGAGGTCAAATGCATCGCGCCCTTGAGCCAAATGGGCAGATCTTTGCCCCCGAGTTCGGCCGCCGCGGCACCGTGCCGCATCTCATCATGGGTCATCTGTTCGACGATGGCCCGGCTGCGCCGGTCGGCGGCCGGCAACCGCTCCAAATGACCCCGAAGGTGCGACTCGACCTGCCGTTCGGTCTCGGTGATGAACCCCAAACTGATCCGATCGCCCAAGGTTCCCGCCATCGAGCCGATGAGAAAGGAACCGGCGTACCAAAGGGGGTTCAATACGCTGGCGCGGCCATTCAATTCCCGCAGCCGCTCATCGCACCAGGCAAGATGATCCATTTCCTCATCGGCGGCCTGCCGCATGGCTCCCGCGGCGGCGGAATCCCGTGCGGTCAGGGCTTGCCCCCGGTACAGGGCCTGAGCGGCAACCTCCCCGGCGTGGTTTACCCGCATCAGGCGGCTCGATTCGAGCCGTTCGGCCTCTTCGAGCACCAATTCGCCGCCCGAAGCGGCGGGCGACGCGCGGCTCGGTCGCGGGGTGCTCGCTAACACGTTGATTGCTTTGTCTATTTCGCCGATGACGCGGTCGATCAGACTGAATGTGCGGGCGCTCATGGACACATTATATTATAGAGAGGAAATGCCACGGCGGGCTGGTCTTAAGCCCTTGGGTTCTGTACACTTTCGCGCCTTTCGTTCTGGGCCAGAACCTTTCGAGTATTCCATGCAAACCGTATTTTCAAAGCCTGAAGAAACCCGTGGCGACTGGTATTTGGTCGACGCGGCGGGGCAAACCCTCGGCCGCCTGGCGTCCCAAATCGCGCATCGTCTGAAGGGCAAGCATAAGCCCAATTATGCACCGCATCAGGATTTAGGAGACCACATCGTGGTCGTCAACGCAGGCACGGTCCGCGTGACCGGCGCCAAACTCACCGACAAGTGGTACCACCAGCACACCGGCTACGTCGGCAACTTGAAGAGCATCGCGCTCGGCAAGCTGCTGCAGGAACACCCGGAACGCGCCCTGGAGTTTGCGGTCAAGGGCATGCTGCCGAAAGGGCCTCTCGGCCGGCGCATGTACAAGAAGCTCCATGTATTCGGCGGCAACGCACACCCCCACCAAGCACAGCAGCCGAAGGCGCTGGCGTTTTAAACGCAGGAATTCAAGCAATGGCATCAAGCTCCGCGACGAACAGTTTTTATGGTACCGGCCGCCGCAAGACCTCGAGTGCGCGCGTGTATCTCTCCAAGGGCACCGGGAAAGTCGTGATCAACGGGCGTCCGATCGAACAGTTCTTCGGTCGGGAGACCGGCCGAATGATCGTTCAGCAGCCTTTTGGCGCCGTGCAGCTCGACGGCAAGTTCGATGTATCCGCCCATGTGGAGGGCGGCGGCATCACGGGACAAGCCGGCGCGATCCGCCATGGCATCACGCGCGCCTTGATGGCGTACGATGAGACTCTGCGGTCGCCGTTGCGCAAAGCGGGCTTCGTGACCCGGGACGCGCGCGAAGTCGAGCGCAAGAAAGTCGGCCGACGCAAGGCCCGCCGCGGAACCCAGTTCTCCAAGCGCTAAGCTGACTTGGGATTCGGTTTTGGGGGATCGTCTAGTGGTAGGACAACGGTCTCTGACACCGTTTACCTAGGTTCGAATCCTAGTCCCCCAGCCAAATTGAGGGCCCACCCAGGTGGGCCCTTTTCTTAGGTAGGTTCAGCAACGATGTCGGGCGATCGCAATTCTGGAAGAAGCCGGTTGGCGCCGCTGGCATTGGCCGCACTCGGCGTCGTCTACGGCGACATCGGAACCAGCCCCTTGTACGCCATGTCGGCGTGCTTCACCGGCCCGAACATCCAAGTGACGCCGGAACATATCTTCGGCTTGCTGTCGTTGATTTTCTGGACCCTGGTGCTGGTGATCCTGCTCAAGTATGTCGGGGTCGTGCTGAACGCCGACAACAAGGGCGAGGGCGGCGTGCTGGCGCTCACCGCCTTGGTGGTCAATACCGAGAGGGAGAGCCCGCGCAAGAAGATCTACGGCATGATCGGCATCCTGGGCGCCGCGTTGTTTTTCTCCGATGGCGCCATCACCCCCGCCATCTCGGTGCTGAGCGCGGTCGAGGGACTGCACATCGCCGCACCGGATGCCCAGATTCCAATTCTTCCGATCACGGTGGTCGTGTTGGTGGGACTGTTCCTGATTCAGCGCCACGGCACCGGCTCGGTCGGCAAGGTGTTCGGTCCGGTGATGCTCGGATGGTTCTTCATCCTGGCGGTGCTCGGCGTGACCTGGATCGTGCGAGAGCCGCAAGTGCTGATCGCGCTCTCGCCGGTTTTCGCGTTCAAGCTGATCACGCATCATCAGATCAGCGCGCTCGCAGTGCTTGCCGGGGTGTTCTTGACCGTCACCGGCGGCGAGGCGCTCTACGCGGACATGGGTCATTTCGGCAAAACGCCGATCCGTGTGAGCTGGATCCTCATCGTGATGCCCGCCCTGGTGCTCAACTATTTCGGTCAGGGTGCGCTCTTGATCGAGAATCCGGCGGCGATTGCGAACCCCTTCTATCTCATGGCGCCGGAGTGGTCGTTGTTGCCCCTGGTGGTGATCGCGACGGCCGCCACCGTCATCGCATCGCAGGCGGTGATCTCGGGCGTGTTCTCGGTCACCACCCAGGCGGTGAGCCTGGGCCTGTTCCCGCGCGTGCGGGTGGAACACTCGTCGGCCGACAACGCCGGACAGATCTACGTGCCCACCATGAATTGGATTCTCATGGTGGCGACGCTCGGTTTGGTGCTGAGCTTCGGCAGTTCCGCGGCGCTTGCAGGCGCATATGGCCTGGCGGTGTCGGGCGCCATGACCATCGTGACGCCGCTCACCTTGAGCCTGATCAAATCGCGCACCGGCAAGAAGAGCCGCTGGCTGCGCGCGGGGTTGTCGCTGCTGTTCATCGTCGACCTGGGGTTCCTGCTGGCCAACCTGACCAAGCTGCAGGACGGGGGCTGGCTGCCCTTGACGTCGGGATTCATCATCTACTGGCTGATGCAGACGTGGTCCACGGGCAGAGCGGCGGTCATGGCGCGCCTGCTGCGCGAGCAGAAACCGGTGCGCGATTTTCTGGTCGACTTGAAGCGCGACCCGCCGGTGCGCGTCCCCGGTACCGCGATCTTCATGGATGCCAAGGCGACCGGCGTCCCGCGCGCGCTGCTCAACAACATCAAGTTCAACCGCGTGATCCACGAGCAGGTTGTATTGCTGACGGTGGTCACGCGCGAACAGCCCCGCATCGCCGAGGCGAAGCGCCTGACGGTGACACCGGTGTGCGAGGGCATCGTGCGCGTGGTGGCGCACTTCGGCTTCATGGAAAAGCCCAATATCGTGGAGATCCTGCGCGACGCCGAGGCGCACGGCGTGCGCTATGAACCGGAGCGCACCACCTACTTCCTGAGCCGGGAGGAGCTGCTGCCGGGCCAGCGGTCGGACTTGCCGCCGCTGCGCCGCCGCGCCTTCATGCAAATGGCACGCAGTGCGCAGGTGATTGCGGACTACTACGGGTTGCCCCCGGGCCGCGTCATAGAGATCGGCACCCGGCTGGAAATCTAAAGGGGCTCGCGCCGCGCGGTCAGCGCGTGGGCGTGATGGAGCGGACTGCGTCGTCGCCCGCCACCAGCAGCACGTCGGCGCCGCGGTGTGCAAACAGGCCGACCGTCACCACCCCGGCGATCCCGTTGATCAGATCTTCCATCGCGACGGGGTTCTGGAGCGCAAGTTGGTGGACGTCCAAGATCGCGTTGCCGTTGTCGGTGACCACCCCTTCCCGCCATACCGGCGTGCCGCCGAGCTTCACGAGTTGCCGCGCGACGTAGGAGCGCGCCATGGGTATGACCTCGACCGGCACGGGGAAGGCGCCGAGTGTGCCGACCAGCTTCGTGTCATCGATGATGCAGACGAACCGCCTGGACGCGGCGGCGAGGATCTTCTCGCGGGTGAGCGCCGCACCGCCGCCTTTGATCAGCATGCCGAGCTCGTCGGCCTCGTCGGCGCCGTCGATGTACAGCTCGAGATCGCCTTCGGCGTTCAGATCCGATTCCGGAATGCGCGCCTGCTTGAGCCGGTCGGAGGTTTGGCGGGAACTCGAGACCGCGCATTTAAGCTGGATTTTACGGTCTTTCAGCACTTCGATGAATTGGGCGACCGTCGAGCCGGTGCCGACCCCGAGCACCATTCCCTCTTCGACGTATGCCATCGCCGCTTCGGCGGCGCGGCGTTTCTTATCGGTTGAGGACAGGATTTTGCTACCCCTGAAAACAACTGTGCCCGCTTACGCGGGCACAGTTGATTACTTTCGAAGGCTTACTTTTTCTTTGCGGCCTTTTTCTTGCCTGCCTTCTTCTTCGCCTTCTTTGCTTTCGCTGCCATGATAGAAACTCCGTAGTCGGGTTAGTCCGGGGACCGAGTATATACACGAATAATTAATTTACAAGCAATACGTCACCCTACGGCCTCGACATTGTGCTAGCGATGTGAGCGACCTCACTCAAGTGTGAGAATGAAATCCCACTCCCCCTTGGTCACGGGAGTCACCGATAGTCGATTGCCCCGACGCAAGATCACGAACTCCGACAGCTGCTTGCTCACATGCTTACGCAGTTCATCGAGTGTGATGAGGCGCTTGAATTTGCGCACCAGCTGCACGTCCACCACGAACCAGCGCGGATCGCCCGGTTTGCTTTCGGCATCGTAGTGATCGTCCTTCGAGTCGAACTGGGTCTTGTCCGGATACCCCTCCTTCACGACGCGGACGATGCCGGCGATGCCCGGAACCGCGGTGCTCGAATGATAGAAGAACGCGGTATCGCCTTTCTTCATCGAATCCCTGAGCATGTTCCGGGCCTGGTAATTGCGAACGCCATCCCAGGCCGCCGTTTTCTTCGGCTTCGCGGCAAGGTCGTCGATGCCGAATGTGTCGGGTTCCGATTTCAACAGCCAATGATTCATGGAGCCTCCCTCGAGAAATGCTGAATCCCCGATTCGGTCGCCAGTGCGTCCAGACGCACGTCGAACGATTCGGCATATACAGAGTCGGTGCGCTGACAGTCGAAGGCGAGACCGACCAGTTGCGGGCCCCGCCAACAGCGGCGCCGGCGGCGGAAGGCGAGCGCGCGATCGTAGAAACCGCCGCCCATCCCCATGCGGCGTCCTTCGCGGTCGGCGCCCACCAGGGGAACCACGATGAGATCGAACCATCGAGGACCCACGGCATCGCGGGGGGAGGCGCCGCGCGGGACGGAGATGCCGAAGGTCGCGCGCCGGGTCTTTCCGGTCAGCGGGTGGAATCGCACACGGCGATGCCGCAAGTCGGTCACCACGGGAACGAACACGCGGATGCGCCGCTCCCGCGCCAACGCGAGCAGAAGCGAGGGGTCGGTTTCAGCGTCGAAGGGCAGATAGAGCGCGACGCGCGAGCCCGACTTGAATGCGGCCAGGCGCGCAATGAACGAGGCCGCAAGACGGGATCGACGGGCATGTTCCGCGGCGTCCAGTGAGCGCCGCCGGGTGCGCAATTCCCTGCGCAGCTTTGCTTTCATAACGAGATGGCGCCACCCGCATGTGCCGTTTTGGACCGTTGCTCCCGACCTGAGCAACAGGTGGGGCTAACTGCGGCACTTAAGGCTTTCCGCTCGAGGCGGACTTGCACAATGCTGCCAGCAAGCAATGGCCCCTGGGGTTTACAAATTAGGGTCAGGAGGTAACCCGATCCGCATCGAACACCGCAGGCGGCGCCAAACTTGAACTTTACCGGGTCGACCTATAGCTCCAGCTGTCGACCCTTCTCCAAGGCCGACTCTACGCGCTCGCGCAAGATACGCAAGCGCCCGCCGACATCCGAATCGAGATGGGTGTCACGATTGCGGAATCGGATCAATTCATTCGCCATATTGAGCGCGGCGATGACCGCGATGCGATCGAGCCCCACGACTTTTCCGCTGTCGCGGATCTCGCGCATTTTTGCGTTGAGGAACTCGGCCGAATCGAGCAGGTCCGAACGCTCCTCGATCGGGCATGTAATGTGATACTCCTTTTCGAGTATCCGCACGCTCACTCTCGCCTGGTTGTCGCTCATGCCTGCTCCATCGATTTCAGACGTCCGATCATCGCTTCGACCCGCGCGCGCACTTGTTCGTTCTTCTGAAGAAGGCTGGCGCGCTCCGCAGTGAGGGTGTCTTGCCGCTGGCGCAGCGCCCGGTTTTCCTCTTTGATCTGGGCGACCGTCGCGATGAGGTCTTCGAGCCGCTTTTCCAGACGCTTCAGTTCGAGTTCGACCGCGGACTTGGGGTTGCTTTCATTCATAGACCGCCAATATAGAGCGCTCGATTCCGCAATGCAAAGGGGCGACATCCTCACCTAACGGCGAGGCTTACGCGTTATTATTCCCATAATCATGCTGGCTGACATCCGATTCAAAGATTTCGAGGACGTCCTGGCTGCCGCGGGAAGTCTGGCGGACGCCGCCGAGGCGCATGGATCCTTGTGCGGCGCGCTCTGTTCCATGGCGCCCTACAAGATGCAGGATTGGGTCAACGAGATCTTGCCGGACGGCGCCGCGCTCTCGGATGAGTCCTCGGCCATGATCGAGCGTGTATTCACGGCGACCGCAGCCTCCTTCGGCGAGCAGGGCATGGAGTTCGAGCCGCTGCTGCCCGACGACGAGCAGCCGTTGAACGGCCGGGCGAACGCGCTGGCATTATGGTGTACCGGCTTCCTATACGGCCTCGGGACCGGCCAGATCTCCGATCTGGAGGCGCTCAACGGTGACGTCGGCGAGATCGTCAGGGACTTCACCGAAATATCGCGGGCCACCGGCGACGATGCGGACTCGGACGAATCGAACGAACAAGCCTACACCGAACTGGTGGAATTCATCCGGGTGGCGGCGCAAGTGGTGTTCGAGGAGCTGCTGCCGCTGCGCCAGCAAGTGTATCCCGCGGTTCCTCCGCCGCGGCTGCACTGACTCACGGCTTTCATCATGGATCGCAAGGAGTTTGCGCGCCGCCGCCGCCAGTTCATGCGCATGATCGGCAAGGACGCGATCGCAGTCCTGCCGGCCGCTCCGGTACGCCATCGCAACGGCGATATCGAATACGCCTATCGTCAGGACAGCCAGTTCTATTACTTGAGCGGCTTTCCCGAGCCGGACGCCGTACTGGTGCTGGTGCCCGGCCGTGCGCAGGCGGAATATCTCCTGTTCGTGCGCGAACACGATCCGCTGCGCGAGTCGTGGGACGGCGCGTGGGCCGGCACGGACGGCGCCGTCGAACGCTATGGCGCGGACGATGCCTTCCCCATCGCGGATATCGACGAGATCCTGCCCGGGCTGATGGAGCAGCGTTCGCGGATTTTCTACTCCATGGGCACTCATGTGGAGTTCGATCCCCGCATGCTCGGCTGGGTCAATGGGATGCGCGTGCATGCGAGACAGGGCGCTGGGACGCTGCAGGAATTCGTCGCGCTCGGGCACGTGCTCGACGACATGCGCCTCTACAAGAGCCGGGCCGAGCAATCGAGGCTGCGCCGCGCGGCGCACATCGCCGTGGACGCCCATCGGCGCGCGATGCGCTTCGCCCGTCCGGGCCGCATGGAATACGAGGTCATGGCCGAGCTCATGCACGAATTCCGCTCCCACAATGCGGACCTGTCCTATCAGCCCATCGTCGCCGGCGGCGCCAACGCCTGTGTGATGCATTACCGCGACAACGATCAGCGGCTTTGCGACGGGGATCTGCTGCTCCTCGACGCAGGGTGCGAGCACGACTACTACGCTTCGGACATCACCCGCACATTTCCGGTCAGCGGCCGGTTCACGGCCCCCCAGCGCGCGGTCTATGAGGTGGTGCTCGATGCGCAGTTGGCGGCGATCGACAAAGTGCGCCCCGGAAATCACTGGAATCAGCCGCACGAGGCCGCGGTGCGGGCGATAACCCAGGGGCTGGTGAAGCTCGGGTTGCTGAAGGGCGCGGTACCGCGGCTC
>Ga0302320_10024177_pt1 | contig 11874 bp, 8 predicted proteins | sample Bog_T0_3_FD_202130 | JGI IMG/M metagenome (GOLD analysis project Ga0302320, IMG submission 202130) | Peat permafrost microbial communities from Stordalen Mire near Abisko, Sweden - Bog_T0_3 | ecosystem: Environmental > Terrestrial > Soil > Wetlands > Peat | place: Sweden: Abisko, Stordalen Mire... | reverse complement strand
TTTCTCCGAGGTTTACCCCGCCACGCTACCTTCAAGAAATTCCTGGCCACCAAAATCAGCCCAGCCCGCTGTGGTTATTGTGACGCCTTTGGTCTGGACATCAGTACATAAACGTTTCACTCTCCAGCTTGAAGTCGGCCCAAGCATTTTATGAAGCGACATGGGAATGCTGAGATTCTTGCGGCGCTCCCGCGCGGACTGCGTCCGCCCAACCGGAAACAGTAAACTTGCCGCGACGAAGTCCGTTCGCACCAAGGTTCCAGGTTAGTCTCGAAGGCGGAGCTTGGCATCCGTGGTCCGGATATGTTCCGGACGGAATCCGATGCCGATGAAACGCGCAGGCAGTCGCCGCAGCCAGGGCCAATATTGAAATAATCTAAAAAACAATGGGGACGAAATGGGTTTATTCGTTGTTAGCACTTGGCGAATGACGCGGTTCTGGATAAACAATTGCAGGCGTTGCGTCAGCCGGGTAGGCAGTTCCCGACGCTTTTGAACCCGGTTTAAGATTTCTTCATCCACCGGGCCGCAGAGCAATGGATCCGCCAGCAGATTGGCCGCGGCGACGGCATCTTGGATCGCCAGATTGATGCCCACACCGGCAATCGGCGACATGGCATGGGCCGCATCACCGAGGCACAACAGGCCGTCACGATGCCAGCGTCGCAGGCGGTCCACCTTGACCGTGAGCAACTTGATTTTATTCCAATCATCCAGTTCGCGGACCCGCTCACGAAAGAGCGGCGCAAAGGCGGCCAGCCGCTCTTGAAAAATTTCGTCAAAGGTTCCTTTCTGGATCACGAAACCACACTGCCAGTATTCGCCACGGTTAAGCATGATTAACAAGGCGCCAGTATTGGCGCGGCCAAGGGATTGGGGCGGATCATCCATCCGCCGCGATAGTCGCATCCATAAGACATCCATCGGTGCTCCCATATCAATGACCTCCAGTCCGGCTCGTTCGCGCAACGTAGAACCGCGGCCGTCAGCGGCAATCACCAACGCGGCCCGCACTTCCAATATTCCCTTCGTCGTCTCGGCGGTTACGCCCACCACGCGCCCGCCAGCCTGAATCAAGTCGGTGGCTTCAGCTTCCATGCGCAGCTGAAAATTCGGCAACCGCCGTGTTTCCTCGAGCAGGAAATTCAAAAAATCCCATTGCGGCATGAAAGCGACAAATTGGCAGCGCACGGGGAGGTGGGTGAAATCCGCCAGGGGAATTTCTGTATCGCCAATGACGGCCTGCAAATTCCGGAGTTCGTCATGCGGCCGTTTCAGAAACTCATCGAGCAAACCCAGCTCATGCATCAATTCCAGCGTCGAAGGATGGATAGTATCGCCACGAAAGTCCCGGAGAAAATCCCCATGCTTTTCCAGCACGAGCACCTTGACGCCGGCCCGTGCCAGCAGAAAGCCAAGCATCATGCCGGCGGGCCCGCCGCCCACCACGCAGCAACAGGTCGATTCCTTTATTACAGATGCGTTAAGGGCATCCATGGCCGCGGTCGCGAATCGTATGAATGCGGCCGCCACATCGTTCCTTGGCTTCGAGGAGCGTGACCGCCGTGCCGGAGCACGCCAATTTTCTGGCTGCCGCCAACCCGGCAATACCACCGCCGATGATAAGCGCAGATTTTTTCATCGCATTTTCAGAAACCGACGCATAAAAAATGCCGAGCAAGCACGCGGGCGGCGCAAATGCATTTTTCCGTTCAAGTCTGTGCAATTTGCAGCGTTCGATTCGGCACTAACCTTCAAATTACCCTTATTGTGGGTTGGCATGTCGCAAGCTAAATGCCGCTGGCATGAGTGGCGCCGGCGGAGGTTTTTTGATTGCGCGGCTCCATCAACGGCTACGCACGGCGCCAGCCGATGCGGCATCGGGCGGCGCCGCCGAAAAGCGAAACATTTTTATTGAAACCGAATGAAAAGTGAAAACAACCAAGAAATAAATGTTTATGAATACAACCGAACATAATCTCACCGGAAAAAAGGTCGCCATCCTGGCCACTGATGGCTTTGAACAGGATGAGCTCTTCTCGCCGCTGAAAGCTTTGCAGGACGCCAACGCGGACGTGACCGTGGTCGCGCCGCACGACGACAAAATCAAGGGCTGGAAAAACACTGACTGGGGCAAGGAGATCAAGGTGGACCTCACGCTCGAGGAGGCGCAGGCCGGAGATTTTGACGCGCTGGTTTTACCCGGAGGCGTGATGAATCCCGACCATTTGCGCCGCGAACCAGCCGCCGTGGATTTTGTGAAAAAGTTCTTTAACGCCGGCAAACCCATAGCGGCGATCTGCCACGGACCGCAAATGCTCATCGAAGCCGACGTGGTGCGGGGGCACAAGCTTACCTCGTATCCGAGCGTAAAAACAGATTTGAAGAACGCCGGCGCCCAATGGGTGGACCAGGAAGTCGTCGTGGATCAGGGTATTGTCACCAGCCGGTCACCGGACGACTTGCCTGCATTCAATGCCAAGATGGTCGAAGAAATCGCGGAAGGGCCGCACCAGCGCAAGCGGTCTCCAGGTTCGACCGGATCCGCCTAGTGAGCACAAATGAAAACAATTCCTTCGCTGCGAAAGCGAGCGGCATGACGGCGACACGTCCATCCGTCTTTATCTCCGCGAAATCGGGCAGGTCAAATTGCTGACCTCGCAAAAGGAGGTGGAACTGGCCGCCAAAATCAAGAAAGGCGACAAGAAAGCGCGGGAACACATGATCAAGGCCAATCTGCGGCTGGTCGTCACCCGCGAACGTGTCCGCCAGCTCCAGAATCTCGCCTTGGGGAAGCTCCGCAAGATGATTGAACGGCTGGAATTTCGAACTGTGCGAGGTTCTGCTCTGCCAGCATCGGATGAAACCTTCCCCGCTCGGGGTTCGTCTGACTAGCAAAACGCAAAACGGTTTGATTCGGAGGCATGGGTGTGCCACAATTATAAGACTGGATAACCGTGTAATTGAAAGGCAGTCATGAGTGAATTTTGCAATGTTTGCGGTGGCGGCGACCACGCCTGGCGTCCAAGCCGCCGCGAATTCCTCTTCGTGGGCCTCGTTGGCAGCTTAGGTCTGACAATGGGTGACCTTTTCCGGCTCCAAGCCCAAACGATATCGCCGTCCGCCAAGGCCAAGTCGGTCATCAACATATTCCTGCCAGGCGGCATCGCGGCGCAGGAATCGTTTGATCCGAAGCTGCTGGCGCCCATTGAATATCGCGGCCCGCTGGGCGCGGTGAAAACTAAGCTCGATGGCGTCTGTTTCTCCGAGCAACTCAAGCACACCGCGGAAATCGCGGACAAAATCTGCGTCGTGCGCTCTATGACCCACGGCGAGGCCGATCACGGTCGAGGCACCCACAACATGTTCACTGGCTGGCGGCCCAGTCCGGCGGTGCAATATCCGAGCATGGGCAGCATCGTCTCGCACGAACTGGGGCCGCGCAACGATCTGCCGCCCTACGTATGCATTCCGACGCAGCCAAATGAATACGCAGGCACCGGCTTTTTGGGTTCGGCTTACGGGCCGTTCAGCCTGGGGGCCGATCCGGGCAATGGCGCCTTCAAAGTCCGCGACTTGAATCTCGCGTCCGGGGTGGACGAAGCCCGGTTTGCCGAACGCCGCGAAATGCGGGCGGTGGTGGATGCCCACTTCAGCGCACTGGAAAAAGCGGAGGCGCTTGACGGCATGGACGCCTTTTACCAACGCGCTTATGCCCTGTTGAGTTCAGACTCGGCGCGCGCCGCCTTTGATCTCAAGCAGGAGCCGGAGAGATTGCGCAATGAATACGGGCGCAACGCGGCTGGCCAGCGCATGCTGCTCGGCCGGCGTCTGGTGGAGGCAGGCGCGCGGTTTGTGACCATGACCTACGGCGGGTGGGACCATCACGACAACATCCGCGCCGGAATCAGCAATCAGATGCCCGCGTTCGACCAGGCCTTTGCCGCGCTCATCCGCGACTTGTCCGCGCGAGGCCTGCTGGACTCCACGCTCGTGTTGGTCACCACCGAGTTTGGACGCACCCCCAAGATCAACAAGAACGGTGGCCGCGATCACTATCCGAAAGTTTTCAGCATCGTCATGGCCGGCGGCGGGATCAAGCAAGGATACGTGCATGGCTCGACCGATCCAACGGGCACGGAGCCGGATGAGAACCCGCTGACCGTGCCCGATTATGCGGCCACGGTCTATAATCTGCTCGGAATTGACTGGGAAAAGACGTTGCTGGCGGGGGCCCGCCCCGTGAAGATCATCAAGGATGGCGAAGTGGCCAGTGGCATCCTGGCCTGAGTGGCAATGTTGGAAACGTCTCCTGGACCCGCAGCACCCGCAGGCACCAGGTGGCATCACCGAGGGGCGCCCGGTTGGACTGCGCGATTCACAAACGACGGAAGATTAGCCGGCGGCAACACAGCAAACCGCCTTTCTGCGTTGCGGCGCATCTGGGTCACTCTGTTTGTCATGCTGACAACCGGCGCCTTCGCCACGGCACCGCGGCTGGCGTCGGTTCTGCCCACCGGCGCCCAACGCGGAGCCGAAATTCAACTCAGCTTCAACGGCGAACGGCTGCAGGACACGGAAGCAGTCATTGGTTACGAGCCCGGGGTTGAAGTGAGGCGGCTGAACTTGATAACCAACAATCTGGTCCGGGCAACGGCAAAAATTGCGCCGGATTGCCGGCTCGGCGAACACCATTTGCGGCTGCGCACAGCGAGCGGACTTACCGAACTCCGCACTTTCTTTGTCGGCCCCTTTCCCGTGGTTTCAGAGCTTGAACCGAACAACACGCCGGCGCAGGCGCAAAAAATTCCACTGAACACCACTGTGGCCGGCGTCATCACCGCCGAAGACGTGGATTGCTTTGCCGTGCAACTCAAGCAAGGCGAACGGCTGTCGGCCGAAGTCGAAGGCATGCGGCTGGGCCGGGGCGTGTTTGATCCGCGGCTGATGCTGCTGGAAACCAACGGCACAGTGCTGGCGGACGTGGACGACACGTGGCTGGCCATCCAAGACCCGTTCCTCAGCGTGATCGTGCCGCATAACGGCACTTACATCCTCCAGCTCCGGGAGGCAACTTATGGCGGCAATGGCGATTGTTATTATCGCCTGCACGTGGGAAGTTTTCCCCGGCCGACTTCGGTGTTTCCTCCCGGGGGCCAAGCAGGCGCTCTCCTAGCGTTGCGCTTTTTCAGCGAAGCCACCGACGAATTCGATGAGGTATTGAAACTGCCCGCCAAGCCCGCGGAAAAATTTGGCGTGTTTGCTGAGTTGGACCATCTCATCGCCCCCACGCCAAACTGGATCCGGATCTCACCATTTCCGAATATCTTGTCAGGAGGCCAGAGCGCGGATCGGGAACATGCCACCGTGGTCGAAATTCAACCGCCGTTCGCGCTCAACGGAATTATCTCGCTGAAAGGCCAGGCAGATTGGTTCCGGTTTCCGGCAGTCAAAGGCGTGCCTCTGGAAGTGAATGTTTATGCACGCCAGCTTCGGTCACCGCTCGATTCCCGGCTGGAAGTTTTTGACCAGAGAGGCCGGAATCTCGCCGCCAATGACGACGCAAACGGCGGCCCGGACAGCGCGCTGACCTTTACACCGAACGATACCACGAACTATTTCATCTGCATCCGCGATGCGTTGGGAGGATTTGGCCGTGACTTCACCTACCGGGTCGAAGTGAGGCCGGAGGCGCCGTCGATATCAGTAAAGATCCCGGAAGTGGCCCGTAACGACACGCAATCGCGCCAATTCATCGCCGTGCCGCGCGGCAACCGCTTCGCCACCCTGATTTCAGCGAAGCGCGCAAATTTCAATGGTGCTTTGCAATTTGAGGCGCCCGGATTGCCCCCAGGCGTGACGATGAGCGCGAACAAGCTGGCGGAGAGCGTGGATTCCGAGCCGCTGGTCTTTGAGGCCGCGCCGGACGCCCCGATTGGAGGCCGGCTCCTCGACCTCACCGCCACCGGCACCAATGCCAGCGGCAAAGTTGCCGGTCATTTCCAGCAGGAGGTGAACCTGGTTGAAGGCCCCAACAACACGACGTATTACAGCACCACCGTGGATAAACTGTGCGTGGCTGTGGTCAAGGAAGCGCCCTTTCAATTGCGCCTCGTGGAACCCAAAGTGCCGCTGGTTCAGGCGGGTTCGATGGCGTTGGAAATTGCCGCGGAGCGCAAGGCTGGTTTCGACGAACCCATCGAGGTGGCGATGATATGGAACCCTCCTGGCGTCACGTCCCAAACCGAAGCGACAATTCCCAAAGGCGCCACCCACGTCATTTACCAACTGAACGCCGGTGACAGCGCCGAGTGCCGCGTCTGGAAAATCGCCGCCATCGGCCACGCGCCAGTTGCCGGCGGGGAAGTTTATGTTTCCTCGCAATTGGCCGCTTTGGAGGTTGCTGCTCCGTTCGTGGCCGGGAAAATCGAGACGCTCGCGGCAAATCCAGGCAAACCCGCGACGCTCAGTGTGGAGTTGCAGCAATTGCGGCCCTTCGCCGGCAAGGCAAAGATCCGGCTGCTCGGGCTCCCGGACAAAGTTGCTTCGCCGGAAATGGAAATCACCAAGGATGATCAAAAGGTTTCCTTCAAACTGGCGGTAGATCCAAAATGCTCACCGGGTTCGTTCCGGAACCTGTTCTGCGCCGTGGAAGTGGCACAGGCCGGCCAGGTGATTCCACAGCACATTGCCGCCGGCGGCATTCTGCGCATAGTTCCGCCCAAACGCGAGCCATTGAAAAAGGACGGGATCACGGAGGCGCAGAAATGAACAGGCTGGTTCGTTCTTCATCCCGCAAGTTCATAGACTGCGTCAACTTGCTGCCGCCTTGGATCCAGCGTACGGCCAGCAAGAAGCCTCGGAAAGCTGGCGCAGACCAAAGCGCTGGCGAGATCCCGGCTGCAGTTGCGGCATTGATGATCATCGGCTGTTGCCTGTTTACGGGATGTTCCCCTGACGACCGAAGGGCCAGGTTAACTGAACTTCAATGTTATCCGCCAGGAATAAAGCTGAATTCGGCCCAAGCGCGGCAGCAGATCGTCATCCAAGCCACCTATGACGATGGAGTCACACAGGACGTGACTGCGCGGGCAAAGCTTAGTCTGGGCAATGCGAGATTGGCGCGCGTCGTCAAAGAGGTCGTATCACCTGTGGCCGATGGGGAAACGGAATTACGTGTCACGTTCGGCGGCCGGTCGCAAATCGTTCCGTTGTCGGTATGCGGCGCGACTGCCGGGCGGCCCGTCAGTTTCAAGCTCGATGTCATGCCGGTGTTCGCGAAGGCCGGGTGCAACAGCGGCGCCTGTCACGGCGCGTCCCGCGGCAAGGATGGATTTCATCTTTCGCTGTTCGGCTTTGACCCGGATGGGGATTATTATCGGCTCACGCGCGAACAAATTGGGCGGCGCATTAATTTGGCCATTCCTGCGGAGAGCCTGATCGTTCAGAAAGGCCTGGGCGCGGTGCAGCACACAGGCGGGGTCCGCTTCACCACCAATAGCGCGCTGTGCCAGACGCTCATCCGGTGGCTGGACGCGGGGGCAAAAACGGATCCGACCAATGTGGCCGGTCTGGCCGGCGTGGAAATATTCCCCACGTCCGCCGTCATGGAAGGTTCCAACACCGCGCAGCATTTCATCGTCCGCGCGCGCTATTCGGACGGCACCGAGCGCGACGTGACGCCGCTGGCGATTTTCATCAGCAATAACGACGCGACCGCGAAGGCGGGCGAGGACGGCCTGGTCACCGCGGGCCAACGTGGCGAGGCCTTCATCCAAGCACGTTTTGGGGAGTTCAATGTCGGCGCGCAAATTATCGTAATCCCGAAAAACCTGGCTTGGCAATGGCCGGCGGAGATTACCGCGAACAACTACATAGACGAGGCGGTCCATGCCAAGCTCAAAAAGCTCCGCCTGACGCCGTCGGGCGTCTGCGACGATGCAACTTTTTTCGGCGGGCCTATCTCGATCTCATCGGCGAACTGCCGCCGCCGGACGAAGTGCCGAAGTTTCTGAGGGACCCTAGCGCCGGCAAACGCGGCCGGCTCGTGGATGAACTGTTGAACCGAAAAGAATTCGCCGAACTCTGGGTGATGAAATGGGCCGAACTTTTGGAAATTCGTTCGCATGACAACGTCGTTTACCCGAAGTCGGCGCTGGTCTATTTTGAGTGGCTGCGCAATGAGATGCTCGCGGGCACGCCACTGGATCAAATCGTGCGCAGCCTGCTGACAGCCTCTGGCAGCACCCTGCGCGATCCGGCGGCGAATTATTACGAAATGGAACCGGACCCGCAGAAGCTCGCCGAAAACACCGCGCAGGTTTTCCTGGGGATGCGCATTCAGTGCGCGCAGTGCCACAACCATCCGTTTGACCGCTGGACGCTGAATGATTATTACGGATTTGAGAGCTTTTTCGCGCGCATTGGCCGCAAGCCGGGGGACGATCCGCGCGAGACCGTCATCTTTGACCGTCCGGAAGGCGAAGTAAAACATCCGGTGACGGGGGCGATGATGCGTCCCAAATTTCTTGGCGGCGGTGTGCCGGAGATCGGGGGCGCCAGCCGCCGCGAGGTGCTGGCGCGCTGGCTGACTTCGCCCGACAATCCCTTTTTTGCACGACACATCGCGAACCTTGTCTGGGCGCATTTCCTCGGCCGCGGAATCATCGAACCGGTGGACGACGTCCGCATCAGCAATCCGCCGTCGAACCCGGAACTGCTGGACGCCCTGGCTGCGAAGCTGGTGGATTACCAATACGATTTGAAGCAACTGGTGCGGGACATCTGCAATTCGCGGACCTACCAACTCGACACGCGGGCCAACGACACGAACGCAGCCGATGACCGCAATTTTGCGCGGGCGCCCATCCGGCGGATTCGCGCCGAGGTGCTGCTGGATTGCATCAGCGAGGTCACCGGCACGCAGGACAAATTTCCCGGCCTGCCGCTCGGCGCCAGGGCCGTGGAAATTCCGGACGGCAACACGGCGGATTATTTTCTCACGACGTTCGGCCGCGCCAGCCGCGCGACCGTGTGCACCTGCGACGTAAGAGCGGATCCCAATCTCTCTCAGGCCCTGCACTTGCTGAACGGCGACACGATTGAGAACAAGGTCGAGCAGGGCGGGGTGGTGAAGACGCTGCTCAAGCGCGGGGAAACGCAGGATCAAGTGATCGCGGATTTGTATTTGCGCTGTCTCGGCCGCGAACCCACCACCGACGAAACCAACGAACTGCATCGCTTTTTTAGAAAAGACGCCGCTGCCGAGCCCGTGTTGAACGATGTGTTCTGGTCGCTGTTGAACGCGAAAGAATTTGTATTCAACCATTGAGCCAATGAACCATTGCCTGGCCAAGCCCGCAATAATGTCGCTTTACGCCATTGCGCTGGTTTGCGGCTGCATCCTTCCAGCGAAAGCTGATGATAAAATCACTTATCAGGACCAGGTGTTGCCGCTAATCCAGGCCCATTGCGCCAAGTGCCACAATGAAGACAAGCGAAAAGCCGACCTCGACTTGACCAGCTATCAGGGCGTGCTTAAAGGCAGCGGTTCCGGCGCGGTAGTGGTCCCGGCGAATCCCGGCGCGAGTAAACTGTGGAAGGCGATCACGCAAGCGGAGGATCCCACCATGCCGCCGAACCAGCCGCCCCTGCCGGACAAAGAGCTGGAGATCTTTAAGCAGTGGATTCAAGGCGGTCTGCTCGAAAACACCGGTGGCCGGGCACTGGCCACCCAGAGATTTCAAGTGGATTTGACGCTCAAACCGGAGGCGATGGAAAAACCGGCCGGTCCACCTCCGATGACGGAAAACCTGCCGGCGGTGTCAGCTTTCCACACGGAGAAAACGACGGCCATCACCGGTTTGGCGGCCAGTCCCTGGGCACCGCTGATCGCCGTGGCGGGGCAAAAGCAAATCTTGTTGTTTAACAGCGATTCGCTGGAATTGCTCGGCATTCTGCCCTTCACCGAAGGCGAACCGGTGGGCGTGCAATTTAGCCGGAATGGAAAATTATTGCTGGCCAACGGCGGGCGCGGAGCAGCCTCCGGCCGGGTCGTGCTTTGGGAGGTCGTGACAGGCAAAAAATTGATGACGCTGGGCGATGACTACGACACCGTGCTCGCCGCCGATATCCGACCCGATCAATCGGAGGTGGCTCTCGGCGGGCCGTCGCGCCTAGTGAAAATCTGGTCCACCCAGACCGGCGAGTTGCTGCACAAAATCAAGAAACACACCGACTGGGTCACCGCGGTGGCATTCAGTCCCAACGGCCTGATGCTGGCGACTGCTGATCGCAACGGCGGCCTCAGCGTATGGGATCCAGACAACGCGCAGGAATTGTTTGCGTTGACGGGCCATAAAGCTGCCATCACGGCGCTGAGCTGGCGGCGCGATTCGAAATTGCTCGCCTCCGCGAGCGAGGATGGCACCGTGAAACTGTGGGCAATCGACGAAGGCCAGGCGGTGAGGAGTTGGACCGCGCATGGAGCCGGTGTGCTGTGTGTCAGTTATGGCCGTGACGGCAACCTGGTTACGTGCGGCCGAGACAATGCCGTCACCGTGTGGGATGGCGCCGGCAAAAAACTGCGCGAAATGGAAAAAGGTTGCGAACTGCCCTTGCGCGCCATTTTCACCAGCGACGCTGCTCGCTTGTTTGCATCCGACTTTGACGGGCAAGTCATTGCATGGAGCCTCAAGAGTGGCAAGCAGGTTGGAAGTTTGGACGCGAATCCGCCTTCGCAAAGCCAAAAACTGGCAGCCCTGAGAATGGCGGCCCCAAAGCACAATTGACAATTGCGGTTGCGAAAAACAGGCGACTCGCAAGGGACGGCTGAAGGAAAGTGCCAAGGAAGATGGGAACCAAAGATCAAGGACCGGACCCAGTCACTCCTTGCGAATCATCCCACCCGCCTCCCAAGGCTTTGATCAATTGGACGCTCGACGTCAGTTGTTCCATCTGGAGGTTCAGCGCCGTCCGCTGATTGGACAACAGGGTCGTTTGCGCCGTCAACACATTGAGATAATCGTCCAAGCCGGATTGGTAGCGGGTGGTGGCGAGCCTCAGGTAGCCCTCCGAGGCCGCGACGGCGGCGTTCTGCTGCCGCAGTTCTTGGGACAGGATTCGCAGCGTTGACAGGTTGTCTTCCACTTCCTGAAAGGCGGTCAGGACGGTCTGACGGTAGTTGGCGACGGTGCCCTGATAGAGCGACCGGGCCTGTTCGGTGACGGCTCGGCGCAAGCCGCCGTCAAACAGTGTTTGCGCCAGAGTCGAGCCGACAGACCAGGCCAGACCCGGCGCGGAAAAGAGATCTTTAATGGAGGTGCTCTGGTAGCCCACCGCGCCACTCAGAGTAATGGTCGGATAATACGCCGCCCGCGCCACGCCGATTTGGGCGTTCGCCTCCCCGACGCGGCGTTCGGCGGCGGCCACATCGGGACGGCGTTCGAGCAATTGCGATGGAACACCTAATGGAACAGCGACGGGGCCTGCGGCCAGCAAATTGGTGGTGATGGAGAATGAGGAAGCCGGTTGGCCCAGGAGCATCGCAATGGCGTGTTCCAGTTGGGCGCGCTGGATGCCGAGGTCGGTGGCCTGCGCACGAGTGATTTCGAGTTGCGTTTCGGCCAGATCGGTGTCCAAGCCGGACGCCAAACCATGGCCCTCCTGGACCTGGGTCAACTTGAGCGACTCTTGATACGCGACTGCCGACGCTTCCAAAAGTTGCTTTTGCACATCCGACACGCGAATCTCAAAATAATCCACCGCCACCTCCGCTTCAACGGTCAGCCGGACGTTTCCGAGATCAGCCAGAGCCGCTTGCGCTTCCAGCGAATTTGCCTTCACGGTATTGCGAACGCGGCCCCACAAATCCGG
>Ga0302320_10024174_pt1 | contig 11875 bp, 7 predicted proteins | sample Bog_T0_3_FD_202130 | JGI IMG/M metagenome (GOLD analysis project Ga0302320, IMG submission 202130) | Peat permafrost microbial communities from Stordalen Mire near Abisko, Sweden - Bog_T0_3 | ecosystem: Environmental > Terrestrial > Soil > Wetlands > Peat | place: Sweden: Abisko, Stordalen Mire... | reverse complement strand
CTGCCATGGAGGCCCCGGCCATGCGTCCGTGAACAGCTACTGGCTCGAAGCCATCATGAAGGCAACTGCAGAGAACGGCAGCGGAGTCTTGCTCAGTGGGCAAATGGGGAATGCCACCGTCTCCTGGGAGGGCAATGGATATGCGCTGCTGGCGCTGCTCCAGGGTCAACCGGCGGCGGCGCTGCGGCTCTTTCTCCATTCGGAGCCGAACCTCTGGCTTACTGTGAGACGGCAGATCATAAGGCCCCTGCTGCGGCCGCCGTTGAACGCACTGCGCCGGCTGCGAACTGCTCCCAGCAGCAACTATCGGGAATATTCGGCGCTGAATCCAAACATGGCCGCGGAGTTGGCTCTAGACAGCCGAATGCGCGCTGCGGGCTGGGATGCAAGCTTTGAATACTCCCCGCTTGAGGATGGTCACCCCTACTTATTCGCCCCTATGAACTGCATCGCCTGCGGGATAGGAGCAGAGTCGGCGGCCAGGTATGCTCTTTGCTCCCTCGACCCTACAGCGAACCTTGCCCTCACGGAGTTTCTGCTGCGGGTTCCTGACAATCAGTTCCGGAACAGGGGACAGAGCAGTTGGCTTTATCAGCGAGCCTTTCGAGACCGCCTTCCCGCGCCGGTGGTAAATGGGGACCGCAAGGGCCTGCAGGCCGCCGATGCCGGCTATAGAATTCTTCGCGAGCTGCCTGCTTTCCGGGATGGCCTTCAGTCCCTTGATTCGTTGCCCACGGCTCGTGAGATGCTGGACATGCCGCTGCTCCACCGATGCCTGGATGACCTTGTGGCCAGGGTTGACCGCCAGAGCACGGCAAATGCGGGTTTGATCCTGCTGCGAGGTCTGGGCGTGGGGCTGTTTCTTCGCCGTTACGCGCAATCTTGATCGCAAGATTCCTCTCTCGTTTTAGCGGGTGTCGAGCTGCAAATGCAGTATTCACTGCTTGGCGAATATTCCCCGCCGAGTGGCAAAATTGGAAGAAAACTATTTCGCCGTGACATTTTACGATATACAATCTACAAGTGTTTATTCCTCACGGAATGTCATACGGTTATTGGGAAATACGCGTATGAAGTCCCCTGGAAATTACCCTTAGGGGGCACAAATGGTTACTGTTGAGAGGATCCAACTTAAATATTATTCTTGCCTTTGGAACGCACATCCACTAAAGTTCATTGTGTAGGAAGAATCTAACCTCAGGAGATCGCAAATGGATCGTTTTGATAGCAATGTTGAGACCAAGCAAGTGTGGGTCGCACCGGAACTCAAGAAAATCGATGTGGAACAAATCACGGCGAATGGCAAGGCTGCCGGTACTGACGGACATGGGGCAAATACCTCCAGCTAAGCCGTTCTGAGGCTCTTCTTGTTGCCGTGTCAAATCCCTGGGCGCAGCCTTTGGGAAGACTGGCTTGGAGATTGGATCCACGCAATCTGTTCCAGTAGGCAAGCAACTTTTCTGTGATTCTGGCTGTGCCCAGCAGGCAGAATAGAGAATGGTTAATCAGCCGAGTGGAACCTAACCGCCCCATCGGGAATCCCGTTGCGGGTGTAGAAAGTGCTCCTGAATTCCCATAGAATGGTCATAGTCCGGACATGTAATTCGCGTCCCGGCACATTTTCAAGTCATCCTCTGCTCCAGAAGCATAGCAACAGTTCCATCGTTGCTATGCTTGGCTTTTTGTCCCCCCTTTCATCCTCCACTTCCCACCTCCGCACCGGGATCACATTCCTGTCGCACAATTAAACCCGATCATGCGCTTTAACCACATCCGATAGCAGAGCTGGAACGCCCAGGATCGTGCCCTGGCCGAGTCGAACCTGATGTTGCGCCCGAGCCACAGCCATTTCAGCAGCAATCGCACACTTGATTCAGAACTCCGATTGAGGATTCCCATCCATGACTGGCTCCAGAACTCTTTTCCACACCCCCTCTTCCCTGCCCCTGGCCTCTACCCCCTTACCCCTTCCATCCACCGCCAACCACTTCAAGAAAATTAAAAAATGTTCTTGCGCCCGGTAATGCCTTCTGCTATTACTATTGCTGCATTCGCTGTTACGCGCGTACTAATGCTTTGTTAGTGTGCGACAAAATTTTAAGTGTGTTCTCTCGCGGACCTAAGGTAGTATGCAAATGACGGATGGTTTCCGTTCCACTTCAAACTGAATTCCGAAAGGTAACCCTATTATGAGGAGGTATGACTTGAAAATGATGTTCAAGCAATCGTTTCTCCCGCTCGTTGTCTCTATGGTGCTCGTCCCCGCATGTGGCGCCCAGGTTAACGTATCATTCGCAACCGCTCCCACCGTCGGCTCAGAAGCCCCCGGTGTTTGGTACTTGCAGACTGGTAACAAGACTGCGCCCAGCTCTTTCACCAATTCATTGACCGCAGTCGGTGGCGTCTCGCCGATCCTGGTTGAAGGCATCAGCGGCAACGGCCTTGCCAACGCCACTGCCAGCAACCCCGGCCTCAACAGTGTGGGCTACACGTACGATGCCCCCGCAACCGGAACCACTCTTACAGTTTCGGCCAGTGTCTACCTGCCCACCTCAGCCTCGGCAGCAGGCGTAGGAAGCTATGCCGGCATTTGGGGCGGCGTCGCCAGCGCTCCCGGCGGGTCCATTTCCTCCGTCAACGAGGTTCCACTGCTCGAGTTTGAAGGTCCAGTGAATCCTATTACCGGAAAAGCCCAGACACCAGGCTTCTATGGCTACAACAATGTTACCGGCACCTTTGTTCCCGTGGTTGGCCTTCCTGCGTCGGATCTGACCGCTGCCGCATGGTACAAGTTGACCGTCAGCATCTCAAAAGGAACTGGCGCCGAATATACCGTCACCGATGCTGCCAACAACGTGGCCTCCGCATGGGTTCCGTTCTTTAACGCGGCTTCCTCCACCATTCACGACGTGACCCTGATGGGCTACCTCAGCCCCACCGCATCCTCCACCAGCTATAGCCTCGACTGGGCCGGACTCAGCTTTAACGGCGTTGGCAGCCCTTACACCAACACCTTGCCCTCCAGCGGGATTTGCAACGGCGTTTACACCGGCTCCTTCACCGGTACGGTGACCGTTGCCAAGGGCCAGACCTGCATTCTGTATGACGAGACCGTCAACGGCGGCATCACCCAGACCGGCGGAACTCTGCTCGTCGAGGCCGCTTCCACTGTCTCGCAGGCGCTGAAGAGCACCGGCGGTGTGGCATCGGTCTTGAACTCCACCCTCCAGGCGGGCTTCTGGATCCAGGGCATCCCTGCCGGCGCACCCTCTGACTGGTTCTGCGGCGACACAATCAACGCCAATGCAACCTACATCCTGAGTGGAAACGGCATCGTTCTGGGCAACCAGGCGGTCGGAATCCCAGCCGGATCTCCGGTTTGCGCTGGAAACAACCTCAACAGCGGCGCGGACGTCAACTTCCAGTCGAACTCGGGCGCTGACTACATCGATGGCAACACCATCACCGGTTCGGTTCTCGATCAGGGTAACAACGGCTACGTCGAGATCTCCGGCAACACCGTGGGCCAAGGCGGCATCGGCGTCGGCCAGATCACTGGCACCGCTGGAGTCAACCTTGTCGACAACACGGTCAGCGGCGGCGGTGTCTACATTGATTACGTCTCCGGCCCAGTCAACGTCAACGGCAACTACATCAACGGCCCCGCTCAGTTCCTGAACATCTCGGGCGCAACCAGCTTCTCCAAGGATCAGACGATTGGCTCGGTGACCATCTCCGGTGTCACCGGTGGGCTCATCGTCAACCAATACTCTGCAACGGGTAATGTCACCGTCACCGGCAACAGCGGCGGCGTGACTGTGGAGAATCTGCTTCCCGTCAACACCGGCCAGGTACTGACCGTCTCCAACAACACGGGTTCGGTTACGGTCACCGCAGATGGCTCCTCCACAGCAAAGTGGGGCACCATTACCGTCACCTGCAACAACATCAATAAAGGAACTCTCACTGTGACCGGCAATTTCGCTTCCGGCACATTGACGGTCTCCAATCACACGAACGTTGGCGGGTCGGCAACCATCAGTGGGAACACCGCTGGCCAAATCGTCCTCACCGGCAACCACACCTTCAACGTCTTCGGCAACGGCGGCCTGTTCAACAACTGCGCCGGCACCTTCATCGGCGCACAGGCTCCCTATTGCCTCAACTGGCTCTTCTACCTGCTCTTCGGTATCTAGTCCTGCAGGGATAGCAAAGCCTGAAACACGCAAAACGCCGGGGATAACGATCCCCGGCGTTTTGCTTTTTTGGGATATAGTTTGTAGCCCGGATTTCGCGGCGGCTATAACTATAAGCGCGCTACAGATTTTCGCTTTACTCGTTTACAAGAGAGCAATTGAGCGGCTTCTTTTTCAAGAAAAAGCCGACTTGCATGATTTCAGAATCGGTGCTGTTGCCCGGTGACTGCTTAATTCCTGATCTCAGCCAGCAGACTCTCGATCTCTTTCCTCTCATCGGCTGAAACCGAAAGCAACGGAGCGCGTGGCCGCCCTCCGTAGTAGCCGTTAAAGTCGCAGGCGTATTTTACGCCGCTGACTCCGAGTTCGCCTACGATGCGTTTGTTGACAGCGGCAATGCGGCTTTGCTTCTCGTCGGCCAGCGCTAGGTCGTGATCCTTCCAGGCCTGATATACCTCATGACATGCCTGCGGGGCGCAGGCTGCCAAGGCAAGGATGGCGCCGCTTGCGCCGGCCTCCAGGGATTGGAGGGTCGCCGAGGCGGAGCCCGAGAGCACCTGGAAGCCAACTTCCCTGCTCCGGGTCTTGATAGCGGGGGCCGTAGCCAGAGCCGCGCCGCCGGACAGACTAGCAGCCGAAACGAACGCGCCTGATCCTGAGTCAGGAGCCTTCTGAGCCAACATGCGCGCCGTTACGGCCTCAAAGATAGGCGTTACGGTCACGGTGCGCCGCGAAGACGTGCGTGTAGCCGCCACGTAGCCGCTGGTTACCTCGACGTTGCCACTTGAGTCCTTGATGCCGATGATGTTCGGATGACCCGCCAGCTCCGCCACCAGATCCGCGGGCATCTGGTAGGGAACGCATTTGGGGATGTTGTAGAGCAGCACCGGCAGCGGGGAGCGATCGGCGACACTGCGGAAATAATTCAGCACAGCCGGCGTGGACATCTGCCCCGCGTAGTACATCGGCGTGCGAACCAGAACCACGTCGTAGTGCAGCATCGCTGCAACCTCTGCCAGCTCGACCGTCCCGCTTACGCTCTCGCGGCCTACGCCAGCGACTAGGACCTTTTCAGGCGCTGTGGCCTCGGCGGCAACCCGCAGAACGTCGCGAGTCTCGGAGTCATTGAGCAGCGACGCCTCGCCTGTGGATCCCAAGACCACCATGCCGGCCAGCAAGCTGCGCGAATAGCGGGCCATGTTGGCTTCCAGCTTGCGAAAGTAGACGCGCTCATCGGAGTAAAACGGAGTGGTAACGGCGGCGAAGATGCCTTCTAGCAACATAGGACTATTTTAGTTCCCGTCATTCCGTTCGGCGGAGAGACTACTTGCCCCGGACTCTTTCCTGATGCAGATGCTGCAGCGCGTAGACCGTAGTCCGATGCCGTTGCATGGAAGCAATGCCTTCCACGGCCGCTTGCGCGGCGGCAATTGTGGTGATCGTGGGGATGCGCGCCGTAACGGCCACGCGGCGAATCGGTTTCTCATCAAATATGGCATCGGGACCGCGGGGCGTGTTCACCACCAGTTGAATGCGATCGCCTTTGATGAGGTCGACGACATTGGGACGGCCTTCCATCACCTTGAAGACCCGCTCCGCAACCATGCCCGCGCCTTCGAGCACGTTCGCTGTGCCTTCCGTGGCCACAATCTTGAAGCCCAGGTCAACAAAACGCCGGGCTAGCTTTATGGCGGCGGGCTTGTCATGATCGTTGACGCTGAAGAACACGGTGCCTCCTGTGGGCAGCACCTGGCCAGCGGAGAGCTGCGCCTTGGCAAAGGCCTCGCCGAAGGTCTCAGCCACGCCCATTACCTCGCCTGTCGACTTCATCTCCGGGCCGAGGACCGTGTCAACTCCGGCAAACTTGGCCCATGGAAAGACAGGCGACTTCACGTAGTAGTAGCTACCCACATCCAGATCCTTGCCCGAGGCTAGCTGTGACGGGAGCAGTTCCTTGAGGGTGCGGCCGGTCATGAGCCGCGCGGCGATCTTTGCCAGCGGGATGCCGGTAGCTTTGGAAACATAGGGTACCGTGCGCGAAGCTCTGGGATTGACCTCGATGACGTAGACGTTGTCTTTGCCGTGCGCGTCTTTCTGAATTGCAAACTGGAGATTTACGAGGCCGACAACTTTCAGAGCCAGCGCTAATTTTCTTGTGTAGGTGCGCAGAATATCCAGGGTTTCTTCACCAATGCCGACCGCGGGCAGCACGCAGGATGAGTCCCCGGAGTGGATGCCAGCCTCCTCAATGTGCTGCATGATGCCGGCGATGATGACGTCCTTCGAGTCGCAGAGCGCGTCCACGTCCACCTCAATGGCATCTTCGAGAAAGTGATCGATGAGGACAGGGCGTTCCTGCGAATATTCGACGGCCGCGTTCATGTAGCGGGTGACGGATTCGGCATCGTAAGCAATCACCATGGCCCGCCCGCCGAGAACATAACTGGGCCGCACCAGGACGGGATAGCCGATGCGATCCCCAACGGCGAGAGCCTGCTCAATGCTGGTAGCCGTGCCGCCGGGAGGTTGAGGAATCTTGAGGTATTCGAGCAGCTTGCCAAACTGCTTGCGGTCTTCAGCCAGGTCAATCGAAGCAGGCGATGTGCCGACGATGGGGACGCCTGCGGCCAGCAGTCGCCCGGCCAAATTCAGCGGGGTTTGGCCGCCAAACTGGACAATCATTCCAATCTCTGCCCCAGACTGCGCCTCGTGATTGTAGACGGCGAGTACGTCTTCGAGCGTCAGCGGCTCAAAGTAGAGCCGGTCGCTCGTGTCGTAGTCGGTCGAGACCGTCTCCGGATTGCAGTTGACCATGATCGTCTCGTACCCGTCTTCTCGCAACGCAAAGGCCGCATGGCAGCAGCAGTAGTCAAACTCGATGCCTTGGCCAATACGATTCGGCCCTGAGCCGAGGATGATGATCTTGCGGGTCTTGGTGGGCGCAGCCTCGTCCTCTTCGTCGTAGGTCGAGTAGAGGTAAGGCGTCATGGACTCAAACTCGGCAGCGCAGGTGTCGACGAGTTTGAAGACGGGGCGGATTCCCTTCCCCACGCGCAATTCGCGCACTTGCTGGATGCCGGCGTGGCCTGGCAAGCTCCACTCGGTGGCAATGCGTTCGTCGCTCAGGCCAAGGCGCTTCAGGCGGCGCAACTCATCTTCCGTGATTTTATCCGGGCTTGTTTGTGAGATGGCGAGTTGGGCTACGGTGATCTCGCGAATCTGGTGCAGAAACCATGGGTCCATACGGGTGAGGCGCGCCACTTCGCGCACACTCATGCCGCGCTCGAAGGCGAAGCGTATATAGCTTAGCCTTTCTGGACGTGGTGTCACGAGCATTTGCGTCAGGCGGCGGGGCTCAAGGACTTCTGCGCCGGTTCTCTTGCCCGTCTCAAGCGAGCGCCACGCCTTCATCAGGGCTTCTTTGAAGGTGCGGCCCATAGCCATCACTTCGCCCACGGACTTCATCTGCGGCCCAAGCGTGTCGTCGGCTCCGGGAAACTTCTCGAACTGCCACTTGGGAATTTTCACGACAACGTAATCGATAGTTGGCTCAAAGCAGGCCGGAGTCATGCGCGTAATGTCGTTGGGAATTTCGTCGAGCGTATAGCCTACGGCCAGCTTGGCGGCGATCTTGGCGATGGGGAAGCCGGTGGCTTTCGATGCCAACGCCGACGAGCGCGAGACGCGCGGGTTCATCTCGATCACTGTCATGCGGCCGTCCGCCGGATTCACGGCAAATTGCACATTGGACCCGCCGGTCTCGACGCCGATCTCGCGCATCACGGCAAGGGCCGCGTCGCGCATCCTCTGGTACTCGCGGTCGGTGAGGGTCTGCGCAGGGGCAACCGTAATCGAGTCTCCGGTGTGCACGCCCATGGGATCGAAGTTTTCGATGGAGCATACGATGATGACGTTGTCGGCCAGGTCGCGCATCACCTCAAGCTCGTACTCCTTCCAGCCGAGCAGGCTCTCTTCAAGCAGGCACTCGTGGACGGGCGAAAGGTCGATGCCGCGGGCGAGAATCTCCATCAGCTCTTCGCGGTTGTAGGCGATGCCTCCACCCGAGCCTCCCAAAGTAAAGCTGGGACGGATGAGGATCGGAAAGCCGATCTTTGCGGAAAAGTCGAGGCCGTCGCGAAGGTTGTTCACCAGCGCGGATTTGGGAACATCGAGCCCGATGCGAATCATCGCGTCTTTGAAGAGCAGGCGGTCTTCTGCTTTTTTGATGGCCTCAAGCTTGGCGCCGATCAACTCGACATTGTACTTGTCGAGAATGCCGGCATCGGCCAGATCGACGGCAAGATTAAGCGCGGTCTGTCCGCCCACCGTCGGCAGCAGAGCAAATTTGCCGGAGTTTGGATTGGCGGCGAGCATCTCCGACTCAATGCGAATGATCTCTTCAACGTACTCGCGCGTGAGCGGCTCGATGTAGGTACGGTCGGCGAGTTCCGGGTCGGTCATGATGGTGGCCGGGTTTGAATTGACCAGCACCACCTCGTAGCCCTCCTGACGGAGCGCCTTGCAGGCCTGTGTACCGGAGTAGTCAAACTCCGCCGACTGGCCGATAACGATAGGGCCGGAGCCGATGACTAAGATCTTCTGGATGTCGTTTCTGCGTGGCATTTGTCTGCTCTTTATCGTAGTTGTTTGATGCCCAAAAAACAGCGGAGCCGGGGCCCCGCTGCATTTGCGAAATTACAAAATGGATTGAATGTCATCCCTTCCACTCCTCCATCATGTTGCGGAAGTCGCGAAAGAGGTAGTGCGAGTCGTGCGGGCCAGGCGCTGCTTCGGGGTGGTACTGGACGCTGAACAGCGGCAGCGTCTTGTGGCGCAGGCCTTCGAGCGTTTGGTCGTTTAGGTCGACGTGGGTTAACTCGACTTCGTTGGCGTTGATCGAGTCGGGATCGACGGCGAAGTTGTGATTGTGGGCGGTGATCTCCACCTTCCCAGTCGCATTGTTGCGAACCGGGTGGTTGCCGCCGTGGTGGCCGAATTTCAACTTGTATGTCTTGCCGCCAAGGGCCAGGCCGGTGAGTTGATGGCCCAGGCAGATGCCGAATATCGGCACGCGGCCCATCATGCTGCGAATGGAGCGGACGGCATAGTCAACCGGTTCGGGGTCGCCGGGGCCGTTCGAGAGGAAGACGCCGTCGGGCTTGAGGGCTAATACATCTTCTGACTTGGTCTCGGCAGGGACTACCGTCACCCGGCAACCCTCGCGGGTTAACATACGCAAAATGTTCTGCTTGATACCAAAATCATAAGCCACCACATGAAGGGTTCTTCGAGCTTCTATCCCCTCCTCGTTGCGGCTGGTCAGGTATTTGTCATCCGTCTGATTGCGGGGATCGGAGGCATCAAACTGGTAGATCTCTTTGGTCGAGACAACCCGCGCCAGATCGGTCCCGTCCATCTTGCGGATGCTGTTGGCGCGCGCAACGAGCGCGTCGGCATCTGAAACATTTGTCGAAATGATGCCGCGCATTACTCCATTCTTCCTAAGATGGCGAACCAAGGCGCGGGTATCGATCTCGGCCAGAACCGGAACCTTGTACCGTTCCATGTACTCGTCGGTGACCTGCTCGGACCGCCAGTTGGAGCTGATGGGCGAGAACTCGCGGACGATAAGGCCTTCAATGTAGGGCTTGGCGGCTTCATTGTCTGCGCGATTGGTGCCGTAGTTGCCTATTTGGGGATTTGTGAGAACTACAATTTGGCCGGCATAGGAAGGATCGGTGGCGATCTCCTGGTAACCGGTAAGAGAGGTATTAAAAACTACCTCGCCCTGGCATTCGCCAGGTGCGCCATAGCCATGGCCACGAAAGATGCGCCCGTCTTCGAGCGCGAGAATAGCCTGCATTGCCTCTCCAGAGGAGTGGATTCAATAGATTTTAGCAGGTTTGATGGTTGCGAAGGAGCGGCTCGGCGGTGGATTTCATGGACGTTTCTTCAAACTCACCGGACGAAACTCATCGCACGAGACTCAGCGCACCACGCCCGCATCGCGCGCGGGCCAGTAGACGAACACCGCTTTGCCGTAAATGAGCGACCGCTCGACGGGGCCGAACTCGCGGCTGTCTGAGGAGACGGAGCGATGGTCACCCATCATGAAATAAGACCCATCTGGTATGACGATCTCATCCATCGAACGGGTGTCGCGATACGGATCGGGGACGTAGGACTCGGCCAGAGACTTGTCGTTTAAAAATACCATGCCGCGGTCGATGCGTAAGCGGTCACCCGGCAGCGCGATCACCCGCTTGATGTAGCTCTTCTCCGGGTCGCGCGGGTAGCGGAACACAACCACGTCGCCCCTGTCGATGGATGCAATGTGGTAGACGAACTTGTTGATGAACAGCCGGTCGCTGTCTTCAAGCCGCGGCAACATGCTGGTTCCCTCAACGCGGACGGGCTGGTAGAGGAACGTGATGATAAGAACCGATGCGGCGGTGGAGACGAGCAGGTCGCGCAGCCACAGGCCGAGCGTGCTCACGTTGCGCGGAGAAGTATCCGGACGCGGGATAAGCTGCCCGGCTTCGGGCTGAGGCTCCGGTGCGTGTGGGATATCTGGGTTGTCCTGGGGCTGCATCTCTAACTACTAGATTACTCTCAAAAGACTACTCACAGCCAGGGCCACCTGGGACGCAGGCGGTGCGGCTTCGCCCTGGTTTTTCCACCGGTCTGGGCTGTTGGGCGGACGGTACCAAATTGGGAGCCGTTCCGGGAGCGCCGACACCGGCCAGATTCTGGTCCTCAAGGATGAGCGGACGCTGGAGAACCATCTCCACCTGTGTGCCGCTGGGGATGTTGACGTCTGCCCCGCGGGTGAAAAGCGAGGCAATGCCGGCAGCAGCCAGGCCAGCGCCTACGCCCGCAAGGCCGCCGGCAAGCGGATGGCCGGCGCCAAGCCCGCCGATGGCGCCTACCGTTGCTCCCGTGGGAACGGAGACCTTGGCCACGCTGCCCAGGGTACGGGTCTTGTCCTTGTCCTGCTGGATGGTTCCCTCGCCGTTGTCTTTCACCTGTTGCTTGCTGGCGCCGGGCAGGCTGTCTACCATTCCCGGAATTTCAACGACGGAGCCGTTGGGAAAGATGATGGAGGTAAAGTGCACGTCGAGCTGCGCTGCGCCTTTCACGTGCCCCGCGCGGGCGACGCGATCGACTACGCCCTGCACATAGACGCCTGAGGGAATCATGACCCGGTTGCCAACCACGACCGGAAATGTGGAGTTCAGATAAACACCATCGCCGGCCTTGGCGCTTTTGCTGTTGATGGCGCTGCGAAGTTGAAGCAGCACCTTGGTGCCGGCGGGAACGGTGTAGGTGGGCTTGCTGACTGGAACTGGGACCGGTGCTTGCTCAATGGCTGACTCCGCAGACGCTGCCGGATCGTCCGCGGGCTGTTGCGGGGCTGGAGACTTAGCGGGAGGCTGGGCCGAAACCTGAGCGAGGACAAGGCCTGCGCCAAGCAAGAGTGCGACCGGAAAGGTGCGATCAAGTAAAGGCATAGGGTGCTCCTCAAGGGGTCAAAGGAATAGACGGGCTACCCAAGCATAAGGATAGACGTGCCTGCGCATGATTTGGAGAAAATCTGAGCAGGAAGTTCTGCCCCAGTAACCCATACGCGCTACCATGCGAGAAGCCATGCGGACAGAAGGGCCATCTCCGACCATCAA
>Ga0302320_10024172_pt1 | contig 11876 bp, 4 predicted proteins | sample Bog_T0_3_FD_202130 | JGI IMG/M metagenome (GOLD analysis project Ga0302320, IMG submission 202130) | Peat permafrost microbial communities from Stordalen Mire near Abisko, Sweden - Bog_T0_3 | ecosystem: Environmental > Terrestrial > Soil > Wetlands > Peat | place: Sweden: Abisko, Stordalen Mire... | reverse complement strand
CCGCGTCTTCGCGATCACCTCCCATGGCCTTTATCGTCTCGACAGTTCCACGTTGTCCCCAACGCGCCTGGTGGAGTTCGACGGCAGCCTGGCATTCCAGTCCGCCACAATCGATCAGGACGGGAGCCTGATTGGCACCATTCAGTCAGCCTACGGGGGACCATCCAGCCGCGTAGATATCTATGACACCCGCGATGGCTCCGTCCGCGTCCAGAAGGAGTTGCCGCGGATCACATCGCTCGCGGTCAGTAACGATCGTGTCGCTATTGGCTCGGGTGACAGCGACGAATACAACAAATTCACCGGACACATCCTTGTGTTGCACATTCCAGACGGCGTGGTTGAGAACAACATTGCCGTCAAACTCAAGCCCTTGGCTCTGCTTCTGACGAATGGCGATGGCCCCTCCGGCCAATCTGGAACCGTCATCAACTCATTCGCCGGCGGGATGGAACGGATCGATATCGCATCTGGCAAGCATGTCAAAGAAAGTGTTAACAAGGAAGTCTTCTCCGCGTTGGCACCCCTGGGAATACGCTTCTCTGCCGCAGGTCCGGGAGGTACGCCCGGCCTTTGCGATCTCCTGACGCTTCGCTGCACCTTTCCGCCTGTTGCCCAGGGCGTTGCCGTGACCCAGGCAAAGCTAATGCCGGACGGCAGCCTGCTCCTCTTGGATGTCCAAGGCCTGGCCATGCGGATCAGGGAAACTGTGGAAATTGAGAAGCTCTATCCGGGGCCGACCCTGGCGATGATTCCGGGCTTCAAAGGCAGTCGGGATCCCTTCGCGATTGGCAGCGGGACCGGAGCTATCTGGGTGAATGACATCTTTGATCCATCCGATCCCCCTGGAATGATCTCAATCAACAACATGCTCACTCTGGCCGCCAGCGAAAACGGCCGCTATCTGGCAGCGCATGCAGCGTCCGCCAGCGGACCTGAATTGTCAATCAATCTCTACGACCTATCAAAGATCGGGAATCAGGTCATGGCGGCTCCCCCGCTTGTCTCTACGTGGAAGTTGACCGGCGAAGCGAAGGACTCCATTGATGCCGCATCGGAGTTTACATTTCAATTCACACCGGACTCCCGGACGTTGATCGCGGTGAATATGCAAACCGGCTCAATTCATCGGTACGATCTGGAGGCGGGTCGGGAGATTCTTCAGGTGCTGAATCCGCCCGATCCGCAACAGTCCATTTTGAATGGACCGGGCCTCGTCTCTGCGTGGTCAACTACGGCTGACGGGAGGCAGGTGGTTCTCGGCCGATATCGGACGCTTCAGAGCGTACCGCTCGATGGCACGCCCGGAACAAGCCTCATCAAGACCGGGGCTGCGATTCAAAGCATCGTCTCCGGCAACGCCGATGCTACATTCATCTCTCTTACGGATGGATCCATCCTGCGCTGGAACCTTAAGGACGAACCGGCGCTGGTAACAACTCTTCCCTTTGCATGCACTTCCCTCCTGTCTATTCCAGAACTCGGATGGCTGGTAGCGAACTCAACGGACGGAAGCATTCGCTTTCTCGATGGAGCCACCGGGCAGACGCAGATGTCGATGGTTGTCTTTGCCAACGGCAAGGACTGGCTGTTGTGGACGCCGGCAGGCTGGTTTGACTCGAGCGATCGTGGATGGCAGGGCGTGCAATGGAGGTTTGCTTCAAGCACCTTCAGCCCCTCGGAGCCGATGGAGGACTTTCGCGACGATTACTATCTTCCCGGCCTGGCGGCATCGGTTCTGGCCGGCGGACCGCCCAAGCCGCCAACCCTTCGCGTCAGAGAACGCCGCACGCCGATGGTTCAATTGACGGCGGCTGAACCGTCATCGAAGGGCAAAGTCACGGTCCAGGTGAATATGACGGCGCCGGATGGGATTGCAATTCGCGATGTGCACCTTTCACGCAATGGAGTTCTGCTGAAGATCTGGGACGGGTTGCAGCAAAGCGGAAGTCAACTATCTCTTTCCGCCGATTTGGTTGCGGGAGAGAACACGTTCACCGCCTATGCATTCAATCAGGACAACGTGAAGTCAGCCGACGCCGTGACCGAGGTGACTGGCCCCGACAGTCTCAAGCGGCCGGGAGAGCTTTATGTTGTCGCCATCGGCATCAATGATTACCGGAATCAAGCCTTTCACCTGAACTATGCGCGCCAGGATGCGCTTTTGGCAGCTGCAGCTTTGCGCGAGCAGAGAAAGGACATTACGGATGTTGGGAATCAGATTCAGGATCGGGAAAAGGCGAGCGGCGCCGCACCGATTGTGCGGATCGATAACCAGGATTTGTTGCCCTCCATGGGCGACGCCCACATAACAACATTGGTCGACCGCGATGCCACGCACGATCGGATACTAAAGGCAATCGCCGATGCCGCGCGACAGGCCAGGCCACAGGACGCGCTGATCGTCTTCTACGCAGGCCATGGCGTCGCAGTTGGCAACCGGTACTATCTGCTGCCGCAGGATCTTCCCTTTGACGGCACGCCGGGCGAGTTGCTCGATCACGGCCTCGACACTCTGCAACGGTCCGCCATTAGCGACCTCGATTTGCAGTCTGCGCTGGCCGGGGAGCAAGCATCTGTTGCTGCCCTTATTCTGGACTCCTGCCAGTCCGGGGAATTGATTGGCGACAAGCTTGCCATTCGGCGCGGCCCCATGGACTCCCGCGGACTTGCGCAAATGTCCTACGACAAGCGCATGTTCATTCTTGCCGCCTCGCTCTCCACGCAAACGGCCGACGAACAGGAGGCGCTGGAACATGGGGTACTGACCTATGCGCTGATGCAGGAGGGGCTAATTGAGGACATGGCATCACCCAAAAGCGTTCCGACAATGACGGGCGGAAGTCACGGCCCGGCCACTTTGACCGAATGGTTGCGGTGGGGCGCAGCCCGGGTGAGCCGAAGCACCGGCGCGGCCGGCGAAGCGCGCGGTTTCATGCATGACGAAAAGAAGATTATGACGCAGTGGCCGCCGGTGCAAGAGCCGCGTCTCTTCGCGCCTCCTGATTTTGGAGGAGACGTGACAGTCGCACTGGAGCCCATCAATCTGGACCCCGATACGCTGACCGCGACAGGCTACACCGAGTCCGCTCCTGCAGCCGCGGCGACCCCGGCGTCTGTGCCTGCGCCGGTTCTGGCGTTTCCCGCGTCTACGCTGGGCCCCATGCGCGAAAGCCGGGTTCTAGCCGGCGGGCATCAGATGCTGGGCGCGATTCGCAACCAGATTGTCAGCATCGACCTCGACCACGGCGCTGTCCTCTGGCGCCAACGGGTGAGCGGCGATCTGATCAGTTTCGATGTGTCTCCCTCCGGAGAGATTGCGGTTCTGGATGAGTCTGGAGCGGTTTCGATCGTCAATCGATCCTCCGCGGCCGCCGCGAAGGCCATTGTTCCAGGCTCCGGATACTATATCGACGGATTGGTTCGCTGGCTCAAGCCGGAAGGTCAACTTCTTGTGGTCCTAAGTAAGTCGATCACTGTCTACGACCGGGATGGAAAGACGATACGGTCTTTCGATTTGCCAAATATGGGTGTATATTCGCCTGTTCTGACGCCTGCGCGCGATTGGCTTTACATGGGAGACGGGAGTGGCAAGGTGCTTTCGTATCAGGTTCCCTCGCTGATCGCTGGACCCGTGCTGCAAAATGCATCGGCAGCGCGTGTCGGTGTTCCAGGCGCAGCGGCCTATGTAATTTCGATCGTCATCGACCATACGGCGCGCCACCTGATCCGGATCATGAACGACGGTTCGTTTACTGAGGCGCAGTTGCCCTCGCTTACGCCGGACGGTCATCCCCTGATCCAGCTGAATCAGATACGCGCAGCCTCCTTCTCTGCCGACGGCAAAAGGCTGTTTGTGGCGGACCCCAAAGGAACCATTCAGTCCGTCGACATGGCCGATGGTGTGGTGAAGTACTCATGGCCGGCCACGCTCGATTCAATTGAAGCTCTCACTGCGGATGCCCAGGAAAGCCAGCTCGTGGCTAGCGGAAAAGGCGGCGTCATGACATTGGATCTGAAGAACGGCAAAGTTCGCACCTCCATCCCCGGCGGCAGATACTTCGCCACGGCTGAATTCGCCCACCCCGGAGCGCTCGCCGTCGAATTGGCTGGCCAGGGCAAGGTCCGCACTTTCCGCCTTCCCGCCGCCGGTGAGACAAGCAGCGCTAAACTCCCCGATGCGTTCTTCCCAAGCCCAAACGGGGTAATTGGCAAAACCCCGACGGGTCTTGAACTCTGGAATCGCCAGAACGCGAGCGAGTCGAAAGAACTTGCGCTCGCGGGCGAGGGTCGATTGGAAACCACGCCAGACGGGCGCTACCTGGCATGGATTCCGGCTCAGTCTCCCCCCGGGCCCATTGAGGTGCTGGATACGGTTAGCCGCAGGCCGGTAAGAACGATCAGCCCGCCGGATACCGTGAGCGCTTACGCGTTGTCTCCCGATGGCCGGTTCTTCGACTATCTGGTCTCCGGCACACTGCACATCGTGCCTCTATCGGATATGGGACCGGAATCGATCGTGCCGATTCCGGAAGCGACTTGTTGCGTCATGGTCATCTCTGCTGCGGCAGATCGACTGCTGATGGCTTCGAATCTGGGCCAGGTCATGCTCTACGACCTTGCCTCGAAGCGCGTTCTCCGCTCCATCAAAATCGGATACGCCATCTCTCAGGCCGCATTTGCTCCGGCGGGCAAGCAGGTTGTCCTCGCCACCAGCGATGGGGAAGTCCTGCTCTGGAATCCCTCCACAACTGGTGAGCCGAGCCCGCTGGGAACGGTGGAAGGCGATGTCGTTGGAATTGCGTTCAATAATTCCGGAGCCACGTTTCTGGCCTCGACGGATCTGGGCAGTATCGGCTGGTTTTCGCTTACTGGAAGCGGCAGATATCTGGCGACGACGACATGGCTCGAGTCTTCGCAGTCCTGGCTGACCCTTGGCGCGGACTGGCGGTTCACGGTCACCGGCGACAGCGCAACTCCCGTGGGGACAGGGGACTCAAAGCAGATGGGCTGGAAACCGGCCGCTCAGCAACCGGGATATACTCCGGGGCTGCTAAATGAACTGCTTGCACAATAGGACAGCCTTCGCTCCGTCGGTGTCCAATGCGTCGACAGATCGGTACAGCCTCCGACTCCAAGCATCCTGTCTGCCTCACTTGCGAGAACGGATTTACCCAGTCTACGGCCTGCTAGGAAGAAGAACCTGTTGCACAAGCCAGTTTGCCGGGACCGTTTTCGGGCCGCGCGTGCCGGCGTCGCTCATGTCGGTGATTAGTTCGTCGAACCGGCTTTCAGCTCCGCGGGCTCCGCGCTGAAGCACACCATCGCTGATTAGAACTTGCGGATCGTCAATTTTCTCTGCGGTGGCCAATAGAAAGAGAGAGTCTGCTCCCAGCGGCGTCCCGACAGCTTCGCTCGTGAGCGTTACCGAGAGCGGATAGACGCCATCGGCGCCGGGCTGGGGGATTGCAGCCTCGCCGTTGAGATTCTCAGCCGGGTAGAGCAAGAACGGATTGGCCGCGCAGTCGAAGCCAAAGAGATATACATACTTCGGAGTCAAGACTGCGGACGCGCGCTCATCCGCTGTCGTGACCAGCCGCACGTCGTACTTCTCGCCCGGACGGAGCAACCTGCTAATCGCCGTACCGCCGACCGCGTCTGCAGCAAGAAGATGGTATGGCCATCCCTGCATTCCCGGAGCAAGAGAGGGCGATTGCAACCACACGCGCAGTTTGCCTAAGCGAACGATTCTGCGGTTCAGGGCCAGAACAATGTTTTCTCCGCTCTCAGAACGATCTGGCAGCCATGCCGTCCTCACGGGAAGGGACACATCGTTTTGACAAACCACCAGCGGATTGGCGCCGCCATTCAGCCTCGCGTCATCGGGATCGTCCTCGGCGCTGCTCACCCAGGCGTTGGGCTTGTGCGGCGCCAACACCACTGGATCGAAGAGCGCGTATTCCAGCGTGCCTCCGTCAGAGGGCCGCATGGCCAGCAGATAATTGGCCTCGGCAAGCTTCTGGGTGAAGCTGAATGCCTGGTGTTGGAAGGGGGGACTCTGCTCGAGCGCAGTCCTCAGCGAAGGCGGCGGCCCGAGCAAGATAAATGCCAAGCCTCTGACCGCGCCTCCGGGCGCAATCGCGTTTCCGCTTTGGTTATAGGCAGCCCACCCCTGGTCGCTGTCGACGACCAGAAAGTCGACGGGGTTGACCGCCGGGTCGTCCACCCAGTCCAAGCCCGGAAATATCTTTCTAGCCGCCGCCACGGCATCGGAGGGCGACGGCTCCGGCTTTGCAGCAAAGAGCACTAGCCGCGCCGCGTGGGGATAGGTCATTTTCGTAAGCTCGAAGGTCTGCCCCGGTTTTATTTCCGCGAATGCCCCGACTACCCGAGCCGTGGAAATCAGAGGTTCATCAATCCTCTCGACTTCAATGAGCGTCTTTTGCTTTCCAGGGCCGGGGTCCATCGATGTGAACTGCGTGCCTACGTCAAAGCCTGCGGCGCTGCCCATATCGAGCGTAACTGCAGCGCCGGAAACATTGGCTACATGCACGTGTAATGCGTGCGCCGCTACAGGATCACCGAAAAGGCTTTCCTGCGTACGGCCTTCGACCGACGGCTGCTGGAAGGGTATCGGGTCGGCGTGAAGTATGTTGGAGACCTCGGCAACCACATCGCTCGCGCTCAAAGGTTGCGTATTGGACTGAAGAACACGCACCAGGGCGCGAGTAAAAGCCCCGTGATACTGGCCGTCATCCAGATACAAGGTCTCCACCGCAGATTCATCGGGAGCCGCGGCGGCGATAACTATGGCGTCACCATCCTGGGGAATCTGCTCGCCCTTCGGCCGCCTCATCAGATCCGCTTCCGTCACCGTCGCAGGGTATTGCATCTTTTCCGCCGCCACATCGCGGTCATCGTATGGCAACTCGCGCTGTACACTTTGAGTGATCCCCCGCGCCATGGTGCCGCTATCGCAACTGTCGTAGATTGCGGTCAGGTGAGCATGCTTGTCATATACGATCGCGTCGAAGCGCTGCGCCAGTTCCTTGTCGCGGATATCTTCGGTTCCCTTCCAGGCGTCGATGGGCACGATGGTCTGATCGAAGTGATTCTTGGACGAAAGCGTATCCAGCCGCCGCGATCCATGCCCAGAGTAATAAAAGACATCGAGATCGCCAGGATGAGTATCGGCGATAAGTTGGTCGATTGCTGCCAGGATTCTCTGGCGCGTGGCCTGCTGCTCGCGCAGCACAACGATCTCTTGGAAGCCAAACTTCTCCTTCAGCAGAACCTCCATGGAGGCAACATCAGTCGATGGTCCGTTCAGGCTGGTCCAGGTTGTGCCCGGTGCGAACCGACTGTCGGCAGCGTGTCCGGCTGGCGGAACGGGCAGCGTGGCGCCCTCCGGCGGCGCATAATGGTCAATGCCGATCAACAGGGCGCGCCGCGTCTGGGCATCAAGCGGGAATACGAAGATTACTGCTATCCAGAGGCAGAGAACAATCTGGCGAAGGCGTACCACACTGGAGATCATGGTGGGGAATCCTCTTGATCTTGTTACCATGAAGTTAACATACAAATCGCCAGGATGAGAACAGACTTCGTTTCACAGCAAGAGCCGATTCCCTGGCCGGGACGTAACTTACGAGCATTCATACTGAGGATTCCTATTACTCCCCGGTATGCATTTGCCGAGCCCATTGATCGCTCCAAATCCGGAGCAGCGTAGCGGGTTTGTATCAATGAGGAGAAGCGTCGGCAAGGGCGATGAAGAGGGCGGAAGTGCTGGATGGTGAAAGAGGCCCCGTGAATTCACTTTGAATGCCCGAATATCGGAAGGATGTAAAGCCCATATGATTTGTGCGGTCCTGGAGTCTTCCTCAGTCGGAAAAGAGGCTGCCTGCCCGCCTGTCTGCGCCGAGAGATGCCCAACGGGGACTTTCCCATAGGTTATTCGTTTCCTGGATCAATGGCATCGACTTCCGCTGCAAAAGGCGCGTGACGATGTTCGCGCAAATCGGCAAGTACGCGAAATAGCAGTCCGACCGAACGACGTGTTTGCAAGCCGGCTAATTGTCCTTCAGAATGCAGCTTAGGAGTTTCTTCATGCCTGGGAAGCGTTTGGCCTCTCTGCTTTCAATGCTTATGCTATGCGCAACTGTTTGGAGCCAGAAACCGTCTGTGAATCCAGGCCTGACTCTTACGGCTTCTGTCCCCGTCGCCAATGAGTCCGCGCTGCCTTCCGTTGTTCCTCCTCATCGGCAGGTCATCGGCCTTGCCCTGGAGGGCGGCGGTGCTCTGGGTCTGGCTCACATAGGCGTTTTAGCGTGGCTTGAAGCCCGCCACATCCCTGTTGACCGCATCACAGGCACCAGTATGGGATCCCTTATCGGTGGCCTTTTTGCAACCGGTCGTAACCCGGCAGAGATTGGGAAGCTAGCTTTCTTGCAGTCGTTCGACAGCGTTTCCTCGACGGAGATCCCCTACGCCGATGCCAGCTTCCGTCGCCGGCAGGACCGGCATGATTTTCCCATGACCATCCCCATTGGTCTTAAGCACGGCCCTGCCCTGCCGACATCCATCTTCTTGAACAATGGCATCGGCGAGTTTCTTTCCACACAATTCAAGGGCTATGACCGCCAGGATCTTGACTTCAATCGCATGCCCATTCCCTTTCGCTGCGTAGCAACGGACTTGACGACACTGGGGCAAGTCAATTTTTCTAGGGGGCCGCTCACCAAGGCGGTCCGCGCATCCATATCCATCCCTGGAGTCTTTCCGCCGGTGCAAGATGACAACGGCGACTACCTTGTGGACGGCGGCCTTCTCGACAACCTGCCCACCGACATTCTCAAGCAGGAACTGCATGCCGACTTCATCGTCGCGGTTCACCTTGTGGATGGATCTCTTTCCTCAAATGACACCAGCTCCATGGTCGGCCTTCTGCATCGCGCTTCGATCGCCAGCATTGTTCGCGATGAGGCGAGAGCTGAAACACTTGCGGATATCGTCATTAGCGTACCGGTTCAGGATTTCAACGGGACTCAGTATGATAAAGCCAATAAATTAATCGCTCTCGGTTACAACGCCGCGAAGCAGAGATTTGCGAATGTGAGGCCGGAAGTCATGAAGGCCCTGGTGCTAAATGACGAGGATTGGAAGGCCTATGTCGCCGCCCGCAAACAGCGCATGCTGAACCAGCCGGCTCAACTGCTGCGGGTGCGAGTCGAAGGAGGGACTCCAGCCGAAGAAAACCAAGCTCGCGCCGATCTAAAGCCGCTTCAGGGTCATCCCATCAACGAGACGCAAATCTTCAATGCCCTGAAACCGCTTCAAGCCAACAGCGCCATCGTGTCAACCTATGAGGTCTTTACGCCCCAGCCCGCGCCGGGTTCGACAACTTCTCCCACACCAGACTCTGGAGTTGTTGTTCATCTCAGTCACGACAACCTGGGCCCACCTTACCTTCTGGTCAATCCCCAGGTAGCGGCATCCACATCCGATGTCAGCCGTGCCGAATTGGCATTTCGCCTCATTGACCAGAATCTTGGCGGCTTTGGCTCCGAACTCCGTGCCAACATCCAGGTTGGCTATATGACCGACCTCTCCGCTGAGTACTATAGCCTGCTTAGCCCACGCGGTTACTTTCTCCGCCCCTTCTCCGAAATTGTTCGCAAGCCAGTTCCTATCTGGGCCGATCAAAAGCGCATTGCCGATCGCTTCGAACAGGATCTAGACATCGGCCTCGCGGCAGGTCGCACTTTCTCTAACCGCCTTCAGCTTTCAGCCGAATGGCGTCTACAGGACTCCCGATGGAGCCTGCAAACGGGATCGGATGGAGCGCCGAACTTTTCCGGAACCGCTCAGTCGAGCCTCATCCACATCAATTTGGATGGAGATGTCGACGGGTTCAACTCTCCCGACGGTTTTCGACTCTCCGCGACTGCAGGTGCACTGTATCGCACCGCCGGGGGTACAAACGCCCCCCTGGTCCTGCTGAACTTGAGCCGCTCGCTTAGCTTTGATCCAACCTTGAATGGGCATAAAGAGGAAGAGTTGGCCCGGCGCAAGAACAGAAAAGAGAAAGCCGACATCCTTTTGATGAGCGGCGAGGTCAATTCCTATCTCCGCAACAACGTCGCTCAACCGTTTCGGTTTACTTTAGGAGGACCACTGCGTCTTTCCGCTTCCTCGTTCGAGGAGTATCGCGGCACAGACATGTACTTGGTCCGTACCGCCATGTTGCGCCGCATTCGACCGGACTCGGATGGACTCTGGATGGGGCTCTACGGATTCTTCGGCTACGAAGCTGGAGAAATATGGTCGCCGGAAGTCCACGCCCTCTTGCGCCAAGATGGCACTATCGGCCTCGTCGAAAGCACGCCGCTCGGTCTTAACATCACATTGGGCGGTTCCGTGGGCGACGCTGGCCACCGCAAAGCCTTCATCACCCTGGGACGCTGGTTCTGAAACTCGATTGCGCAGAGCCGACCTCAAGTTAGTCATTTTCTTAGTGATGCAAAAGAGTCTTGCAAGATAAGACGACACCTGAGTTCCCGAACCCACCCCAACAAGAAATCATGCCGTACGCTTTTTCTCTGTATGGAAGGTCTGAATCGGCCTGAACATGGGGAGTCCTTGTCCTTGGTCAGGATTTGGTGAACGAATCCAGTAAACCTTGAAGGAACTGATGCTCGTCGGAACGCGCGTCTTCACCTTCCCATAAGTCTGTACTAGACTTTGCGTCTTCGAAGGCTCTGTATTTCTGGGCGAATGTGGCCTTGGGCTCGAAAAGTAGCATGAGATCTGCCATACGCTTCCCGCCCTGACCAATTACCGCTATGGCATAAAGACCTGGAGCCGCAACCTGCAGTCCGCTCCATTTTCCACCCGCAGAAACTGCGACGTTTTGTGTCGGTAGCGGTCTGGAGTCCTCGAATGAATCAATGACAAATTGATAATCTCCTACGGGGAACCCTGGTAGAATTCCTGCCAACGCATCGCTTTCGTGAGAGTTGACTTCAAGCACCCCCTCGGCCTGAGGAACCGGCGAAGGCCCTTTGCTTCGCTTGAAAAAATACTGAATCGCGGCCTTAGAATTGTTCTTATACAGCGCTGCCAAGGCACTATTGACCAGACCACTAAGGTTTCGTTTCGGCACATCCGGAGCTTGCAATGGGCTTGCCACAATAAGGATTGGCTTGCGGCATGGGTTAGTTTGAGTGTCTTCACATACGACTCTCTGTCGGGAGAGGTCATCATCGCGCACGATCGTGATCGCATTGCCAAAGTCTGCCGAATCGGTAGTGATCTTTGCGCCCGCATCCAAAGCATCGCCCGGATGCAATGGGAACTTCTGTTGCACCTGATACCAGTTTCCTTGCACGTGCAGGACATGGGCGACGGGTGCAGTCTGTCCAGACAGACTGCTCGCGATGGTCACAAGCATCAACGGTAGCGAGCGTAGCGAATAGGAAACGGCATGCATTATTGATCACAAAGTACCATGATCCAGTCTCAATTGTCGATATCCCTTGCGTCCGAGGAATGACGCCGTACATTGTGGAGCGAAACAAGGTTGATGTCTTTTCTTCCCTCAGTTTGAAGAAATGGTTTCCGTGCAGGAGAGCGATCGAAGATCGGGCGCAGTTCCGGGAAGATGTTATTTTCCCTTGCCACCCCGAGACCAATCGCATTTCCCGCATTCAGGGCGCTCATGGTACGGAAGGAAACCGATTCTTCGGCAGACGAGTGTCCACAATCCCAAACCGCGAGGTTCGATTCTTTTTTGCGCAAAGGTAATTTTCCTTATGATTGCCGCCATCGTAGCCTTCTTGCAATTCTGCCCAGCATCCTCCAAATCTAGACAATTA
>Ga0302320_10024171_pt1 | contig 11876 bp, 6 predicted proteins | sample Bog_T0_3_FD_202130 | JGI IMG/M metagenome (GOLD analysis project Ga0302320, IMG submission 202130) | Peat permafrost microbial communities from Stordalen Mire near Abisko, Sweden - Bog_T0_3 | ecosystem: Environmental > Terrestrial > Soil > Wetlands > Peat | place: Sweden: Abisko, Stordalen Mire... | reverse complement strand
ATGGCTGATGACGCTGCCCGGAGGATTTACAGAAGGTGCGGTTCTATTGAGCCAAACGTCCTCACTTAGCGGGAACTGGTCGGCGCCAAAGCCAATCTACAAGTTCCAGGAATTGCAGTCCGGGGACGCAGATCACACGCCCGATGTCGTCTGCTATGCGGCCAAAGAGCACCCCGAACTAGAGGCTAAAGGGACATTCGTATTCACGTATGCCTGCAATTCAATGAAGCAGGAGGACGTGTGGTCGAACCCGCGGCTATATCACCCCGTGTTCGTGACGCTGCCCCTTTCAGCGATCGAGGGCGACACGGAGAAATAGTCAGCATTTCCGATAATGTTGATAGGTCATCAAGTCATGTTAGTTGGGATAAGTCCGTACCAACCGGTGAAAGTATCGGGCTCTCGTATCCAGCGCGCGCGACGACGTCCCTTGATCCTAAAGGGAATCAGCGAAATGCTTTCAGCATCGACGGATGAGTTGAGGGTTCTTGTCGCCGCACCATATTGACGAGTGCGGTAGTGGAGATCGGAATGCTGGCCAGAAGCTGGATCCGGAGTTGATGCAAGACGGCGGCGTAGAAGGTCTTCTGTCTTGCGGTGGCGTCGAAGTCGACTTGGACGGCGCGGACGTTGGCTCCAGCGTCTCTTCCACAATCAGACGCCGCCCTGAAGCACTTCGCCGGCGACGCGGCCGTTCTCCCAATCCAACACCCAACTCCGCTTCCACCATCTACACATCTTCAACGTCAAAGGGCAGACTGTACATAGGGCCTACACAAGACGCTTACACAGTTTCATGAATGCTATCCATTGAAGCTGTATCTTTCCTATACGACTGCGACAAATTGCGAATCGATTTTTCGCTAAGGTATCTTGGCCAACAGGTGGCAACACTCCGAATGGGCACGAAAGGCGAAGTGTTTAACAACATTTTGTCGAAGACAGCAATACCGAATGCCGATCTGTGCGGTATCAATTTCGTTGGCTAGCACCCATGGAGAGGAGCTGAAGCTCATAAATTTCGAAGACACTTCCCACGCCTAGACCATCGTAAACAATACTCCTCAGTAAAGAGCGAGGAGCATCATATTGAGTCAGAGTTCCTTCGGCACATGAAAGATCCAACTGCCGGTAAGTTCAACGGCACACTCCGAGGAATACAGCATGTTATGCTCGGAGGTTTTCCATTCCAGTTTCCGCTTCCTATTTCTGGAAACACCGGCGTGCCGAAGCTAACCGATGGCAACATCGATATCCTTGCACGGAGAGGGTCTGGCAAAGGTACCAAGATCTCCGTCTGGGAGCTTAAGAGACCGAATACGACTGCACATGCAATTTCCCAATTGCCTATATCTACTCGGTCACCCTACTCGAAATGCTTCGCACTCATCAGGCAGGGGAGGCAATCGAATGTGTGATCGCGGTGAGAATTGCCGTTTGGAAACGAATATTGGAACGGACCTGCGCTAGACAGTTACCGCACCATCAAGGTTACTTGCGCGGTTTGAACCGGGGTCGTAGTTGCGCCGGAGGGTGTGGCGGTTACGGTGACGGTGTAGGTGCCGGCCTTCGCCTTCGGAATGGAGGGGCCGCTTCCACTGCAACCGGAGAGCATTGTGGAGAAGGCCACGGCGAGGCCAAGGCAAAGCGAGGGAAGAAAGCGTCTGCGCTGGCGGCGGGTGAAGAAGGCACCCACCAAGGCAGCGAAGCTGGCTGCGGTCGCAGGAGCTTCCCAGGGGAGGGAGAATGGTTTCGCCTGAGCGATGGTGCCTGCGGTGGTGAGGACAAGGGTTGCCGTTGAAGTGCCGGCGGCGGCGAGGGTTACACTACCGGGGGTGATGGAGCAGGTTCCATTGGTGGGCATTCCTGAGCAGGTAAGGTTGACGGCTCCGCTGAAGGCTGCGTTCGCAGATAGGTTGAGGGTGGCGATGGCGGTTGAGCCGATGGCCACGGATAAGGTGGCCGGCGTACCGGACAGGGAGAACGCGGGAGTGAGGGCAGCGACGGTGAGAGTGGAAGGCGCGGACGTAGCGGGGTTGAAGTTGGTATCGCCGGAGTAGACGGCAGTTACTTTATGCGTGCCAGCGGACAGGGACGGCACTTTGAGGACGGCTGTGCCGGAGGAGAGCGTTGCGGTACCGAGGAGGGTTGTGCCGTCGTAGAAGGAGACCGTGCCGGTGGCGGCGGGGCGGTTGGCGAGGTACGGGGTGAGGGTGGCGGTGAGGACTTCCGTTGTGCCGAAGAGAATGGACGGCGCGGAGGGGTTGAGTGTGAGCGTGGCGCCACCCTGCCCTATGAAGAGTGCGGGAGCATAAGCGGTCGAGGTCATGACGCTGGGCGCGTTGGCGTTGACAAAGTTGCCTACCATGGGAAGCGTGCTGACCAGACTTTCGAACGAGTTATAGGGAGCGGCGAACTGGCCATTGCCATAGCCGAGGAGCGTGACCATGCCATCGTACTGCGGAGGATACGAGGACGGTTCGTACAGGGTAGCCACGATATCCGCGTTGCCGTCGTTATTCATGTCCCGGAGCTGGAGGCCGAAGAAGAAGTTGCCGAGAGCGATCTGAGACGGTGTGTTAAAAGTGCCGTCGTCATTGCCGGTGATGAGAAGGATGCCGCCGGTCGAGAGGGTGGAACCTTCGATTTGTTCGGAGCTGATGACGATATCGGGTTTGCCATCGTTGTTTATATCGGCGATGGAGACGTCGGATACGACTTGATTCTGCACGAGGAGGGTGGGGGCGCTGAACGTGCCGTCGCCATTCCCGGTGGCGATGGAGACCTGGAAGCCGGAGCCTGCGACGAAGGGATCGTCGACGAGGATGAGGTCGGGTTTGCCATCGCCGTTGAGGTCGCCTAGGACGAGCTTATAGAGCTCGGAACCGAGGGTGGTGAAGACTGATGCGGCGAAGGTGCCATCGCCGTTGCCGAGGGCGACGTAATAGCCGGAGAGGCCGCCATTGACGGAGCCGCAGGCTTCATCCCCGCCGTATGGGATGACGAGATCGGGCTTGCCATCGCCATTGAGGTCAGCGGCTGCGCCGTAGTAGACGGGGCAGGCGGTGGCTGGAAGATTCGCGGACAAGGGGGCGGAGAAGGTGCCATCGCCCTTGGAGAGCGCGACCCAGACACTTCCGGTGAGGTCGGCGTAGACGATGTCTTCGAGACCATCGCCGTTGAAGTCAGCGTGGATGGGCTCAAAATATTCCACGTTAGACGGGTAGGCGGGAAGGGCTTGCACGTTGGTGAAGTTCCCCTTGCCATCGCTGACCAGCGTGACCAGATCGGTAAAGGTCGCGCCGGCATGGCTGAGCAGCGGGCTATCGAACTCGTTAGTGGTATAGGTTCCGCTGGTCAGTAAGGTACTGGAGACGGCGTCTGGGTCATTTTCTGCAGTGAGGACGGGAGCGCCCTGCAAGCGGCCGTTGCCGGTGCTGAAGAAGAGGGAAATGTTTTCGTAGTTGCTGCCGAGGAGAGCGATGTCGTTGATGCCGTCGTTGTTGAAGTCGCCAACAACGAGGCCGTAGTTCGGGGCGAAGTCGGTGACGTATTGCGCATTGGCGACGGGAGGGGCGAAGGTGCCGTCGCCGTTGCCGACGAATACGCCGAGGGTTCCGCCGCCGACCATCAAGTCTAACTTGCCATCGCCATTGACGTCGGCGAGAACGGCTGTATCCGACTGAGAAATGGAAGAGATATCGGTGGCGACAGCGGCGGAGAAGGTACCGTCACCGTTGCCGAGGGCGGTATCGATCGTGCTGGTTCCGGCGTTGCCGAGGAGATCGAGCTTGCCATCTCCGTTGACGTCGGCGAAGGTGAGGATAGCGCCATTGAAATCGAGGACTGGAAAGACAGCAGGGCCAATGACTGGAACTGAGATGGGATAGTTGGTTCCCAAGCCGGTAAAGGTGCCATCGTTATTGCCCAAGGCTGTGGTGACGACCCAAGCTCCGGTTGTATTGGTGTCGATTTCACTGAGGGCGAGGGCAACATCCATCTTGCCGTCGCCATTGATGTCCCCGATGGCGATATCGTATTGGGCGTTGAGAAACAGCCCGACAGGCACGTTGACTGTGAAGGACTGCACCTTGGCCTGGGATGCGGCACCAAAGGTTCCATCCCCTTTACCAAGCTGCGTTTCCAGATAGATCGTATAGCTAGTTCCACTGGTGGGAGGAACGACGTTGGCGAAGATGAGGTCAGCCTTGCCGTCACCGTTGACGTCCGCCACGTACGCGAAGTTCGCCGTCCCGTACTTTGTGTCCAGCGGAGTGGTGATCGCGGCATTGAACGTGCCATCGCCGAGATTTAGCCAGGTGATAGTGGTGTTGTTGATGATGTCGTAGGCAACGATGTCAGGGGAGCCATCGCCGTTCACATCGACAGCGTACGCGACGAACACGTTCGTGGAAGGGAAATTTGGATTGAGGTAGCTTACGGAGGGGTTGAGGCCACCGCTACCGTTGTTGATCAGGATGTTGAGCGTGCCATTTTCCTGAAGGTCAGCAACGTCAGCCTTGCCATCCTTGTTGAAGTCCGCAGCTAACTCAACGATAGGGGCGTAGTCGTTGAAGCCGCTCTGCTGCAGGGACGCTGAGTTCAGGCCTGGAAAGTTTGGAGCGTTGACGTAGCCACCGAAGGGAGGGGTGGTGGCGTAGCTGGTGGCACGGGGCTGCTCGGAGTTTGTTGCCACACGCAACGCCGGGGACACCGGAGCGAGGTGCGCTTTCAGGAAAGGAACGAGGACTTGCTGCTCGGGGGTTTGGGCCTTGGATGCCGGGAGCGTAGTCGCGGAGGGGCTGAGATGCGGCGTGCTGGCGTGGTGAACCTGGCCCGATACCTTGCCAGAACAAACCACGGAGAGCAGAATTGCTGCCATCGCGCTTTGGGGAAAACGTTGAGCCAGGGAATGCAACATAGAGTCTCCTGTTTCCTGCTGAATCCAACAGTGATTGACTTCGTCGATTTAGTTCACGGTCACATTGACGGTAGCGGTGAGCGAGCTGGCACCGGCGGGATTCGCCGTGATGGTCACGACGTAGGCTCCGGCGGTGGTGCCGGTTGGCGTGGTTGAGCCAGAGGATCCCCCTGAGCCGCCACTGCAACCCACGAACGCGCCAAGGGAGAGAAGGACGACGAACGCTGCGAGTGAATGGAAGCGGCGGCGGCGTGAGGGCAGAAGCCAGAGGATGCCCAAGGCGAGGGTGGTGCCGCCCAGTCCGCGAAGGAGGTTGAAGGTAGGATCGAGGGCGGCCGTGGTGCGCGGCGTTGAACTCACGGTGAGCACAGCTGTGCTGCCCTTCGTTCCATTGATGTTAAGGGAGGCTGGATTGGCACTGCAGCTGATGGGATCGAGAGCTCCCGCGGGCGCGGACGTGACCGCGCAGGAGATACCGACGACACCCGTAAACCCGTTGGTAGGGATGACGGTAAGTGTGGACGTGTTGCCGGCGGTGGCACCAGGGTTGACGGTGATGGGGGCGGCCGTGCCGAGGGTAATTCCGGGGACCGCAGTGACAACGACCTGGCTCATGGCGGATGCCCTGATTGTGCCGGTGGCGGCATCGACACCGGTGATAGTAACGGTGTAGGCTCCAGCAGTCGTAGTGACCGTGGAATTCACGGTGAGCGTGGAGGTGCTGACGCCGACGCCGCCGATGTCGACCGTGGCTGGCACGGTGCAGGCAATGGGACTGGTCGCTCCAGACGGAACGTTGGTGACGGCGCAGGACAGGTTGACCACACCGGCGAAGCTGCCTGAGGGCGTTGCGGAGATGGTGGCGGAATTGCCGAGGGTCGCGCCGGCCTGGATCGCGATGGAACCTGCGGCGAGCGTGAGAGTGGGCTGGGTGCGGGTGACGACGAGGCTTCCCGTGGAGCCGAGGTAATTGTTGTCGCCGGTATAAGTAGCTGTCAGCGTGTTGGCACCTGGCTGCAGCTGGGTACCCTGTAGGGTGAAGTTTACGTAAGAGAACACCGTGCCGGTGGAGACACTGTTCCCGGACTGAAAGGTTGAGCTGGCAGCCAGCGGCTTGCCGTTGTCGGTGAGGGAGAGCGTTCCGGTGGGTGCGGAGGCCAGGCTCGAGGTGATGACCTGGACCTGGATCACATCGCTTTGGGTAGGCGCGACGGTCGCGTCCGCGGCAGAGAGGGTTGCCGAGGTGACGCCTTGCACGACGGTGAAGTCGACCTCATTGCTGGTGTCGCCCTTGTAGCTCTGATCGCCGGGGAACTTTGCGGTTACCTTGTGCGTGCCGGCCGCGTACGGATAGACGCCAGACTGGAGTGCGGGAAAAGAAGCAAAGTTTCCGCTTGTAATGGGCGCGGTGCCGATCTGTGTTCCGTTATCGAAGATGGTCATGGTTCCTGTGGCGGCGCCGAGAGACGCGGTAGCACCTTCGGCTGTGCCGTAGACCGACATGTCCGAGAAGATGTATGCGCCGTACGGGATTGCGTTGAGGGTTGTGATTGGCACTTGCAAGGGGCTGTAGACGCTCTCTGCGAGCGATGTCGAACTGGCTTCGGGAGCGATGTTCACGCTGATGGGCGTTGATTGACTGGCCGCAGTGTTTGTATCGCCGCTATAGGTTGCGTAGACGGTGTATTGGCCGCCCGGCAAGCCGTTGTAGGACATGACACCGGCGCCACTGCTGATGGGAATGATGACGGGCTGGCCGTTCAGCGTGGGCGCTCCGGCGGCTGCGGCTTCTGTCGTCACGAGGCCGGCCGAGCCGGTTGCGGTGGAGGGAGTGACCTGGACGCCAAAGCTCAAGCTGGTTCCATGGGTGACGCTGACCGGAGAAGCGGCCCCGTTAATCGTGAGCGTTGTATCCGAGCTTGCGCCAACGGCAGTGCTCCAGTTGGCGACCATTGCGGCGGCATCCACGCTTCCGAGTCCCGAAGCGAGATCGTAGCCGGTAGAGGCATCGTAGCCGGTGGTAAAGCCGTTCGATCCGCAGTCAGGGCTTCCGTTTGCGCAAACGACGGCGTTATTGCCGATGGTGACATCGTGGAACACAATGCTGTAGTTATTCGCTGCCAGCTTGTAGAGAACATTGTTTGCCTGGCCCAGACGCGAACCGGTGTACTGCACGACCTGGGCTAGCATGCCGGAGAACGCCGGGGTGGCAGCGGAGGTCCCGCCGACGCCGGAGAAATGCGCTGTCGAGGTGAAGGTGCCATTGGAGGTGGCGCAGTCGGGACCTAGGATCGCGTTTGATTCGCAAAGGACCCACAAGGCTCCGTAGAGGCCGTTAGCGGCAAGGAAAGAAACGTCGGGTAGATCGCGCGCTCCGTCTGCTGGGGTCAACGCGCTTTGGAAGGACGGCTTTGTGTACACGGTACTGACTCCGCCGCCCGCTCCAACGACTTCGGCAACGCCTCCTGAGAGGAGGGGGGTATTATTTGCAAGCGCGGCGTCGGACGAGGTGGAATCGTTCCAGGGCCGCTCAGGGATATAGCCGAGCGCTGTGCGCCAGTAGGGAGCGGTACCGCTGCTCGTCGGATCGGCGTAGGTAGAGAAATTCGAATCGAGAGCGACGTAATCTGTGCCTCCCACAGAGATGTTGTAGGGCGTGGACCCGAGGCCGTTGACGGCCAGGCCTTGCGTTGCGAGGCTGATACCTGCCGGGTCGCAGCCTGCGGCTCCGCTGTCGCCTGAAGAAACGGACACGGTGATGCCCTGTGCCGCGGCCTGCTGATAAATCTCTGCGATGAATTGATTGGTGGCAGCGCCGTTGCCGGCTTCGCACTCTCCGTAGCTAATGCTGAGGATGCTTACCTGGTTGTCGTTAATAGCGCGCTGCATTGCGTTGAAGATGCCTGCTGAGAGGTCGCTGGAGTCACTTGCGTAGTAATTGATTTTCGCCTTGGGGGCGAGGCCGCCAAGCACTTCCATATCGAGGAACGTTTCGACTTCGTCGCCATTGATCCCAGGGTCCGGTCCATCGACGATGACCGTTGGTAGGTTCACCGTGCTCGCTGTTTCACCGAGAAACGCCAGGCGGTAGTTCGTTACGGGCGCCAGGTCCACGTTAGAATCGCCGATGATGCCGACGGTCACGCCCGTGCCGTCGTAAGTTGTGCCTTTGTAGTTTGGATTCAAGTTGGCGTTGGGCGTGTCATAGATGGTCGCTGCATCGGACGGATCAACGTAGAGGTAGGGTGTGCTGCCGCTGAATAGTGTGAAGTTTGGCTCGATATGTTGCTTGGCTGCGTTGAAGCTTGCTGGTGGCCCGGTTTGCAGGTAGGGGCGCGGATGGAAGTCGTCCAGACCCACGAGCCCTTTAATTGCAGGCGAAAGAGCGAGGGGGAGTTGCGGCTCGCTCATGGCTGAGAGGTGCTTTTCCCCGTTGAGCGATACGGAGTGGATCGCAGTCGAGAAGGCTGACTGTAACTGACCGACCGTTCCCGTGAATGAAATCATGTTGGTCGCGGGCGACACCTTCTCGATGCGTAGGGCCTGAGACTGCAGCCAGGCGGCTATGGTCTGCACGTCGTCCGCGGAAGCTCCGAAGCGCGCGCCATATTCCGCGGGGGTTAGCCACTGTCGATACTGAGGGGAGCGCGGGTTCTGAACGTCGCTTAGAAATTGGTCGAGTGCCGCCTGTCGATCCGCGGTGCGGCTAAGGAGAAGCGTGACGTGGTGCGCGGTGAGGGTGGGATCGGCGGCCCCGAGATCGCGGGCGGTCTTGAGGTCTTTGCGAACGGTGCCGCTCAGGGCGACACGATCGTCGTTGTTGATCGCGGCCGTAATGCGTCGCGCTGCAGGGCTAACCTGTGCTCGCAGGGAGAGCGAGCTGCAAAGGCTGAGCGCAAGGGCAGCTCCGCTCCAGAACCTGCGGGCGAGTGCATTTCGTATCATCGCGAAACTCCTGAGTAAGAAATAATCCAACTGCTGAGCAAGCGAGCTGCGGGAAGGCAAGGCGCAGTACGCATCGTTGAACCGGGCGCTGTGAGGGCCGCCGACACTTAGAAAGATCAATCCTCGATGCAATCAAGGAGCGACGACGTCACAGCGGACGCCATTTGTGAATGAATGATGTTGCTGAAAGTGAGCGTATATGTCGTAACGTCGATTTAACCTAGCTTTCGCCCAACTAAGAGGTGAGCCGTGCAATTTTTGTTCCGAACCGACACCTGAAACACCTATCATCTGTGCCTACAATAGAAGCCATTGAATTCTGTCGCGCTCAAATCGCGCCTGCTCCGCTTCTGGCCGTTGCAAACGCTGGGTTGGGGCTTCTACATGGGCATCAACATTCTGTGTTCGCTGCCCTGGTGGCGACGCGTGGATTACGATGCGTTTCGCGGCGGCTTTCTGTTAAGCGCGCTGGTGTCCAGCTTCCTGATGTATGGGTTGTGCCATGTGCTGTGGAAGCATCACGTACGGATAGTGACCGCTTGCCTCGTCTGCATCGTGGCGGCGTTTCCGCTCGGCGCCTTTTGTTCTGGGTGCGCGATCGCCGTGGCGACGCACTATAGCCGGGTACGACCACCGTTTCATTGGGTCGACGTGATCGTGAGCACGCCCTCGGGATGGTTCCTGTTAGTGGCGTGGGTTGCTTTCTATTTCGGAATCAAACACTACCTGGCATTGGAAGAAAAGCACCACCAGTTGATTGCCACCGAGATCTTGGCGAGGGAGTCGCAACTGCTGGCGAAGGAGGCGCAGTTGCTGGCACTGCGCTATCAATTGCAACCTCATTTTCTTTTCAACACGATGAACGCAATTTCTGCGCTGGTGCTGGATCGGCCGTATGTGGCAAAGCAGATGATTGGCAAGCTGGGCATTCTTTTGCGGAGCACGCTGGACGTTCCCGACCTTCACTATGTTCCGCTGTCCGATGAGCTAGCGGTGACAGAAGAGTATCTTGCGATCGAGGCGATTCGGTTTGAGGACCGGCTGGCAGTGCGATGGGATGTGGATCCGGAAGTAGCGAACGCCCTGGTGCCTCGGCTCATTCTGCAGCCCCTGGTGGAGAACGCGATGCGGCATGGCATTGCGCGGCGAAAGAACGGGGGGTTCATTCTGATCAAGACTCAGCGCATGGGCGCGACGCTGGCGGTGACGGTGGAGAATGAACCACCTGAAGAGTTTGCGGCTGTGCTGTTTGACGGGATTCCACGGACGGGAGGTCTGGGGCTCGAGAATGTTCGCAAGCGGTTGGAGCACATGTACGGCGCCGAAGGCACGATGCATACGACTACGAACGCTCGTGGGAATTACGAAGTGACCTTCACGCTGCCGATCGACAATCGATTTGCGCCGGGGAACGATGCGATGGAAACGCGCGTGGGCGTGGGTACACCAGTTGGAATTTAAGGCCGGGTGGATGCCTGGGCTGACCTTGATTCGGCGAGCGCCCGATTGCGGAGCAGCTTGCGGAGATGGTCGCTGTAGGTTCGGCTGACGCGGAGCGAGGTTCCATTCTTCAAGGTGATTTCGCAATCGCGATTGGGCAAGGAGCTGACGCTGGCGATGCGATTGAGGCGGACGATTGCGGAGCGATGAATGCGGAGGAAAGCTGTGGACTCGAGCGAGCTTTCGAGGGTATTGAGCGACTGGCGAATCAGGTGCGTTTCCGCGTTGATGTGAATTTCCGCGTAGCTGCCCTGGGCCTCAATCCAGTCGATGTCTTCGATTGCGACGAAGCGCACCTGCCTGCCGACCTGGATGGCGAGTTCGCGAATGGGGCCCCGGCGCGGATCGGTGCCCTTATTCATCAGCGTCTGAATTCTCTGGTTGTACTCGGAGGAGGAATTGGCTGCCAGGATGCGGCGGGCGTGATGCAAGGACGCGTTGAAGCGGGCATCGTCAACGGGCTTGAGCAGATAGTCGATGGCATGCACTTCAAATGCGCGCATCACGTACTGGTCGAACGCGGTGACAAAAATGATGAAGGGCTGGGCGTCGCCAATCAGCGCCCGGACGACGTCGATGCCGTTCATCACCGGCATTTGAATGTCGAGAAACACTAGATCCGGTTTTCGATCTCGGATGAAGTCTACCGCTTCCTGGCCGTTGCAGCACTCACCGATCACTTCCAGATCGGCATGCTGCTGGAGCAGTTGTACGATGACCCGGCGCGCCAGTGGCTCATCATCGACGATAAGAACGCTACGCTTCATGGACTCCGTTGAAACTGCGAATCATCGCGCCTTAGACGCAGACACAAGCATGCCTCACACTCAGAGGCTCGACGGTTCAGGAGAGCGACGAATAGGTAGTGTAACCGGCAGCGCATCCTCTGTGCACAGTGGTTTCACCCACTTCATTCAGAGCGACTCCAGGTTGGAGCCGCTTTGAGAGATCTGATTGGCGCAAAATGTCCGGCCGAAGGCATTAGCGTCGGGATGCCAGCTCCACATCTCGTTTTCGGCCCTCGGCACCATGTGTGAGCGTTCGATGAGTGCGTTGGCTTGAAGTCGCCAGTCGAGAAACCACATTCTGCTACGCTCTTGACAATCGATAGTCGAATGTCTACCATCATCGCAAGATTGAGGGTAGAACGTCTTCTATGGAAAAACAGTCACCGCCGCGGGCAGGACTTCTCCAGGGAACCCTGGACATGCTCATTTTACGGACCCTTCTTTATGGCCCTGCTCACGGTCATCAGATCGGCAAGCATATCCAGAGAACGACGAATGAATTTCTGCAGATGCAGCATGGTTCACTCTATCCCGCATTGCATCGTCTGGAAGAACGCGGATGGGTGAGCGCCAAATGGGAGACGGCTCCGGACCGAAACCGGGAATTCAAGTACTACCGATTGACGGATAAAGGAAAGAAACAACTCTTGGTCGAAGAATCGCAGTGGAAGCAGATGGCCGAAGCTGTGGCGCGAGTAATGTGGCCCGCCGGTGAGGAGAGC
>Ga0302320_10024169_pt1 | contig 11877 bp, 8 predicted proteins | sample Bog_T0_3_FD_202130 | JGI IMG/M metagenome (GOLD analysis project Ga0302320, IMG submission 202130) | Peat permafrost microbial communities from Stordalen Mire near Abisko, Sweden - Bog_T0_3 | ecosystem: Environmental > Terrestrial > Soil > Wetlands > Peat | place: Sweden: Abisko, Stordalen Mire... | reverse complement strand
AAGCCTTCCTTCTTCCAGCGCTCAATGGTTTCCGGCCAGTAGCCGTCGTGCCGCGGAATCCGGTCGTGGTCGCGTCGCTCCAACATCCTCGTCATGCGCTCACGACCGGTCATACGAGATGCCCTGGTTTGTTTGCAAGCCGGTCATCCAGCGTGGCCACATGCGCGTTTTGCAACTGTTCCCTCATAAACCGAATTCGATTTTTGAATTTGCTTTCAACTGCACCGAAAAGGAGTTGGCGCCTTTTGCGATGGTAGCTTCACCGGCTCGCTTTCCTGCATCATCCAGATTAAAGGCTTTGAGGCTGGCCAGCGCCGGGAGGGTCACTGTGACCGTCGCTGCTCCAGGCGAAGGATTGCCGACGACATAACTGCCGGTTGCCGTTTTTTCCACGTAGGCCAGTCCTAGTTCACTCCGCGTGATGGACGCCTTGCCCGACTGTAGAGTTTTGCCGCCAGCCAGATAAAGGGTTTGCACGTCCTGGCCGTTCATTTGGACGAATCCCTGGAGCGCATCGGTTTGCAAACTGCCTGCGGTGTAACTTCCTGGACGATACGAGGCAAAGCATAGGTCCATGCCGACAGAGGTTGTCACCTTGAGCAGGGCGTAGCCGACGTCAAGGCTGCCTTCCTGAGTGATGTCCTTGACGTAACCGTCTTTGCTGCCGGAAAAATCGAGCGCGTTCCCGTAGATGGTGGAGGTGCTGTTTTCGCGGCGCTCGATGATGATCGGGCAGGTCGGCTTTTTCCCTGGGTCCGTCGCCGTGTCATCGACGTAAATGCCTCCCTCGCCGATGATGGCCTGCGTGGACGGTCCAGCGGCGACGTGAAGCCGCGCCACATTACTGTCACGCGTGGACGTGATCGTCCACGGCTTGTCCGTCGCATCGGCTGCGCGCGCACTGGTGAACCAATTGTACCCATTGACGTTGGGGTCGAAGGTGATCGGCTTGAACGTCAGGTCGGAGGTCGCATCACCCCGGATATGCCAGGCCAGATCATATTTATGCGGTGACGTGGAAAACGCACCGAAGACATCCGCCAGATAATTCTGCGTCATGAAAACCGCGCGATCCATGGTCACGCCCTGATAAACCGAATCGGTCCAACCACGCTCAAGTCCGACGGTTGAAGCCGGGGCAAAGATGACTTGGTCGGCATGAGCCGTGGTCTTGGGATTATCCGAGAGAAACTCTTGGTTTTTTTCATCAACCGTCAGCGTGTTGTGCGCCAGGGTGGTATGGTACCATTTGGGGATGCGAGTGTTTCCGGCATAGGGGAAGTTAATGCCGGGACTGGGCATGAGTACCTCATTCAATCCGTAAAAATCGATGTGCAATTTATCAGGATGTCCATGCGAGGCGCTGGGGCCATAGGACATGATAAGTTGATTTCCGCTGCCGCTACCAGTGGGTGTTCGTAAAATACCAAACCCAACCAGTGGGTAGTTGACGCTGGGAGCTGATGGAACCTTTATTCCTTCTGACGGATCGAGATCATAAAGAAGTGAAGGGGGAATGGCGCCGATCTGGGCCAGCGTTAGATGCCGCTCGCTATAAATGGGCGGTGGGGGTGGCGGGGTGCCCGGCGCAGGCGGCGGAGGAGGAGAAGCACCGGGCGCGGGCGGCGGGGGAGGAGGGGTGGGATTGGCCAAATAAGCCCGTTCCTCAGCGTTATTGATGAAGGGCAGGTAGGCCGGATCGCGATAGCGTCGGTAGGCATATTCATAAAAATTTGGCGGGGCGCCAAACATTTTTACTCGCGAGGGGGCTGCGCAAAGGAGCATGGATTCGCGGTGCGAATCATTTTCCCCGGGCACGGTCAAGTCGGGATAGGAGATGAGGATGGGAAAATCGAACATGTATTTAAAGATGCAATCATTGTGCCGGTAGAGATCGAGACCGTGGTGCCACGCCATCTCCGCAGCATCGATCATCGAACCCAAAGAGTAAAAGGCATAGCCGGGGGTTCCCTCCACCCACATCCCGCCGGGAATGCAGGTGGGCGCAAAGAAGGTAGTCAAAAGTCCCCTGGACGGATTCTCCGGGGTAGCGGCCTCCCAATCTTTCGGAGGCGGAAATGTCCTTTGGTGAATCATGTCCGTATGTGGGATGGTGGGGTGGATGCCGTACAAGGCGGCATTGACCAGTTCCTGATCGTCGGTCGCATAGCCCGCCCATAAGACAAAGGTGGCGCAGTGCAGTCCCCGATTATTCGCTTGGGATGCGGAAGTCATGTTATCTGGTTGTTCTACTGCGGCCGGGTAGATCATATCCTCAGCGATAGGCCGCAACAATTCGTCATGAATCTGGGCGTGTTCCTGTGGCGTCCACGACGGCAGGTTGTAGATCAGATCATAGCCAAAAGCTACATAATCCAGCGTCAGCGCTTCCACAAAAGTCGTGTAGAAAAATCCAGAACCATAGCGCAAATTATAGTTCTTGAAGGGGGCGAACTGCGACGCATGCGCATAGGCAAGGAGCAGTTGCTTGGCGTATTCGCCATATTTCGCATCACCGGTGAGAGCGTAGAGAATCCCGAGATCGGCAATGGCTTCGCTGTCTCGATTCATGTAACGCCGGAGATTCCCATCAGGAGTTTCGTTGGCGGGACTGCCTGGAAACTTAGGGAAGTAGTCGCCGGGAAAATTCTTGCCCGGCGGCGGAGGGGGAATATCGACCGGCGTGGCGATGCGGGCGTCCATCGCGGCTTTCATCTCGGCAAACTGGAACTGAAGCTCCTTGCTGGTTTTCAACATCTCCTTGTAATGATCGACGTCTTCTTGGTCCCAAAGCGTGCAGGGGTGGCCCTTAGTCGCGCGCGGTTGGCCCACCACTTGCACAGTGGTGTGAGGCAAAACGGCGACGGTGGGTGCGATGTTGGCATCGATCGTTGATACCTGGAAGCCGTTGATCGGGGGCGGTTGCGCAGGAACGGCGGCTGTCTCGTCCGCGCGGAGCGGGGCCGCGACTACGAGGAGCAGTGCGAAAAGAATCGGCATGAGGAGAGGATGGCGGGTCATGGCAGTAGTTTCTGGCAATATTGCCTTTTGGGGAACTGACTATTGAACTGATTCGACATAAACGCAGCGAGCGCGGGAAAGTTCGGCGCCCGGTTACGATCGAGGAAGGCGTTCTTTATGGATGAAGAACGCAATGCGCACCTGTTTCTCACTGCTGGACGTTAAGGACGTGAGCATCTCCAGCGCCCGAAAATAGATCAAGCGGCCCGTCCAGCTCGAGTTTTAGCACGGTGGCGTCGGGCCGGATCGCGCTTTCCGGCACGTCAATCCAGAGGTCACCCGGAAGCCTGGCCCACGGTGCGCCGCCATTTTTTTTGTAAGCGAGCTCGGGGCCACCGAGAACACCAGCCCTTTTAATCTCGTTTCGGATACCCTTGACGGCGACCTTTTCGTTGGGCCGGTCAAAGCAGAAAAGGTAGAGAACATCCCGTTTCTTATTGAGGGTCGTCGCCCCGTAAAAGTGACCGTGCGGCAGGCCCGCGACGGTCCCGTAAAGCGCTTCGCTATGGGCATGAACCCATCGGCCGAGTTCCTTGAGAACGGTGCTTTGTTCGGGAATGATCGTACCGTCGGCCTTGGGACCAACGTCGAGCATGATATTTCCGCCCATTCCGGCGCAGTCGCCCAGCATTCGAATGCACTGGCGCGCGGTTTTGAAGTTAGTGTCCTTGATCACGTATCCCCAGTTGTCGTTCACGGTGACGTTGAATTCCCAGGCACCATTGGGTGGCGTAATCGGGATTACCTGTTCCGGCGTTCCGTAATCGCCGTAGCCGCCCATGCGGCTGTTCAGGATCACGCCTGGCGCCCATTCCTTCAGTTGTTCGCGCAGTTCCTTGAAGCGCCATTGCTCCGGGTCGCGTTCCCAGTCACCGTCGAACCAAAGCAAGTCGGGCGAAAAACGAGTGCAAAGCTCCCGCAACTGGGCGCGATGGAATTCCAGGAATCGTTCCCAACGCTCTGGCTCCTCCGGACCCTGCGGGTAGGCGAAGCGGTTGTTGTGATTGGCCTCATGACCGTGCGGCTGGGGCTTCTTGGGCAGGATCGTTGCGTAATCAGGGTGAGACCAATCAAGGTGGGAGAAGTAAAGGCCCACCTTTAGGCCGCGTTTGCGCAGGGCGTCGCAGTAAGGGCCGATTAAATCCCTGCCCGCGGGCGATCCATCTTTCGCGTTGAGAGTGCTGACCTTGGTGTCCCATAGGGCGAAGCCATCGTGATGCTTGGTTGTCAGGACCACATACTTGGCACCCGACTCGACGAAGAGGTCGGCCCAGGCTTCGGGATCATATCGAGAGGCGGTGAAATTTTTAGCCTCAGCCATGTAAGTGTCGTAGGGTACCTCTCCACGAAAAATCGGCCACGATTCTAGCCAGTGGCCGGAGGAGTAAATGCCCCAGTGAATGAAAATGCCGAGTTTTGCGTCGAGGAACCAGTCGGGGACCATAGGAATTGAGGTAGGATTGTTTGAGGAAAAATTTAGGGCTGCTTGCTCTGCGAAAGCGTGCAAGCTTCTTGATGTTCTGGCCGCTTTTGCAGCCAGTCATCCAAATCGGCCACGCGCGACGGATATTTCCTGCTCCGAGCGAGAAACCCGGCGCCAATCTCAGACATCGGATCTTGGTCCGTCGGTTGGTAGCGGAGATCGCAACTCCAACGGACGCCCTTTGAATTGTTGGGCGTCGACATGTGGATGCAGCGGTCGTTGAAGAGAATCGCCGTCCCAGCGGATACAGGGAGCGGGACCACTCGCAGGTCCCGAAGATGAACATCGTCAATTTCGGTAAAGCCGGTGCTGGAATAGGTTTCCGCATGATAAGAAAGCACGTCAGTTCGATGGGTGCACGGCCAGACATGCAGGCAACCGTTCTCAAGCGTGGCGTCGACCATGGAAATCCAGACGGTGATCACCGGGTTGGCATTGGCGCCTGGCCAGTAGGATTTGTCCTGATGCCACGGCACCGCGCCGGCGGCTACCTTCGGGACTTTGGGGCGCGTATTATAAACGGGGTTAGAAAAAATTTCGCCGCCAATCAGGGATTCCACCGCGTCTAGAATTTTCGGATTGGACATCAGGTGATAATAACCGGGCAGCCGGTCGCGCCAGCCCCGGCCGTATTTGAGGAAATGGCTGTCAGTCAGGTTGGCAAAAAGATCGCCGAGCCGCGTCTCGAAGGGGCTCGATTCGAACTTGTGGGGAATAAGGCCGACTTGATGGAGGTCTTGGGCGATTTCGTCCACCCGCAGGTTCACCGATTCACGAAAAGGGCGCATGTCGTCCTGGTTCAGCAGATTCTCCACGACGAGATAGCCTTCCCGGTCGTAGAACTCGATTTGTTCGGGAGTCAGACTACCCGCGCCGGGCGAGCGGGCTTTGCCCGGATCGAAGAGGGCCGATTTCGCAGGATCGGGATGGGCGTTGTCGTTGTCGCAAAGTAGCTGCGGTTCGACTGTTTTTGAATTCATGGATTTGTTTACGGATTTCGTCAAAAGCGATGTCGTGCGATTCGGACTTACAACATCGGCACATGCGAACGAACCAAATCGATCGGGCTTTCGAGAGGTGCCGTTTCCCTTACGCGGCGCAGGCAATCCTGATAAAAAGCGTAGTCGGGGGTGTGCTTGTTGTTGGCAATAAATTCCTTGTCCTGTACCAGTTTGGCTAGGGCCTCTTGCTGCCGACGTTTGCGTTCCTGAAGACTTTTTTCGCGGTACCCGGAATTATCGATGCCCGCTTTCTCGGCCAAGACGGGCAGCCACTTGTGGGCGTACTGGACGTGCGCAGTCTCATCGATAATATCAAAAAGCATCATTTCGGCTGACTCGAGATCATTGCCATCTCGAAAATCGGTGAATGCCTCGTTTTTAACCTCAAAATGGCCGGTCTCCGCGATCATGCCGATGGAGAAGACCGCATCATAAAGTTCTTTGGGGCCGAGTGGATCGCACGGTGCCGTGAAATCGGCCTCAGACGGTTGATCCCCATAATACTTAAAGCCAACCTCATCCAGAGTGATGCCAAAGTCCTTGAGACGGGAAAGCCCCGAATCGCCGTGACGCGATTCATCCCAGAGATGGCGCGAAATGTCGTGGTGAAAGTCCCATGGCATGGGGTGGCCGTACCAAATCCACATCAATTGATCGTCGGGGAGATTTTTTTCCATCATGTAACCCCAAGCCCAGAAGAACCGCCGTGTGTCCACGTCTGCGGCAAAGTTGGCGCGAACATAGGGCATGAAATCATATTTCGGTTTCCAGTTGGGCGGGCGACCGCTGAAGCGCGGGAGGGAAAATTCGACTTCCACACCGCAGGGACGCGCGGGGGAGGCCGTCACGGGCAACGGCACCATCAAATTTCCACAATCGTCGAGCGCTTTTTGGACTCTTGCCTTGTAGCTCGCATCTGTAGTATGCGGATGATTTCGGCGCCATTCCCGGTACCAAAGCCATTCCTGTTCCTTGGTTCCGGTGATCTCATGCAAAAGCCGTACCGTCGGGGCGTCGTGAATCGGATGGGCATTCTGCACATAAGCCACGTAAGAGGCCGCGAGCGCCTTGGTCAGAATTTGGTAGATGCCGTCGAGCGCGTCCTCAAAGCAGGGAGCGAGCAAAGTCGTATTGGCCAATTCCTCAAGCTTAGCGCTGACAGGAGCGTCTGGCTTTCCCCCCGGAAATTCCGCAATCCGTTCCCGTAGCCGCCGCACCACTTCGGCCTGTTCCCAGACGTGGCGGTGACACGCGCTTTTGCCATCCCACTCGCCGAAGTGGCGGCCCCATCCCGCTAGCAGGCGATGCAGACTCCGCTCAACGTACTGCCAATCGTTCAATTGATCGACGATACGCGGCTTGATCCGGGTGTCGCGGTTGACCTGCGCGGCCCGGACGTCGGGAGTGGGCTTTGTGGTCGTGATCATAAGTAAAGTTAGACGAAAACGATGGCATGGAGGAGTGTCGAATGCTAGGTCTGGATGCGCCTTATTTATGCCTAAAAGTAACCTCAATCCGGAATATTTCGATCCCTTCACACCCCTCGGAGTACGCTTGCGCGGTGAGGAAGCGTACGCGTTCCATCTTCACGAGGTCGGGTGCCTGACGCTATCTACGCAGTGGAACTATCCGGGCCTTCGCAGCCCCTTTTGGCGACTCTATTGGAACGACCGTCCAGGAGCGTGGATTGACTGTTCCGGCCGACGGTTTGCTTTGGAGCCCACCCGACTGGTACTGATTCCATCGCACACGGTTTTCGACACCCACGGCTCGCTCGAACCTGTGACGCATTTTTGGATTCATTTTTCACTTCACCCCGATCTCACGACCAGGGATAACGTGCCCTTTGGGGCCATCTTCGGAAAACGACTCGCCCGCCAGATGGTCACCTTAACAAAGCAAGTGAGGCTGTCCACACCGTCCACTGTCCGACGCCTTCACCATTTGTGCAGCGCCCTCCTTCATGAGGCTTTTGCTGATCCTGAAATCGATTCGCATCCTCCGAAGCTTCCCTTGAGGTTACACGCCCTGCTCAAGCAGATCGAAACATCTTTGAGTACGCCGCCCTCGGTGACCGACCTGGCTCTTCTTGCGGATATGAGCCGGGGCGGTTTTATCCGCTGGTTCAAACACCACATGGAAGTCACTCCCGCACACTATGTGCTCAGCCGGCGGATTGATCATGCCTGCCGCTTCCTGAAATTTTCTTCGGCCACGATCGAAGAAATTAGCGAAAAACTAGGATTCTCCAATCGAGCCCATTTTTCCCGCGTCTTTCAAAGAAAAATGGGAGCGGGCCCCGCTTTGTTCCGAAAGAGTTAAGCTTGGCCTGAATTCTTGGTCCATGAATGCCCGATGGTTGCGCCTGTCCCCTCCAGTTCACGGCTATCACTGTGCTTTTGCAAATGATTGTCTTTTCTACGTGGCGTTGACGCCCACGGAGGATTACCTCGCGATTTGCTGCTCGGGGAAAATCAAAGTTCGTAGCGGAGACCGAGGCGGCTAAATCTGATGAGCACCGCGAAGGAGTCTCCACGCGAGTCACCTCTAGCGAACGCAGAAGGGATTAAACAACCCAAGCTAGATTACCTCTTCGCCAGCACGTACGGACTGCCGCGCTTCTTGCTCCGTTCCCCTGACAGTACGAATCTGGCGTACCCGACTCACGGTCACGCTTCGACAATTAAGCTGTGGTTGCGAAGTTTAATTTTCCTGCTATCCAACCCTTTCAAGCGGCCTGTTCAAGCATTTTCTTCTTCGCTTTGGTTCTGACCCATGCCGCTGGTATGAACTCTGCTAATATTTCGATGAGGGGAAAGTAGCAGTTTCATCTACCGGCCCCAGCGATCCCGAACGGGAGGAAATTGAGGAAATGGCGCATGAGGTTCATTTTGATACCAGTACGCGACACTGGCAATGTCATCGGTCAGCGGCTCATATTTACTGCCCGGCCACCAACCGAGGGCCTGGACGGTGACGCGAACGTTTTGTGCGAATCCGATGGCATCCAGTAAATGCCACCGATAAAGGCTGAAACGTCTGGGGCCCTGGAGGTCATCGATCTTGGCCAGGGGCATGCCAACAAAAGGGGTACTAAAGGTTTGTTCCCTTGGCGGAGCTCCCTCGTAAAAGCACCATGCGCCGCCGAAATAATCCTCCGTCCCGTTATCGCAAAGGGTGGGATATTCGCCGTCGCCATCGAGGTAAAACTTCACTTCGCCCTCACCCCACCAGCCTTTTGAGAAGGCGCACCACGCGAGGTAGGTGCCGACGTAGAGACCTTTGCCCTGCACGCCGTCCAAAATCACATGCTCGGGGTAGTCTCGCCGCGTTATGCTGCGCCGCCATTGCGCATGGAAATAGGCTGCCTCTTCGGGAACGGGAGCCAGCGTATAAAGAACCTTGTAGGCGACAACATTGGCGTCCAACCCGTGCTGATTTTCCAAGGTGAGACGGGCGCGGGACCGAAACGGCATTTGCCAGTAAGCGCCCATTCCACGATAAGGCGCGACGGCCACTGGCAGCGAGTTGACTAAATGAGGGCTGGCATCGTGGCCCATGGCATAAAAGTCGCCCATTGGCACCTCTACGCTGGGACTTGCTTCGTCATCCCAATAGATGCGGAGGATCAGCGCACGATATTCGGCTATGTCGGAAGTAAGCCAAAGCTGCTGGATCGTGCCTGGTCCCGTGATATCGGCGAGGGTGACAGTCTCGCCGGCCTTAAGCTTGATGAAGGGCCGCACCTTCCATCCTTTGCCGAAATCCAAAGCGGCTCCGCTATGAACTAAATTGGGGTTCGTGGGATCGGGAACTTCGCGACAAGCGCCGCCCTTTTCACCGGTGGGATTTTCCGCCGTTATCTGGCGCGTCACACAGCCGGTACGATAGGCAAGATTGCAGAGGAGGTCATGAGTCATGGTGGTGATTTTCTGTATCCGATTTCCAGTCACAATTTGATATTCAAGTTGTAATTGCGAGGCTTATTTTCCTGCAATCCAATAGATTCAAGTTGCCTGAACGAGCACTTTTTCCTTCGCCTTGCCCCATGCCGCGGGCGTGAACTCTTTGATCTGGGTGATTTTGGCCGCTGGCAAACGGGTGAACAAATCTTTCAAATAATCAAATGGGTTGAGGCCATGCCGCCGACAACTGCCCAGCAGCGTGTAGATCACCGCGCTACGTTCGCCAGCTTCGGGATGTCCAATGAACAGAAAATTCTTTTTCCCGAGAGCAGTTGGGCGAATCGAATTTTCGATGAGGTTACTGTCTATCTCCAGCACCCCGTCGTCCACGAAGCGCGTCAACGCATCCCAGCGTTTCAGGGCGTAATCAATCGCCTGTCCCAACAGACCTTGTGGCAAAGTCCGTCGCCGGACTAACTCCATAGCCCGGTGCAACCGAGCCAATACGGGCTGGGACTGCCAAGCTCGAATCGCCTGCCGTAAGGCCGGTCCAGCCTTTTGCTCGCGCAGCTTCTTTTCAATGGCATAGAGTTGTCCAACCTGCCGGACGAACCACGCTGCCAATCTAGTTTCGCCCAAGGCTTCATGAAACCCTCGCCGTGCATGTGCCCAACAACCAATCAAAATCAGGTCACCACGTTGTTTGGCCAATGATTCATAGGCAGAATATCCGTCTGTTTGGAGTTTACCCCTAAAGTTTTTCAAAAATTCCTCCGGCCCTGCCCGTGATCGGCTCACCCGCCATTCAAACAGCACGTCCCCGCCGGGCCGACTGTAAGTCCAGAGATAACCTTGCTGGCTTTTGCCCTTCACATCCGGGTCTAGATACCTGATTGGTGTCTCGTCAGCTTGGAGATAATTACCACGCAGCAAATCCTCCCGAATCGACCGATACACGGGTTTCAGCAGCTCGGCAGCTTGTTCCACCCAGCACCCCATGGTCTTGCGGCTCAGAGCCACCCCGAACTGCTGGCGAAACATTTTCTCCTGCCGGTAGAGCGGTTGATGATATTCGTATTTGCTGACCAAAATCTGCGCCAGCAAACCCGGCCCCACCATGCCTTGTTCAATCGGTTGGGGAGGCAGGGGCGCGATGACAAAACGTTCAGCCTTTACATAGCGGGGACGAATCAAAACACGCTTGATGATTTTGGGTGCGACCCAGTCCAGTTGGCTGGTGCGTTCTTCGCTGATCTTTTTCCAGCCCTCGGGCTGGGCTTGGACTTCCTCCGGTTCGATGACGGTCTCATGGGTCTCCAACCTGTCTTCAGCCAGCATCCGCCGCACGGGATGTGAGCCTCCATTTCGAGTAGCTGTGACGGCCTTGCTCTCTGGCGGTGGCAGCACAATGACGTTGGGTAAACCTTGGAGCAGTAGTTCCAGTTGGTTTTTATCCAGCCCTTCGTTGCGCTGACCGCCGAAGTAATGGCGAATATACTGGTCGAGCTTTTGGCGCAAGAGCCGGTTTTCCATCTCCAACGCAAGGACCCGCGCGCTCATCTCTTCGTACTTTTGAAGCAGTGTGGCGTCAGACACAATATACTGACGCCAGCTCGACATTTTTTGTTCAATTTCTGTTGAGTTTTTTTTAACGACGATACCAGTTCTTTTTCGAGCGCACTTCCAGCCCGTGAATCAACGCGCTGAACTGCTCGCTCCGTAAATCAACCTGGCCTTCTTCACTCACCGGCCAGGTGAACCGGCCTTTTTCGAGTCGCTTGGCACAAACCCATAGACCTGAACCGTCCCAATAAAGCACCTTGATCCGGTTCCTTCGACCATTGGTGAACACGAACAGGTGCCCGGACAACGGATCGCCCTTGAGTTGCTCCACGACCAGACTGTAAAGCCGGTTGAAGCTGCCACGCAAATCCACCGGCGTGGTGGCCACCAGCACCCGCGTGGCGCTGGTTACGCTGAACATGGCAGTGCCCGCAACAGTGAGGGCAACTGCTGCACATCCGAACCGTTTTGCAGCCGCACGATCCATCCTTGCGGACTCACGACCTCAACCGGCCAGCGTGCGGGTGGGTTGGGCAACCGGACTTCTTGAAACTTCACCTTCGGAGGAACGGCATCACGTTCCAAGCGCAACAATTTTACCAACGTGGACAACCCGACGCCATGATGCTTGGCGAAATCGCGTTGGGTTAATTTACTTTCGTGGAAACGTGCCAGCAATCTTTGCCGCTGTTTAGAAGTACAACGCCGCCGTCCTGATCGGATTTTTGTAGAGTTCACGCCTCCATGATCTCAGAATCCAGAACCGAAAACTAGGCGTGGCCCGTCAGCCGGATACGCTGTACCGGCCATCGCGTGAGGTGTTGGTTAGGCGGAACGCAGGTACTCCCTCTGAAAGTCGCTGGACATCGGAGGCCGTGGCAGACTTTTCCTCGGAGAAGTAATC
>Ga0302320_10024168_pt1 | contig 11877 bp, 8 predicted proteins | sample Bog_T0_3_FD_202130 | JGI IMG/M metagenome (GOLD analysis project Ga0302320, IMG submission 202130) | Peat permafrost microbial communities from Stordalen Mire near Abisko, Sweden - Bog_T0_3 | ecosystem: Environmental > Terrestrial > Soil > Wetlands > Peat | place: Sweden: Abisko, Stordalen Mire... | reverse complement strand
GCGCCCGGCCTGCGTGACGTCTGCGCTGATGTCCATCCGTGCCGACGGCAGCATCGGGATGGCTTGATCGATACCTTGATCCATGCGGTGTGCCCGGTACTCCATCCGCCCCGCCGCCGCAACACAGGCACCGCGCCTGGCCGCGTGACAAATCCGGGAGCTACCCCATGCTGTGTCACTTTGGCGACATCTTGCCGTTCGGGTTATTTTATTAACCTTTTCAGCATGTTCACGCGGCTATGGGTGCATCCTGACGGGCTGTAGGTGCAATACCTGCTTGCACCGGTACCCGCGATCCGATAACGGGTTAGGCGGGTTCATTGAGTCTGGAGTCCAGCAGCGGCCGCTTGTGCCACGGTAAAGCACAGTTTTTCGGTGGGGGTTTGAATTGGCTCAGCTCAGCAAGGCAACCGCGATTCGCCTTGGCATCACGTTGCGTGGACTGGCCTGCATGTCCGGGGTGGCCCTGCTTTCCGCCTGCGCCGGCCATCCGCAGGTCACCAGCAACGCACCCGTTGTCAACCAGAGCGACGAAGCGGCCCTGTACCGGGCCCGCGCCCGCGCAAACTATACGCCGCCCGGCCCGCCTAGCGACCCGTGGGGCCCCTATATTAATGAAGCCTCGACGCGCTTCGACGTGCCGCCGGTCTGGATCCGCGAAGTCATGCATGTCGAATCGCATGGCTACCAGTTCCGCCCCACTGGCGAGCTGACCACCTCGCCGGTCGGCGCCATGGGCCTGATGCAGCTGATGCCGGAAACCTATGACGATTTGCGGGTGCAATACTCGCTCGGCAGCGACGCCTATGAGCCGCATGACAACATCATGGCCGGCACGGCGTATCTGCGGCAGATGTACGATGCGTTCGGCGCCCCGGGTTTCCTGGCCGCCTACAATGCCGGGCCCCGCCGCCTGCAGGATTACCTGTCCAACCACGCGCCGCTGCCGGAAGAAACGCGGCGCTACGTGTCGATGATCGGCACGCGCATCGCCGGCATCTATCCGAACGCGCGCTCGCCGAACGAACAACTGGCGATGAACCAGATCCCGGTGGATGTCCCCCGCGGCTTGCGCTACCCGCCGCGCCACACCTACCGCAGCTATATGGTGGCCTCGCGCGGCCGGCATCATGGCGCGTCCGTGGTGCAGGTTGCCTATCTGAGCCACCATGGGTCGTCTTCCCGCCATCAATACGCGGCGCCCGTCGAAGTGGCCGAGGCGCCGGAGCCGCGCCAGGCGTCCTACCGCGTGGCCAGCGCAGCCCCTGCCAGCCATGCCAGCCACGGCCTGCATCTGCATTTGATCGAACCGGCCATGGCCGCGGAAGGCGTGCATCTGGGCGGCCATTGGGCGGTGCAGATCGGCGCCTACGGCAACGCCTCGCAGGCGCAAGCCGCTGTCGGCGCGGCCGGATCGCAGATCGGCCATTCCAGCACGCAGGTAACGGCTGTGCATGCCGGCCACGGCACGCTGTATCGCGCGCGGCTTGGCGGCATGACGCATGACGCGGCGGCGCAGGCATGCCACCGCATCGCGCATCACGGCAGCGGCTGCGTGATTGTGGCGCCCGCGAGTCAGTAAGGAAGCGGTTCTTTTTTGCAAGAAAGAACCAAAACACTTTTGCACGGCTGTCGCCGGCCAGTCCGCGACAGCCGCGTAAAAGTTTTTGCTTCTTTTTTCAAAAGGACGCGCTGCCTTCCTTAATCCGTCCAAACCCAATCCTTGATCTCCGGCAGATCATCGAAATGCTCGCGGATATAAGTCTCATGCTCCGCCAGCAACTCCTGGCACCGTGCCACCAGCTTGTGGCCGGGCGCTAGCTTGCCGGGCACGTATTTCGCCACATCGAGGCACAGATGCAGGCGGCTCATTTTGTTTAGCACCACCATATCGAATGGCGTGGTGGTGGTGCCTTCCTCGATAAAGCCACGCACATGGAAGCGATCGGGCGCGGCGCGGCCGTGCAGCAGGTCGTGGATCACGCCGGGGTAGCCGTGGAACGCGAACACCACGTGGGTGGTCGTGCCGAAAATGGCATTGAAATAGATGTGTTCCATGCCGTGCGGGTGGTGGTCGGCCGGACAAAGCCGCATCAGGTCAACCACGTTCACCACGCGCACCTTGAGCTCCGGCGCATATTGCCGCAGCATCCACGCGGCGGCGATGATTTCCAGCGTCGGAATATCGCCGGCGCAGGCCAGCACGATATCGGGTGATTCGGCGCAGTTGCTGTACATATCCCAGATGCCGGCGCCGGCGCGGCAATGCGCCTGCGCTTCCAGCATGGTCAGCCATTGCAGTTGCGGCTGCTTGTCAATCACGATCAGGTTCAGATAGTTGCTGCTCCTGAAACAGTGATCGGCGACCGAGAGCAGGCAGTTCGCATCCGGCGGCAGATAGACGCGCGCCACGGTGGGCTTGCGGTGGATGATCGTATCGATGAAGCCCGGCCCCTGGTGGCTGAAACCGTTATGGTCGTTGCGCCAGCAGGTCGAGGTCAGCAGGTAGTTCAGCGACGGAACATCGGCGCGCCACGGCACGCGCTTAGCGTGTTCGAGCCATTTGCCATGCTGCATGGCCATCGAATCGATGATCATGGCGAAGGATTCGTAGGTTGCGAACAGGCCGTGGCGGCCGGTGAGCGTATAGCCTTCGAGCCAGCCGTGGCAGCAATGCTCGCTCAACACCTCGATCACGCGGCCGTCGTGCGATACGTGATCGTCGATCGGAATGATCTCGCTGACCAGGCAGCGGTCGGAAACCTCGAACACCGCGCCGAGCCGGTTGGAATTGGTTTCGTCCGGGCAGAACAGGCGGAAATTATGCGGATTGGCGCGATAGATATCGCGCAGATACAGACCCAGGATGGCGGTGGAACCGGTGCGCTCGGCGGCGCGGCGGGTGAATTTCACCTCGTAGGCCACGTAATCCGGCAGGTTCAACTTGACGGAAAGCAGCCCGCCATTGGCCTGCGGGTTCGATCCCATGCGGCGTTTGCCGGCCGGCGCCAGTGCCGCGTATTCGGCGCGGAAGCGGCCCTGCTCGTCGAATAATTCCTCGGGTTTGTAGCTGCGCATCCAGTCTTCCAGGATTTGCAGATGCGCCGGGTTGGTTTTCACCTCGGACACCGGCACCTGATGCGCGCGGAACGTGCCTTCGATCGGCAGGCCATCGACGAATTTCGGTCCGGTCCAGCCTTTCGGCGTGCGCAGCACGATCGCCGGCCAGCGCGGCCGGTCCCGCAGGCCGGCATGGCGCGCCTGCGATTGAATGGCGCGGATCACCAGCACCGCGGTTTCCATCACCGCGGCGAATTGCTGGTGCACCAGCGCCGGATCGTCACCCTCGACGAAATACGGCGCGTAGCCCTGACCGGCGAGGAATTGCGCGATGTCCTCATCGCTATGCCGGGCCCATGTCGTGGGGCCGGAAATCTTGTAGCCGTTCAGGTGCAGGATCGGCAGCACGGCGCCGTCGCGCACCGGGTTGATGAAATCGATGCTCTTCCAGCTACCGGCCAGCGGCCCGGTTTCCGCCTCGCCATCGCCGATCACGGCGGTGACGAGCAGATCGGGGTTATCCATCACCGCGCCGAAAGCGTGCAGCAGCACGTAGCCCAGCTCGCCGCCTTCATGGATCGAACCTGGCGTGGGCACGCTAACATGGCTGGGCACGCCGCCGGGCGTGGAGAATTGCCGGAACAGGCGCAGCATGCCCGGTTCGTCGCGCGTCACCGCGGGGAAGAACTCGCTGTAGCTGCCTTCGAGCCAGACATTGGCGATCAGCGCCGGGCCGCCATGGCCAGGGCCGGCCATGTAAATGGCGTCGAGATCGTATTTCCGGATCAGCCGGTTCAGGTGCACGTAGATCAGGTTCAGGCCCGGCGACGTGCCCCAATGGCCCAGCAGGCGCGGCTTGATATGATCCACCGTCAGCTTTTCGCGCAGCAGCGGATTCGCCAGCAGGTAAATCTGGCCGACGTTCAGGTAATTCGCGGCGCGCCACCAGGCGTGCATGGTCCGGAGCTCGTCATCACTCAGCGCCGGCTTCGACGGTATGTTCAGGTCCATGGTTTGGCGTCCTTCGTACGATCGGGCGCGCAGCGCCAGGGAGGCGCCATGAGTAACGATCTACGCTGCGGATACCTTAATCCAGATCAATGCGGCGGTGCAGCACGATCGGGTGTGATTGAACGTTGAGTAAAGGAAAGCGCTTCTTTTTGAAAAAAGAAGCAAAAACTCTTGCACGGCTGTCGCGGACTACCCGGCGACAGCCGCGCCAAAGTTTTTTGGTTCTTTTTTTCAAAAAAGAACCGCTTAAACCTTCTCCACCTGCCCGTATTCGAGCTCAACCGGCGTAGACCGCCCGAAGATGGACACGGAAACCTTCACGCGCCCCTTCTCCTCGTCCACCTCTTCCACGGTGCCGTTGAAGCTGGTGAACGGACCATCGGCCACGCGCACCTGCTCGCCGATCTGGAAGATGACGCTGGGGCGCGGGTGCTCCACACCTTCCTGCGTCTGCTTCATGATCCGCTCGGCCTCGGCCTCGGTGATCGGGCTGGGACGTGTCTTGGTGCCCAGGAAGCCGGTGACCTTCGGCGTGTTCTTCACCAGATGCCAGGCGTCGTCGGTCAGCTCCATCTTCACCAGCACGTAGCCGGGAAAGAATTTCCGCTCCGAATTGACCTTCTGGCCGCGGCGGACTTCCACCACTTCCTCGGCCGGCACCAGCACTTCCTCGAAATGGTCGGCCAGGCCCTTCTGCTCGGCCTGCTCCTTTATCGCGGAGGCGATTTTCTTCTCGAATCCAGAATAGACGTGGACGACGTACCAGCGCTTTGCCATTTTCTCTCTGCTTGCCTCAGGACGTGCTGGAAAACAGGAAGCGCACACCGAAGCCGATCGTCCAATCCACCACGGTGAAGAAGATCGCGGTCAGCACTGACATGATCAGCACCATCAGCGTGGTCAGGCCGGTCTCCCGCCACGATGGCCAGGTGACTTTGGCGGCTTCGGCGCGGACTTCGCGGACGAATTTGGCGGGGGCGAAAGCCACTGGCTGGTCCTTGGGGTGAAAACTGTTGCAACGGGGTTGCCTGGCGCCCCACGCCGCACGAAAGGCGCGGCGTGGCAGGGGTGGAGGGTCTCGAACCCCCAGCCTCCGGTTTTGGAGACCGGCGCTCTAGCCAATTGAGCTACACCCCTACGGCGCGTCCCTCGCGCGGGCGCGACGGCAAGCAAGGGGCGTATGAAGAATGCCGGGGCTGCGAAGTCAAGGCTAAGCGCGGCCGAACCGGGCATGGCGGCCATGGCACGGGCCGGGATCGCGCTTCGCTAGGGGAAGGAAAGTAGTTCTTTTTTGCAAAAAAGAACCAAAAAACTCTTGCTTGTTAGGCGCTTGCTTGGCTCGGCGCGTATCCCCCGCGGCAAAAGTTTTTGCGTCTTTTTTCAAAAAGAAGCGCTTCCTTGCCTGCGCCGCGATCCGCATGAACGCCGACCGGTATCACACAAACGGCGCGAACGTAGCGAACAGCTCCGCGGTTTCGGCCACATCGCGCAGGCCAATCATGTCACAGGCCGCACCGAACTCTGCCCACATGGCCAGCACGCGCTTGTCTTCATGGGCGCGGGCAACGGCGCCCTCGTGCCATTCGAATACTTCCAGGATGGTGCCATCGGCGGCTTGCATGGTGGTGGCCGGCCGGTCGGTGGCCAGGCCCCAGGCGCGCAGATCGGGCACATGCGTGCGAACCAGCGCTTCAAGATCGGCCTGCCGGCCCGGCTTCGGCCGGTAGGCCGCGATCACGATGTCGCCCATTGAAACCCCTGGCTGCCAGGTGCCGTCGCGCGGCTTGCCGCATGCCGGGCCGCTTGGTATCAAACGGCCGTTGCGGGCGTAGCATAGTGGTAATGCTCCAGCCTTCCAAGCTGGCTAGGAGGGTTCGATTCCCTCCGCCCGCTCCAGCCCCGATTCGCTGTTCTGGCAAGCGCTTCGTCGCCGAATCGGCAGCGATGCCACACTCCGTGGCCGCAACGTCCGCACTGTGTGGCGCATCGGCTACTCAACCCGCCACATCGCTTGACGCGTTTAGTGTGCCCACCCTAACGTTGCCACGATAGTTCACTGGCAACCGGATATTTTGTGTCCGACGAGCTGGCGTGCAAGCAAGCCATGCCGGCCGCAAGATGCCGGGGCGCAATAGGGGGATGGATCGTGCATACCAATAGACAAACCGCGCGTGCGCCGCGCCGTGTTCTGCTGCTGGCCGGAGCCGCGCTGGCAATCACCGGTGGCCTGACTCCGGCAAGCGCGTTTGAATACACGGTTGGCGACTACCAGATCAGCCTCGATACGACCCTGTCGTCCAGCGTCGGTTTCCGCACCTCTCCGGTCGACCAGGCCTTCGTTGGCTATGCCAATGGCGGCACGTTTCCCACCGCCAACGCCGATAACGGCACGCTGAATTTCAAGCCGGGCAACGTGGTTGAAGCCACGCAGCGTGTAACGACCGAATTGCAGGTCAAGCACGATGACTGGGGCATTTTTGTCCGCGCCACTGGTTTCTTCGATCCGACCTACGACACCAGCGTGGATAGCCGCGCCTTTCCGCTGGACCGCGCGGCCGTGCGCGACATCGGCGCGGACATGCGCCTACTGGATGCGTATTTCTTCGCTTCGCCCGAGATCTTCGGCCACACGGTCGATGTGCGCATCGGCAACCAGGCCCTGAACTGGGGTGAAAGCACGTTCATCCAGTTCGGCATTAACGGCATCACCCCGCTGGACGTGACAGCGCTGCGCACGCCGGGCGCCGAATTGCGCACCGCCTTCCTGCCAATCCCCGCCGTGGATCTGAAAACCGAAATCGTTCAGAACCTGACGATCGAAGGTTTCTGGCAGCCATACTGGACGCGCACCAAACTGGAGCCCACCGGCAGCTTCTTCGGCAACAATGATGGCGTGACCGACGGCGGCACGTTCCAGAACTTCTTCAGCTTGTACAAGGACGACATCAGCTGCATTTATGCCGCCAGCCTGGCGCAGAACAACCCGTTCGGCGGGTGTATCGGCCGCAGCACGGATAGCCACCCCACCGGCGTGGGCGAAGGCGGCCTGGCGTTGCGCATGAACGTGCCCAGCCTGGATGACGCGGAATTCGGCCTGTATTTCGAGAATTACGACAGCCGCACGCCGTTCGTGAACTTCCGCACCGGCTCCAGCAACGTCAACGGCGCCGGCGGCGCCTTCGGTGTGCTGCCGGACCCGCTGACATCGTTCGTCTTCGGTTTTCCGCCGCACCCGTCGGTGTATTACAAGAACACCTATTCGGCGACGGACTCGTATTTCGATACGTATCCGAGCGATATCAAGCTCGTTGGCTTTAGCTGGAACTTCAACGCCGCCGGCGGCGTGGCGATCCAGGGCGAAATGTCGCATCGCTTCGACCAGCCGGTGCAATTGTCGGGCGCCGACCTGGCGCTGGCCGTCAACGCACCGGCAATCTGCCTGGCCAGTGTCATCAGCCCGCTGCTGGCGGCCGCCTGCCAGGCGGCGAAGAACGACCCGGTGATCCAGGCTGCCGGTGGCGTGGCCGGGTTCCATCAGACGATTCAGGGTTGGGTGCCGCGCGACGTAACGCAGATCCAGAACACCGCAACCAAGCTGTTTGCCGCCGAGCCTGAACTTTACATCAACAGCATCGCGCTGGTGGGCGAAATCGGCATCGATTACGTGCACAATTTCGGCCATTCGGCCGGGCTGTACAACGCATCGTATTCGACCGACACGAACTCCGCGTACACGCTGGCTGGCACCGTGGATACGGCCCCGGTGAAGGGCCAATTCGGCACTGGCGTGCTGTCCACCAAGGGCCTCGCGACACAGGTTTCCGGCGCCTACACGGTCGCGGCGATCATCGATATGCCGAACCTGCTGCCCTACGGCATCGGCATGAAGCCGACGCTGTCGCTGCAGCATGATTTCATGGGCACCAGCCCGGTCGGCGTAAACGTGTTCGTGGCCAACACCGCGGCGGCCAGTGTGGGGGTTGACTTCAGCTACTTGCAGGCGTGGAACCTCGGGCTGCAATACACAAATCACTTCCCGGTCTTTGCCGGAGGTAAGTTCTACGGGCTGATCGACCGCGATTTCTTCTCGGCCACCCTCAGCTACGAGTTCTAAGAAACGCATGGAGGCCCGCGTCCCTGATGAAATCGAAGCCTGCTTGCCGGACCGTGTTCCGGCCACTTGGGTACGCCCAGTTTAACGGCGCCCCGGCGCAAGCTCGCTTCGCTTTTTCCGGTGCGCGACGCTTCCTTGGCCTGATGGCCCTGACCGCCCTGCTGGCCGCCCCCGCGGCAGGCAGGGCGGCGGCCGCTTCGGCGCCCGCTTCCTCGGCATCCGATACCGATCAACCAATCTGGCGCGCCACGCACGGCCTGTTGCTGGGCCTGGCGCGGGCCGGCACGCGGCTGGTGGCCGTCGGCAATGGCGGCGCCGTGCTGCTATCCGACGACGAAGGCGCCACCTGGCGAAACGCCAAAACGCCGACCGATGAGCTGCTGACCTCCGTGGTGTTTCCCACGCCGACCGAAGGCTGGGCCGTGGGCCAGGACGGCGAGGTGCTGCATTCCACCGATGCCGGCCAAAGCTGGACCCAGCAGCATTTGAGCGCTGGTTCCGACCAGGCGCTGTTCACCGTCATCAGCCTGACACCGCTTCATCTGTTCGCCAGCGGCGCCTACAACCTGATCCTGGAAACCCAGGATGGCGGCGCCACCTGGAAAGACAGCAAGATCGACAACCTGGACGACGATTATCACCTGAATTGCGCGGTGGCGCGCGGCAACGATATTCTGGTGACCGGCGAGGCCGGCCACGCGTTCATCCGCTACGCCGGCGCCTGGACCCAGGTGAAGCTACCCTATGACGGCAGCCAGTTCGCATGCCTGGTGGGGCCCGATGGCAGCTTCTACAGCTTCGGGCTGCGCGGCACCGCCTTCAAGGCGGAGCCCGGCGCCACGCAATGGACGAAAATCGATACCGGCCAGCCCTATTCGATTTTCGGCGCGGCCAATCTGATCAATGGCTCGATGGCCCTGGTGGGCGCCAATGGGCTTATCCTGTTGCTCGATCCCGCAACCGGCAAAGTGACCACGCTGCCCGCGCCCACCGACCAGGCGCTGTCCGCGGTGGTGGAAGGCCATAATGGCAAACTTATTGCGGTGGGGAATGACGGCGTGCACCTGATCGATCCCGCTTCACCGGCGGGACCCAGCCAATGATCAACTTCATCGAGCGCGTGTTGTTCGGCAACCGCCGGAAAATCCTGGTGCTGTTTGCCATCGTGACGGTGGTACTCGGCTCGTTCGCGGTGCATGTGCGGCCCGATGCGGGCTTCGACAAGCTGCTGCCCACGCACAACGCCTATATCGACACCTATAAGCGCACGCAGGAGAAATTCGGCGGCGGCAACGTGTTGCTGGTGGCGCTGCAGTCCAAGCACGGCACGATTTTCCAGCCGAAATTCTTCGATGCGCTGCGCCGCCTGACGGACGAGGTGTTCTTCCTGCCCGGCGTGGACCGCACGCATGTCAGCAGCCTCTACACGCCCGATACGCGGTTCGCCGAAGTCGTGGAGGGAGGCTTCAACGGCGGCCCGGTGATTCCGAACACGTTCAAGCCGAACGATGCCGGTTTTGCGCTCGTGAAAACCAACATCATCAAGGCCGGCATTCTCGGCCGGCTGGTCGGCAACAACTACCAAAGCGCCGTTGTCAGCGCCAAGCTGAACGATTTCGACCCGCATACCGGCGAGCATTTGGATTACGCCAAGTTCGCCACGCTGCTGGACCAGAAGATCCGAGCGAAATTCGATAATGCCGATACCGAAGTGCACGTGCTGGGCTTCGCGCAGGCCGTGGGCGACATCACGCATGGCGCCCAATCGATCGTCATGTTCTTCGGCATATCCCTCGCGGTGGCCGCCTTCCTGCTTTATCTCGTTTCACGCTCGGCCTACCTCACGCTGGCCACGCTAACCTGCTCGGTCATTGCCGTGGTCTGGCAGCTCGGCATCATTACCGCGCTGGGCTACGGTATCGACCCGATTTCCGTGCTCATCCCGTTCCTGATTCTGGCCATCGGCGTCAGCCACGGCGTGCAAATCGCGCTGTCCAACGTGCGCCTGGTCGGCGAAGGGCATAGCGCCGAGGAAGCCGCGCGCATCAGCTTCCATCGCCTGCTCGAACCCGGCTCGGTGGCGCTGCTGCTGGCCGTGCTGACCTTCGTGACTGTCACGACGATCCCCGTGCCGGTAATTCGCGAACTGGCGCTGACCGCCGCCATCGGCATCGCCACGCTGGTGTTCACCAACCTCTCAGTCCTGCCGGTGCTGGCCAGCTTCGCGCGTATTTCGCTGAAGAAAGTGGAAGCGGCCAAGCGCGGCGCCGAGGGTTTCGAAGGTATGTGGCGCGCGCTGGCCGTGTTGATCGCGCCGCGCTACGCCATCCTCATTTGCACCCTCACGCTCGCGGCCTCGGTCGGCGCGCTGCTGGTGTTCGGCCAACCCGTGGTGGGCGACGTGCATATCGGCGTGCCTGAATTGCGGCCCGAAAGCCGCTACAACGTCGATGCCGCGTTCTTCCAGAACAATTACTCGGTCAGCACCGATATCCTGCAGGTGATCGCCGAAGGCCCGGCGAACGCGTGCCTGGACTATGACACGGTCAAACGCATCGATGCCCTGAATTATCGCCTGCAAGGCGTGCCCGGCGTGCGCAGCACGATGTTCATGGGCCACCTGATGCGCGACGCCAACGTGCTGTTCAACGAAGGCAACCCGAAATTCGATTACCTACCGCACGACAAGCGCGTGCTGGGCCGCGACGGCTCGGTGTTCGAGGTTTCCACCGGCCTGGATAACGAAGATTGCAGCATCATGCCGCTGTTCGTGTTCCTGACCGACCATAAGGCGGAAACCATCGAACGCGTGCTGCATACCGTGGAAGCGTTCAAGGCAACGCCCAGCAACGCCGGCATCAAACTGGAACTGGCCGCCGGCACCGCCGGCGTGATCGGCGCTACCAACGAAGTGGTGGAAGCCGCGCAAATCCCGATGCTCGGCACCGTTTACGCCATGATCATTGTGATCTGCCTGGTGGTGTTCCGCAGCGTGCGCGCCGCGATCTGTATCGTGCTGCCGCTGGCCGCGGTTTCGATCCTGGCCAACGCCGCCATGAGCGTGCTCGGCATCGGCCTGAAACTCTCCACCCTGCCGGTCACCGCACTCGGCGTGGGCATCGGCGTGGATTACGGTATTTATAAATTCAGCCGGCTGAGCCACTACATCCGCCAGGGCTACACGCTGAACGCCGCCTACGTGCAAACCCTGCGCGAAACCGGCAGCGCGGTGATCTTCACCGGCCTGTCGCTATCGATCGGCGTGGCCACCTGGGCGTTCTCGCCACTGCAGTTCCAGGCCGATATGGGCATGCTGCTGACCTTCATGTTCATCATGAACATGCTGGGCGCGATTATCGTGCTGCCCGCAATTATCGGCGTGATGGATCTGATAGTCCCGCAGCGCAAGATCGGGATCGTTCCGGCTGTGACGGATTAGGGTAGCAAGGCCAGGGGGCTCTGCCCCCTGGCCTTGCTTCCTAACCCGCCACCGGCCAGATCGGATCCTTGAGCTTCGCGACGAAGGCGGCGTGGGCTTGTTCCTGGGCGGCGGTTACTGTGATTTTGATCGGCGTGCGGGTTTCGCTGCGGGTGTAGATGAAATGCGTGCTGGCCTGGCCTTCGTCGGCGAGCAGCAGGCCGCGCTGGCGGCCGCCGGTCAGTTCTATGTAGACGTGGGCGAGAAGTTTGCA
>Ga0302320_10024167_pt1 | contig 11877 bp, 10 predicted proteins | sample Bog_T0_3_FD_202130 | JGI IMG/M metagenome (GOLD analysis project Ga0302320, IMG submission 202130) | Peat permafrost microbial communities from Stordalen Mire near Abisko, Sweden - Bog_T0_3 | ecosystem: Environmental > Terrestrial > Soil > Wetlands > Peat | place: Sweden: Abisko, Stordalen Mire... | reverse complement strand
CGTTCCTTCACACTCATCGCCAATGTCTCCTGTTTTCTCATCCCGCCAGTTTGACGGTTTCCAACAGGAACTTTCTACTTTGCTGCTACAGGAACTTCTCATGTGGCTGCGACACCTGTGCCACCACCTGTTTTCAAACTTGACAAATCGGTGTATACTCCTGTGCATAAGAGGGTTCTCATTGAGGAATCCCAGGGAAGTTCGCCGCCCCTCATGGTACTTGGGTACTATTGATTTACCGTGTTCGCCGCCACAGAATGAGGCAACGAAAGTTTGTGGGGCCATGGTGACAATTGGAGATGCGGGTGCGGCGAATCGTTCGATTTCCGGGTAAGCGTCGGGAACCCAGGGTTGAGGACCTCGGCAAGGAGGCTGGCCTGATCGTGCGACAACGCTCGTCTACAGGATTCTCGCTCATCGAACTTCTGGTGGTCATTGCCATTGGCCTGGTGCTTACGGGCATGGCAATCCCCATGACTCTCAATGCGGTGAGGAGTTATCAATTGACGGCAGCCACGTCAGCCGCCACGGGAGCCATCCAAACCACCCGTTACCAGGCGATCATGCATGGGTATTCGTATGAGATTACGTTTACGCCTGGCAGCAATACTTATCAGGTGTTCAGCATGATTCCACCGGCAAACACTTACACGGCCTATGCCACCGTGGGAACAACGACCTTGCCGACTTCACCAATTCCCCTTAGCGGGTCAAACGTTAGCATCAGCCGGACCGTTACTTTTCAGTTCGCCGCCGGAGGCACCGTAACCGAGACCACCGGAACACCGTATTTTTGGATTACCAATCCCTGGGGGGGCTCGAATAAAATTACAGTTTCGGGGGTGGGAAATGTCTCCGTCAGTTCGCCCTAGGAACGCGGGCGTGCAAGCAGGATTTTCGTTGCTTGAAGTCATGATTGCGATCGTGGTGTTGACGGTCGGCTTGATGTCGGGGGCGCTGCTGATGGCCAACGTCTACAAGTCAACGGTGCGCTCGCGCTATATGGCGCTGGCCACGCAGCTTGCCTCGGAAGAGATCGAGGATCTCAACCGCTGGCCGGCCTCCACGACGTTTACCGATCCCCATATCGCTGTTCCCGTCGGATCCAACACCTGCGCGCTGGCGGGCGAGAATTGCATTGGCAGCCTGACGCAGGATTGCGGACCCACCACCACGCCCATACAATGCGGCAGCACTTCCAACATCACCTACTTTGATTCGGTCCACCTTTCCACCGCAGATGGGCAGATGAGCGAAACCTATCAGATGCCCTGTACTGGGGGAAATTATGTGACCGTACCTTACAGCCCCAGTGGCGCGGTTCCCATTCCCACATGCTCAGCCACTCCGCCCGTTGCGGCAATGACGTTTGACCGGCGGTGGGTGATTGAAATGAATCAGCCAATAACCGGCTTGCGCCGAGTTACCGTTTTGGTGACCCTGGCGGATTTGACCATTCAGCCCCCCGTAAGCTTCCAAATGAGCGTGGTGCGACCATGATCAAACCAATGAGCAGGATGCCATTTTGCAAAGGGAAGAGTTGGAGCCGGGGTTTTTCTTTGCTCGAATTGCTGGTGGCCATGGCGGTCTTCCTGACCATTAGCTCGGTATCGTTCACGCTCTTCAGCCGGCACCAGGCATTGTTGAGTTCGGAACAATTGACGGTGGGGCTGAACATCGGGCTGCGGAATGCGCTGTCGCAGATCCAACTTGACGTGGTGAATGCCGGGGACGGCTTGATCCTGGGGACCAATGTTCCCGCCTGGCCGGTGGGAGTAACCATCAACAACACCAATCCCACTGCGGCGCAATGCTATACGGCGGCCACCTTCAATACGGCGGGCGCAATTCTCACGATCCCCACATACACCGGGTTGTGCTTTGACACGTTAAATGTGATTGTTGCGGATCCCAACACTCCCGCCATTCACCCCTGTGCTACAACTGGATGCACCATCAGCACCAGTACGGGCACCACTGCCACCGGGCAGGTTCCCGCGGTGATCAATCCCGCCACCGGAGTTCAATTTACAACTTCTCAGCTGGCGTCCCAATTCAAAATCGGTGACCAGGTCCTCTTTGTCCAGTCGTGCTCAGGAGGGGGACACACCGCCGGTTCGAGCGGTTGCAAGTTCACCACGGCGGTGCTTTCCGCCCAGGGTGGAACCGACACCACGTCACCGGGCTGTGGCACGGGCTGTGTCACCCTGACGTTTAGCTCCACCGAGGCGGGCGGTGGGAATACTTCCACTTCCGGCAACGATCCCTACGGAATGACCACCAACGCCCCCGCGGTTTTGTTGAGCGACCAGTATGGTCCGAATGATTACATCGTGCGGTTGTTGCCCATCACCTACTACGTTAATGCCGGCAATGTGGATAGCGGCAATAATCCCGACCCGCAACTGATGCGCAAGCAGGCTGGAACGTCCAACGTTGTCATGGACCAGGTGATTGGTTTCAAGGTTGGCGCAGCATTATGGAACGATGTCAACACCAGCACCTTCCAATACAATTACGACGCCTCCACCTATTCCACTCCCTACCAGTTCAACCTGGTTCGCTCCGTGCGCGTTTCCATTATTGGGCGAACGGAGCCCAAAGCAACGGATCCTTATCGGAACGCCTTTGACCAAGGGCCCTACCAGATCCGCGGGAACTCGGTGATTGTGGATCCCCGCAATCTGACCATGAATAACGACTGAGGTGTAGCATGATCTGGCGACAGAAGGGTTCGAATTCCACTCCTGACGGCACGACGGGGGCAAGCACGCCCGCCCCGGAAGGAAAGTCAGCCAATAACCGCGGTGTCGCGTTGATCATCACCCTCCTGTTGTTGTTCCTGCTCTCCATCATTGGCCTTGCGGCGGTGCTGACTTCCAGTTCCGACTTGCTGATCAACGGTTTTTACAGCAACTATCGCGGCTCCTTTTACGCGGCCGATTCGGGTATGAATGTTGCCCGGCAGACAATGTACAACCAGCTCAACTCCTCCTTTTCCACTGATTTCGGCACCTTCATAACCCCTCCGCCGGCGGATATAGGCACCCTGGGCAGCACCGTGCAAACCTACATCACCACAAATTTTGGCGGCGCCGCCCCATGCCCCACCAATCCCCCCTTGTATGCCACCAGCACCACCTGCTACCTGAATGCGGGGAGCGGGACAAAATCCTGGCAGGAGAGCTTCAAGATTACCAACGTGACTCTGGGCTTGGCCACGGGGTTCACCAACCCTGTCGCCACCTACTCCTGCGTTTCAACTCCCGGCACCACCTTGGGCTGCGCCACCACGGGTTATAGCTCAGAAATCACCTCGTACAAGTACATTTACAACTACTCGATAACCTCCGTGGGCACGGCGACAGGGGCGGAGAAATCCAGCATTACTGAGACGGGAAGTTTCACCGTCTACGTGGCCGGCACGCCCGCCATTACCAATGCGTCGTTTTCCATTTTTGGAGCGTTTATCACCAACTGGGATCCCTGCTCACTGGGATGGCTGGTTCCGGGCACCATGACGGGACAGATGTTCACCGACGGATCATGGGGATTCGGCGGCGGCGGTGGATATATCTTTACCGACCCGGTGGGACAAGCGGATGCGAATGCAAGTTTCTGGGTAGACGGGTGCTGGCAATCCCCCACCAGCAATTTTACGGCGCCCGATGGTGAAGTGGCCGCGCCCAATTTCCAAGATGGATTTGCCACCGGCCAAACGCCCATCGCCCAGCCCAAAGACAGCTTCAGCCAGCAGTGGGCCGCGCTGGACGGCGTTGGGTGCGGTGAAGACTCCACCACCTGCGGGGGCGCTACGGGTCCAGCAGTCCCAACCAACGCCCAGATGAACGGTGCCTTGAAGGATGTCAATCAAAATCCCTATCCTGCCACAGGCGCTTCGAGCGGGGTTTACCTGGACTACCAGACCATCAACGGTGTGCCGACGATGGCCGGCGGCGGCCTCTATGTGGAAGGGAATGCCGCCATGGTACTTACCGCGCAGACGGCTGCCAACGGCGATTTGCAGCAGGTCTACACGGTGACCCAGAATGGCGTAACCACTACGATGACGGTCGACCCACAAGCCAACAGTGGGCTCGGCTCAACCGTGGTGACCTCAGGTGGCACCACACTGACGCTGGCCGGGGTTCCCACCAACTGCTCCGTTTCGACTCCTCCACCCAACCCGCTGGGCAGTCCCGCCACATACTGCAACTCCACCACGCCGGGTAGTACGCCCGGAACCATGGTTTACGTGGATGGCACGATTACGAGTATGAGTGGGCCGGGTGAAGGCGTGGGGGCCATTCAGGATGGTCAGGCCGTCACCATCACCGCCCTTGGTGATGTGAATATCACGGGCGATGTGATCTACAAGACGGAGCCTGTCACCACCAGTCCAAACCAGATTCCCGGCACTCCGGTGGCCACGCTGATTCCCGGCAATGACAAGAACCAGGATTTGGGTATCTTCACGGCAAATGGGAACATTGTCCTCAGCAGCAATTACGGGGACGATAATCTTGAAGTGGATGGTTCGCAGGCCGTCATCGGGCAGAGTTGCGCGTCGTGGTCGTGCGGGTTTCTGGTGAACGGATGCATCAACACGTTTAACAACGTGGGCGGGCAGATCCAGACGAACATCTTCGGCGCGTGCCTGAACACGGAGAACACCTATTTCGACCGCCGGTACACGTCGCGCTCCGGATTTGCCCCGCCGTGGTTCCCCTCCACGACAATTACCAATACCGCGGGTACTACCACGCAGCCGCCGATCCTTACGGTGCAAAGAACTGCGTGGGTATCAAGTTCCGGGCAGTAGTCTGCTTTGGGAGGCGGTTCGCTGGAGCGGACCGCCTTCACTTCCAACCTAAAATATCCAAATCTTATTACGCCTCCATCCAATACGCTGCCCGCGCGCGCCCCCAGCTTTTGGTATACTTCCGGGTTCAAGCGTCCGCTGGCATAGGGGCAGTGTTGTGGCAGGGTTTTCAGTTGATGTGGAATGCAGACGCCGGAAAGTGCGAAGGCTTTTGGCGATTGGCCGATCGAACCAGGATTCAAGCTACTGCGCGCCATGAAGTTGGAAAACGATGAAGCGAAAAACTGTCGTTGTGGTTGCGGGACTCGTCGTGTCGGCCTTCTTGCTTGGGGTGATCGTGGGGGCCAGGTTTTTCCAGCCGCCAGTGGTTGAACGGGATGTCCCTGCCGCGCCGCAGTTTACCGGCAACCCGGTGGCGCCCACTGAAAGCGCCCCCAGCCCTCCTCCTGCCTGTGTGGACATTCGCAATACCTCGGCGCTGGAAGGCAAGAGCGGGTGCGTTGCCGGAGTTGTGCTGCGCATCTACACGGCGCGTTCCGGAAACAGCTTTCTGGATTTCTGCCAGGACTATCGCGCCTGTCCCTTTTCCAGTGTGATCTTTGCCGCGGACAAGAGCAAGTTTGGCGATGTCGAAGCTCTGCAAGGGAAGCGCGTGGAGATTCGGGGCGACGTTGTGGCGTATCAGGGGCATGCGGAGATCATTTTGCACGATCCGAAGCAGGTGCGAGACGGGCAATAGAAGGTGGTCGGCGGCAAAATAGTGAGGGTAATAAATCAGGTGAGCAAAAGCTCTTCAATGGATGAGGGAAGGTGGATGAAGGCGCAGGGAAAACCAATGAACACCAGGTTGCGAGGCCATTCGTCGTGGGAATCCGGCATGAAAACCTCATTGGCAGCGGCATGTGCCGCCTGCCTTCTCCTTTCCGCCTTCAGCTACGTACCGCTTGCCCATTGCCAGGCGCCCGCCGTGCCTGTGGGGCAAGTCTCCAAGCAGGCAAACGACCTGATTCTGCAAGGATTTGATCTGTTGAGCCGGCATGACGCCCCCGGGGCGGAAAAGGCTTTCCGCGATGCCATTGACGTCCAGCCCGAGTTGGAGCCTGCCCATCGTGGCCTGGCCTTGGCGCTGCGGGATGAGGGCCGTTTGGAAGAGGCCTTTCGCGAACTTCGCACCGCCACGCAACTTGACCCAGCGGATTCTGACGCTCATTACACCCTGGGATCCGTGGCGTGGGCGCTTAGCCTTCCGGCAAACCTTCCTGCAGCAAAACGCGGTGGAATGAGTTCCGCGGATTATCAGAATCTTGCCGGAGTGGAGTTTTCCAAAGCCCTGGCCCTGAGTCCGCGCGACCCCATGCTGCGGATGAATATTGCCATGCTCTATCTGGAATCCAATCGGGGGCAGGATGCGATTCACCAGGGCGAAGATGCGGTGAAGATTGCGCCTGCCAACGCCGCCGCGCACGTTGTTCTGGGCAGGAGTTATTTTGCCAGCGGGGAAGAGGAGAAAGCGGCGAAGGAGTTCGAGGAAGCCATCAAGCTGGACCCGCAGAACGGTGAAGCCTATTTCTCCCTCGGCCAAATGCGCATGGTTCAACATCGTACTCCGCAGGCGGAAGAGTACTTCCGTCAGGCCATTCAGGTGTCGCCGCAATTTGGCCCCGCCTACGCTGCCCTGGCGCAGATTCTGATGGGGGAGAATAAGAACTCCGAGGCGCGCACCTTGCTGGAAAAGGCCGTTACTCTGAACTCGCAGGATTGGCAGAGCCAGTATGAGTTGGCCGTGCTTTTGAACCAGGCGGGAGAGACCGCGCGCGCCACGGACCTGCTGACGAAAGTCCTGAAGGGCAACCCGGATTTCCCCGGGGCGCGGGAACAGTTGGCCATGGGCCTGCTGCGCCGCGGTGACATTCCGGGCGCCTCTGCGCTGGCGGGAGAGATGATTGGCGAGGATCCCCAGGGGCCGGAGGGGCATCGGGTTATGGCCCTGGTGCTTTGGAAGCAACGCGACTATGACGGCTCGCTTGCCGAGTGCGCCCTGGCGCTGAACGGTGACCAGAATTCAAGCTCCATGATGGCGCTTCAGTCCATTGCTCTCTGGCAGGCAGGGCGGAAAAAGGAAGCCCAGGCCGCCTACCGTGAAGCGGCCAAGGTGGAACCCAAGGTGGGAACGGCGGATGTGTTCTGCCGTTTGCTGCTGTGCGACGCGCGCGACATCAACATTGTCAGTGATTTTCTTCACAAGAACCGGTGGGTTTTGCTCCCTCCGCAGCAACCCTAAGGCATCTCTCTTAATATTCACTTCAGACGTGCTTCTCGCAAATTCCTCGCGCCCGTGGTAGGATTCGTGGCATAGAGGCAGACCTCTGCTGTCCATCGTACTTGCAGTGGTGGATACCATAACGAAGTGAAATACCGGAGGAATCCACGTGGCGATTTTTATTGTGGAGAAGATTGTAGACGGCATCATGGTGTTGGATTTGCGCGGGCGCATCACTCTGGGCCCCGAAACCGAAGCTGTGCGCACAAAATTGAAGGACTTGCTTAGCGCGGGCCAGAACCAGATTATCCTCAATCTGGGTGAGGTAACCTACCTGGATAGTGTGGGGCTCGGAACCCTGATTGGTGGATATACCTCCACCAGTAATTCCGGCGGAGACTTGAAGTTGCTGCATCTGCCGAGGGGAGTTCAGCAACTCCTGCAAGTTACCCGGCTCAGCACCGTTTTTGAGATCTATGAGGACCTGCACGCTGCCGTGGCATCGTTCAAGAAAGATGCAGTGTAGATCAAGGTGTTGGGATGTGCGGCGACATATTGTCGGCACTGTTTATCCTCTTCGTATTTCTCCCTTTGACAAATTAATTCCATGCTGGTACATTGCCCGCAGCCTGTGTGCGAGGTAATATCACCGGCATGTTCAGAACCCCTCCCAAACTAATCCCGCTGCACATTTCGAGGTGTCTATGCAAGGCACAGTCAAGCGTGTGATCCGCGACCGCGGCTTCGGGTTTATCCGCTCCAATGAAGGACAGGAAATTTTCTTCCATCGCAGCACCCTTCAACAAATGACTTTTGACGGAATCAAAGAAGGGGAAGTGGTTGAATTTGAGATGGAAAAAGGCGAGAAAGGACCCCGGGCCACCAGCGTTCGGCCCGGCGCGAAGTAAGGTTCCATACTTCGCGCCTCCTCACAAAGCGCATTGTTCGTATGAGCCAAGGGAGTAGTGTGCCCACTTTCCAAGACGTTGAATATTGACATCTTGCCGCGGATTGGTAATTCTCACCTTATACTGATTTTCGGGATAAAATGAATCTATGAAAAAGATCCAGATCTACGATACGACGCTGCGCGACGGTTCCCAGGGCGAGAATATCTCGTTTTCACTGGAGGATAAGCTCCACATCGCGCGGAAGCTTGATGAATTGGGCGTGGACTACATTGAGGGCGGCTGGCCCGGGTCGAACGCCAAGGACGTCGCTTTTTTTGAGCGCGCGCGGGAATTGAAGCTGAAGCACGCCAAGCTTGCGGCCTTTGGCAGCACGTGCCATCCGCGCCACGGCGTGACCCACGACAAGAATTTGCAGGCGTTGATTGAAGCTGAAACGCCCGTGGTGACCATCTTCGGCAAGACGTGGGACCTGCACGTGAAGGTGGCGCTGGGCGTATCACTGAAAGAGAATCTGGACCTGATTCGGAACTCCGTGGCCTTCCTGAAATCCCACGGTCGGGAAGTGATCTACGACGCGGAACATTTCTTTGACGGCTACAAGGCCGATCCGGCCTATGCGCTGGAAACTCTGAAGGCAGCGGAAGAGGCCGGCGCCGACCTGCTGGTGCTTTGTGACACCAACGGCGGCACCATGCCGAGCGACCTCGGCGAACGCTTCCTGGCGGCCTCAAAACACGTCAAAGTCCGGCTGGGCATCCACACCCACAATGATTGTGACATGGCGGTGGCCAATGCCATCGCGGCCGTGCAGTTGGGTGCCGTGCAGGTGCAGGGAACCATCAACGGTTACGGTGAGCGCTGCGGCAACGCCAACCTCTGCTCGGTGATTTCCAACCTGGAATTGAAGCTGGGTATGCGAACCATTGGCAGGGAGAACCTGAAGCACATCACCGAGCTCTCCCACTACGTCAGTGAACTGGCCAACATGCCCCATCGCAATGATCTGCCGTTTGTGGGCAGAAGTGCCTTTGCCCACAAAGGCGGCATCCATGTGAGCGCGGTGATGAAAGAGAGTTCCGCCTACGAGCACATTGACCCCACCATTGTCGGCAATGAACGGCGCGTTCTGGTCTCCGAGCTTTCCGGCAAGAGCAACGTGATTTATAAGGCCGTGGAGCGTGGGCTGAATCTTGATCTCAATTCCCCTGACGCCAAGGTGGTGGTGGATAAGCTCAAGGAGATGGAGCACGACGGCTACCAGTTTGAGGGCGCCGAGGCATCGTTTGAAATGCTCTTTGACCGGCTGGTGCATCACAGCAAGGAGTTCTTTGAACTCGATGGCTTCCGCCTGATCACGGAAAAGAAGGGCGGGGGAGAGTCCTATTCGGAAGCGGTCATCAAGCTGCGCGTGGATGGCAAGGAAGAGCACACCGCGGCCGAAGGCGTGGGCCCCGTCAGCGCTCTGGACCGCGCCTTGCGCAAGTCTCTGACCACGTTTTTCCCCTGCATCAAGGACATTCGCCTGACCGACTATAAAGTCCGCGTGCTGAACCCCAAAGGCGCTACGGACGCCAAGGTCCGAGTGCTGATTGAGTCCAGCGACGGCCACGACACGTGGGGAACCGTTGGTGTCTCCGAAAACCTCATCGAGGCCAGCTGGCAGGCACTGGTGGATAGCATTACCTACAAGCTTAAGAAGGAGCATGGTTACAAACGGAAGGCGGCAGACAGTAGCGGAGCCGAATAAGGAATCGATCCTGCTGTCGCAGCCCCTTGAAGGTTGATTTCCAGCGTTATATTTCATTTCAGATACGGCGCCCACCTCAAGTCCTGATGGACGTCGCAGGAGGGCATCATGAAAGCACTTGTAAAGAGTAAGAGAGAACCCGGGCTTTGGCTCGAGGATGTCGAAAAACCGACAGTTGGCATCAATGACGTTTTGATTCGTGTGCACCGCACCGGCATTTGCGGCACGGATTTGCACATTTACCAGTGGGATGACTGGGCGCAGAAGACGATTCCTGTTCCCATGGTGATCGGCCACGAATTTGTTGGCGAGATCGCCGAAGTGGGCTCCAATGTTGTGGATTTCTTCCCCGGCGACATCGTTAGCGGGGAAGGTCACGTCACCTGCGGACGCTGCCGGAACTGCCTGGCAGGACGGCGGCATCTCTGTGCGCACACCCAGGGCGTGGGCGTGAACCGTCCCGGCGCTTTTGCAGAGTACATCTCGCTGCCCATGACCAATATCTGGCGGCACAGCCCCACCATTGACCAGGATATCGCAGCCATTTTTGATCCGTTTGGAAACGCTGTACACACTGCTTTGTCCTTTCCAGTGCTGGGTGAAGATGTTCTGATCACCGGCGCGGGGCCCATCGGCCTGATGAGTGTGGCGGTGGCCAGGCAGGCGGGGGCGCGATACATCGTGATTACGGACGTCAATCCTTTCCGGCTGGATATCGCCAAGAAGATGGGCGCCACCGTTGCCCTGAACCTTCGCGAGCGCACCCTGCCCCAGGTGCAAAAGCAGTTGGGCATGCAGGAAGGTTTTGACGTTGGCCTGGAAATGTCAGGCAATGGTGAGGCTTTGCGCGACATGCTGGCCAACATGAGCCACGGCGCGAAGATCGCCCTCCTGGGCATTCCCAAACATGAGTCGGTGGTGGACTTGAACCCCATCATCTTCAAGCTGCTTACGGTGAAGGGCATTTACGGTCGCGAAATGTATGAAACCTGGTACAAGATGACAATGATGTTGCAATGCGGCCTCGATATCAGCCCTGTCATTACTCATCGATTTGCCGGAGAGGATTTCGTCAAAGGCTTTGAGGCCATGGAATCCGGCAAATGCGCCAAGGTCATCCTGAGCTGGATTTGAGGTATTGCAAGCCGGCGGCGGGAGACCGCCGCTGCAACTTTCCAAGCGCAGGGCACCCCCCAAGCTTGTTCAAGTTACGCTTTGTTGGGTTAGGAGCCCCATGAAGGGCCCCGAACGCATGCAAATCTGGACACCCTCGGGGCAAGCCTGGCCGCTACGAAGCGGCCTTGCTTGGGAAATACCCCTGTCGCCATTATTCCACTTGACAATTTTAGCCTAGGGTGTATACTAGCTGGGCTGTAATCCGTGAGGCCCGGCCATGTCCGCTCGCTGGTCATCCACCTTTTCAATCTCCAGGTCATCTCGTTTACCCCACAAATGGACAATACGACTGCGTCAGCGCGCGGCGGACGGCTACACGGGGCTGGGAAGTCGGGGTCAGGCCTTAAGGATTGGCTGAGACCGGGATTTTAAATCCTGGATCCTAACTCCTAGCTCCTGTTTTCAAAAATGAAGGTGCATCCGGCGATGTTTATGAAAACAAAGGAACGGGGAAATTTCTCGCTCCCAACGCCCGGGAAGATGGGGGGGGCCAACGTCCGAACCCTGCGGTGGCAGGGGGGCCCCGACCCCAACTTCTGGCTCCTCGATTCATTCCTTGCAGGGATATCCCGAGAAGTTTATGAAAACAAAGGAAGGGGGAAATTTCAAGTGGATAGACCGAGCGAATCTTGCCGGAGAATTGCCACTGATCGTCCCATTTCGGGGCGAGGAGAGTGCATGTGAGCAGGAATGCATTTCTCCACGTCGTGTCCCTTGTCCCGTTCGAAACGACATTATCTCGCGATGTTATACAAAAATAAGGGAGTTAGCAACTTCGTGCCGAAGGAGCCACAAAATGTATCGAACAGAAAATAAGGTAGTTAGAGTAATTTCGAAGGCGAGGGTGCGAAAAATAAAAAAGGTGCAAATATGAAGGATCGTCTCGCGATCTTGTTGAAAACAAATGGTGGAATAATGTCCGTTTTTGCCTCTCTCGCGATGTTGTTGAAAAGACAGGCAC
>Ga0302320_10024165_pt1 | contig 11878 bp, 10 predicted proteins | sample Bog_T0_3_FD_202130 | JGI IMG/M metagenome (GOLD analysis project Ga0302320, IMG submission 202130) | Peat permafrost microbial communities from Stordalen Mire near Abisko, Sweden - Bog_T0_3 | ecosystem: Environmental > Terrestrial > Soil > Wetlands > Peat | place: Sweden: Abisko, Stordalen Mire... | reverse complement strand
TCCTGGGGCTGTATAAGGTCCCAAGGGTCCGGCTGTTCGCCGGTTAAAAGGGTACGTGAGCTGGGTTTAGAACGTCGTGAGACAGTTCGGTCTCTATCTGGTGTGGGCGCACGATGATTGAAGTAAGTATCTCCTTAGTACGAGAGGACCGGGAGATACGAACCTCTGGTGTTCCAGTTATCCTGCCAAGGGTAATGGCTGGGTAGCCAAGTTCGGAAGGGATAAGCGCTGAATGCATATAAGTGCGAAGCCCATTACAAGATGAATCATCGATTGACTTCGGTCATGAAGGCACGTTGTAGACTACGACGTTGATAGGCAGCATGTGTAAGAGCCGTAAGGCTTTAAGCTAAGCTGTACTAATCTGCCAAATGCTTGATCATTATTAAATTTTTGATCGGCTTTAGGGTATTATCCTATATTTCATAATTGTCATTTTATTTATTCCGGTAACTTTACTGGCGATGTTACACCCGTTCCCATTCCGAATACGGAAGTTAAGCTCGTCAAGGTCAATGGTACTATGGTCTCACGGCCATGGGAGAGTAGAACGTTACCGGTTTATTTCAAATACCCCGTGGTCATATGATTACGGGGTATTTTTTTTCTATGCGGTTGTGATCCTAGAGAAAGAGTTCGTCTTATCTTGAGCTGCAGGCAGGGCGAGTTAGACGCCAGAGGACGATGTAGGAGGGAACAAGCGGAACGAGCATTGATGCCAACCCTAAAAATCCCCAGCTATATCCTTGGCTAAAATTGGTCTGAACCAATTGCCAGTCATATGAATGTCCGGTGAATTCACAAAAAAGGCGCAAGAAAAACAACCAGTAGGGGGCAGTATAAGAGTCCCGGTCTTTAAAAGCGTAATTAAATATCATAAAACTGATGATCGATCCTAAGATCACATTAAGTATATTAAGCAGATAAGGAAGGATATACCAACTGTTAAAGGCGATCAAAGTGTGATAATAAAATGACGTCGGTGAGCTTTTATGCAAGAGCTCAGATCCATTGAATAAAATGATTGCCAAAAAAAGGCATGCGTAGGATTTCCAGAACAGTTTCATGGGCTTATTATACAGATTAATAGATTTATTAAAATCATTTTGAATTGAAAAATCAGGATGCTACAATGCAGTTAATGGACGAAGAATTTTATAGTATATTATCCAACATCTACGCCAAAGATCCCCGGTATTATCCGGAGGCCTATGAATTTGTCATGGAGGCCTTGTCCTTCAGCCAGAAGAGATTTAAAAAATCCAAACATGTCAGCGGTGAAGAGTTATTAGTCGGGATCAAGGCTTTGCTGCTCAATAAATTTGGCCCTATGACCATGACCGTGTTAAATCATTGGGGTATCAAAACCACCGACGACTTTGGGAATATCGTTTATAATCTGGTTGAAAGTAAAGTCCTTTCCAAAGACGCCCAAGACCATTACGACAGTTTTAAGAACGCGTACGATTTTGATGAAGTGTTCAATAAAGGTTACCGTAAAGCGCTCGCCAAACGTTTAAAATCGATGCGGTTTTAAAGAACGGGGACTGTCCTTGTAGTATGATCTTCCCATGCCTCAAAATTTAAGTGATATTCCTATTCAATTCGTTAAAGGTGTAGGTCCGGCCAAGGCTAAATTATTAGCCAATCTCGGCGTTGTTAGTGTTGAAGACCTGCTTTATTTATTTCCGCACCGCTATGAAGACCGTTCGCAGTTTGTCCCTATTGCCGGGCTTAAACCGGGTGAGATCCAAACTATCTGCGGACAGGTAGTCACTTGTCGCAGAAATTTTTATTCCAAGAATCGCACGGTTGAAGCCACTGTCGCAGATAAAAGCGGTAGGATATCGTGTGTTTGGTTTAACCAGCCTTATTTGGATAAGGTGTTTAAGGCCGGGCAGGAAGTGGTCTTATACGGACGGGTGGATGTTTTTCGCAGCCGCACTCAGATGGTTGTTCCTGACTACGAGTTAATTTCCGCAGAAGATCGCAGTTTGAACATAGGGCGTATTGTTCCGGTATATCCTTTGACGCGCGGCATCAATCAGCGCTATTTGCGCAAACTGATGGACACTTGTTTGGATCTTTACGCCGACGGGTTGCAGGATATTATCCCTTTAAATGTTCGTTCTAAGCGTAGTTTAAGCCCGATCAGTCAAAGCATCCGTCAGATACACTTTCCTTCCAGCTCGACACACCAGCAGCAGGCGATCGACCGTATCGCTTTTGAAGAATTTTTTCTGTTCCAGATTTGTGTGATCTTACGGCGTTTTAGCATTGTTCATAAAACAGGTTTTGTCCATCAGATCGATCCGGCCTTAATAGAACAGTACCGGACATCATTTCCTTTTGCCTTGACCGGTGCGCAGGATAAAGCGATCCGCGATATAGCTGTAGATATGGCAAAGAACAGGCCTATGCTGCGCATGGTACAGGGAGATGTGGGCAGCGGTAAAACACTGGTGGCATTCTTCGGGTGTGTTGTTGCTGCGACTAACGGTAAACAAGCAGCGATCATGGCTCCTACGGAAATCCTGGCTCAGCAGCATTTTTTAAGTTTTCAGAAATGGTTTGGCCCGCGGCTCTTCAAAGATCTGAGAGTTGTGCTTTTGATCAGCAGTATTCCCGCTAAAGAAAAAAAATTGATCTATCAGAGGATCAAGGATGGTGACGTTGATCTAGTCATTGGAACACATGCGTTGCTGGAAGAAACCGTTGCTTTTAAGGATTTAAGCTATGTGGTCATTGATGAACAGCATAAATTCGGTGTCAATCAGCGTGCACTGCTTTCCGCCAAAGGGGCCAACCCTGACATTCTGATCATGACAGCGACCCCGATACCCAGGACCTTATGTTTGACCCTTTATGGGGATCTTGATGTTTCTGTTATCAATGAATTGCCTCCGGGCAGAGGGACGATCAAAACGTATCATTTCCCTTTACTTAAGGCGCCGGCTGTTTATCAGAAGGTCAGAGAACAGGTGCTTAAAGGAATTCAGGCTTATATTATTTATCCTCTGGTAGATGAAAGTGAGAAGCTGGATTTAAAAGCTGCTCAGGATATGTACGCCCATTTTCAACAATTTGAATTTCAAGAGTTGCGCTTGGGCCTGGTGCACGGAAAGATGAAGCGTCCTGAAAGTGATGAGGTTATTAAAAAGTTCAAGGATCATGAACTGGATATTCTGGTCGCGACAACTATATTAGAGGTGGGTATTGATATCCCTAATGCCAATATGATGGTCATAGAACATGCGGACCGTTTTGGTTTAAGCCAATTGCATCAGCTGCGCGGGCGTATCGGGCGGGGAAGTCTAAATGCGGTGTGCGTACTTTTGGGGGATCCGTTGACCCGTGAGGGTAAACTGCGCCTGGAGGCGATCGTTCAGACGACTGATGGCTTTAAGATCGCCGAACAAGATTTAAAGATCCGTGGTCCCGGGCATTATTTCGGACGTCATCAGCACGGGTTAAATGAATTAAAAATGTCCGATCCCATTACTCAAATTGAAGTACTGGAAAAAGCCCGTGAAGATGCGATCATTTTGACTCAAAACGATCCTCAATTAAGTTCAGGCGATAATAAGCTGATCAAAAATACGATCAAGAAACGTTATCCGCAATATTTAGATTTGATCTTGGCTGGATAATTTTTTATCATTATTTTATGAATATACGCCGTTTCATTATTCTTTTCTTCATTATTTTTGCGTGTCTGGGTTTTTCTTTTTTCCCTGCATTGACCGTGCCCTATGTCAGCCATGATAACGTGCGGTATTTTCATAAATTTTTTAATGAAGATCCCTTGGCCTCTATTGATCCGCAAAGCGCGTGGATATCAGCGCTGGGTCGACCGTTGGCCTCTCGGCTGGAAACGATTATTTATCACAGGATCGATCATTTATCGGATTTGGCATGGCTTCGGGCAATAACCCTGGCTGTTTATGCGCTAAGCGCAACACTATTAGCTGTTATCGCCGTGTCAGCCGGTCTTGAAGTTGTTCCGGCGATTTGTTTAAGTGTGGCGATCTTTACACTTCCGGGTGTGCAGGAGTGCGTTTTTATGCCTTTTTTAGCCAACGCCTTGCCCGTGTTATTTTCTTTGCTGGCGTATGTCATTTGGATGGGCACGTGGGTTAAAGGGGTTCGTTTTTTGCTGGCCTTTTTCCTGCTGGAGGCCGGATTCTTTTTGTATGCCACATCATCGTTGTTTTTTTTAATTCCCACGGCTTTTTTTGTGATCTTTTCGACTGACAAACTGAAGGCTTCCCGCAAAGGTTGGCTTAGGGATGTTGCGATGTGGTTATTGGCGGCTTTGGTTTATTGGGTAGCCTTGAAAGTATTTTTTTACAGCAGACTAAGAATGACCGGCCACGAGGTCAATGTTATGCCGAATGCCTTATTGGCTCACGTTAAGACGTTTTTCTCTCAATGTGTTTTTCTTACATTTAATTTCTGGAATATTTATTATTCGCAATTTTTGGGAGAGATGTTAGCTTTTTTTACCGCAGTGATCTTGATAGGCCAGGTCTTTTATGTTAAGAGATCCATAGCCGTTTCGAAAGTATTGACCATTGTTGCAATTTTTTTGATATGCAATATTACCTGGTTTATTTTTCCGGTGTACTTTCTGAGGGTATACCAAGCTTCACAAGCGTTGGCATTGGTATTGATCTATTGGGCGTGCCAGTGGCTTTCAAGAAAATGGGTTCTTTATAATAGATCAGCTGCGTTTTGGTGGTCCGGTATTTTTTTATTGACCGGACTTTTGGCTGCACATATCACGATGAACGATAATGTGCTAAATTCTAATGCCCAGTTGATGTTCATCCGCAGCCGCTTGGCCCAACATGCGGATAGCTCAACACCACAGGTCCATTTGGTATGGCTCAAAGACGATCGTACAGGGTACAATGGCTTAAGGACGGTGCATGATAATTTCAATATCAGCTATCTTTTTAAATATGAAATACCGGACCTCATCAGGGCGGCGCTGAAGGATAACGATATTCCCGGCATGCGATGTATTGTGACCGTTTCTGAATACTCTCAAAGCTATAAGCTCAGGGCCCGGGGGATCGTGATCAATATGAATGATCTGACACTCGGCAGATGGAAAGGGTATATCAACCGGAATTTCGATCGTCCGCAAGGCAAGGATGTTCATCCGGCAGTCCTGGATCCCAGTGACGTTGATGATGGGCTCTATGCAGATCATTATGCCGGCCGCGGTCAGTATGCGTTGGCGATCGCCGAGTACGATAAGGCCATCGACATTGATCCTTTTGAGGCTATCTATTATCATAATAGGGGTTGTGCCTATTATAAACTGGGAAACTACCGGCTGGCACTTTCCGATCTGGACCAAGCCTTAAGTCTTGATCCAAGATTTGTGGAAGCGTATTATAATCGCAGTGTGGTTTATATGGCACAAAGGGATTTTACCTTGGGCCTGCAAGATTTGCAGAAGGCGATGGCAATAAATCCTAATGATAGTAGACTATATGGCGAACGCGGTCTGATCTATCAAGGACAGGGCCGACAGAAGCTGGCTTTGGCTGATTTTGACAAAGCGCTTGCTCTTAATGCTAATGATGCCAAAGCCTATGAAGATCGCGGCATTTTTTATGCCGATCAGGGCAGCTATGCAAAAGCTATCATTGATCTTGACCGTGCGATATTCCTGAAGCCTGATAACGCTGATGCTTACAGGGATCGTGCTATTTGTTATTTTAAACTGAGGGATTATGTCCGTTCCCGGGATGATGTCAAGAAAGCCCGGGCCCTGGGTGCGGCGATCAGTCCTCAATTCATCAATGATCTAAAGGTTGTTTTACCCATATAAAAAAGTAAGACATATGAAGATATTAGGCGGAAAATATAAGGGGCGTAATTTTTATATGCCGGAAGGTATCAGGCCTACTCAAAATATGCTGCGTCAGGCGATTTTTGATCTTATAGGCCATGATCTGACCGGGGTGATTTTCCTGGAATTGTTTGCCGGAAGCGGCGCGGTGAGCATGGAAGCCATTTCTAGAGGGGCCGGCGAAGTGGTGATGGTTGAGCATAATGATCTTAATGCTAAAACCATCCAGGAAAATTGTGAGCTTTTAGGTGTTGAGTTAGGAGGAAGCTTCCGCTTGATACATGCAGATGCCTTTGCCACGCTCAAGCGTCTTTCCGAGGAGAAAAAGCAATTTGATATGGTTTTCTTTGACCCTCCTTATGGCCAGAAACTGGCCAAAAAAACCTTGAAACTCATAACCACTCGTGATATATTACACCCTCAAAGTTTGGTTATAATTCAGGCGGAAACCTCTGAAAAATTGGAAGTGCCTGAGGGATTTAAGGAGTTGACCCAAAGGCGTTACGGTTCTTCATATCTGATGATCTTACAAAGGATTGTGATATAGTGCAGAAAGGGCAGGAAGCTATTTATCCGGGAAGCTTTGATCCGGTCACCAACGGCCATTTGGATGTTCTTCAAAGGGCGGCACGCATATTTAATCATGTGACGGTGGCGGTGGCTAACAATACCAGTAAAAAAGCCTTATTTACGATCAAGGAACGTGTAGAGCTTCTTAAAGAGGTCACCAGGTCAATTAAGAACGTGTCGGTGGAAACGTTCGATGGTCTGGTCATTGAGTATGCGCATAAGAAAAAAGTCAATGTCCTGATCCGTGGTTTGCGCATGACGTCTGATTTTGATTATGAGTTCCAAATAGCACTGACCAACCGCCGTCTGGCGGAAGATATTGAAACGATTTTTTTAATGCCGTCTGAACATGTTTCGTTCGTGTCGTCGAGTCTCTTGAAAGAAGTGGCTGGTTTAAATGCAGATATATCTTCTTTTGTTCCCAAAATTGTCGAGCGTAAATTAAAAGAAAAAATTACCCGATCGACCTGAAATAACTACGGCAGGGAAAGGAACTGGGAATATTGATTAAGGTGTCTGTTAGGGATATACCCGCTAAGGGGCTGGATATTGATCAAAGCGTTTTTTTAGAAGAGATCGGTTTATCCGTCAAGGAAGTGGATGTGCGATCAAAGCTGCATGTGAAAGCGCATTTAGATATAGCGGATGGGTTTATTATTGCCAATACCCATATCAATGCCCAGTTCGGTTATTGTTGTGCGCGCTGTTTGCAGGAATTGTCAAGTGTTGAAGACCGTTCTTATGTGTTCGATATCGAGCTGGCCAACGGCATCGAAGATGTTGATCTGGGAGAGGAAATACGCCAGGAACTGATCCTGTCCATTCCCCCTAAGATCCTGTGTAAAAAAGATTGTAAGGGGATTTGTCCCCAGTGCGGGGCGAATTTAAACAAAGAGCAGTGTAAATGTAAATAAGTAGGGGCGGGTTCTAAACCCGCCCGTTCAATCAAGGAGAACCATCATGCCTCTACCAAAAAGACAACATTCTAAAACACGCGGTCGCAAGCGTCGTACCCATTGGAAAGTGACCGTGGCCTCAATGCGTGCTTGTCCGCAGTGCAGCAAGCCGGCTCTTTCTCACCGTGTATGTCCTTTCTGCGGATATTACAAGGGCACCCAGATCGTCGAAGTTGCCAAGTCCTAGTGACTTCAAAGGTCGAAGTCGTATAGATATCATCAATTGAGGGATTACTATGAAGATAGTCGTTGATGCTATGGGTGGTGACTATGCACCCCAGAATGTAGTGGCTGGGGTCATTGATGCCGTAAAAGAATACCATGTTTGTGTTTCTTTGGTTGGCTTATCCGATGCCATAGAGCTCGAGCTTAAAAAATATTCTTACCCAAAATCCTTAATTGAAGTCATTCATGCCCCTGAAGTAGTGGCCATGAAGGATCCGGCGACCGTCGTTATCAGGCAAAAGCGTCAGTCATCGATCAGTGTGGGGATGGCCCTTCTGAAAAAAGAAGGCTACAGTGCTTTTGTCTCTGCCGGGAACACCGGTGCCTGTGTGGCGGCGTCCACCTTTATTCTGGGCATGATCCCCGGCGTTGATCGTCCCGGGATCGGTTGCATCATGCCGTCTTTGAAGAAATTCACCTTTATCATCGATGTCGGGGCCAATACGGCGGCAAAACCGGAGCACATCCTGCAATACGCCAAAATGGCCAAGGTTTATGCCCAGTCAGTGCTGGGGCGCGAGACGCCTTCGATCGGTTTACTTAATATCGGAGAAGAAGAATGTAAAGGAACAGGGCTGGAAAAAGAAGCCCACAAGCTTTTAGAAGAGAAAGAACCGTTGTTCATCGGGAACATTGAAGCCAATGAAATGTTTGTCGGCAAGTCCGATTGTATTGTTTGTGACGGGTATGTAGGGAATATAACCTTGAAAGTAGCTGAAGGTTTAGCTGAATCTGCCGGTAAATTGCTCAAACGTGAGATCGTTAAGAATCCCATAGCTATTTTAGGTGCGTTGTTGCTCAAGTCCAGTTTAAGTCAGGCGAAAAAGAGTGTGGATTATTCAGAATATGGCGGGGCTCCTTTACTGGGGGTGGATGGTCTGGTGCTTATCAGTCATGGTCGTTCTTCACCGAAAGCGATCAAAAATGCGATCCGCAGCGCCAAAGAACAGATCGAACATAATGTTCTGGCCAAGATCAAGGAAGAGATGGTCAAGTAATGGTTAAAGTCGGCATTTTGGGATTAGGTATTTATCTCCCCGCAAAGAAGCTTACCAATTTTGATCTGGAGAAAATGGTTGATACGTCGGATGAATGGATCCGATCCCGCACCGGCATAGTCGAGCGCCGGGTGGCTGACGTTCATGAAAAAACCAGTATGATGGCCGCTAAAGCCGCTGGAGATGCGCTCAAAGATGCGAAAATTTCTGCAGAAAAAATTGATCTGATCGTAGTAGCCACCATCAGTCCTGATAGTGCTTTCCCGTCAGTCGCCTGTAAGGTCCAGAAAGCTGTCGGGGCCAAAAAGGCCACGGCTTTTGATGTTTCAGCGGCGTGTGCCGGATATTTATACGCGTTGACCACAGCCAAACAATATGTTCAAACCGGTATGGCCAAACATGCGCTGGTCATTGCTTCCGAACGTTTTACGAATTTGATCGACTGGAAAGATAGGGATACGTGTGTATTATTCGGTGACGGGGCCGGCGCCTGCGTGCTGGGTCCGGTCAAGTCAGGCGGCATTACCGCTGATTTCTTACAGGCTTTCGGAGACCAGTGGGATTTGATGGAAGTGGTTGCTGAGACAGCCCGCGGGCCTTTTAATCCTGAAAAAACGGCGTGTGCAAAATTGCCTTTTGTGCGCATGCAGGGACAGGAACTTTTTAAAATGGCGGTTAACTCAATGGCGGATGCGATTGATAAAGTCGTCAAGAAAGCGAAGCTCAAAATAGAGGACATTGATTGTATTGTGCCGCATCAGGCCAATGACCGCATTATTTCAGCAGTCGCTAAAAAATTAAACGTACCCAAAGAAAAGATCTTTATCAATATTGATAAATACGGCAATATGTCAGCCGCGTCTATCGCCGTCGCTTTATATGAAGCCGCAGAATCCAAAAAGATCAAAAAAGGCGATAACGTAGTTCTAGTCGCTTTTGGCGCAGGTTTAGTCAGCGCCGCCAATGTCGTAAAATGGTAATGCCAACCAGGGGACATGGCTTTAGCCGTGTCCCCTTGCAGTTTGCCGAGCAAGAAAGCATTGAAGGTGAAAGCAACCCAGATGAATAAACCTCTGCCATTAAACGTAGCTCTAATATTTCCCGGTCAAGGCGCCCAAAAAGTAGGCATGGGTCTTGAATTTTATCAAAGCTCAGCCGCTGCCAGATCTTTATTTGATCAAGCCGATCAAATTTGTCCCGGTTTGACTCAGGTGATGTTCGAAGGCCCCGAAGAGAAATTAACATCGACGGCCTTTTGCCAGCCAGCAATTTTAACAATGAGTATCGCAGCCTTGAAGGCCTTTGAAGCGTATGAGAAGTATAAGAATATTAATGTAAAAATGACCGCGGGCTTAAGTTTAGGTGAATATTCCGCTTTGGTCGCATCTGGAACCATTAATTTTACTGATGCCTTGCGCTTGGTGCAACAACGCGCCGCTTTTATGGAAGAGGCTGCCCGCGAAAATCAAGGGGCCATGGCGGCTGTGATTGATTTTGACCAGATCAAACTTCTTGAGATCTGCCAAGAAACAGGCATCCAAATAGCCAATTTCAATTCTAATAATCAGGTGGTTATTACCGGTCTTAAAGCCAATATCGACCAAGCCGTCGAAGCTATAAAATTAGCGGGCGGTCAGAAAGTTGTTCCCTTGATGGTTAGCGGGGGATTTCATTCTTCATTAATGGCCACAGCCGCCGCAAAATTCGCGGTAGTTTTAAATGACACCGCGATAACACCCTCCGCTATCGCGGTACTGAGCAACGTGAACGCCCAACCGCATCTGGATGTGATTGCTATTCGCTTGAATTTGGCCCGTCAGATCACCGATTCTGTCCAATGGGTCAAATGTGTTGAATATATAGCTGGACAGGGGATAACAGACTGTATAGAAATAGGCCCCAACCGCATACTAAAAGGCCTGATCCGCCGCATTAACCCTGCCCTAAACGTGATGAATATAGAAAAGCCCTCAGATCTTGAAGCCTTGTCGTTTTAAGAACATTTTATTCCTTCAGATTGCCACAGCCAGCGCCCTCATTCTTTTGTTATTTATTGGTTATATTTCCTGGAATAAAGCCATGGACCCGGATGAAATGGAAAGCCTTGCCGCGGCTTCGAACATTTATGATGGCAGTGTCATCTATAGGGATTTTTGGCAAATGCACACCCCCGTTTTTTATTATTTCCTGACCCCATTATTTTTGTTTTTTACCACCATGAAAGTTTTTTATGCAGGACGTGCAGTGATGTTTCTATTATTGCTTATGAATGGATATCTTTTATTTATTATATCTGAACGTCTTTTTACTAAAACCACAGGTGCGCTTAGTTTTTTATTATATCTGACCTGTCTGCCGGTGATAGGCAAGATGATCGAGATAAGACCGGATGGGCTAGTGGTTATTTTTTCAAACCTAAGCATTGTTTTTCTATTGCAAGCCAGCCTGTCTCCTGGAATATCTTTTTTTCTCGCGGGAGTATGTGGGGCCCTGGCGTTTCTTTCAAAACAATCAGGTATCTTTTTTGTCCTTGGAGCCGGCATTTTCTTTATTATTAATACATTGATGCAAAACAGGATGTCTGATGATAAAGATATATTCTCAAGAAAACGGTTTAATTTAAAGAGCTATCTGTTCTTTGGGTTAGGTTTCCTGCTGCCTCTTGGTATTTTTATTTTCCTGCTTTTAGTCCAGGGAGCCTATCAGCCCTTTATCCAACATGCCATTAACAATGATTTTCTAAGAGCGGGGCTGATGTTAAAGACGGAATATAAGCGTTTTTTGGCCAACCGGATTTTGCTCGAGATGTTTTATACAAATTTGATGATATTCTTTCTGGCAGCAATGTTTTTGATGAGAATCGGTAAGGGATCGGGAAGATTTGTTAAAGCCCGCGGGTTTATTTTTATACTCTTGATGGTATCATTGGCAGGTTTATATTTAACGTTACATGCCTGGCTGCAGGATTTTTTGTTGTTCTCCCAGTATCTGGTTCTTTTAGCCGCTCCCATGCTGGTGGTTTTCTTTGAGTTCATTTCTGAATTATTTCAAAAGAGCAGAAAAATCCTTAGTTTATTCTTATTAGTGTCCATGTTGGGCTGTCTGTGTTTGCCTCCGTTAGTTAACGAGTATTCGTCTAAGTGGAATAATTTCAATTTGAATAGAAGACTTAAGTGTTTTGATCAAGTTATCTTATCAACTAAGAAGAGTGATAAGTGTTTGTCTGTGGAATTTCCCTGTCCTTTTCGGCTTGCAGGTTATTT
>Ga0302320_10024163_pt1 | contig 11878 bp, 11 predicted proteins | sample Bog_T0_3_FD_202130 | JGI IMG/M metagenome (GOLD analysis project Ga0302320, IMG submission 202130) | Peat permafrost microbial communities from Stordalen Mire near Abisko, Sweden - Bog_T0_3 | ecosystem: Environmental > Terrestrial > Soil > Wetlands > Peat | place: Sweden: Abisko, Stordalen Mire... | reverse complement strand
CGCGTGTCTGGCGGCTCAAGCAACGAGCCGTATCACCCTCTTCCCCTTATTCTCCCCCCGATACAGCCCGGCGAGCGCGTCGGGGCAGGCCTCCAGGCCTTCCAGCACGTCCTCGGCGTAACGTAGCCTGCCGGCGCGCACCCAGTCGGCCAGCGTCGCCACCGAGGCTTCCCAGCGATCCATGTAGTCCATCACCACGAAGCCCTGCGCGCGGGCGCGCTTGACGAGCAGGTAGCGCTCGATGCGCGGGCCAGTCGGCCACGGATCCCACGACGAGATCGAAGCCGTGCCGCAGACGACGACGCGGGCGCCAACGGCGAGGCGCGGATAGACCGCGTCGCTGACCACGCCGGAGGTGTTGTCGAAATAGACGTTGACGCCTTTGGGGCACGCAGCTGCGATCGCTTCGCCGAGGCCTTCGGCGCGATAATCGATCGCTTCGTCGTAGCCGAAAGCCTCCAGGCAGGTCGCGACCTTTCCTGCTCCCCCCGCGATGCCGACGGTGCGACAGCCCCGGATCCTGGCGATCTGTCCGACGGCCGAGCCGACGGCGCCCGCCGCGGTCGACACCAGCACCGTATCGCCCGACTTGGGTTCGCCGATCAGATCCAGCCCAATCAAAGCCGTGACGCCGTTGATGCCGAGCACGCCGAGCGCCAGCGACAGCGGCAGGTCGGTTTCCCGCACCCGGCGCACGATCGCCGCTGGCGCGATGGCCGCCATTTCCTGCCAGCCGAACCAGCCGGTGACGGTCTCGCCGACGCGGTAATCGGCATGGCGCGACTCGACGATCTCGCCCACGGCCAGGGCCCGCATCGTCGCGCCGATCTCGACGGGGGCGGCGTAATTGCCCTTGTCGGCGATCCAGCCGCGCATCGCCGGCTCGACGGATAAAAAGGCGTTGCGCACCCGGATTTGTCCGTCGGGCAGGGGGCCGAGTTCGCTCTCCCGCAGCGCAAAATTCTCGGCCTGGGCGACACCCGAGGGACGGGAAACCAGAACGACTTGACGATTTTTCATGGCCTCATCCTCCGCAAAGGGCGTCAACCGCCTGCGCCATCAATTGCAAATCCTGCGGCCGGGAAAGCCGATGGTCGCCGTCGCGGATCAGCGTCAGCGTCGCCTCGTCCGAGGACAGATGCTCCGCCAGTTTCAGGGCATGGCCATAGGGCACGTCGGGGTCTTTCATGCCCTGCAAAATCCGCACCGGCGCGTATGTGCGAATTTCGCCGCCGAACAGCAAATGGCGCCGCCCATCCTCGATGAGATCGCGTGTATAAACATAGGGCTCGGGGGAATAGGCGGAGGGGCGCCGCCACACGCCTTCCGCCACGATCGCGCGCCGCGCCTCCTCCGGCAGGCTTGGCCACAGCAGCGCTTCGGTAAAATCGACCGCCGGCGCGATCAGCACGTAGCCCCTCGCGCGCCGGAACTCGCGCGCGACGAGCAAGGCGAGATAGCCGCCCATCGACGAACCCACGAGGATTTGCGGGCCCTCGGTTTCGCCTGCGATCAGTTCGCGCGCTTCCTCGAGCCATCGGGTGACCGTGCCCGCCTCGAAATCGCCGTCGGAAAGGCCGTGGCCGGAATAGTCGAAGCGCAGGAACGCGCGGCCGGCCCGTTCGCAATCGGCGTCGAGCACGCTCGCCTTGGTCGAATCCATGTCGGACTTGAAGCCGCCGAGCCAGACCACGCCCGGCTCGTTCGCTCGAATTGGCGCGCGTCGACGAAAAGCGATACGCCGCTGATCGGCGCCGACTTTGCAAAATTGCGGTGGCGAGACTTTCAAGGTTCAATCGCTCTCATGATTCGTTTTGCGCCAGACCTCCCTTATAGCGCCGCCAACGCCGTCTTCGCGCGGGGAGCGGGCGCTTGAGCGAGGCTGGGTTCGCCCCCTTCGGCCGCTCCGTCGCAAGTCTTGCCGGGCGCACGGTCCTCCAGGTGATCCCGCGGCTCGACGCCGGCGGCGCGGAGCGCACGACGATCGACATCGCCGAGGCGCTCGTCGAAGTGGGCGCGCGGGCGCTGGTCGCTTCGGAGGGCGGGCGTCTGGCCAGCGATCTTCAGGCGGTGGGCGGCGTACTGATTCCGTTTCCGGCGGCGGCGAAGAATCCGATATCGATGTTTTTCAACATGCGCAAGCTGGCGCGGATCGTCATCGCCGAACGCGTCGACATCCTGCACGCCCGCTCGCGGGCGCCGGCCTGGGTGTCGCTGTTCGCCGCGCGCATCGCCGAGAGGCCGCTGGTGACGACCTACCACGGCGCCTACAGTGGACGGTCGGCGCTGAAGCTGCGCTACAACTCGGTGATGGCGCGCGGCGATGTCGTGATCGCCAATTCTCACTTCACCGCAGGCGCCATCAAGCGCCTTTACCCGTCTGCCGCGTCAAAACTCCGGGTCATTCACCGCGGTACGGATTTGCGGGCCTTCTCGCCGGCCAATGTCGAGCGCGGCCGCGTCGCCCGGTTGCGCGAGGCCTGGGGCGTGCAGCCGCATGAGCGCGTCGTGTTGCTGGCGGCGCGGCTCACCTCCTGGAAGGGCCAGAAGACTCTGATCGAAGCGGCCCAGCTTTTGCGGTCGCGCGGCCTCGACGACGTGCGTTTCGTGCTCGCGGGCGATGCGCAGGGCCGCGACAGCTACGTCAAGGAACTCGACGCGCTGATCGCCAGGCATGGCCTCAAGGGCATCGTGTTGCGCGTCGGGCATTGCCAGGACATGCCGGCGGCGCTGCTCTGCGCCAGCGTCGTCGCCGTGCCCTCGACCGAACCGGAGGCCTTTGGCCGCAGCGCCGTGGAGGCGCAGGCGATGGGGGCGATGGTCGTGGTGAGCGATCTCGGCGCCGTGCCGGAGACGGTGCTTGCGCCGCCCGATTGCGCCAACGACGAGCGCACCGGTTGGCGCGTGCCGCCGGCGGACCCGCAAGCTCTGGCGGATGCGCTTCAGGCAGCGCTCAATCTAGGCGCCAGCGCGCGCGAAGCCATCGCTTGGCGGGCGCGCGCCCATGTGGAACGTAACTTTTCCTTGAGCCAAATGAAGGATCGTACCCTGGCGGCCTATTTGTCGCTGCTGCCGGGATGAGGCCGCGCGGTATCCTTCGAGGGCGTTTTGATGGCGAAAGTGACAGGTCTGTCCGGCAACGAAATCTATTGTCTGGCGCTGAAGAAGTACAAGCCGGGCGAACTGGTCATCGGCAACAGCGTCAATTCGATGGGATTTCTCGGTTCGCTCGGCGCGGGTCTCAGCAACATTCTCGGCGGCGAGGTGCCCCAGGTGACGGAGGCGATTCACGCTGGCCGCGCGAACGCCTTCGAGCGCATGACGCAGGAAGCCGGGCGCGAGAGGGCCTCAGGGGTGGCGGGCGTGAGCGGCGAACTTCGATCGTTCAGCGGCAGCACCGAGTTTCTGTTCGTCGGCTCCTGCGTGCATGCCGCTGGGCGGTCGGACGGTATATTCACCAGCGCTGGCGACGCGCAGGAACTCTATTGCCACATGGACGCCGGCTATGAGCCGATCCAGCACGTGTTCGGCAACATCGCCTATTCGATGGGCGTCGGCGGCGGCTTGCTCGGCTCGCTGAAGACGCTGGGGCGCGGCGAAATTCGCGAGTTCAGCGACGTATTCAACCGCACCCGCCACGCGGCCCTGGATCGCGCCGTCGCGCAGGCCCGGCAGGTCCGCGCCAATTGCGTCGTCGGGATTCACACCGTCATCCAGCCCTGGGCGGGTGTGCACGAAATGATGATGTCAGGCACGGCGGCGTTCAACCCGGCGCTGCCGAGCTCGGCGATCGCCAATCCTGTGACCAGCGATCTCACCGGCGAGGAACTCTGGGCGATGACCAGCCTCGGTTATGCGCCGGTAAAACTGCTGATGTCGACCTCGATCTATTCGCTGGGACTGGTCGGCGGGTTCCTCTCCGCCTTCAAATCGTTCGTCAAGGGCGAGATCAGTGAACTTACCCGCCTGATCCACGACGCCCGCGAGATCGCCATCGACCGCCTGAAAGCGGAAGCCGACGCGCTGGGCGCCGAGGACGTCGTCGGCGTGAAGACCTATATCGCCGAAATCGGCAACGGCCTCGTCGAGTTCATGGCGATTGGAACGGCGGTGAAGCTGACGCCGGGCGTGGCGACGGCGACGGCGATGCTCCCGGCGCAAGCGATTGCGCCGGACCGGGACACTTGGGTGGACGGCGATTTTGGCTTTTCGTTGGACCGGGGACATTGAGGGGGCGGCGATCGTTCAGCCTCGCCACGAGGCTCCGGACTTGAACAGCGGGTTGCTGCTCGAGAGCGGGGGGCGCAGCGACAAGCCGAAATTGGGGCCTTGGACGCGCACCACGACCGCCGAGATCCTTTGCCCGTCATCGATCTCGACAACCAGGGCCTGACCCTTGGTCAACGGTTGATCGCATGCGACTTGCATGCCTTCGCGCGACACGTCCACCAGCTTTCCGGGATAGGCGCCCGACGGCAGAACGAGTGTGCAGTTTCTTTGCACGACGGCTCGGGGGCTCTGCCTGCGTTGCTTCAGGCTGGGCGGGTGAGCGACGCCGGAATCGTCGACCTCCGCCGTCTCGCCGTCCACGGCGCGCTTCAGGTAGAGGCGCAACGTTTCAGCGTCTTCGGAATAAAAGCGGTTCAGACGCGTTTTAACCGATCCCTCGATCAGATGGATCGCGACTGAAGCCTCCTTGGCGACGCGCGACCAAATGCCGGCCTGGTTTTGCAGGAGCTTTCTTTGCGACGGAGTGGGCGTGGCGGTTTGGATCAACGGCAACAGACCTATGCGGGCCGCGTCGATCGACCGATACAATGAACTCACGCTCTGAGTGGTCCTGGCGTCAAGGCCGACTTGTTCGCCGTAACGAATCGCCAACAGCATGACTTTGACGTCGTCGGAAAGCATGTAACGGCACGATCGCAGATTGACGTTCGCGCCCGGCCGAGAATAGGCCGAGATCAGCATCGACAGGGTTGCGACCTGCAGAGCGCACGTATGCACGTCGCTGACGATCATCTCGAGAAGAAAATTCGCGTTGAACTTCGATCCCTGCGGAGCGCCCGAGCGCTCGCCGTCTGACGCCGCTTTCGGCGGATCGGCGGTCGCCGGTGAACGCAACGGGGTCGACAATGGGGAACTCATGGGCAGCCTTTCAAGCCGCGGAACGCACGAGGGCGTTCCGCTTCGTCGAATTCGCGGCGGGCGTCGCTGCCAGCCGGGCCGCGGCGCCGCCGTCCGCGATGCGGAATTTTCCGACCATCTGGGCGAGATGAACACATTGTTCGGAAAGCGATCGGCAGGCGGCGGTCGCCTCTTCCGCCATCGATGCGTTTTGTCGTGTCGTCTGGTCGATTTCCATCAGAGCCATGTTGACCCTCCGGAGGGTGTTCGATTGATCGACCGCTTGCCCGGCGATGTCGGCGATTCCGCCGTCGATGACCGAAACCTGGGTCTTGATCCGGTCAAAGGCCGTTCCTGTCGCTTTGACGAGGTCGACGCCCGTCGCGACTTCTTCGGCGGAATGGGCGACCAGGGCCTTGATCTCCTTGGCCGCGTCGGCGGAGCGTTGCGCGAGCGCCCGCACTTCGGAGGCGACGACGGCGAAGCCGCGGCCGCTCTCTCCGGCGCGCGCCGCCTCGACGCCGGCATTGAGGGCGAGCAGATTGGTCTGAAAGGAGATTTCGTCGATCACGCCGATGATCGCGCCGATTTTCTCGGACGACCCCTTGATGCGCTCGATCGCCTGCTCGGTCTCGCGCACGACGTTGATGGATTCGGTCGCCTCCAACTTGGCGGTCGTGATGATGTCCTTGGTCCGCGTCGAGGCGTCCGCGGTCTGGCTCACCGCGCCGGCCAGGTTCTGCATCGCCGCGTTCGAATCCTGCAACGTCCCGGCCTGGCGTTCGGCGCGCCGGGCAAGTTCTTCGGAAGCCGCCAAAATCCGCCTTGATCCCGACTCGATCGCGCTCGCGGTCGCCACGACCGACCCGATCACTTCGTTCAATCTCATCATCGTTTCGTCGAAATCGTCCCGCAATTGCGCATAGTCGCCGGCAAAATGCCCGTCGAGTCGGGTCGTCAAGTCGCCTGCGGCCAGCGTTTTCAGGCCGTGGCCCAGCCGTTGCACCATCGCCGCCAATTCCGCCGCGGCGCGCATCTTTTCCTCTTTGTCGCGTTCGGAGCGGGCGGCGCCCTCGGCCGCCAGATTGGCCGCCGCCTCGCGGACGCGCAAAGTCTCCCGGCTTTGATCGCGGAACCGCAGCGCGGCCTTGGCGAGCATGCCGACCTCGTCGCGGCGATTCACGCCGGGGACGGCGGAGTCCATTTGGCCCAGCGACAGCTTTTCCAGCGTATCGGCTATCGCACTGATAGGCTTGGCAATGCCGCTGCGCGCCAGATAGGCCGCCACGCCGGCGAGCACGAACAGGGAGCTGAAGATGAACAGATACGTATCGCGAATTGTTTCGTCGGTGGTTTGTTGCGTCCGGTCCGAAGCGGCGTCGCTCGCTTTGAGCAATTTGTTGGTGAGCGAGCTGATTTCCACCATCTGTTTGTTCAGCGCTGGATCGCAGACGTCGCGCATTTCAGACGAAGCCGCCTTTTCGTCCCCCGGATTGGTGGAGGCGCCCAGACGAAGAACCTCGGCGCATTCTCCCGCCATCACCGCCGCGAGGCCCTTGCCGATGGCCGAAATCCTGCCGGCCTCATCCGGCGCCGCCTGCGTGGCGGCCTTGATCTGCTTCTGGAAATACCCGACCGCGTCGAGCGCTTCCTGGTTCGCTTCCTTTTTCTTGTCTTCCGACGACTCGGCGAGCAGACGATAAATCGATCGGTCGACATAGACGAGATTTCGGTTGGCGCGCGCCATCGCAAGATTGGCCCTGCCGAACCCGTCGAGCAATTCCCCGTACCTATCGTCGATAAATCGCATTTTCATTGTCGAATAAAACGCCCCACCTATCGTAACCATGGCCAAAACGCCGACAATCGCGAGCACCTTCCAAAGAATTCCGATGTCAGAAAACTTCAACATATTCGGATACTCTTCCTATGGCGTCGTTTCGCCGTTTACTCTACTTAGCGCCGGCGCAGTCCGGATCCTTGCTGGTCGGTGGACAGTCGTCCGCGGCTTGACCGGCGCGTCCGTAAACCTCGGACGTAATGGACAGCGCCAACAAGAACAACAAAGCGGCAGCTATTTTTCTCATAAGCGTAAATCCTTCTGGCATCGCGAACAACATGAGGTGTTCAAAATGGGTTTCACCATTCGAATACATGTCCGAGTTCGAAATGTATTCCCAATACGACAGGATTTTTTAATGTATGACTGTAATTTGCTCCGGTTATATATTGTATATCGGGCTGAACAGTTAAATAATCATTGATCTTGGCGCGATATGTGACCTCAAAGCTCGTTTCCGTGGTTCCAATCGGGTTTCCTTGCAGCGCCTGCCATTGCCTGTAATCGTTACTGGCCTCGTTTATGTTCATTGAAACACCGATCTTGTCTGCAGGTCTTGCATCGAGAAGTCCCGTGTAGACCAAACCGGTGTTGAAGGAACCGGCGACATTGGTGCTTTCTGGCGTCGACAAGCCGAGCGTGAAGAAACCGTCGAGTCCGCGCCGTCCGCCGGCGTTATACAACCGCATGGCGCCGCCGACATAGCCGCCGGCTTCGCCATAGGTCATGCGCTGCGAGCCGTCGGGGTTGAACTGCGCGAAATCCGGCAGTTTCGACGTCAGCGCCCAACCGCCGAGCATCAGCTTGGTGTATTTGTCCGGCGTATAGTCGGCCTCGCCGAGGAACAGCGCGCCATAGGCCGGGGCGAACACCACGCCGTTCTGGGCGAGATCTTTCGGATTGTCAGAAGCCCCGTTGGCGATTGCGAGCTGAACGCTCACGCTCGGCGAGAAGTTTTCACGTACACGCGCCGCCAGTGGCGTGTAAGGATAGTTGCCCGGGCCGACGGTGCCGTTTTCCGGCATTGTGCCGGCTTGGTCGAACGCGGTGTTCCAGGTGAGGTTCTTGCTCAGGAACAACGCCATCGGCTTGGTGTTCGAAAATTCCGTCTCGAGATCGTATATGCCGACACGAACGTCGGTGGAGCCAAAGTTCTGATCGTAGAACAACTGGTAAAGGCGGAACATGGCGACGCCGGCGGCGGTGTCGATGGGACTTTGCTGATCGAGCGCGCCGACGAACTTGTTTCCTGTCGACATCGCGTTGGCGTAGAAGCCCTCGGCTTCGAACATGCCGCCGGTCCAGCCAAAAGCCTTGCCGGTGTCGACCTGGAGTTGCCCATCGATGTTGTACATGTAGGAGCCGCCGCGACGCAGGCCGCCCGCGGCATCGTCCCACGCCTCTCCCGTGTAGAGCAGGTTGAGGGTGTAGGCGTCATTAGCCGTCGGAGCCGGCGTCGCAGCGGGGGCCGCGGGCGCGCCGGTCAGGTCGGCAGAAAAAGCCGGGCTCGTCGCCGCCGCGCTCGCCAAAGCCAGGAAAATCCACAGGATTATGTTCTTTTGCATTTCCTAGACCTCGATCTCCGATTGCAGGTTTGAGCACGCAAAAACGCGGGAGCTGGAAACGCACGAGCCGACGACATCGAATCAATGAGAGCACGCAGAAGTTGTGTTCCTGTTTCTGGCTAAGCCAAATTCGTTAAGGAAGTTTAACGCCCGCCTCGCAATTCGCGCCGGCGCTGCGATTTCTATGAAACCGTTGTTATCACGAATAAAAACGACAATTTTTACCCTGTCCGACATGGCGGATGCCTCGGCGCGCGCCGTTGGAAGGGTCTTGACGACGAAAAAAGAACACAATTTTAAGTTGAGTTTTGACGGCCCTGAGATCTCGAAGGAGTCGCGTCTTGCGGCTGGCTCGTGGACCGGGCGCCGGGACGCGCAGCAAGCGCGTACGCCGCGGCGCGTCTCACACCAGCCCCATCGCCTGCATTTCCGCCCGGCACGCCCTCGCGAAATCGCCGATGGCGTCGGCGCTGCTCTGGTCCATCATCTTCCGCATTTCCTGGGGACTACGCGGCGGCCCGAGGTAGAGGTCGATGACGAATTTCATCGCGCGCTCGGCGGCGTCGATCACCGGCGCGCTCGCCATCAGGGTGATGCGCCCATTCAAGGCGAATACCTTGACGAGATCGCCGTAGTTCATCGCCTCGGCCCTCAAGGCGGCGGCGTAGAGGGTGGCGAGTTCTTCCATGAAGGCGCCGTAGAGGTCCTGTCGCCGCGCGCTTTCGGTGGCGAGACGCTGATTGCGCGCCTGGACGTTCTGCGTCACCCAGGAGGTCATGAACGAAGTCAGGCCGCCGATGATCGCGCCCAGCAGCCCCGCCGCGGTCGACACGAGTGACGAATCCATGCGCGAACCCCGTTGAACCCAGACAGCGCCGGGACTTTAACCCGGCGCCGCTGGGGATCAACCGATGAACCTGCCGTCGCGCAAATCGCGCATCGCCTGACGGATTTCGGTCTGGGTGTTCATGACGATCGGGCCGTGCCACGCCACCGGCTCGCGGATCGGCCGGCCGGAGACCAGCAGGAAGCGCAAGCCCTGCGGCCCCGCCTGGACGACGACCTCATCGCCGGAATCGAACACGACCAGCGAACAATTGCCCACCGCCTCGCGCACCAGAACCTCTTCGCCGTCGACGATCTCCTCGCGCAAGACGCCGAACGGTTCCGAGGCGCCGGCGAAGCGGCCCGAGCCTTCGAAGATGTAGGCGAACGCCTGCCTATAGGTCTCGACGGGCAGGCTTTTCCGCACGTTCGGGGGAATGCTGACATCGAGATAACGGGGTTCGGCGGCGACGCCGTCGACCGGGCCCTTCTTGCCCCAGAAATCGCCGCAGATGAGGCGCACTTTTACGCCGTCGTCGTCGGTGATTTCAGGAATCTCGCCGCCGCCGATGTCCTGATAGCGCGGCGCGGTCATCTTCAGGCTGGAGGGCAGGTTCGCCCACAGCTGGAAGCCGTGCATGCGGCCGAACGCATCGCCCTTGGGCATTTCCTGGTGCAGGATGCCGCGGCCCGCGGTCATCCATTGCACGCTGCCCGGCCCGAGCACGCCCTTGTTGCCGAGGCTGTCGCCATGGGCGACCGTGCCAGCCAGCACGTAGGTGATCGTCTCGATGCCGCGGTGCGGATGCCAGGGAAAGCCGGCGGAATAGTCGCTGGGATGATCGCCGCGAAAATCGTCCATCATCAGGAACGGGTCGAATTCACTGGTGTCGCCGAAGCCAAACGCGCGGCGCAGCCGCACCCCCGCGCCCTCCATCGTCGGGCGGGATTGAGAAACGGATTTTACGCCGCGAATGGACATGGCAGATCCTCAAGAGGGTTGAGATTGTTATACAATGTGGGGACTTTGGGCGGCAAGTCCAGGGGGCTGCGCCGATTTCGGTCGAAGGGTTCGTGCGGCCGGACCTGCTGCCATGCGAAAAGCAGCGCACTCGAACGCCTCACGAGACAAAACAAGCGCTGGATAAAAGCAAATGGCGCCAAACGAGCCCAAATTACACCAAGCAAGCCCAAACACGCCCAAACAGCAAGGAGGCCGAATCGTTATGTTTCAAAGACTTGCACGGCGCGGCGGGCTGTTTTCGCATTTCCCGGACAAATCCGGCGCGCCGGGCAAGCCTATCCATGCGGAAAATGCAGAGCTCCAGGACCAAAGTCGGTAATGCCGGAAATTTAAACATTCATCTTAGCCTAAATTTCTGAATTGTCAAAAATTTGTGGAGAGAACGGCCACCGCTCGGCTATTCCTCGCGCCTCGACGCGTCGCCGCGCGGGCGCTTGCCGAGGCGCGGATAGCGCGTCGCCGTCACGTGGAAAATCTCGCCGCGCTCGGGGCGCAGTTCCGGCAAGTCGGCGGCGTTGCCGAACAGAATTTCGGTCTGGGAGCGCGCCATGAACTGGTCGCCGGCGGCGCCGGCAAAGACGAGTTCCACGGGATGGCCCGGGGTGAGGGTCGCGACATAGCGGTCGTTCCATGGAAAATTCAGCTTCTCGAGGCTGGCGATGGATTGGCGCAAGAGGGCGGTGCGCGCGGGGTCGCTGATTTCGTCGAACATGCGACGCATCATCGAGAGGTCGCTCTGCTCGTTCGCCGCGATGCTCGCTTGGATCATGCGCTCCTTGGAAATGACCGAGAAGTCGAGATTTTGGCTGGCCTGTTTGGCGATCTCGCGCAAAAATGTCCGTTGCGTCCGGCCATTGCCTTCGCGGAACGGATGCGCCGCATTGAGTTCCGCCATCAGATCGGCGGCGCGCTTGGCAAATTGTTTGCGTGGCAGGTTCCGCAAATAGTCGCCTTCGCGCAACTTCGCCGCGATTTCCTCCAACGCTGCGGGAATGGCGGGACCGATCAGGAACGGCTGCCCCCCGGCCTTTTTCATGATGGGTTCGGTGGCGACCGTTCCATCGGAAAGAATGATGCGCTCGTCGCGGGTATGTCCGGCCCCTTCATAGACGTCTTGAAACAGATGCCGGTGAAGGGCTTTCAGTTGAAGGGCGTCGAAATTGCCTTTGGGGCCAAACCCAAGTGAAACTTCCAGCTGACGAAGCGCGACAAAGTCGGCTTCGACGCGCTCAAGTTCGTCATGACGGGTCGCGCCAACCTTGTTTTTGACGGTGACGCCATCCGCGAGCGTGTAATTTGCCATACGTCATGCACGAAGATGAAGCGCCTTGATGCGCGGTAAAATCTCGTGAATCTCGATCTCGCCGTTTATGAAAGCGGCGTAAATCGGATCGCTTTCAGGCGTGCGGGACAGCCCCTCGATGCGATTGCTCGCATCGGCTTGGCGTAACGCCTCGCGGCGGCGCTCCATTTCCTCGACGCTGATGCGGGCTTTTG